>Ga0116131_1001923_pt1 | contig 11384 bp, 9 predicted proteins | sample June2015DPH_17_1_FD_89734 | JGI IMG/M metagenome (GOLD analysis project Ga0116131, IMG submission 89734) | Peatland microbial communities from SPRUCE experiment site at the Marcell Experimental Forest, Minnesota, USA - June2015DPH_17_100 | ecosystem: Environmental > Terrestrial > Soil > Wetlands...
AAGTATAATGTACATACTGCTGTCAGCATTGACGGCAACAGGGAATCAAATGACATTATCCGACGTAAAGGCAGCTACGACAAAGCTCTTTTCGCCATGAAAAAACTTAGCGAAAACAACATCTTAGACTGCTTAGTCACCACCATGACCAAGTACAACATTAAGCACATGGCGCACCCTGCAGCACTTGCAGAGGAATACAAAGCTCGCATGATCGTTTACCACAACCTCGTTCCCGTCGGCAGAGCAGGAAGCAACATGCCTGACTTGGCGCCGACACCTGAACAATATGAGGAAGCCTTCAACGAAATCTATGACATCCAACGCAAATTGATGGGCAAAGTTAAAGTCAACGTTTACTCGCCTTTCTACGCCCGAATAGTACGCCAGAAAAACCCAGTAGATTTCTGGGACTGGTACCACGAAGGCTACTTGGGCAGATGCACCATCGGCGGCAACTATGTCAGCATAACTGAAAACGGCGACTACCGCTCCTGCGGCTTCCACGAAGGCTACCGCTTAGGCAACGTCAAAGACAAGAAACTAACCAAAGTCTGGGATGACCTTCAGCACAGCGAACTGCACCTGAAATTGCGTGATAAGAGCAACATTAAGGGCAGATGCGGAGTTTGCGAGTATCGAGAAATCTGCGGCGGATGCAGAACACGCGCTGAATACTACACAGGCGACCTATTCGAGTCAGACCCAGCTTGCAACTACATACCCAAAGTCATGCAGGAAAACCCTGAATTATTCAAAAAGTAATAAACGCACCAGTTCTTCTTTTTTTCATTTTTATTCCGATGCTATCCTATTCTGGGCTTGAGGAAAAACGCACTTTTTTATTTTCAGACTTGCGTTTGGTTGTAACTGCTCAGGATTTTGAAGATGTCATACCTATTGTTTGAGTAGATTAGTTGTAGGAATTTCAAGCGGACTATGTTAGGGTCAAGCTGGTTTCTGTCGTAGACTATGAATTCAATGTTATTTTGCGCTATGTAATCTTTGTAGTCTCTAGTGTAGACCGTGAACGGGTCAGGTTTGAAATCAAAGAGGCTTTCAAGATTGCTTTGTTGCAGTGTTGGAAAGCTGTTTTTTGAAAGGCAAAGAACCTGGTACTGCCGTGAAACTGTCTGGTTGGCGCCTATTTGGTTGAATTGATATTGGAATCTTACAGCATCAATTTGTCTACTTCCTAGGGCGCCGACGTTTCCCCAGTCTGGCAAATCGGTAAAGTTAAAGGCGCAGGCAATTTGGTTTTTGTCATCATAGATACCTATGTAATTGTCTTTCAGGGTTGAATTTGAAAAACTAACAACTGCCCATTCGGTTCCCTGAGTAGTTTTTGAAGGTACATCCCATGGGTTAACCCAATCCATTAGTTGAGGTATTTGCGCCTTATCAAAGTCAAATTGAAGGTCAAATGAGTTGGTAATGTATAGGGTTACATTAGAGATGCCGCTGTTCAGGGCAGAAACACCCCAAGAAATGTTGATGGGGTAACTGTCGTTTTGAACAAGCATTGTCTGCGTTAATGCTACATAGTCATTAGAGTATCTGAACCCTATGCTTTTGGGATAACTTTGGTTATCAAAATATATGTCCCGGCTCAAGTCGGAGAGAGCAAATTTGTAATTCGTCCCATTTTGAGTGAATGAGATAAAATCTCCAGCGGTCGAAGAATACGATACTCGATACCAGACTTGATCTATGGAGACGTAATTTTCGTCGGCAGTATCGCCCTTTGCTTCGTAAGCCCTCAGCAAGTTTTGCGGATCCTGAATTTCGTATGATAGACTCAAAACGGACTCTGCGATTTCATTTCTTTGGACGGTCGGGTCAGTTTGAGCAATCACATTTTTATCAGAAAAAGCTGAAAACCAAAATCCGGGGATTTCGGTAACAACTACTGTTGCGTCATTTGGATAGTTTTGTTTAAGCCAAACGCCGGCATCATACGCTTTTATGTCGGTTGTCGAATAGTAAACGCTGGCTTCCATGATTTTTCCATACACTACATTTGAACGAAAAACGAGCATTAAAGACATTAATACAATTATAGAAACAGTAGCTATCTTTAACCAATTTTTACGCAAACTTTTTTTGTTTTTGGCATAGTAAACTGCGAACTTTTCTTCTATAAAGGCAAGGGAAACAGCCGCGAAAATTGCCATTGGAGCCGTCAAATAGTAAATAAACCATTGAAAAGGCATATACAAACCAAAAATGTAAGATTCAGCGAAAAAAAGAGGAACAAAGAAACTAAGCATCAAAATAACATAAAAAATCAGCTTCTTTTGTATTCTTAAAAGATAATATGAAATAAAAATGCCGCTTAAAGCAAAGAAAAATATGAAACCGAAATTAACCATGAAAGAATAAAAACTTGCTGCTGGAATCTGATAAGCATAACTTTTTTGCGCAAAAAACACGTACTCGATGACAAGGCCAAGGTAAGGAACCATAGCTTGAAAATAATAGAGGAAGAACGCTATTCCTCCGCCTAATATTAATACGATTACCACTTTAAGGTAGGCCCCTCTGGATTTTATTAGCATATAGAGCAGGATTGGAGGCAATATTATGACGGCGAGAAAGGCAGCAAGCTGATGAGATAAAACAAGTGCAAAAGATACAAAAAAAGTGACCAGAAGATATCCGAATTTCTCTACTGCCAAAGGCAGATAAAGAAACACCAAGAGCATAAACGCTATAGCAAGAACGGTGGTATAGCCTCCAAACGCGTTAACCTCGTACATAGGAAAACACATCAACAACAAAACAGAGGCTACAGCGCCGACTTTTTTGTTAAAGAATTTGCTGGCAATCAAATAAACGGAGAGGAACAATAGCCAATCAACTATTACAGCTAAAGCTTTTACTAGAAAAATTAGTTGACCAATATTACTTGCACCGCTAAAAGAAATGATCATTGCAAGCACAATCTCGAATAGCGGAGGGGTCCAGCCTAAGTTGCTTAAAGGTATTTTTCCTGTTTGCAGGAAGATTTGGGCTTTTTCCAAGTGTACTGCAGGGTCATTTCCTAACACAACACCGTTCATTGATATGAGAGTGTAGAAGATGGCGAAAATTAACACTGAGAAAACGGTGATAAAGGTGATTTCAATTTGTCGCTCTTTTGTCAATTTACCCATCAAGGCGATAGCTAACTCCCAACTAGGTTGGATTTCACCTTAAAGATGGCAACTTCATTGTTAATAAATACAAGGCTAAATGCGGGGTCGTCTGCGAACTTGAGGTTTAATTCAAAATCGCGGTTTGCAACGTAGGAAACTGAATATTGTTGTAGAGCTGCTTGGTAATCGAAAGTTTTTACATCTGGCGCGTTTTTTTGTTGTTCTTGTGCGTTTGCCAGATGGGTCGTTAATGTTTGGTTGAGCACTGCTGGGTCGCCTATGTCTTGATCAGAGACAGGGTAGAGTCCCACTAGGATTTGGATTTCTGCTTTAGGTTGTCCCTGCAGGTTATATGACAATTCTGTAATGCATGGGTATTGCTTGTTATAATTGTGAACTTGCGGCTGGTTTTGTGTAAAAATTAGTTGACCGACCTCTTTCATGCCAGTATCTAACATTGCAACGGTATTTGCATTCGGCTGTAAAAAGCTACCTTCAGAGTTTAGGACGAAATTAACCCAGTCTAACGAAACATTCTCTGAGGCGCTTTGAAGCACGATTGTCATGTTTGCGAATTGGACGCCTTTTGACACAGTTAATATTTCTGAGTAGCTGAAGTCGCTGTTTGCTTTGTTAACAATAATCGATGGGCTGTCAGTTTGGGCGCCGACTAGTTGCATGCTGGTTACGGGGATTTGGGTTATATTAGTGGATTGTACAGTTCCAGCGTTTTGCGAAAGCACGGTAATTTCGCTGTCGTTAAATTGGAAGAATGAGTAGGGGAAATATGTCCAGTTAAGGTCAGCTATAAACATAGGATTATGTCTCCCAATGTATCCACCATCTTCTCTAATCTGAATGTACCCATTATCAATCATGTAGTCAGTATCAAGCACATTCTTAGCGAACTGTGAGACATTAAACTCGCGCGCAAGCGTCAAATACTGAGGATCAACCGCGCTCAACGTTGGTCTCTGAGCGAAACCGCCAAGCCACCAGCCGTAGAGCGCGTCGCAGACAAACACTGCGTCAGGCGGCGTATTCTGCTTAGCCCACTGTATTGCTTGGTAACCTTGATTATCCATAACTTGATAGAAACTCTGGTCGGTAGTGCCTTGCCAAGGCGTCATAAAAATTGGAAAAGCAAAGAAGCATGCGAGCACTATGCCCACTATGAAGGCAGCATAAAGTGTTTTGCGGGTTATACGGCTTAAAACCTTATCCAGCGTCTTGTGTACATTCTTTGCTGTTTTCTGCACTTGGCTGGTTAAAGAACGATAATTATCTATTATATATGCAAAGAAAATGGAGCCGCGATCGATAAACACGCCGATAAGTATCATTACTGGTAAAATAACGAAGTAAAGGAACCGATTGTAATCCACATAAAGCCCAACCATGAAACCCTGAGTAAGTACGGTGGGAACGAGCAGCCACATGAAAAACAGAAGCGCCGGGAGCGAAAGAAACCGTCCCCTATACTCTTTTGATAGAATAAAGAATAAGAACGTACAAGCGAAAAGCGCCAACACAACGTCTAGGGAAACAATTCTTGTTGACATTATCGCCGAGTTAATGGCGGAGATAGCGTTGAATGATGAATTAGAACTCAAATAGTCAGGAACAGCACTTGCCAGAAAAGGAGCAACGAGAACAGCGCCCAGAGCCAGCGGCAGCAGCCAGTAGAAGACATGTTTCCTTGATGTACCGAACGTTTTTGGAGAAATCACCGCAATCAGCACGGTGGCAACTGTTGTGGCTAAGAAAACAGCGGCGCTCAACGAATGTGTCAGGTATATCGAGCCTACTAAAATAGAGGTGGAAACGAGAAATGGTGTCAGCGTGAACCTGTCTTTTTGAAGGTACAGATAAAAGGTTAAGGGAATCAAAAGCAGGGTTATTACGTTTGGGTAGCCTCCCCAGAGGAGTATTTCCATGTCGGGCCGTGAGATTGCGACTAAAAACGCGACGATGAAAGCGGCTGATTCAGTCCATGCTGTCCGTGTTATTAGGAAAGCGCAGAGAACAATAAGCGACGAGAACAAAGCCACAATAACAGCCTGCGCCACATAATCAGACATTCCAGTCACTAGTATTATTCCTGAAGCAAAAATGTGATATCCTGGAAAAGTCAAGGATAAGCCTCCGCCCATCTGGTAGAAGTCCCACAGGAAATTTGTGTTGCCTGACTGTGTAATTGAGTTAATCACGCTGTTGTGTAAGCCAATGTCAGCGCCTGGCGGAAACGTTTGCCAAAGCATTAGAAGCATGCGGTAGAGGAAGGCGAAAATAAAAATCAGCAATAGCAGGACATGTTTTCTGGTTGCTTTGAACATTTGCTCCCCCATTCTTTTCCGCATTTTATATTATGTATTTGATGGAATTATTAGTTAAAGCTTAAATATGAAATTCGAGTATAAAAAGCCCAGAGTAATTAAAAAAAAGGAAAAAAAAGGGAAAAAAAGGTGTTTAAATGTCATGGCTTAAATCTATGATGGAAAAAGAGCCTCCAGAACCAGAGAATCCAATTGGCGTAATCGTAATAGGCAACATTGAACCAGACATGCATGACACAGCAAAAGAAGCAGTTCGAAGGTCACTCAAACGCGCCGGATTCAAAACAATAGACGTTGGCAAAAGCGTTGCCCCGCAAGTTTTCGTTGATAAAGCAAAAGAAAACAATGCAAACATAATCGCGATTTCAGTAAATACAGTGCCTGCAAAAAACAATCTTCCAAAACTAGACGAAGCATTGAAAGCAGCCGGATTAAAGGGCAAAATCGGAATAATCATGGGCGGTGCTGCAGTTAAAAAAGAAGATGCTGATGCACTCGGCGCACTTTATGGCAAGAACAAGGAAGAAGCTCCTGAGTTAGCAAAGAAGGCAATGGGCAAAAAATAAATCCATCAGATGAGGAAAAATGTCTTTCAAATTCAATACGAAACAAAACATATACACAATAGGTAAAGTAAAAGTAGGCGGTCAGCCGGGAGAACTACCCACTTTTCTGATTGGTTCTATCTTTTGGCTAGGCCAGAAAATGGTTCAAGATGCAAACAAAGGTATTTTTGATGCAAAAGAAGCAGAAAAAATAATCAATACGATGCAAACTCAAAGCGACATTACAGGCGTTCCATTTGGTTTCGATGTGGTCGGAACAACAGAAGAAGCTTTCGGGAAATACATTGACTTTGTTGCTAAACATAGTGATGCTCCAATTATGTTGGATGCAATGAGTCCTAAGACACGCATGTCAGCTGCAATCATGGCTAAGAAAATGGGCTTATCAGACAGATGCTTCTATAACTCAGTTTACAAAGGCGTAACTGATGCTGAATTGGCAGTCCTAAAAGATAGCGGCATCAAAATGTCCATAGTGCTCGCTGATAACCCCAAAGACAACAGCTTAGAAGGAAAGATGACTGTTATAGAAGAAGCTTTAGCTTTGGCAGATAAAGGTGGAATCACCAAACCGTTGATTGACACAGCTATTCCAGCTTTCGCTCCTGACATGGGCACTGCAGTAAGAACCATACCTATAATGAAAGAGAAGTATGGTCACCCAGTAGGATTAGGCAGCGGAAACGTTGTCACAACCATGGGTTGGGTTAAAGCGAACATTGCCAAAGAATTCCGCCCCGGATGCAGAACCTCAACAAACTCAATCATGCAGACATGCGGCGCAAACTGGCTAATGATCGGACCAGCAGAGCAAGCTGAATTAGTATTCCCAGCAGTCGCAGTAACAGACGCATACATCGCATCAGCAGCAGGCGACCTCGGAACAAGACCAATTGAAGAGACTCACCCAATCTACAAGATGTTCATGTAAATTTTCCTTCCTTTATTTTTTATTTTTTAAAAAACCTTTTGAAGGCTCAAAAAAGCTGAAACCTCTCCAATGGCTTGAAATTATCGTTAGCTTCACAGTTTTAACGTTACTTGTAACTTATCTTATTCCTAGCGATTCGTGGCTTGTTGTTTTTCGTTATGTTTTCGGTTTTGTTTTTGTTGCATTTTTGCCGGGGTACTGTTTAGTTAATATTTTGTTTATGAATAGAAACAAGCTTGATTTCGTAGAAGAAATAGTGTTGTCTGTTGCATTAAGTTTTGGGTTAGATGGACTTGTAGGCTTATTCTTAGGTCTCTCACCTATCGGGATAAACTTTACGTCAATAACAATTTCTCTTAGCGTACTTGTGTTAGTCTTTGCAGTAGTCGTATTTGTAAGAAGATTAAGAGAGCTTAATGTGCAAAGCCCTGAGCAGGTAAGCGCCTGAAGTTTTTACTGCTGAGATGCCGTATGTTCCGCCTTTGCGCATCATCTTAAACACGTATCCTGGCCGCAGGTAGAATTGTTGGTAGGCTTTGTAGCGGATTTCTTCAAGTTTTTCCATGCTTAGCCATGGGGTTTCGAATGTTGGTCCTGCTGTGTCGTACTTATCGAAGTCGGTGACTCGTAGCCAACCGTTTTTCTTAACCTGCTCGTACATGGGTGTTCCAGGGTATGGTGTGGCGACGTAGAAGCCAACATCGTCTGGGTTTAATTCCTTGACGAAGCGGATAGTTTCCCGCGCTGTTTGTTCTGTCTCACCTGGAAAGCCCAAGACTACGTTAGCAATTGTCATTAAGCCGACGTCTTGCGCTGTTTTGTAGGCTAAGCGTGTTTGGTCGAGCTTTATTTTTTTGTTCATTTTGCCTAGGATGGCTTCTGAGCCTGATTCTACTCCTAGCCAGACAGCTATGCATCCTGCGTTCTGCATGGTTTTGAGGAGTTATTTGTCCACCATGTCTACGCGTGTTCCACAATCCCAAGTCATGTCCAGCTTTCTAGCGTGAAGTTCCTCACAGATTTTTAGGACACGGTCGCGGTTTACGGTGAAGGCGTCATCGTAAAACGTGACTTGGTTGATTCCATATTTGTCGTGGATGAGTTGCATTTCATCGACGACGTTTTTGGCGCTTCTCATGCGGTAGCCTCTGCCGAACATGCGGACTGTGCTGCAGAAGTCGCACCAGTAGACGCATCCGCGGCTGGTCATCAGTGGGAAGAGGACTTTGCCCATTCGTTTTAGCGAGTCGAGTGGGAGAAGGTGGTGTGCTGGGAAGGGTAGGGCGTCTAGGTCTTGGATGAGTGGGCGGTCTGGGTTGCGTGTTATGGTGCCGTCTTTTTGACGGCAGGTTATGCCTAAAACGTCTGCGATGCTTTGGTTGTTTTCTAGTTTGTTTAGGAATTCAGTGAAGGTTGTTTCGCCTTCTCTTCGTACGACGATGTCTAGGCTGGGGTATTCTTTGAGTGCGTTTTCGTCCCAGAAGGTTCCGTGGCTTCCGCCGAGCATTGTTACGGCTTTTAGGTGTACTTCTTTAGCTATGTTGATTAGTTGCATCGCTGACTTGTAGAGCAGCGTTGTGGCTGTTACTCCGATGATGTCGGGGTTGAGCTGGCTGATTCTCTGTCGGAAAGTATCATAAGTGAGCCTTTCCGCTTGGCAATCGATAACGTTTACTTCGTGGCCCTCTCTTTCAGCCACTGCACCAAGATAAGCTATGCCTAGTGGAATGAAGGGTGGATGTGAATGTACGTTTGGCGGGTATGGGGGGTTGATGAGAGTAATTTTCAATTGAACTTTCGCCCTTTTTAGTGAGTGGTTAGACGTTAAGATGCATTATATAGGTTTCTAAATAAATAGCGAAAAGAGAAAATTGCTAATTAAAGGAAGGATTGGAACATACCCGCTTTTTGCTACTAAAACGTCCAAGCTAATAGTATACCCCTTAGCTTTCTTGAAGCCAATTTCCTAAGCAAATGTCTCTACCACCTGCATACTTTTTAGACCTATTTTCACTAGGTAAAAAGTAGCCCCCTCCCCTACCTCAATTTAGATAGAAGAATTCAACAACAAAATTGACCCCCCAATTAGCAACCGCTGAAAACTTCCTGTGTCCTTAATTAACCGCATATAGAGACGGCTTTATCGCATCTCGAAGCGATACAGCTTATTTTTTTCTTAGAACATGAGCATGGTAAACAAGGACGTGCGTTTCAAACATTCTTATTTTGATTAGAATTGTTAGAGGTTTTATGCCGTCAAAATTAGTGGCGTATATCAGAAAGTGAGATTGCTTAGACCTATCATTAATCCATTCGCCATATCGGATTCGGCTTTCAATCCACTCTTTGCTGGCGAAACTTCTGTGCTTTGCTATCCATGTTCTGGGCTGAGGACCGAATTCTATTGGTCCAGTGTAAATTCGCTTTTTCAGCTGGAAGAAAGCCATGCGTTTCTTTTTGTGGGTTTCTAGTATTTATCACTTAATTGTTTTGGAATATTCCAAAAAATTTATACCTCAGAGGTGCTTTATAATGCCCTAATAGTCAATGACTATTGATTTAAACCAAGGTTTGGATGCAAGTTATGCAGGAATTAGCCAGAAACAAAAGAGGAATCGAATCAGACAAACTCTTACTAGAAACCATAAAGAATTATCCCGGGCTTTCTCAGTATGAACTCACAAAGAAGCTTGGATGGCAGAGCGGTCGGGTTGACGGCGCCATAAGGAGACTAGTCAACGAAAAACTCATCATAATTAAGGGTTTAGAAAGAAACGGCAGATTAGTGAATCTTATTTACCCAAAAGACAGCAAACCCTCAGACGTAATTGAAGTACCGGCAAACCTGTTGCAAATAGGAAATGGAAACTGGCTTGATTATGCTTTCGTCTATGCATTAGACAGCACAACCATCGGGATAGCAGGCCACGAAATGCCAGAATGGAAAGAAATCGCCTGCCATACCGAAAAAATCCCGATAAAAAAGCAAGAAGAAAAAATCATCCTCCAAATCCCAGAAAAACTCAGTTGCTTCTATAACATTAAAAGAAGACATAGGGCTGCTTCTGTTAACGGGAATGCTGTTCTAATAACAATCTCAGGAACTATTGTAGAAGAAAAGAAGTATCCTGCTTGATTAATAAGAGTGATAGTAAAAAGAAAGTTGTTGGGAGTTTAGACCGCTTTTTCCCATCTGTTGAAGAGTTCTAGGACTTCGTCTCCGCCGTAGCCTTCAAGCTCTTTTTGCCACTCTTTGTCTGCGACAGCTTTCTTTTGGAACTCCTGTATCCATTGGGCTTTTTCAGCTAGGAATATTATGCCGTCGATGCCTGTTCTTGCCGCACGTGTTGCTACAGTCATTATTTGCCTGTGCGGTGCGACTGTTTCCCAGGTTTCGTTTGGACCGCGAACGTAGAAGTTCACGAACACTGGCTTCTTGAGGAAGCTCTTGTAGCCTCTTGCGATGGTTTCCCAGTACCACGGGGTCGGGTAAGACTTGCTGAACATGGGGATGACGAAGTAGTCAGCGTACTGTGCCATGGCTTCAAAATCGTAGCCAAACCGCATCTTGCCAAGCAACGGGTCAGGCAGACAGTTCACGAATAAGGGCTTGTTTTTAACGACATCTTTGACTTCTTTTAAGAACTCGGTTACGGTTTTTGCTCTCCATTCAACCCAGCTAAGTCCGCTCTGGCGCCACTGTTCTACGCAGCGTGGGCAAACACAGAAGTCGCGTTCAGCAAAGTGTTGGCTGCTGATGCTTATGCCCGGAGTAACTTTGGCGGATTCAGCGATGATTTTTAGATTGTATTCTCTGGCTTCTGGGTTAGTCATGCATACGACATCCCAGCGCAAGTTGTATTTTTTGTTTGTGCGGAGTGATGGCCCATCTTTGCTGATGGAGACCCAGTCTGGGCGTTTCGCTGCCATGTAATTGTCGCCGAAGCATGCGATGTTAGTGTACATTTTAGGGTTAGGTTTGCCAACAATTCCTGATTCTGATTTTAAACGGTAAAAGTTATAGTCGACGCCTTCGACAGGCTCGTGTTGATAGAGAAATACGCCGAATTTCAAAGGTAATTCACCATTTTAACTCTCGTTTTTATAACCGAATAAAATTGCAGGTTATTTAAGTCTTTTCGGTTAACCCTTGGAAAGAGCTTCCTTCACGATATTGATTAGAGCCTGTTTTAGGAAGGGAGGCAAATCAACCGAATCATAACCTGCCACTTTAGAGCAATCCAGCTGACATCGGGCAAGGTTGCCAAAGCATTTACTTAACTCATCCACTTTCCCCAACTCGGCGGGCAACAGGTTCTTTTTAAAATCGTCATCCAGTTTTGCCGCCGCGAGCAAATAAGCGCTGGCAAGCGGTTTGTTCTTCAAAATTTCAGCTAAAGCCTTCTCATCAACG
>Ga0116131_1001930_pt1 | contig 11346 bp, 11 predicted proteins | sample June2015DPH_17_1_FD_89734 | JGI IMG/M metagenome (GOLD analysis project Ga0116131, IMG submission 89734) | Peatland microbial communities from SPRUCE experiment site at the Marcell Experimental Forest, Minnesota, USA - June2015DPH_17_100 | ecosystem: Environmental > Terrestrial > Soil > Wetlands...
CAAAAATAACCGGCAAGTGCTGCGCCACCAAAGGACAATAGAAGTTTTTCTTTGCGCGGACCTGATGAAAAAAGTTTTGCCAGTTCCCAAACCACGCCAATAAAGAGTCCGAGGCTGGGGAAATACGTATAACGGTCGGCGACAGACTGCAACCCGACTTGCACCAGGCCGATGACCGGGATCAATGTTCCTAAAAACCAAAACCAGCCGACAAGCAGCCATGGCCGTTGACGCGCCGACAGGATACATAGTGTCGTCAATGCAGCCAGCAACAAGGCCGCGCCGATGATTTGACTGGCTGGAAAATGAGAGAAATATGGATAAAAAACGGCGAGCTTTGACGGCCAGAATGTTTTCGATAAATAAATCACATAACCGAACAGTGAACTTGCCACTCGGGTCTGGAGCGGCAGCTTGGCCAGGGGCATTAATTCGCCCCCGGCATTTTGCGTGAAAACGGTGACGATGCTGAGTGCCAGCGTCAGCGCAAAAAACGGAATTTTTTCGACGGCCAAAGTCGCAACTGTCCACATCCGGTTTTGGGCCGGGAATTTTTGAAATCGCTTCAGCGGCCAGAAATCGAGCAACAGCAACACAAACGGCAATGTCACCGCCATCGGCTTGGACATCAGCGCGGCGGCGAAGAGCAGCCACGACAAAATGTATGAAAACCTGTCTGCTTTTTTTGAGTAACGCGCGTAGGCCATCATCGATGACAGCCAGAAAAAGGCGCACAGCACATCCTTGCGTTCAGCCACCCAGGCGACGGATTCGACGTGCAGTGGATGCCACGCGAACAACGCTGCCACAAAGGCGCTGCGCCAGGTTGCGCCAGTCATCTGTTCGAGCAGCAGGAAAACCAGCACCGTATTTGCCACGTGAAGCAGCAGGCTGGTCAAATGATGTCCACCGGCGTTTGTCCCGAAAAACTGGCAGTCTGTCATATGTGAAATCCACGTCAGCGGATGCCAATTCTCCGTTTGAACGGTCTGGAACGCCCAGTAAATTCCCGGCCATGTCAGGCCGGATTGCGTATGCGGGTTGTGGGTGACAAAACGCGGATCATCAATGTTGATGAAATCATGGCCGATGACCGGCCAGTATAACGCAGTCGTCGCCAACACAAGTCCCAAACAAATTCTCGCACGATGAGAATTGAAGAATTGTGCCATTAAAAATTCAAGATTTGCCCGTGCGACGCAGTTCCGGTATCCGGGCCTTTTCAGCTCCGGCAACCCGGATTTCAGTCGTCAACCGGCCTTCCTCGTCTGGACTGACAACTGACTGTTTCACGGGCGGAAAGTTTTTCAGATTGCGCCCCAAAGTCCAGCGTTAGAACAAGACCAATTCCCGGTTCCGCGGCGTGAACCGGCAACATTCCCGGTAACCGACTTCGCGCGCGAGCTGGACGGCTTCGGCAAAGTTCATTCCAACCTCTCCCGGTGCATGGGCGTCTGAGCCGAAGCTAATGGGCACGCCTTTTTGAAATGCAAGCTGGAGGATTTCGCGGCTGGGATAAATCTCGCGGCAATCCTTCCGCAAACCGGCGGTGTTGAGTTCGATGGCGCAGTTGTGCTTTTTGACCGCATTCAAAAACTTTTCGTAAAGCGGCGTGCAGTCGCGCGACGGGCGGTGGCCGAACTTCTTCGGCAAATCGGCGTGGCCGATGATTTCAAAAAAGCCGGTCTCCGCCGCTTTCGTGAGCCAGTCGAAATAAACCGACCAAACCTCCCAGGCGTCACGGTGCTTCCACTCGGAAAGTTTGCGCGGGTCGTCAATGGCCCACGAGTCAGATACGTAATGCACTGAGCCGATGAGATAATCCCATGGATGTCGCGCAGCAAGTCCGCGAATCCAGTCTTCGTAACCGGGCAAATAATCCACTTCGAGCGCCAGGCGAATGGTGAGCTGCGGAAAATCCTTTTGCGCCTGGCGGACTTTGGCGACGTATTCATCGAGTTGACTGGCGCGCATCCGCCAATCGTCAAAGTCGTCCTGCGGCATTGGTGAATGGTCGGAGAAACCGATTTCTTTAAACCCCAGTTCGAGCGCGTGTCTGGCGTATTCGCCCGGCTCACCGGTCGCATGACGGCAGAGCGGCGTGTGCAGGTGGTAATCGGCAGGCCACTTCATGGCGTTGAGTGTTGAGAGTTGAGAGTTGAGTGTCGAATAAAAAACGGCGTGTGCGCTCCGCGTTGGAGTTCAATCCCGCCCGGCGGGATTGTTCCTCACCGGGAGCACTGTCGCCGCCGGCGCAAACCAAACGGGCGGAACCCTTGGAGTTCCGCCCTGATGCTGCAATTTGTGGTGCTGGTGAAACCGGTAAGTTACATTCCGCCATCCACTTGCCATCGGCCTGCGGGATTATCCTTCCTGATGGCCATGTTCCATTTCTTGGTTTGCACAGCACGGCACTTCACGAACCAGGCTGATTGTTCAGGCGACCAGAAAGCTTCACCCACTTGGACCACCGGAAATATTATGTGCACATCCATGCCGTTCTTTTCCGCCTCTTTGACCTGGGCTATGTTGTCCTCGACATCGTAGGCCGGATCAAACTTTCGCATCTCGTCCCAGTCGAATTTTATCCAGGCATTCATACAGGCTGTCACGACCTGTGCTGGCGACAGCTTGGCGTAGGCGTCGTTATTGGGTAAAACTTCCGGCGCATTCGTCCACTTAAGGTCCTGGATCAGTTGTAGATTGGTGCTGTAGATACCTGTGATGACATATCTTTTCGCCGAGTTCGTGTTGGACACTCGCACATTAAACTCCTGCGATGGAAGCTTGATTTCGTACGGCACAAACCGGCCGCCGTAAGCCTTGGAAGTGAATGACTCACCCAGGCTGACGATTTCCAGCCCGCCAAGACCTTCTTTCATGCGATCAGTGATGGGTGACATGAATTTTCCGGCTTCGTTCCAATCCTCGCGGGCGCAAGCTTCCAGGAAGGCGCGGGCGGCTTGTTCTGCGGTCATGGAGGCGTATTTTTCGTTGTCGGGCAGCTTGGGCGGTTCCTGGATCCAGATCACATCCGCCGGCAATTCGAGCTGCCACACACTGGGTTCAATCGGCTGGTTGTAGTCAATCTGGCTGAACTCAAAGATCAGCACCTCGCCGGACGGGCGAACCAGATAGACCTGCACGGCCTCCAGCAGTTTGGTCTGGGCATCGAAGCGATAGACCCGGCGGGTGTCAGCGTTGTCGAAGAAACTGTTCTTGACGTAGTCATTTTCCGGAATGTCGGATTTGGCGTGGATCGTGACGATGGACTTCATTCTGCCGTTCGCAGCGGTTTCTTCCGTGGTATCCAGCTTCCAGCCTTTGATTTGCGCGTTGTTTAGCTCATTGCTGATGGTGTTGCCAAGGTTGGCGATCCGGTGCAGCCAATCGGTGTCAAAGGCGCTGGACGATGGCTGCGGCCGTTTATTCGCAACGTTTCTGGATTTGTTGAATATCACAGTTGACTGACCGTCCATGACAACAACGAGTCCAGGTTTCTCGACACGCCATTTGAGATCCGGCTCAAACTGCTTCCACAGTTCGATGGCATAAAACTCGGAGTCGGGATTGATAGAACCGAAGTTATCGGCTGGGGCACTGCGCACTTGGCCGCGCAAATGAATGCTCGTGAGCTTGGCCACGGCTTGGGCGCCTTTGGTCATGACTTCGGCGGCAGTGGCTTGTGCCTTGGGAAAGACCAGGAAGGCGATCAGAATAATGGCGGCTGTACCGGCGGCAGCGCTCAACCCGAATCCCCAGCGATATTTGAATAGTCTGCTCATGATAGTCTCCTTCTCTTCGTGTTCTAGAAGAACCCGCCGCATCACCGGTGCAACAATGGACACCTCGGCCGCAGCTTCCCCGCACTTGGTGAGCCGCTGTTGCAGGCTGGCGATTACTTTATATTCAGCCCGGCAACCGGCGCAGGCTTCCAGATGAGCCTGGCATTCGAGCAAGGCCTCGCGGTCCAGCAACCCTTCCGCGCAGGCGACCAAATTGTCCCGGCATTCGGCGCAGTTCATAATTGTTGCGTTTGGTTGACTGTTGGTTCCGCGCCTTCGCGGGCCGCCAGTTCCTGACGCAGCAGGGCGTAGGCGCGCGAAAGCGTTTTGGTGACCGTGCCCAGCGGCAGGCCGAGTCGTGTGGCCACCTCCTGACAGGAGAGCCGCTCGTAATACCGCAGCAGAATCACCTGACGATGGGATTCAGGCAGGGCGGCTATGGCTTCTTCCAAAGGATACTCTTTACCGCTGTCAGTCGCGTCCGTCATCATGGTCTCGGCCGCTTCGCGGTCGCGCTGCCGATGCGCCACAGCGCGGAACTGTTCTTTGGCGACCCGTCCCGCGATACCCAGCAGCCAGGAGTAAAACGACTCCGGCTTCCGCAGCTTCTTCAATGACAGAAAGGCTCTCACAAACGATTCCTGCGCCGCTTCCTCGGCCTGCTGTCCATCTCCGACCCGGCTGGCCAGATAGGAGAACAGTGGCTTTTGGTAACGTTCCACCAGCAGACCGAAGTCCTCTGGATGACCGTCACGGCAGTGCTCGACGTATTCTTTGTCGGTTAAGTCCATGCCATTTCCTGTTCAAACGAACTCCACCGTCATCCTATAGTGTATCTCAGGGCGGGTTTGCGACAAAAGGATGAGAAGTATTTTCAACAAGTTTCAAACCATGTTTCCACAATGTCGTGTGCAGGTGGTGATCGGCGGGCCACTTCATGGCGTTGAGTGTTGAGAGTTGAGTGTTGAGTGTCGAATGAAAAACAGGGGAACCGGGTCGGTTTGGTGGGGCGAGGCTACTGACGAGCCGGCTCGCGAGGACGCTCGCCCCACCCAAATTGTAAACTGACCCACTACCAAAAATAGCGCCTCGGTGACGCTTTTTGTGTAATTTGAAGATCATGGCAGACAACAGTTCAACGGAGAAACTCCGGCTGTTTGTGGCGATCCCGATGCCGGAAGCGGTCCGGACTGAAATCGTCCGCGTCCAGCAGGAATTGCAGCGATTGGTGTCGCGCGACGCCGTTCGCTGGACGAAACCGGAGCAATTTCATCTCACGCTCCGGTTCCTCGGCGATGTCCCGGCTGAGCGCGTGGCGGCTTTGCAGGAAGCCGTCAACGCCGTTTGTCTTGGCAGTTCGGCTCTGCGTCTGCGCGCGCAAGGCGTCGGCTTTTTCCCGAATGCCCGGTCGCCGCGCGTCATTTGGGCTGGCGTCAACGATGGCGAAGGGCGTCTGGTGGATTTGCAGAAAAAGATTGAAGCTGCGGTCCAACCGTTCGCGGAAGGGCCAAGCTCGGAAAATTTCGCCGGCCATGTGACGATTGGCCGGGTCAAATTTCTGAAACGGCCAGACATTGAGAAACTGGCGGCGCACGCACAGGCCATCAAAGACCGTCTGTTCGGCGAATGGACGGCGAATGAAGTTGAATTGATTCGCAGCGACCTTGCGCCGACCGGTGCGCGCCACACGTTGCTCGCGGCGATTCGCTTGGGAAAGTGAGAAATGACACAAGTGCGAAAATTCCGACTGATGCGAAACGCAGTAAAAATCGCAATCGATTTCGATGGCACAATTGCTGACACGAATGTTATCAAAGTCGACTGGATAAAAAAACATCTCGGTCTTCAGGTGCCACCATGGAAATGCGACCGAACGAGTTGCGTCCCTATAATCGGTTCCGCCAATTATGAGATGATGGCTAAATTTGTTTATGGCGATGAAGGAACTAGCACTGCTAAACCAAATCTAGGAGCGATTCAAGCGATCAAGACTCTCACGTCGAGCTTCGTGCTTTATGTTTTCACAGACAGGAGAGCCGCCCATTTAGCATTCGCTGAGAAGTGGTTGATGGCACATTCTATCCGAGAGTTTTTTGAAGCGGTAATTTCGTCTGCGAACGTGGAAAAGAGCAACCTGTGTCTGGATTACGGCATTGGCGTTTTATTTGATGATGATCTAAGCCATTTGGTGTGCTGCGAGAACAAAAACATCAGAGCAATACTATTTAAGCCAGGACCCGAGGAGATAAATTTGCCGGACGGGGTATTCCGCGTTAAAAGGTGGTCTGAATTCGTTAAACACATAAGCAGGCGAGCCATCGATTAATGAATTTTTTCCTTTGCGCGTATCCACGTTCAGGTCGCCTTCGATTTTATGACTGGCTCAGTTCCGGCGTGTCGCACGCGTTTCTCTACAGCAACGGTCGGATGACGGATATTCACTCGGCGTCCCTCTTCCCTTCCGGCTCCACCGCAACTGCTATCAACAATTCCGGCGCAGTCGTCGGCTACGGCTGGATCAGCACCGCCGATGAACATGCGTTCCTGTACGCCGGCGGGCGAACGGTTGATCTGGGCACTCTTGGCGGCAACGACGCCACCGCCCTGGCCATCAACGATGCAGGGCAGGTGGTGGGCGTCTCGAGCACCGCCGGCGGCGTCGGACATGCATTCCTCTATTCCAACGGTAGAATGACCGATCTCGGAACGCCCGCCAGTGCGAACAGTTCCAGCGCCGCCGCGATCAATCGCAACGGCCAGATCGCCGGCTCGGCCTCGTTCGGCAACGCCACCCACGCAGCGATGTACAGCAACGGCGTCTGGACCGATCTGGGCATGATGCCGGGAGCGACTGTGGGGAACATGGCGACCAGCATCAACAATTCGGGCCAGGTCGTCGGCGTGTCAATCTTTCCCATCCTTTACAACAAACATCCGCTCAAGCCCACCACCCACGTCGGCTTTGTCCTCCGAAACGGCGTGCTGGTTGATCTCAACACGTTGATTCCCGCCAACTCCGGCTTCCTCATTACGAGCGCCGTTGGCATCAACGATGCGGGCGAGATTCTTTGCAATGCCAAAACCAGCACTGGCGTGGTGTACCGCGCCGTCCTGTTGACCCCGAAATAAACTCCAACCCGGATGGCCGAGCGCAGACTCAGTGGCAATATGTGACCGGCGGCGGGCAGGCATTTTGGTTTTATTGATTTGCCTCTTGCCATTTTCAAGCGGAGGTATAAAAGCCGGTTGTGGAACCAACAACGGAGCATAACCATGATTGAACTCACTGTGCGCATCGAACAGGAAAGAACCGGAGAACGTGTCGGGGCGGAGTTTAAGGTTGATTCGGATGTCTGGCCGCCGCGCGAAACCGAACTTCGCGGACTGTCGGTTTACATTTGCCGCCATATTGAGGAAGTTGTCCGTAACACTCTTGACCGGCGCGGCGGGTGGCATCCGCTGGTTCCCGTGTAAACGACGCAGGCCATTTTGGGAATCGAAATCGCCCGACTGCGAGCGATTTCATTTTCTTCAATAAACCCGAAAACCGGAGTTCGGCAGGCGAGACGCGCTGCGCTACGGCGAACTCCGGTTTTCGGATTAAAAAAGGGGATTCGATGACGAGGGCGAACAGCCTTCGCCAAGGCTTCGACGAGCCAGGGAACGAAGGACGAGGAGGATGAGTCTCCCGGCGGCAAAATGATTTGGCGATTTCGCCGCTCGCCGGTAACCTGTCGCCATGCGTTTTATCGGCAGTGTTATCGAAAAATTGCGGAGGCATCCGAAACGGGTGGTTTTTCCCGAAGGCGAGGAGCTGCGCATCCTGGAGGCGATCAATTATCACAAGCTTTATCCGGGCGTCGGTAGGCATCTGCCCGGCGAAGAGCCATAACAATTTGAAAATCAATCCTGCACTGAACGACTTGCCGGTCTATCAACCCGGCCGTCCGATTGAAGAAGTCGCGCGCGAACTCGGTTTGCCCGCCGACGGCATTATCAAGCTCGCGTCGAACGAAAATCCGTTCGGACCATCGCCGCTCGCCATCACCGCCATGCAAAAGGCGCTCGCCGGCGTGAATCTTTATCCCGACGGCAACGCGTTTTATCTTAAACAAAAACTGGCCGCCAAACTCGGTGTCAAACCGGCGAACCTAATTCTCGGCAACGGCTCGAACGAAATCATCGAATTCGCCGGGCACGCGTTGCTGGCGCCCGGCGCGGACGTAGTGGTGTCGCAATACTGCTTCGCGGTTTATCCCATCGTCACGAAATTGTTCGGCGCGAACCTCATCACTGTTCCAGCCAAAAATTACGGCCACGATTTGGCCGCGATGCTCCGCGCACTCACGCCGCGCACGCGCATCGTATTCGTGGCGAACCCGAACAATCCCACCGGCACGCTCGCCCCGCACGAGGAAGTCATCCGGTTCATCAACGCCGTGCCCGACGACGTGCTGCTGGTGATGGACGAAGCTTACATTGATTTTCTGGACGAGCCGCTGCACTTGTTGCCGCTGGTGCGGCAAGGCACGCGGCCGAACCTGATTTTGATGCGGACGTTCTCGAAAATTTACGGCCTGGCCGGCCTGCGCATCGGCTACGGCATCGGGCATCCCGAATTTGTGGCGGCGCTGGAGAAAATCCGGCAGCCGTTCAACCTCAATCTGCTCGCGCAAACCGCCGCGCTCGCCGCACTGGACGACACTGAACACGTCCGCAAGACGCGGCAGAACAACTTTGCCGGGCTGAAATTTTTCGAGCAGGCGTTCCGCGGCTTGAAGCGCGAATTCATTCCCTCGGTCGCCAATTTTATTCTGGTGCGCGTCGGTGATGGCCAGAAAGTTTTCGAGGCGATGCAAAAGCAGGGCGTGATTGTGCGACTGATGGGCGGGTATCAATTGCCGGAATGGATTCGCATCTCCATCGGCACGCCGCCGGAAAACGAGCGGTGTCTGGCGGCGTTGAAAACGGCGCTTAAATAAAAAGGTGGCGCGGGCGTCCCGCCTGCCGTTTGTGGCCTCTGGCCGGAAACATTTTCAGTCCCGCAACGCGGAACGACAGAAAATAGCCCACGGTTTCAACCGTGGGTTCACTTAGACAAAACCAATCAAGCCCCGTCAGGGGCGGCAGAGAGAATTCCCCGGTTTGTTTTCTTTCGCCCCATCCGGGGCTTATGCCATTCACGTCAAATTCTCACGACTGAAGTCGTGGGCTACTTTCTCTCGCACCTCCGGCGCTCTTTTCCGGCTACTACGTTGCAGGACCCACGTCCGGCACTTCGGTGCACCGCCGGGAACACCGGAGCCAATGTGCCCATCAAGGCCGCGAAACCCTGTCCTGGCAAACGCCGCGACGTTGATTGAGGTGGGGTGTGGGAGACTAAATCGTGCCGAAATGCACGCAACGCATGTCCGTTCCGAGTTTCGCGGCGCCCTGACCAGTAGCCAAAAAATATTTCCGAAAAAGTTTTTCACTTGGTTGAACCGATTCTGCGCCATCGTGTCAGAAACAAACGGGGGAAAAGTAAGGAAAGGTGAAGTTGTATGAATGCCATCACCATCCAGGACGAGAGTCTTTTTGAAATGACGCTGAAAGCGGCCGTCATTTACGATGACTTTGATTTTGCCACGCGGGCGGCGGCGCTGTTGGAGCGCGTGGCTGTTCGCGTGCGCGAAGCCGTTACGTGGGACGTCAAGCCGTGGCGACTCGACGTGCTGAAACAACCGTCGCTGGCCGAGGCCGCCGAGGTCGAGGCCGCCGATGCGGATTTGCTCGTGTTTGCCTTGAGCAAAACCCAATCGCCGCCGTGGGAATTGACGGTGTGGCTGGAGCGTTGGGCGGCGCACAGGCAAATCGAGGACGCCGCGGTCATGGCGTTGTTCCCGGATGAACTTGCCGGGGTGACGCCACTTTGGCGCGAGCTGGAACAATTCGCCGAGCGATATGGGCTGGCCTTTTTGAGCAGCCAAAATGTGCGGGAAAACGGGGATTCGATACAATTCATCCATCGGTTGTGGCAACAGAGGCTGCCGGCAGCACTGGCGTTTGGGTTGCCCGCCGCCCCGCCGCGCCCGCCGCGGCATTGGGGCATCAACGAATAAAAACGGTTTGACGTTGTCGTCGTTGCGGGCTTAGTTTGCAAACAGCCTGAAAGCCGGTTTTGCACGGGTGAAAGATTTAAACGGCGGAGATTTCCGTCGCAACGGCCGGGAGCGGGCAAAAGACCTGCGAAACGGTTGCGCCCGCTCCCGGCCACCGTTCCGGCTGAAGCAGGTTGGTCGTTCGCAGCAAGTCTTTTAAAGCGTAAAACAATGGAGTACCAAAGCGCCTTCGCATGGGGCGCTGGAAAGGAAAAAGTATGGCAAAGAAAACAGACGCAAGAACTGGCGGCAATACCCGGAAACAAACCTTTGCGTTCAGCGCACCGGACGCGATGAGTGTGCAGTTGGTGGGCGACTTCACGCAGTGGCAGGAGCATCCCATTAATTTGCACAAGGGCATGGACGGGGTGTGGCGAACGACGGTGGATTTGGCGCCGGGCACACATCACTACCGGTTCCTCGTAGACGGTGAGTGGCGCGACGATCCCGAATGCGTTCTCCGCGCGCCGAATCCCTACGGCGGCGAAAATATGATGCGGCAGGTGGCGTAAGCGCCGTCACCTTCGTCCGGCAGGCCATTCGAAACCAGATTTGCGCAGCGCGCCGGGAAGGTTTGCCGGCGTGGGGCGAGGGATGATTTGTGGCGTCTCCGCCACCGGTCGCCACGGAAACGCCGGCCGGGGCGGAAAACCTGCCATAACCTCCGTGCGGATGCCTATCGCGTCAGCCAATGAAAACTGGCGCTGACGAATTCCGCGTCCGGCTGGATGGAAAGGTGAAGCTCAAACAGGACAGATCATGAGCGGGCAAATACGTGCCAGTCATCCCATTTACAGTTGTCTGCCGGTGGAAGTCCGGGGATTCGAGCCCCTCGCCGAGTTGGCCCTGGACATGCGCTGGTCGTGGAACCATGCCGCGGATGACCTCTGGCGGCAGCTTGATCCCACGCTGTGGAACCTCACGCATAATCCCTGGCTCGTCCTGCAAACGGTCTCGCGAGACCGGCTCGAACGCGCACTGGCCGACCCGGACTTCTGTAAAAAAGTCGAGAGCCTTGTCGGAGCCAAACGCCGGGAGGCGGAGACACCGGCGTGGTTTCAGCAGCAGTATGCAAAGACCCCGCTGACCTGCGTGGCTTATTTCAGCATGGAGTTCATGTTGAGCGAGGCGCTGCCCATTTACTCCGGCGGGCTGGGCAACGTGGCGGGAGACCAGCTCAAGGCCGCCAGCGACCTGGGCGTGCCAGTGGTGGGTGTGGGATTGCTCTACCAGCAGGGCTATTTCCGTCAGGTGATTGATCGGGATGGGACACAACAGGCGCTGTTCCCCTACAACGATCCCGGCCAACTGCCGATCACACCTTTGCGCGAAGCCAACGGGGAATGGTTGCGGTTCGAAATCAAGTTGCCGGGTTACTCGGTCTGGCTGCGCGCCTGGCAGGTGCAGGTCGGCCGGGTGAA
>Ga0116131_1001932_pt1 | contig 11339 bp, 10 predicted proteins | sample June2015DPH_17_1_FD_89734 | JGI IMG/M metagenome (GOLD analysis project Ga0116131, IMG submission 89734) | Peatland microbial communities from SPRUCE experiment site at the Marcell Experimental Forest, Minnesota, USA - June2015DPH_17_100 | ecosystem: Environmental > Terrestrial > Soil > Wetlands...
CGAGCTTCGCCTTGGTGACATCGAGGTCGCTCTTCACGCCGGTGACATCGCCATTCAATTTGTTGACATCTTCGGTGCTGGCTTTGGTGGCGAGTTGCGTGTTGACGTTTGATGCCAGGCCCGTCAGCTTCTTGTCATAAGCGGCGACGGCAGCCTTGGACTGTTTGCGCGCGGTGATAAGTTCGTCCTGCGTGACGTTCAGCTTGTCCGTGACGACCTTGAGGTCGCTCTGCAACTGCTGATTTTGGTCCTCGGACTTGGCCAGGCGCTGGCCCAGCGCATCTTGCTGCTTCAAAGAAGCCTGGGTTGACTGCTCAACGGATTTGGCGTGGTTAAAGGCGCTCCAGCCTACTCCGATACCGATCAAGGAAAGTCCGCCGAGGGCCGCGATGGCAAGACCCACCCAGCGGGGTGTGCCAGCCGTGCTCTGGATATTCGTCTCTTGAAACTCGCTCATGGACTTCATCTCCTTTTGGCGTTGCCGCCCTGCGCTTTGAAAAAGGGGCACTCGCAAAGCCAAAGTGAAGCAATGGGTTATGGTACTTATAAGACCATGATGGCGAAAGGTTTAGAGGAAAAACGGAAACAGCATGGGGTGGATTTAGAATGTACTAGTACCAGTAAAGATTACCTGTGCCCTTCTGCAAACGTAAATTTTGCAGCTTTTTCACAGGGCAGAAATAGAGAAAATCCGCGAGCACGCAGGAGAAGGGAAGCCCCACGGACGCATCTCGAGTGGACTTCTAAGTAATTACGAAAAAAAGAGTTAGTGGAAAATGCTCAGGCGGCTTGGGAGTCCGGGGTGAGCTTGGTGGGCCCGAAGTAGCGATCCAGAGTGGTTGTCGCCGCATCGAGAACCAGCCGACAGTCAGGACAAGAATGCAAATGACGCTCGATTTCAACCTGAACGCCAGGGGAGAGTTTCCCCTCTAAATACATACAAATCAAATGGATAGTATCTCGGCAGCTCATACCCTGTATCCCTCAGGTCTCGCAATGGAGACCATATCTGGTGCTTGGGATAATTGCACTTGTGGAACCAAATCGGTAGGCTCCCGTGGGATTGTCTAACTTATTGATTGTGAATATGTTAGGAAGGAGAAAGCTGGGTTTGCAGGAATCCGTGATTCCCTAAACCGGAAATCTTTACCGCAGGATGAACATGCTTTGCACTTGGCGTGTATCAGCGCAAGGGCGCATTCACCATCTGGCGCAGCGCCGCAATGCGGTCCTCCAGCGGAGGATGCGTGCTGAACAGCGAGGCAAGCGTGCCCCCGCCGAACATCGGCCTTACGATACACAGTGAAGAGGTGCTGGGTGAAATGGCGGACGTGGGGATGCGCCGGTTGTACGCCCCTAGCTTCTCCAGGGCGCTGATCAGTCCATAGGGCTGGCCGACCATGCGCGCACCCGTTTCGTCCGCGGCGTACTCCCGAGTACGGGACAAAAAGAGCTGCAGCAGCAGCGCGGCAAAAGGTGCGAGAAAGATCATAAGCAAGGCCGACAAGCCGCCACTGCCGCGCTCATCATCGCGACTGCCGCCGTACCCGCCGAAGATCATGGCCCACCTGCCCATCTGAGCCATGTAGGTGACTGCGCCGGCGATCGTGGCAGCGATGGAGCTGGTCAGGATGTCGTAATTGCGCACGTGAGAAAGCTCATGGGCGATGACGCCTTCCAGTTCGTCGTCGTTCATGATTTGCAGCAAGCCTTGCGTGACCGCAACCGAGGCGTGATTTGGATTGCGACCCGTGGCAAAGGCATTCGGTGCCATGTCTGGAACAACATAGAGTTTCGGCACCGGAATGTTCGATTTCGCGGCGAGGCGCTCTATCACCTGGTATAAGCGCGGAAGCTGCTCGCGGGTGACTGGCTGAGCGCCGCTGGATTTCAGAGCAATCTTATCGGAGAAGAAATAAGAGACGCCGTTCATCAGAACGGCGATGACCAGAGCGATCTGCATGCCGCCACGCCCCCCAATAGCGCCGCCCACAAGGACCAGCAACACACTGAGAAGAATCAGAAGTATTCCGGTTCGCAGAACTTTCATGTGATTAGCCTACCTGACGGAACCTCGCTTTGCCCGGCGGAAAAATTAGTCTAGAGCGCAGCCTGGAGAGCGTCAAGCCGCCTCGCTCTCCCGGCGAGAAGCTCATCTCCCCCGTTATTTTCTGGCTGCCGTGGCCGGTGCCTTGGCGAGCACGCGTTCGAAGCGCATGGCATCCTTCGGGCCATCGCGATCGACGCGCACATGATCGCCAGGCAGGATCGCGCCCTCCAGAATTTGCATCGCCAGGGGATCCTGAACAAGGCGCTGAATGGTCCGCCGCAGCGGCCGCGCGCCGTACGCCGGATCGAAGCCTTCGTGAAGCAGCAGCTCAATCGCCGGACGCGTCAAGTCGAGAGTGATCTGGCGTTCCGCAAGCAGCTTTTCGACGTTTCTCAGCAACAGCACCACGATGCGTTCGAGTTGCTCCTTGCCGAGCGGATTGAAGATCACGATTTCATCGATGCGGTTGATGAATTCCGGCCGGAACGCCGCGCGCAACGCTTCCATCGCCTGCTTGCGGGCGCGCTCGGGATCTTTTCCGGAAAGTTCAAAGATCGCGGTCGAACCGACGTTGCTGGTCATCACCAGGACGGTGTTGCGGAAATCCACGGTGCGGCCCTTGCCGTCGGTCAGGCGGCCGTCCTCAAGAATCTGCAACAGCACGTTGAAGACGTCCGGGTGGGCCTTTTCGATTTCATCAAACAGAATGACAGAATAGGGGTGGCGGCGAACCTGTTCGGTGAGCTGCCCGCCTTCTTCGTAGCCGACGTAGCCTGGCGGCGCGCCGATGAGCCGCGAAACACTGTGTTTCTCCATGTATTCGGACATGTCTATGCGGATCATCAACTTTTCATCGTCAAAGAGGAACTCGGCGAGCGCGCGGGCCAACTCGGTCTTGCCGACACCAGTCGGGCCGAGAAATATGAACGAGCCGATGGGGCGCTTGGCGTCCGAAAGCCCGGCGCGGCTGCGACGCACGGCATTGGCCACGCGCGAAAGGGCCTCTTCCTGGCCGACAACGCGCTGACGCAAGCGCTCTTCCATGTGCACAAGTTTCTGGGCTTCGCCTTCGAGCAACCGTCCAACGGGAATGCCCGTCCATTTGCTCACCAGCTTGGCGATATCTTCTTCGTCGACTTCTTCCTTCAGCATGCGCGTGTTCTTTTGAACCGCGTCAAAGCGGTTCTGGGCTTCCCTCAGCTCGCGTTCCGCCTGGGCGATCTTGCCGTAGCGGATTTCCGCGACTTTCGCCAGTTCGCCAGCGCGCTCGAAGCGCTGCTCTTCGGCCTTGAGCTGGTCGATCTGCTCTTTCAACTTGCGAATTTTGGCGATTTCCGCCTTCTCGGCTTGCCAGCGGGCCTTGCGCGCGCTGGAATCCTCGCGCAGCTTAGCCAATTCCTTTTCAATTTGCGCGCGGCGCTCCACGGAATGCGCGTCGGTTTCCTTCAGCAGCGCCTGGCGCTCGATTTCGAGCTGAAGAATGCGCCGCTCGATCTCGTCAATTTCCGTAGGCAAGGAATCAATTTGCATGCGCAGGCTGGCGGCGGCTTCATCGATCAGGTCGATGGCCTTGTCTGGCAGGAAGCGATCGGAGATGTAGCGGTGCGAAAGCGTGGCGGCGGCCAGGATGGCGGCGTCCTTGATGCGCACACCGTGATGAACTTCATAGCGGTCCTTGAGGCCGCGGAGAATCGCGATGGTGTCTTCCACACTCGGTTCAGACACAAGAACCGGTTGGAAGCGGCGCTCGAGTGCCGGATCCTTTTCGATGTACTTCTTGTATTCGTTGAGCGTGGTAGCGCCGATGGCACGCAATTCCCCGCGTGCCAATGCCGGCTTGAGCATGTTGGAGGCGTCCATGGCGCCTTCGGCCGCACCGGCCCCGACGAGGGTGTGCAACTCGTCGATGAACAGGATGATCTGGCCTTCGGCTTCGGAGATTTCTTTCAGGACCGCTTTCAAGCGATCTTCAAATTCGCCGCGATACTTCGCCCCAGCGACCATGGCCGCCAGGTCCAGCGCCACCAGCCGCTTGGTTTTCAATACGTCCGGAACATCGCCGGAAACGATGCGCTGCGCCAGGCCTTCAACGATGGCGGTCTTGCCGACGCCGGGTTCCCCGATCAACACGGGATTGTTCTTTGTGCGGCGGGCCAGAATCTGCATAACACGGCGAATCTCTTCGTCGCGCCCAATGACGGGGTCCAGCTTGGAGCGGCGGGCCAGTTCGGTTAGGTCGCGCGCGTATTTTTCAAGCGCCGCATACGTTGCCTCGGGGTTCTGCGAGGTAACACGCTGGCTGCCGCGCACACCCGCGAGGGCCTGCAGAATGGCCTCGTGGGACGCGCCACTCTTCTTGAGCAACTGACCGGCGGGATCACGGTCCTGACCGGCAATGGCCAGGAAAAAATGCTCTGTCGAAACGTATTCGTCCTTGAATTTGTCGGCCTCGTCGAAAGCGCGTTCCAGAACGTCATTGAGCGGCCGCCCCATGTTCTGCTCTGCGAAGCCCTGCACTTTGGGTAAGCGTGCGAGTTCGCGTTCGATGTCCTGACTGATCAGTTCAGTGCGAATGCCGAGGCGGGCGAGCAGCGGCGGCACAACGCCGTCGGGTTGCTGAATCAGAGCGGCGAGAAGGTGGACCGGCTCGATGGACTGATTTTCGTGGCGCGCCGCGACGTCCCGCGCCGCTTGCAGGGCCTCTTGAGCTTTCACGGTCATTTTGTCAAAACGCAGCATGATTTCTCCCTTCCTGGTCTGGCTGAAGAAAAGGGGCTGGCGCGAATGCCAGCCCCTATGCTATCCCACGACGACTTCGCCATTTGAACGATTCGCGCTTTAGCGGCGCGCGGCAACTGCCGCGGCGGGCGCCTCCACATTGACCTTGATCTGCTTCGGCTTGGCTTCCTCGCGCTTCGGGATGCTCAGCGTCAGCACGCCATTCTTGTAGTCGGCCTTGATCGCTTCGGCATTCACGGTGTTGGCCAGGGAGAAGCTGCGGCTGAAAGAGCCATATGACCGCTCCACACGCAGATAGTTGTTCTCGCTCACTTCCTTCTCGAACTTGCGTTCACCGCGAATGGTGAGGATGTTGTTCTCAACGCGAATGTCGAGTTCTTCCGGCTTGATCTCCGGAATATCGGCCTTGACGACGAGTTCGTGCTCGGTCTCGTAGATGTCGACCGCCGGCGCCCAGGTTGTCAAGTTGGCCTCGTCCGAAGTGCGGTCAAAGGCCTCGTTGACGAGGCGATTGATCTGGTCCTGCAGGGTAGTAACCCCACGAAAAGGTTCAAAACGGCTTAAAGTAGCTCGCATGTTGAGCGACCTCCATAGTTGATTTCGTACACATAATAAAATATGAGTGAGAATATGTCAAGTATAATTTTGAGCGCTTCTACTGTCAGTAACTCTTTTATATACAATATGATAGACAACCTCAAAATGCCAAGCCGTTTTGCCCCATTCATGCCAGGGGTAAGCTTCTCTGGATAAATGCCGCCGCAGGCCGCCTGTTTTGTTATAGTTCGGACTGATGCGAGTTGACGCCTTTGACTACCAGTTGCCCGCCGAGTTGATAGCGCAACGACCCGCGGCGGTTCGCGAGGCCTCGCGGATGCTGCTGCTCGATCATCAAAGCGGCGCATGGGAGGACCGCGCGTTTGCGGAATTGCCGGCATTACTCCGTGGCGATGAGATGGTGGTGCTGAACAACGCGCGCGTCCTTCCCGCACGCTTGTTTGGAAAACGCGCCGGCGTTCACGCGCAATCGCCATCTCGCAAGACGGCGAGAGAACATCTGACGGGCACAGTGGAAGTTTTCCTTACCAGAAAAGTGGAATTCGAGATTTGGGAAGCCCTGGTGCATCCAGGTCGGAAAATGGGAGTAGGTGAACGAGTGCATTTCGGCGGCGGCGAACTGGAAGCAGAGATTCTGACGCGGGGCGAATTCGGTCTGCGAACGGTCCGCTTTTGGTCGCATAACGATCAAAGCGTGGAGGTGAACATCGAGCGGCTGGGACATGTGCCCCTGCCGCCCTACATTGACCGGCCTGATGAATTTTCCGATCGCGAGCGCTATCAGACAGTTTATGCGCAGAAGCCCGGCGCTGTGGCCGCGCCGACCGCAGGCCTGCACTTCACATCGGAGATACTCCAACAAATACGGAACCGCGGCTGCGAAACATGCGAAATTACGCTGGACGTGGGACTCGGCACATTTCAACCCATCCACACGGAGACGCTCGAGGGGCACAAGATTCATTCCGAGGCGTATGAGATCCGCGAAGAAGCGGCGGCGAAAATTCTTCGCGCCAAGGAAGAAGGCCGGCCGGTCCTGGCGGTAGGCACGACAGTTGTGCGCGCTCTGGAGGATGCAGCGGCCAAGGCAGCAACGCAGGGCGACGCAAGGCATTTCCCTGCGGGGAGAGCCGAGGCCAGCCTGTTCATCTTCCCCGGATACGCATTTCGCGTGGTGGATTGCCTGTTGACGAATTTTCACCTGCCGAAGTCGACACTGCTGGCACTGGTTTCCGCATTTGCGGGGCGTGAGGCCATCCTGGCGGCTTACCGGCATGCCATCACAGAGCACTACCGGTTTTACAGTTACGGCGATTGCATGCTGATTCGCTAGCGGCGGGCGGATTGGCTTGCGGCTTGCATGAAGCGGGCGCGCAGGACCAGCGCGAGCACGGCGAGGAGTTCACTCGCGGCAACAACCGGAGTCTGCCACTTCAGGAGTTCCTGAGTGGCCCGGAAGAGGAGGGAAGCTGAAGACGGATACAGCTTCCCCCGGTACTTCGCGGGTAAAGGTGACGTATTCACCGCCTACTGTGCCAAAACGAAGACACTCTTTTTCCCACCGAAGCGCAGCTCCAACATCTTGCCGTCGGCTGTAGAAACGATTTCGTCGTAGGGAACTTTTGCGTCGCGCTCTTCCCAGCGGCCTTCGGACTCCGCGACGACGTTCTTGCCTTTTTGGATGGTGAGGTGATTGCCGTCAATGAGGATGCGGTAATCGCCGGACTGAATTGTGGATTTGCCAACGTGGATGGTGTGAGTGATGGGCAGATCTTTGACCACGGGCTTGGCGAACGCGGGAATGGAAATCGCGAGGGCCGAGACCAGAATCAAACTGCGGACTAAGGAATTGTTACTCATGCGTGTCATTTCCTTTCGAGGAGCGAGTCAGCCGAAAGGTCATCCAAGGACGGGAGAGTTGACACGCAGGCAGAAGAGAAGGTAGCCTCGCGATGGAGACACCTTTTCTTCCTGGTTCACAATCCGGAAAAACTGCGTGTCAATGGCCCCGCGGCTGCCACCGCGGGGTACTCTTATTTAATCTCGTTTCGTCCCGAACAGCCCGAACATCGGCCGCAACCATATAGACGAACTCCGTGGGGCGAATGTTTCGTGGCCTATCGCATTTTCTTGTTACATTTTTAACCACACGAGGAGACACTGCCGGTGTCAAAGAGCGTTCACATTGCCTTGCGCTGGCCCCCCCGGCTTCATCTATACTCGTGGGCACGATTCGGACAAGCCGGATGCGACTCTTAGTTCTAAGCGATCTCCACGCCAATCTAACGGCCCTGGAAGCCTCCCTGGACGCAGCGAAAGGGAGCTGGGAGCATGTGGTTTGCCTGGGCGACGTAGTCGGCTACGGGCCGGATCCGAACGAAGTCACCACGCGCATCCGTGAACTCGGCGCAGCCACGATTCGCGGCAATCATGACAAGGCAGTCACGGATCTCATGTCCACGGAGGACTTCAATCCGGTAGCCAAAATGGCCGTCAATTGGACGCGCGCGCAACTCTCCAACGAAAACATGGACTGGCTCGCCGCGTTGCCACAGGGCCCGCTGGAAGTCGAAGGAGTGGTGTTGGTACACGGCGCGTTCCAGGATGAAGATGAATACGTGTTCACGCCGTCGCAGGCGCTGGAAGGATTGCTGGATTCCTCCCTGCCGATCACCTTTTATGGCCACACGCACCACCAGGGAGGTTTCGCGTATCAGGATTCGCAACTGGAAGTTTTGCAGGTGCACCCGCGCAACAACGAGATGCGCTGCGCGTTGCGCGTTGAAGAGCAGAAGCGCTACCTTTTGAACCCCGGCTCGATCGGGCAGCCGCGCGACTCCGACCCGCGCGCGGGTTTTGCCATCGCCGACCTGGAGCATCAAGTGGTAGAGTTCTGGCGGGTGCCCTATGACATCGAGAAGGTCCAGGAACGCATGCGAAGCGCGCACCTGCCGGAGCCGCTGGTGCATCGCTTGAGCCTCGGTCGCTGAAGCGGGGATGACACTCGCGCAGAATTTGAGAGATGCAACCGATGCAAAGCGCACTGCAAAATCCCGAGAAGCCGGAGAAAGAGGAGAGGCGCTCGCCGGTCACACTGATCATTGGCGGCGTGGTCGCGCTCGCGATGCTGCTGAGTTTGTGGTTTCTGTCCCATGTGCCGCTGGGCGCACCGACGACCTATCGGGCCTCGGTAGGCCTGAAGATGTCGCTAGCGGAGGAGGCCTACCTCAAGAATATCCGCATCGAAAATATCGCCCTGAGCCGGGCGGAAAACTTCATTCATCAAGAGGTTACGATTCTTTCCGGGGAGGTGGTCAATGACGGCCCGGAGAGCATTCAATTGCTTTCGCTCACCGTAGAGTTCGCCGATTCCATGAATCAAATCGTGCTCCGGGAAACGCGCGGTGTGTTGGCCGCCTCACGGGCAGGGCTAGCACCAGGTGAGCGCCGTCCGTTTGAGATTTCGTTTGACCATGTGCCCACCTCGTGGAACATGCAGCAACCCTATGTCCGCGCTTCCTATTTGCAAGTCTTGCATAAGAAATAGTTGTTCGTTAACCACATAGTTAGATTAATATGCAGGAATGGAACTCGCGGAGGAACTGCGCGCCTGCCTGCACGATCTGTCTGCGGGCGGCACGATCGAGATCCGGGAGAACGGCGGCCGCATCCCCTCGGCAAGACCACTTTCCTGGGAAGTGCGGGGCGCACCAGCGAAGCCCCTGCTGCACCTGTGGTCGGAGACCTGCAATCTGACGCGGCGCGTGCTGGCCATTACAGACCAATCGGAGGGTCGCGTTCTGCTGGCGGTGGAGTGTTTCGGCCGCACCAAGCCGCAGCGGCTGGAAATTATTCGGCTGGGCTACGAACGCGACGCCAAAGGGCTATCTCGGGAAGAATTCTGCGAACAACTCCGGCGCATCCTACTGGAGCGGTTTCCCGATGAAACGCTTGAAAGAGTTTCCATCGCGGCGGACTTGGAGCATTCCCTGTCGCGCGTCTATGCGCGAGGAATTTCCCGCAAAGGAATGGCGCACTATGCGTTCCTCGCCGTTCCCGACGAGGAAACGCCGGATGCCCTTGAGAGCAGCCTGACTTACGGTCTGTTGTGGCTCGACCGCACGCGGCAGACCGGCGGGCGCGGCAACCTTTCAGGGCTGCGGCTAATATTACCAAAGGGCAAAGCAGCGGAGCTTGCAGCGCGCATTCATGCCATCGACCCGCGTCTAGCCGTGCAGGTCTATGAACGGGACGCGCAGCGGGAAACTCTGGAGCGCGTCGATCCTCGGGACGGGAACATCAACACGTGGCTGTTGCCGCGCCGTGAGTCGCAATTGCTTCTGGACCGTGCTGCGGCGGCGATTGCGCCGCTCCAGGCGCTTGAGCCTGATGCCATCAGGGCGCACGCTGCGCCGCAGTTGCGGGAAGTGGTTCTGCGTTTCCGTGGGTTGGCGTTTGCGCGTTGGTCGGAAGGGCGCCTTACCTTCGGCATGGACGGGCGCTGGGATGAACTGAACGCGGAAAGCGAAGTCGCGCTGAAGCAGCTCGTGCTGAACCTGCAAAAGTTCCGCCATCCGCTGGCGACCGACACGCGCCACTCGCTCTATCGCGCGCAGGCCGAACGCTGGATGCAGATGATGGTGATGGGCGACGTCAGCCAAATTGACCTGGCGCTCGACCCCACGCATGTGTACGAACAGGTGTTTGCGCAAACGGCTGGACAACGCGGAGTTTTAGATTTGTTGTGCGTCACGCGCGCGCACCGGCTGGCCATTTTGGAATTGAAGACGGCGGAAAACCCGGACCTGCCACTGCAGGCGGGGGAATACTGGTCTCGGATCTGCCGGCTACAGGCGCAGGGTGACCTCGCGCGCTACGGCTATTTCCCCGGGATCGAGTTACACCCCGATCCTCCAATAGTTTATCTGGTGGCACCGGCGTTGCGGTTTCATCCCAGCACGGACGTGCTGCTGCGCTACCTCAAACCAGAAATGGAAATAATCCGCGTGGGTCTGGTGGAGAGCTGGCGGCGGGGTCTGCGGGTGGTGATGCGGCAATAAGCGACACAGCAATGGACTCCGGCGAGGCTGTGGGAAGCGCTTGCCTTCCTGGGGCCGCAGGGTAAACTAAGGGCCAACCCATCGCCCAGGGAAGATCGCTTGAGTTTTTCCGTAATCATCCGGCAGGCAGACACTGCATCCCTCGTGGAAGTGAGCGGGCGGCTGACTTCATTCGAAGCCGGCGCCTTCCGTGACGCTATCTTAGGGCTCCTCAAGCACGGCAAAACCAACATTGTTCTGAATTTGAGTGGCCTGGAGTATCTGGACAGCTCTGGGATCGGCGAATTGGTGCGCAACTACCTCACGGTCGTTAAGAAGGGCGGGGCGATGAAGGTGGTGGGCCTGGCCTCGAAGGTGGAGGAGATTCTAAAAATCACGCAACTGTACCAGGTCTTCCCCGAGTTCCCCGACGAGGCCTCCGCGCTCAAGAGCTTTCCGAACCCACCCGCGAAGGGCATCCCTGGGCGCCTCAGCTCTAGCCCAAAATGAAGAAGGCAATCCGAAGTAGGGTTAACCGGCCTGCTGTGGCAATCTCTTCTGAAAAAGGTGGGCCAAAAAGGAGAGAAGCAGCTAGGGGGTTGCCCTAACTGCTTCCCGGGGTGTGTCCTCGAAGTGGTATTACTGATTTAGATGCGTTTCGGGCAAAAAGGTTTCCTGAATCTGCATCAGGGGACGGAGACCTGGTGGTCAGTCGACAAAAGGTAGATAAATCCTAATAAAACAAATACTTACGCCAACGTTCGTCGCGGTGGCCAATCAGCCGCATCAATTGCCGCGAGGTGTGTAGCGTAAACGGGCGTGGACGCCGGGCCAGTTTCAGCCCTGCTTCTTCCGGCGTGCGATCGCCCTTGGTGTTGTTGCACTGGTAGCAGCAAGCCACCAGGTTCTCCCAAGAGGACCGGCCGCCACGGGAACGCGGCAGGACGTGATCC
>Ga0116131_1001946_pt1 | contig 11279 bp, 8 predicted proteins | sample June2015DPH_17_1_FD_89734 | JGI IMG/M metagenome (GOLD analysis project Ga0116131, IMG submission 89734) | Peatland microbial communities from SPRUCE experiment site at the Marcell Experimental Forest, Minnesota, USA - June2015DPH_17_100 | ecosystem: Environmental > Terrestrial > Soil > Wetlands...
AGTGTCCGGCTTCGGGGCACAAGACGTCATTGACCTGCCCGGCATCGCCTTTGACGCACAAACCACGCTGGGCTATTTACCGGATAGCAATCAGCCGGGGGGCCCGCTGTCGCTTGCGGGCGGGGCCCAAAGCGCCAAAATCGCGCTCCTCGGCAACTATATGGCGTCGAGTTTTGCCGTGGCGAGCGACCACCACGGCGACAGCATGGTCACCGAGGCATGGCAAGCCAGCAACCAAGCGTTGCTGACCCATCCGCAGCATACATGAGCGCAGGACCCACCGCGCCGCGGCTATGTTAGCGACCGAGATCAGGTTGCGCGTTGTCGGGTAACCGGGGGGAGTGGGGATGTTGGCAGTGACTGACAAACCGGCTCCGGCGCAGTCTGGGATCGCTGCTCTCGTGCTGTTGTTGCGGTTTCACAGCATCGGCGCCGACCCCGAGCAGATCCGCCACCGGTTCGGCGACGACATTGGCGTGTCAGAAATGCTGCGCTGCGCCAAGGAATTTGGGCTTAAGGCGCGGACCTATCGTTCTAGCTGGCCACGTCTGACCAAGACCCCGCTGCCCGGCATCGCGGTGCTGCGCGATGGCTGCTATCTCCTCCTCGGCAAGGCCAGCGAGGAGCAGGTTCTCGTGCAAAACCCCTTGTCGCCGCGACCGATCCTCATGTCGCGCGCAGAGTTCGAGGCGGTCTGGGACGGCCGTCTTATACTGATGACCGGTCGCGCGGCGCTGGTGGATCTCACTCGCCGCTTCGGCATCAGCTGGTTCCTCGGCGCCATCCATAAGTACCGCTATCTGCTCGGCGAGGTGCTCGCGGCCTCGTTCTTCCTTCAGCTCTTCGCGCTGGTCTCTCCGCTGTTCTTCCAGGTTGTCATCGACAAGGTGCTGGTCAGCCGCACCCTGAGCACGCTCGATGTGCTCGTCATCGGGCTGGTTACCATTGCGATTTTCGAGACCATCCTCGGCATCCTGCGCACATACCTGTTTGCACACACGACCAACCGCATCGACGTCGAGCTAGGTGCCCGCTTATTCCGCCACCTCCTGGCGCTGCCAATTGCCTATTTCCAGGCGCGGCGCGTCGGCGATTCGGTAGCGCGTGTGCGCGAGCTCGAGAATATTCGCAACTTCCTCACCAGCTCGGCACTGACGCTGGTGATCGATCTATTCTTCACCTTCGTTTTTTTGGCCGTGATGTTCCTCTATTCACCGTTGCTCACCGCAATTGTGCTAGGTGCCGTTCCATTCTACGTCGGCATCTCGCTGGCTGCGACGCCGCTTTTCCGACAGCGGCTCGACGAGAAGTTCGCACGCGGCGCCGAGAACCAAGCCTTTCTGGTCGAAAGCGTAACCGGCGTTGAGACGCTCAAGTCGATGGCGGTCGAGCCGCAAATGCAGCGCCGCTGGGAAGAGCAGCTTGCTGGCTACGTCACCGCCAGCTTTCGGGTCCTCAGCCTCGGCAATTCAGCGAGCCAGATCGTCCAATTGATCAGCAAGTTGGTCACCGCCGGGATCCTGTATTTCGGCGCCAAGCTGGTGATTAGTGGCTCTCTCACCGTCGGCGAGCTGGTGGCATTCAATATCCTCGCAGGCAGAGTGAACGGACCTGTGTTGCGTCTCGCCCAGATGTGGCAGGATTTTCATCAAGCCCGGCTCTCGGTGGCCCGGCTCGGCGACATCCTCAATGCGCCGGCTGAGCCGACCTTTACTACCGGCCGCACCGCGCTGCCAGCAATCCGTGGCGACATCGTGTTCGAGCACGTCACGTTTCGCTATCGCATCGATGGGCCAGAGGTGCTGCACGACGTCAGTTTCAGCGTTCCAGCCGGCCAAGTTGTTGGCATTGTCGGCCCCTCCGGTTCGGGAAAGAGCACGCTTGCCAAGCTCATCCAACGCCTCTACGTCCCCGAAAGTGGACGGGTTCTGGTCGACGGTGTCGATCTCGCCATGGTGGATAGCGCTTGGTTGCGCCGCCAGTTGGGCGTCGTGCTGCAGGAGAATATTCTGTTCAACCGCTCGATCCGCGATAACATCGCGCTGGCCAAGCCCGGCATGCCGATCGAGCGCGTGATTGAGGCGGCCACGCTCGCCGGCGCCCACGACTTCATCCTGGAACTGCCGGAGGGCTACGACACCATCGTCGGCGAACGGGGCAGCAGCCTGTCCGGCGGCCAGCGCCAGCGCATCGCCATTGCGCGTGCACTGTTGTGCGAGCCGCGGATCTTGATCTTCGACGAAGCCTCAAGCGCACTCGATTATGAAAGCGAGCGGATCATCCAGCAGAATATGGGGCAGATTACCAAAGGGCGTTCAGTTTTCATTGTCGCCCACCGCTTGTCTACCGTTCGCTACGCCGATCGCATCCTGACGCTGGACCATGGGCGCCTCGTCGAGGATGGTACGCACGATGAGCTGGTTCACAGGGGAGGGCGCTACGCCACCCTCCACCGACTGCAGAGCGGCATCCATGAAGTTCGCTAAGGCGGCGATCACAGCGACGAAGAATGTCGTCACCTTCCCATTGACGCGAGAGCGCCGCGAAAGGGACGAGCTCGCCTTTCTGCCGGCGGCGCTGGAAATCGTCGAGACGCCACCGTCGCCGATCGGCCGGACTATTGGCGCGACGCTCATCGCGCTATTCGGCCTGGCGTTGATTTGGGCAAGCGTCGGACATGTCGATATCGTCGCCTCGGCCTCCGGAAAGGTCGTCCCCAGTGGCCGGGTCAAGCTGATCCAACCCTTCGAAACGGGCGTCGTGCGAGCTATTCATATCCGCGATGGTCAGAGCGTCAAAGCGGGTGACGTACTGATCGAGCTCGATCCGACTATGACGGCGGCGGAGCAGAAGCATATCAGAAGCGACGTCATTGCCGCGCAACTGGACATTGCTCGATTGCGCGCGGCGTTGAGCGACAGTGACAATCCGGAAAACCTGTTTCAGGCGCCGGCGGGCGCGAGTCCAGCGCTTGTCGATATGCAGCGGAAATTCCTCGCCCAGCAGATTGACGAACATCGGGCTAAGCTCGCGGCGCTCGATCGGCAGCGGGCGCAGAAAGAGGCGGAGCGCGCCACCATTGCGGCCACGATCGCGAAGCTCGACGCGTCCGGCCCGCTGATCCAGCAGCGCGTCGACATCCGCAAATACCTCGCCGACAAGGAACTGGGCTCGAAGCTCACCTATTTAGAAATCCAGCAACTGCTGACCGAAAACGAGAAAGACCTCATGGTGCAGAAGAGCCGGTTGCAGGAGGCGGATGCCGCCATCGCCGCGATCACCGAATCGCGTGCGCAAGCTGATGCCGAGTTCCATCGCACGCTGTTCGGCGAGCTTGCCGAAGCAGAACGCAAGGCCGGCGGGCTCGCCGACGATCTGGCGAAAGCAGAGCAGCGTACCAAGCTTCAGCTTCTAACCGCGCCGGTCGACGGCGTGGTTCAGCAGCTCTCGGTGCACACCGTAGGCGGCGTTGTGACGCCGGCCCAGCAATTGGCCGTCGTCGTGCCGGCCGATGCCGTTCTTGAAGTGGAAGCCATGGTCTCGAACAGGGATATTGGCTTCGTCCACCCCGGCGATGACGCCCAGATCAAGATCGACACGTTCAACTTCACCCGCTACGGGCTACTTCACGGCCGCGTGGTAAGCGTATCGCCGGATGCCATAGTCCGCGAAACTCCGCAAGACAGGAACAACGACAGACCAAAAGGCGCGGAAAGTGACAGCAGCGAGCCCAAGGGCCAGGAGTTCATCTACTCCGCGCGCGTCTCGCTCGATCGGACGCAAATCCAGGTCGATGATGCCGTCGCCAATCTCTCGCCCGGCATGGCGGTCACCGTCGAAATCAAGACTGGCTCCCGAGCGGTGATCTCTTATCTGCTGTCACCCCTGCTGCGGTACCAACATGAAAGCATGCACGAGCGCTGACTTCCGTGCGCCTCACGCGCCGCAGACTCGGCACCGGTTAAACAGCAAACCGATCAAGTTGTTTCAGTGGGTAGCCCAAGCAGTTTCTGCGGATTGCCGAGCAATGCGGGAACTTAAACGCTATGCATTGCATCAGCAATGTTCCAAATCAAAATAGCGAACTAATAAGCATTTATGTAAGCCCGTTTCGAAAGCAAAGTTAATAATATAATCTTCATGTCGAGGAGAAACGACCAATTATCAATGTAGTACAAATCAAGTTCCACGCGCCGCCGCATCTTTTCGAGTGTATCAGTTTCTCCGCGAAGTCCGTTCACTTGTGCCCAGCCGGTAATACCCGGCTTGACGACGTGCCGGCGCGAAAACGGCGCAATCTTTGCCTGGAAGAACCTATTGTGAGCGGTCGCATGTGGCCGCGGTCCGACGAGCGACATGTCTCCCTTTAAGACGTTAATAAGCTGTGGCAATTCATCAATGTTAGTTCGCCGCAAGAGCCGGCCCACAACTGTTACGCGCGGGTCATTTTTCGCGGCCTGCGTGAACTGATCGCCGTCTTCTAGTGTGTTCATCGACCGAAATTTAATCACCTCGATCGGTACGTTGTTAAAGCCATGGCGCGTTTGGCGGAAAAAGACTGGCCCGCGGGAATCAAGTTTTATCGCGGCTGAAACCATCACGAAGAGTGGTGAAAGAACAATCAAGCCGACAGTTGCCGCGAAGATGTCAAATGACCGTTTTACAGCCAAGTCAAATACAGACAGTGGAGGGCTGCTTACTTGGATGGTCAGTACCTTGCCCAACTCGGCGATTCGAGAGCCCGCGAGAAGTTCGAGGGCATCGACCGGAACAATGTGGAGGGCCACGGGAAGCTCCGAGAGGTAGTGAGTGAGGCCCATTGCCCTAGGCAATTCCTCTTGGGTTGCTAAGATGATAACGTCATCCGGACGGATTTTTCGACATGCCTCAGTCAGCGTGCCAATTTTCTGATCGAACGGATCCGTACTATTACTTCCGGTTGTTACACCAAGGTCCCAGGGGAAGCGGAACGAGGCTACGGTTTCGATAGCGCTGGTTCTTAGTCGATTGCTGAATTGTGCACAGCGTGTCACATCACCGATAAGAATTACGTGCCGCGCCTCGACCGCACCTGATGCGATCGCAGACCGAAGCCTCGAATACGTGATCGCCCGCACGGCAGTTACGGCAACGCCAACGAAGACAACCTGAAAAATGAACGTACCACGTGAGTAATCCTCAGTAAGCCTCAGGAGAAAAATCGTTGATAGTAATAACGCGAATGCAAGTCCGACTGCTCCGATACCGCTCCATAAGAGCACGTGTAGCTGCCGCATCTGAATCGCGGCAAAGTGCTGGAACCCCACAGACACTAGCGAAACCAAAGCCGCTATGAGCAGGGCCGCAAACACATATTCGGTCACCCGGAGCGGCACGAGCGCCACAACATCATGATAGAGAAAGCTGGCAATGAATGCAGCACTGGCGACAGCGAGGAACTCCACCGCCATGATTTTTGCACGAAAAATGATCCATGGCGTCCTGTTGGGCGATTTTGGCCGTACCCCGCCATGTGGAAAGACGGCTGATCGGACTGCCCCCGACCCGAAACCGCTCTGAATGCGCTCATCAATGGACATGGTTTCGCACAGGACACTACGTTTTGGATGCTACGGTACTAGTACTACCGACGGAAGTGTGGTGCATCCCACCGATTAACTCAAGGTAAACCTAAAACTGCGATGGCGATGTGACCGCCATCACTAAAGCCCGTGTCACGAGGGTTGGCGTGCTATAAGACATTGATTATATTGGTAATTCTGCCTTTAAAAATGACTATGAAATCTTGATTCTTGCTGGACTCGTGCGCAACCTGTAGACAAAATTAAAGTGACATTCGACCGGGGGGTTTACCCACTATTGGGCATCACTGGTCTCTCCCTTGAGCTCTCGGCGTCTACTCCATCCCACCACTCCTTTCCCTTGGCTCGCGAGGCAACTTCGAAAGCCGCGCAAGCGGCAATTTCCTCGATTAATCCTGATATTGAAAGAGATCGAGCGTGCGAGCTGGTGCGGGCTCGCGCTGCAGCGGCTCATCATCGTTAAATTCAATAGACTTCCCAGAGTCCATCGGCTATTGATTTTTGCAAAATCATCAGAAAATTCGTGTTGCTTGGGGGTCGACCAGACTTAATGGGGAGGGCGATATGGGGACTTTCCTTTTGGGGATTTTCATTGTTCTTGTACCATCCCTAGCGGCAGTGGCATGGCTCTCTTGGTATTCGGGTGTATTCGAAAGCTCCGATCGCGAGCGAAAAGAAAAGCCCTGGATCGGTTCTTAGTTTAAAGTCGTGTAGGAGGACACGCCCGCGCGCTGAAGCCGCTGATGCTCCGGTCATTGCGACCGAACGAGAGCAATTCCGGGCTCTCGATCTCGAGTGCCCGCGCGATTTGATGGCGCTCCTGTCGTTGTCAATCTCCGGAACATCTACCAGCCTGACAAGATGTATCGATACGGCTCTGTCTATAATTTCGTCGCCGGTTGTTGGCGGCGTCGGCCTTCACGGAAAGGTGTCGGTGCTATCGCAAGCCGGGTGTTGTGAAGCCTGCCGCCTATCTTGGCCTCGCTCGAGGCCACGGCCACCGGCGCCGCCGCCACCAATCCGGTCAAATAGCAACCACAAGACCTTGATCAATCCGTCGCGGCGCCCACGGAACACGAACAGATGTCCGCTGCGCGGATCACGCTTGAGCGTCTCCTGCACCAACAGCGCCAAGCCATCAAAGCCCTTGCGCATGTCGGTGTGCCCAGCCGCCAGCCAGACCCGCGCGCCGCTCGGGTTCAGGATCATCGCCGCCGCTTGCCCTTCGCCAGCACCTTCGTCAGTGCCGATACCGTCGAAGCATCGAGCGGCTGAGGCCGGCACAGCTCGGCTACCTGCTCGAAGGTATCGACTGGCGGATGCTGCATCACACTTGGCGACCGCAGGGCATTGTGAATAACGGTGCGATTGCGAGTTCGCAGGTGCACCGGCTTGTGAGTCCATCATTGCCAATAAGCCTTGATGATTCGCTTCCGACCGACCTTGCGGCGCGCATGCGCTCATCATCGCGCAGCGCCAGGCACTGAGTGCGGCTGAAACTGCGAGCCACGGCGGCGGAGAGCGAGGCGCAATACCGCGCGCTGTTGATCGAGAAGCTCAAGTTCACGATCAGGAAGCTCCGGCACGAGCGGTTCGGACAACCCTCTGAGCGTGGCACGTTGCTTGATCAGCTCGAGCCTCAACTCGCCGACTTGGAGGCGGATGCGCGCAAGCGGACACGGCGGGCCAAATGGCAGCCGCGGCGGCGAGCGAGAAGATGATGTGCCGTCATTCGAACGGCGCCGGCCGGCTCGCTGTCCGCTGCCGAGCATCTGCCGCGCGAACGGATCGTCTATCCTGCTCCGTCAGCGTGCCCGTGTTGCGGCGGTACGACGTTGCAGAAGATCGGCGAGGATGTAACCCAGACGCTGGAGCTCATTCCACGCCAGTGGAAGGTGATTCAGCATGTGCGCGAGAAGTTCTCCTGCCGAGCCGCTGGGCATCAATGAGACCACGCGCCCAGCTTCCAATATTTAGATCTCCTAATTTTAATGGTTTATTCAACTCTTGTTTGACTGCTCCAGTCGCTTGCCGGTATCTACGTCTGCAATTAATAAATCCCGACAAACACGCAACTTACATTCATTCGATGAACACCCGACGGAAATCGTCAAAAATCGTCGGTGCATGGCCGCCAGCACTCATCGCGCTCGGCATCATACTATCACTGGTCTGGTCGAGCCTGCTGGTCTGGCTGTTGTTGCGACTATTCCACTTGGTGTAAACAGATCGAGCCTCACTTGGTTAAGTCAGGTCAGCGTCACGTCGGTCGCCCGGCCTGTGCGAAAGATGCCCGGCGAATTCCGTCGATGGCCCTGCGTGGTGGGAGGAAGTCTCAACTACCAATGGCGACATTGCGTGTAGCTAGGTGCATTTAAGCCGTCAGTGCGTTCGACACATTGGGCCAAATCCGTGATCGGCCCGTCCACGCTGAAATCGTAGGCCGCTGCTTTCAGCACCAAAGCGTAGCGGCCGGCCGGAAATGAAAAGTCAGCATCAGCGGGGCGAATAAGGATCATCGCGGGAAAGCCATCTACTGGGGCAACCTTCATTTCGTAGGAAATACCGCGAACCGCCCAGGAATCGCCAACATTACTTGTCACCGCCTCTCGTTTGCGACCCAATGCCGAGGCGTGCATGACCTGCGCAACAACTCGCACCATGACTTTTTCAGGGGCATTGTTCACTAGATCGCGCCTGAAGACGATGAATTGAATGCGGCCATTCGGAAGCGTGGTTGTGCTTGCAGTCGAGATCGCACCGAAAATTCTCTGATCGGGCATTTTGATGGGTAGAGGTTCAAGCTCCCTTAACTGACCGTTTGTGAGGGCATAAACCCCGTAGGCACCGGGAACAGGTATGACAGGCTGGTGAGTTGATTTGATCGGAACATTCTGATCAGCTTCCACTTTGGATTGGGGTTCTTCATGGTGTCTATGTTCGATTGCGACGTATGTCGCGACGCCCAATATTACCACCCCTACAAGCGGTAACATCCACCGAATTACGGGGAACGTGGGCCGAGCCGGATGTTCAACCGTGAATTCGTGCCGAGGATCCGACAACGAGGACGGATGCCACGCAGGCGGTATGATCTCAATGGACGAGCGGGTGACAGGAGCGACGATATTCGTTCCAGAATATGTGCGGCGACGAATATTTTTCGCGAGATCGGCTTCGATTTGCTCGATAGCAATCTCGAGCGCCAGTAATTGCTGCGCCCTTTCCGAATGACTCAACTCCTCGGTCTCCAAAGCAAGTTGCTGTCGCAACTTGCTCCGCGCGAGTTCGTAGATCATCCTTCGCAACTGAGCATTATCTCGCGCGGAGGCCATGATGACGCTGGCGAGAACTGAGTAGTAATCTTGCTGCATCACACTTCCGTTGATGAACACCGCTCCCAAGCTTGAGTGTCTGGAAGTGCGCCCCCGCAGACGTTCCAACGAACCGATCCTTTGAACGCCTTTCCCGAGCAGTCTTGAATATTCGTACCCTTGTGGCGTTCTTGCAAGTCAGACCTAACGTGAGAGTCCCGCACGTCCAAGGCACTCGTGCCGGCCATAGCAAGCCACCCGCATTGTCATGCACCCTCGATTTGGCCTACAATTTGCCGCATGTTTCGCGCTAAGTCATTCCTTAGGCGGGTAAACGGAAAAGCTCCCGCAGAGCGCAAAGGGCTTGAAGAACCGGGAACAATAAGAAGGCAGCGTAACACGGCGCACGCGAGAAATCGAATTTCTAGCATCGGTGTCCGCAGCACCGCAACGCAAACCTGAAAATGAATTTGACACCTTTATCCAAGCGGGGGCAGCAAACTGGCAATGCTGCGCAACCTATGGACCAGGTTGCCGTCGATTCTACGGAGCCCGGAACTGAGCAGGACCGTTATTCCATCCTGGCTCGGATGATTGCTGAAGTTAGTCGAGACCATGCCCATTTACGAACGTTCATTTATGAGTTCGCGCGCGTCAAGTTAAGAAAGGAACTATATCCCCTATTTGTCGAGGGTGCCTGGTCTGAAATAGAAGAGCAGGTGAGGGGACTAGAAGCTGCGATCGATCGAATCGAGGCGGATTTCGCGCAAAATGCGCCATCCTTGCAGTTTGAGTCTCGACCCGCGTTGTCCCTTGGGGCTCAGGAACAATCGATACGTAGTGTGGTCGCGTTGCGCACTGGTTTGCAAGAAACAACGAGTGTTGGCTTGGATGATTTCCGTGCCCAATCATTGCTTGTTCGTTCATCGCCGTATAGCAAGTCCTCGCTCCCGATCACATCTGACGATAGTGATCCCCTCGCGAACGCATTTCTTGGTAAGCACTTGCGCTCGGCTTTTTGGCGTAACACGCAACTAATCGCCGCCGCGGCAATAGGAATCGTGATATACGCCACAAATGATCCAAAATCTGTCCTCAACTCGTTCGGATTACATTGGCTGGACACGTCGACGCAGACAGGTTCGACAGATGGCGTCGAGAAAGAGCAGAACGTCGCGGTTGGCGGAAAAGAGTCCGCGCAAGGATCCAATAAAGTCGATCGACTGCGCGCGACCGACATTCCTATTCCGGCTGACTATGGTGCTTATGTTGTCGCCAATGGACAGCTGACTGAACTCGAACAGCTGCCTATCAAAGTGCCAGACTCGCGCGTTGCAATATCAGCCGAAATTTCTATGCCTAGCCGGACTCATGTGTCGATGGGTCGGGTTCAATTTGTCGCATTCCGGCGTGATCTTATGAACAATGCGCCTGACCGCGTTTCGGTGCGCATCGTGGCCCGAGTGAAGCGAGCACTCACCTTCGATGCGCGGGGCGTTGCGAAAGTGGCCAATATCGAACAATCGTGGGTCATTCGCGGCAACTCCTACCAAATGCGAGTAGCGCCACTTGCCGATAAACCGGAGATGATCGTTATTCGCCCAGACCCAACCGATTTTGTGTTTCCCGCTGGCCGATACGTCTTAGTGCTGAAAGGCGTCGGATACGATTTTACCGTTGATGGACCGCAGACGGATGCAGCGCATTGCCTAGAACGTACTGACGCGCTGAATTCGCCAATTTATTCAGAATGTCGAAGGTTATGACACTCTTGGCGATTGGAGTGTTGTTCACGGCGACAACGTGGTCTGCGGCGTCCTGAAACCTTCGCCTTTCTCGATTTCACTCACTGCTACGGGTGGACACGGGCCGGCCGGTTTGTTGTGAAGCTCAAGACGCAGAGCAAGCGCCTGACGCGAAAGCTGAAGGCGTTGCGCCGGGAGGCGTGGCGGCTGATGCACGTGCCGCTGTCCGTGCAACATCGCTGGTACACCAGCGTGCTACTCGGTTACTACGGCTACTATGGCCGGCCACAAAACTTCCCGGCGCTCCACGCGTTGCGTCAGGAAATGATCCGCATCTGGCTGACTTGCCTGCGACGGCGCAGTCAGAAATCGCGGCGCATGAGCTGGCAAACGTTCGCGGATGTGCTGAATCGCTTACCCCTTCCAACACCCCGTATCACTCATCTCTGGACGGTCCGCGCAGCATGACGCAAGTTATCCTTGGGAAGAGCCGGATGCGGGAAATGTGCATGCCTGGATCTGGTGCAGCGAAGCTAGCTGCCATTCCAGCGGGTGAGAGTCCCGCCGACGTAGGAGTCCAGTCGATGTCGTAGTTATACCCAGCAACAGGAAGGGCGACCGACCTGTTGAAAGCCTGA
>Ga0116131_1001953_pt1 | contig 11232 bp, 9 predicted proteins | sample June2015DPH_17_1_FD_89734 | JGI IMG/M metagenome (GOLD analysis project Ga0116131, IMG submission 89734) | Peatland microbial communities from SPRUCE experiment site at the Marcell Experimental Forest, Minnesota, USA - June2015DPH_17_100 | ecosystem: Environmental > Terrestrial > Soil > Wetlands...
CCGGTGATGCTCACTTTAGCTTCGGCGCGGCCAATCTAGCCTCGGCCCGCTTCACGCTCAACCTCGGCTCGCTCCACGTCGACTTCTCGGGGGCGAAGGTCGGCATCCTGACCGTCTCGACGAACCTTGGAGCTGCCTACATGACCCTAGACGGGTCATCCGACCTCACGGCCGATCTCAAGACCAACCTTGGCTCGCTTGACGTATGCGTGCCGGCCGGCCTGGGTGTGCAGGTGACAGCCAGCGACAGCCTCTCGTCGAGCGACTTCAGCGGAGCCGGACTCGTCAACGTAGGCGGCGTCTGGAAGTCGCCGGATTACGACACTGCCGCACACAAGGCCAACCTAACTGTCGAGACCAGTCTCGGAACGCTGACTCTCAATCCCGCAGGAGGCTGCAAGTGAATCCACGACGCCTGTACCGGTCGGATGACGACCGAATCCTCGCCGGTGTCGCAGGCGGCGTGGCCGCCTACTTCGACGTGGACCCGGCCATCGTCAGGATCATCTGGTTCTTCTCGGTATTCCTCACGGGCTCGCTCACTTTCTGGGCGTACCTCGTCATGATCATCGTTGTCCCGCTGGAGCCGGCGGAGTGGCCTCCGCAATCACCCTGGGCCCCCGGGGGCGCACCGGCTGCGTCGCCCTCGCCAGCCGGTTACGCGCCAACCGCGACGGGCGGCCCCCCAGTCGAAGGGCCCGGCGGCTCGACCGGATCCGCCGAATCCGGCACCAACGCTCCGAGCCCCGACCCGAACGCAACGCCCCCCGGTACGCCTCCGCTTCCGGCTTCAGACGGCTGGTGGAGCAGCGATTGGCGAATGCAAAGGCGCCAGGAGCGCTGGCAGAGGCGCGCCGATCGCCGGCCATACGAACGCGGCGGGTTCGGGCTGGCCTTCGGTCTCCTGCTGATACTGGTCGGCGGGATGCTGGTGTGGCATCAGATCGACCCGAGATTCGACCTCAACCTGACCTGGCCGGTGGCGATCGTCGCCCTCGGCGCGATCCTGGTGGTTTCGTCAATCCGCTCCCACGGCCGCGGCTGACGACCGCTAGCCGGCGGTCTCGCGACGACGGCGCCGACGAATCAACAGGAACGCAGAACAACCGGCCAACAACGCGACGCCGGAACCTGCGATCACCGCGGCGGCTGCCGCTGTGGAGGATGGCAATCCGGCGACCCCGTCGGTTGGGGCCATGCCATCGACGTTGCCCTTCAGCGCCGCGGCCGCCGCGCTCGGGTCGGCAGCAACGTGCAAGGCTTCGACCACGGAGGTCGCTCCGGGGCCGGAGTCAGTCGGGACGGGTGACGCCCCGGACGTCGGCCCGGCGCCCCATGCTGGCTGGAACGTGCCCAGGGCGTCGAACCCTCCGATTCCATACGTGGGCTGAGCGGCGTCAGCCTGGGCGGCAGTTGGAGCGGAGACCGGCGCGACCGTCGGCTTAGGTCGCGGCGCCACCGGCGGCGTCGCCGATGGAGCTGTCGGAAGAGGGTTGTCGAACGGAGATTGGGTGGGCGGCGAGAGCACGCCGTTGGGGCCGCCTCTGCTGAAGAGGCAGTCGTAGTAGTAGGTCGAACCGCTGGCCCAGCCGCCGCAACCGACCCGGTCATAGCTCCCCATGATGATGCTCCAGTGGACGCTCGAACTTTGCCAGCCGATCATCGCGTGGCCGGTCGTTGAGTACGTCCAGGTCTGCCAGGTGCGAGATCCGGTGGCCGTGTACAGAAAGGCGCCGTTGCCGTAGCCGTCGTTGACGAGGAGGATCTCGCCGACGCTGCCGTAGGACCACTTGCTGACCAGCACGGACACGAACGAGGTGTTGGAGACCGAGTATGTGGCCGCGTCGCAGTTGCGCAGGTTGTGACTCATCTGGCCGTAGGCGGCGAAGTCCTGGGTCCTTCCGGAAATCGTCTTCGCCGGATCATCCGGGCAAGGGATCGGGCCGTCGCGCGCGACCGAAGCCAGGAACGGATCCACGCTGAGCGCTCCCCTGCCATTGGCCGATCTCGCGCCGTTGATCAGGCGCACGAGCTCCGACGACTGAGCGTCGAGCGCTGACCCAGCCTGGACTGTCGGTACTTGCCAGGTCAGCGATACGGCGAACAGGGTCAGGCCGAGCGCGGCCGCAGCTGGTACGGCGACAGATCGCGACCAGTGGATAAAGCGCACGATGGCTCCCTCCGGACGGGGCGAGGCTCGTTGCGTCGGGACGATGTGACGATCGCCCGGGCTACCTCACGACCCAGAGCTACGGGCACAGTGTCGAGCCCGATGGCAACCACCCATTCGGGCAGCAGCCAGGTCCCGTGCGCCTCGCTCCAGATTGTATCGGCGTGTCACGGTGCGGTTAGTGAGGGTTAGTTGAAGAATCCTGAACCTGTCCGCGAGGATCTCTTCACCTCGATCCCAGCGCTGGCGGCCCCGGACGACTCCGTCGGGTGGAATCTGCGACGTCTAGGTGGAAACCGTGGGATCCGCGGCAGTGGAGACGCGCGCGCTCGACAGGCCGACGGCGCCCGCGCCCAGCAATCGGCCGGTTCCGCCTGATGCGCAGGCAAGGTCCATTTGAGCCGGGCTTCAGGAAGCCGCTCTACGGTCATCGCCAGGCCGTGACCCGCGGACTCGCCCGGGCAATGCCCCACGCCGGAGGTCCGCACCGTGAGTGCGCCAGTGTCTCCCAGCAAGCTACCCGCCGACCGCGCTCCGCACCGCAACCGAAACCTGCTCATGATCGCGATTGCCGTGATCGTCATAGGTGGCGTCGCGGCCGGAGGCTACGGCTTGTGGTACATCCTCATTGGCCCGAGCGCTCCGGCCGCCGTCAGCTCCGCCGCTCCAGTCATTCCCGCCGGCGCAAGTGTGGCGGCTCCGGCCTCGCTCGACGGCACCTGGAACGTGAACACCACCCTCGGGTCGATCGGCGACGGGACCGCCTCGTTCGTCGGCTACCGGGTTCAGGAGCAGCTGGTCGGCGTCGGTGGCCATACCGCCGTGGGCCGGACAACGAGCATCACCGGATCGATGACCCTGACCGGCGCCGTCGTGAGCAACGTTCAGATAACGGCCGACCTGACCGCACTGACCAGCGACAGCCCGCAGCGCGACAACCAGCTCAGGACACAGGCGCTCGAAACCGGCACCTACCCGACCGCGACCTTCAAGACGACCGGGCCGATCGACCTGGGTGCGCTGCCGGCCGACGGCGCGACTGTCGACGTCAACGCGACTGGGTCCCTCATGCTCCACGGCGTCACGAGGACGGTCACGATAGCGCTGCAGGCCTCCCGGCAGGGCGGCATCATTGCCGTGGCGGGCGCGCTGCCGATCGTCTTCTCCGACTACTCGATCCAGAAGCCGAACAGCTTCTCGGTCCTCTCGGTGGACGACCAAGGCACGATGGAGCTACATCTGCTGTTCACCCACGCGTGAGTCTCAACAGCGGCACGATGAACACGTGCCATGAGGATCCAAGGAGTGGCAATGTCTTTCATGCGCTTTCTCGGTAGCCGTACCAGCCAACCAGCGAGCGTCAACCCCTCCGAGCCCATCCCGCTCGCGTCCGAGACCGAGGCAGTCCGTCGTATCGTCAACAGGCTCGAAGCGCTCCCGCCCGACCAGGCGCGGCTCCTGGCGGGCATGGCCTACGTCCTGGCCCGAGCCGCGTACGCCGACTTGGAGATCAGCGACGCCGAGACGGTGGCGATGGAGGGGGAGCTTGTCGGCTCCGGGCTCGATCAATCACAGGCGGTCCTGGTCGTGGAGATGGCCAAGCTCCAGGAGAAGACGGCCAGCGGCACGAGCGACTATCTGACGACGCGCGAGTTCCGCGAGCTTTCGACCCCGGAGCAGCGAATGACGGTCCTGCGGGCCTGCTTCCGCGTCTGCGCGGCCGACGACGCGATCAGCGGCACGGAGAGCGCGACTCTGGACGAGATCGCCAGCGAGCTCGATATCGCCCGCGAGGACCTGCACGCGGTTCGGGCGGAGTTCGCCGACAAGATCAGCGCGCGTCTGGGCTTCGGCTCCTTCTCGAGCGGGCAGGGCTGACTCGCCCCAGGACGCCGGGCGTGCTCAGCGCCACGCCCCATCCCTCCCGATAGGCGCACTCTAAACGATCCGCGCCCGCGTTTCGTCCGCACCGACGACCCGGCGGTCGGGTAACCTATACCCTCCGTCACCGGATCCCAGGGCCCGCCCCTCTGTGAAGACCTACCTCCGAGGCGTCTTCGACGTCTCGAACTCCTAGCCACCGGCGGCATCACGGTGCTGGTCTCGCACCGTTTCTCTACCGTTCGCATGGCCGACCAGATTGTGGTCGTGGCAGACGGCAGGGTCGTGGAGGCGGGCCCGCATGCCCAGCTCATGCGCAATCGGGGCCTGTACGCAGAGCTATACGAGTTACAGGCCAGCGCGTACGAGTGACGCCCCGGCTCACGCGGCGCGGCGCTTCGGGATCTCAGGCAATGGCGCGGCCTCCGCCGGCCGGGTCCGCCTCAGGCCGCGGGACGCGTCTCGGGCGAGTGGCGCCTCAGGCGACGCGGCGCGGCAGCCCGACGGGTCCAGCCCCGAACCAGGTGCCAGAGCTGCCTTTGACGATCGCCACAGCGTTCTCAAGCGCTCCGATAGCGGCAAACCGGCCGCCGCCCTGGACGAACTGAGCGCACGCTCGAACCTTTGGCGCCATCGAGCCTGAGGGCCAGGCGCCCGCGGCCAGCCCTTCGAGGGCTTCGTCGACCGACAGCCGCAGGATCGGCGCTTGACGTGGCGTACCCCAGCGTCGATATACGGCGTCGACGTCACTGAGCAGCAGCAGCCCGTCCGCGTCCACCGACCGGGCCAGCACGACGGCCGCCAGGTCCTTGTCGATCACCGCCTCCACGCCCTCGAGTCGGCCGTCGGGCAGCTCCACGACCGGCACTCCCCCACCCCCGGACGCGACGACCAAGATGCCCGCGTCCACGAGCGAGCGAATCGCCGCGGCCTCCACGATTCTGATCGGCGGCGGGGAAGCAACGACTCGTCGCCAGTTCTTGCCATCCGGCGCGACGCTCCAGCCCCGCGATGCCGCGTGCTCGCGGGCCGTGGCTTCGTCGTATACAGGCCCCACCGGCTTCGTGGGGTTGGCGAAGGCCGGATCGTCGGCCGGGACCACGGTCCGTGTCACGACCACTGCGATCTCTCGCCGGCGACCGCGTTCGAGGAACGCGTCGTTCAGGGCCTGGGCAAGCAGGTAGCCGATCTGGCCTTGTGTTTCCGCTCCCAATACGTCGAGCGGCGGCGCCGGCACCACCGACGAGGCCATCTCCGCGCCGATGGCGAGAAAGCCCACCTGCGGGCCGTTCCCGTGTGTCAGGACGATCTCGGCCCTGCTGCCCTCGGCAAGCGTGACGAGGCCCCGGGCCGCCTCCACGAGGTTGCGCCGCTGGACCTCCGTGGAGCCCGGCTCGCCCCGGCGGATGAGGGCGTTGCCCCCGAGGGCAATCGCCAGACGGGTCATCCGAAATGCTTCCAGCGCTGCTCGCCCGTGATGAGCGCGTATAGCAACGCCTGCTCCGTATACCAGCGGTTCTCGGCCTGGTCCCAGACTCTCGACTGCGATCCGTCCATGACCTCGTCGGTCACCTCATCGCCGCGGTGGGCCGGCAGGCAGTGGAGGAAGATCGCCCGGGGCGCGGCCAGGGCCATCAGTTCCTCGTTGACGCAGTAACCGGCGAAGACCCGGGCCCGTGCCTCGCGTTCCTTCTCCTGGCCCATACTGGCCCAGACGTCGGTGTAGATGGCGTCGGCGCCGCGCACAGCCACCCGCGGATCGTGGCCAAGCTCGATCGCCCCGCCGTTGGCTCCACCGTTCGCTCGGGCCGCCTCGACGATAGCGATCTTCGCCTCGTAGCCTTCAGGCGTGGATACGGCCAGGGTGAATCCGAGGTAGCCGGCCGCTTGGATCAGCGAGTGGCAGACGTTGTTGCCGTCGCCGATGAACGCCACCCGCAGCCCGGCCAGCTCGCCGAACTCTTCCTGCAGCGTCATGACGTCCGCCAGGGCCTGGCAGGGATGGTGGTCGTCGGTCAGGGCGTTGATGATCGGGATCGTCGAATGGCGCGCCAGTTCCTCGACCTTGGCCTGCTCGAAGGTCCGAATCGCGAGAGCCGTGAGATAGCGCGACAGGACTCGGGCTGTATCGGCGATGGTCTCGCCGCGGCCGAGCTGCAGCTCATCGGGACGGAGGGCGATGGGCAGCATGCCCAGGCCCCAGGCCGCGGCCTCGAAGGAGACTCGTGTACGCGTCGACGGCTTGTCGAAGATGAGCCCCATGCGCCCGCCGGCGAGCGCGTCCCGGGCCATCCCCTTGACCGTCTTGAGCTGACGGGCAAGTTCCAGGTTGACGAGAAGTCCTTCTCGTCCGAGAGAATCCAAAGTCAGGAGGTGGCGCGCCATGACAATTCCTCCGGCTAGGGACGCGTCCCCGACGTCGACGCTGCGCGAGCACGTTCGACGATCGGAGCGAGGAGTTCGGTGAGGTTCGACTGCCCGTGCCCGCCCGCGTCGCCCGCCAGCTCTTCCAGCTCGTAGCGGACGCGAACGACCGGCTTCTCAAGCTTGAGGACCCGCGTCAAGTCGATCGGAGTGGCCGACAGCACCAGGTCCGCCGGCATGGCGTTGAGGGTCGTCTCGAGCTCGTCCATCTGTCCCTGTCCGTAGCCCATGGCCGGCACCAGGTGCTCCAGCGCCGGGTAGCGGTGGAGCGTCTCCGCCAGCTGGCCGACTGCGAAAGGAACGGGATCTACGAGCTCGGCCGCCCCGAACCGTCGCGCTGCCACGACCCCGGCACCGTAGGTCATGCCACCGTGCGTAAGGGTCGGGCCGTCTTCGACGACCGCCACGCGCTTGCCGGCGATAGCCCCGCCGTGCAGCGTGAGAGCGGACCGCGCGAGTATGACCCGAGCCCGGCCGTTCATCGACGCCACGTTGGCTCGCACCTCGGCGACCTGCTCGGGCGTGGCCGAGTCCACTTTGTTGATCACCACGACGTCGGCCATCCGGATGTTCGTCTCGCCGGGGTGGTAGTGCATCTCGTGACCGGCCCGGAGCGGGTCGGCAACCACGACGAACAGGTCGGGCCGGAAGAACGGGAAATCGTTGTTGCCGCCGTCCCACATGACGACGTCCGCCTCGGTTTCCGCCTGGCGCAGGATCGCCTCGTAATCCACCCCGGCGTAGAGGACGCGACCGGCATCGAGATGGGGCTCGTATTCCTCGCGCTCTTCGATCGTCGTCTCGTAGCTATCCAGGTCAGCGTAGGTGGCGTAGCGTTGGACTCGCTGAGCCACGAGATCGCCGTACGGCATCGGATGGCGTACCACCACCACCTTCAGGCCCTGCTTCTCGAGGAGGCCCGCCACGTAGCGAGTGGTCTGGCTCTTGCCGGCTCCGGTTCGCGTGGCGCCCGTCGCCACCACCGGTCTGGTGCTGGGGATCATCGTCCGGGCCGGCCCGAGGAGCTCGAAATCGGCGCCGCCGGCGAGTGCCCGGCTGGCGGTGTGCATCACGTGCTCATGGGCAACGTCGCTGTAGGCGAAGACAACCCGATCGATCCGCTCCTTCGCCAGCAGGCTCTCGAGTTCGGACTCCGCCAGGATCTGGATGCCGTCCGGATACAGCGGCCCCGCCAGTTCCTTGGGATAGCGACGCCCGGCGATGCCGGGAATCTGCGTCGCCGCCGTGAACGCAACGACCTCAACGCTCGGGTCGTTGCGGTAGACGACGTTGAAGTCATGGAAGTCGCGACCAGCGGCTCCCATGATCACCATACGAGTGCGCTTCACGGTTGTTCCGGCCCTTCCGCAGTCGCGCCGTTGGGGTTCATCCCCGGCAGCGAACCTTGGGCTGACGAGCCGGTTCCGCCTCTGGTCCAGCGGTCGTCGAGCAGCGATAGTGTCGCCGGACCCGGCCGGGCGCGCAAGACCCGACCGACTCAGGTCAGGTACTGGACCATCGCGGCGACTCCCGAGGCCAGCAAGACGGCAGTGACGCCCCATAGGAGCGCGGCCCGCGGTCGCGAGTTGGCCAGATCGCCCAGCAGGTCGCGATCGCTCGACAGCCGGACCAGGAAGCTGAGCGGCAGCGCCAGGACCACCACATTGAAGACCATCGCCCCGATGCACACCCGGACGAGATCGCCTGAAACGAGCGCCACCGCGGCGGCCGGGATGACCTCCACGAGGTAGACGCCGTAGAAGCGTCTGGCCTGACCAGGCCTGAGGTTGAGGCTGCGAGGCCAGCCCATCAGCTCGCTGATACCCCAGGCCGCCGACAATGAAATGACCACGAGCGCCAGCAAGCCCGAGCCGATCAGACCGATCGCTATGAGCCAGCCCGCGCCCCCGCTCGCCAGTCGCGCCATCCCCTCCGGCAGGTCGGCTAGCCCCGTGGCAGAGGCCGCGACCGGGGCCGCCGACTTCATTGCGGCGGCTGCCGCGATGATGATCGCAGCCATAAGAGCCTGGCTCGCGAACGCCCCCAGGAGAGTCTCGACCCTGGATCCGTGGAGATCCTCCCGGGTCAGCTGCTTGTCCACGCTCGCGGACTGCTGGTAGAAGAGCATCCAAGGCATGATCGAGGCGCCGACGATAGCCACCACGAGGGCGAAGTAGTCGTGGGGTACGTCGCTCGGGAGAGGGCTCAGATCCGAGACGAGGTGGCCCAGGTCGGGTCGACCGACGATCGCGAGGAAGACGAAGCTGAAGAGGGCCAGCGAGAGGGCCAGCGCAAGTCGCTCAAACCATGTGTAGCTGCCGGTCATCACCATCGAGGCATGCACCGCCAGCGCGCCCAGGATCGCCACCGGCGCGGGAATGCCGACAATGCCCGCCCCCAACGCGATGCCGGCGAACTCCGCCACGTAGGCCACGAAATTGATGACGGCCATGCCGAGGACCGACACCGCCGCCCAGCGCCGGCCATAACGAGACCGGACCAACTCGACGTGGCCCTTTCCTGTGGCCAGGGCAAGGCGCGCCGTCATCTCCTGCACCAGGAAGAGCAGCGGCACGATCGCGAAGCACGGCAGCAGCAGGGCATACCCGGACTCGGTGCCGCCCTTGCCGGCCGTGATGACGCTCGGCGCGTCCACGTCCGCGAGCATCACGACCCAGGCCGGGCCCACGACGCGCAGCCAACGAGCCAGAGCCGGGGCGCGCAGCGCGCCGGTCATGGAACGGAGGGCGCCGATGACACTCACATTCCGAACCATAGCCGAGGCAATGACCAATCCGAACAGTCGACTCGCCCTTTGTGCGGTTCCTGCGGCCCTCGGACGTCAGACGTTCGGCCCCATGCCAGCCCCAGCAACCCAAGGGCGCGCTTTCGCTCTGAGCCCCGCGGTCGCCCCGCGCCGCTCAGGAATCGATCGCGGCTTCCTGGAGCTCGGCCGAGGCGCCGAGATCGACGCCCAGACGCCCGAGCGCGCCCAGGACCGCCTTCATCGAGGCTGTCGTGATGTTCGGGTCAATGCCCACACCCCAGCGAACCTCGCCGTGGGAACGGGCCTCGACGTAGGCGACAGCCGTGGCCTCCTCGCCCGCACCGAGGGCATGCTCGGCGTAGTCGAGGACGTCGACCTCGATTCCCAGGTCGTGGCGCAGGGCGTGGATCAGGGCCGAGATGGGGCCGTTGCCCTGACCGGAGATGGTCGCCGTCGCACCCTCGGAGGCCAGTCGGGCCTGCACGGTGATGGTGCCGTCATCCGATGCAGTGCTGTATGCGACGAGCCGGGTCCGCGGAGAGGCCGGCAGGTACTCGCTGGCGAAGGCCTCGTAAATCTCTTCAGCGGTAATCTCGGTGCCGCTGCCTTCGGTGATCACCTTGACGAATCGGGAGAACTCGATCTGCAGCCGGCGCGGCAGGTCCATGCCGTGCTCGGTCTTCATGATGTAGGCGACGCCACCCTTTCCCGACTGGCTGTTGACCCGAATCACGGCCTCATAGCTGCGGCCGACGTGCTTTGGGTCGATCGGCAGGTACGGCACTTCCCATGCCTCGTAGTCCGGCGGCAGGGCCTCCATACCCTTCTTGATCGCGTCCTGATGCGAGCCCGAGAACGACGTGTAGACCAGGTCTCCAACGTATGGATGCCGTGGCCCGACCGGCAGCCTGTTGCAGTGTTCCGCCACGCGTCGAAGGGCGTCAATGTCGCCGATGTCGAGCGCCGGGTCCACGCCCTGGCTGAACATGTTCATGGCCAGGTTTACGACGTCCACGTTGCCCGTCCGCTCGCCGTTGCCGAAGAGCGTGCCCTCGATTCGATCGGCGCCGGCCATCAGGCCGAACTCGGCCGCAGCCACGGCCGTGCCCCGGTCGTTGTGCGGATGCAGCGACAGGATCACCGAATCGCGGCGCGGCACGTTGCGGTTGAACCACTCGATCGCGTCGCCGTAGATGTTCGGCGTGTACATCTCGACCGTGGCCGGCAGGTTCAGGATGATCGGCCGCTTCGGCGTAGGCTGGATGACGTCCATGACCGCAGCGCACACCTCGACCGCGTAGTCGAGCTCGGTGCCGGTGAAGCTCTCCGGCGAGTACTCGTAGCGGATGTCGGTGCCGGGGAGGCGGGCTTCTTGCTCCAGGCAGATCTTCGCGGCGTCGACCGCAATGCGAGTCACGCCCTCCTTGTCGAGGCGGAAGACGACACGACGCTGCAGTACCGAGGTCGAGTTGTAAAAGTGCACGATCGCCCGACGCGCGCCCCGGAGGCACTCGTACGTGCGCTCGATCAGGTCGCGCCGGCACTGGGTCAGGACCTGGATGGTGACATCGTCGGGAATCAGGTCCTCGTCGATCAGCTGGCGGATGAAGTCGTAGTCCGGCTGCGACGCCGATGGGAACCCGACCTCGATCTCCTTGAAGCCCATGCCGACGAGAGCCTTGAACATCTGCAGCTTGCGGCCGGGATCCATCGGGTCGATGAGGGCCTGGTTGCCGTCGCGCAGGTCGACCGAGCACCAGACCGGGGCATGCTCGATCTGGCAATTTGGCCACTCGCGGTCGGGAAGGCGGAGCGGCAGCGGCCTGAAGGGTACGTACTTCTCGACCGGCATCTTCTTCGGGTGGGCTGGTGCGGGAGGCATCTCTCTGTCCTTCTTCGTCTATGTCGTCGTCCGCTGTCTTCGCTCCGGGCCGAGCGGGGTTCGTCGGGGAAACAAAAACCTCCTGCGATCAGGCAGGAGGTCGTCGGC
>Ga0116131_1001971_pt1:0-10000 | contig 11163 bp, 9 predicted proteins | sample June2015DPH_17_1_FD_89734 | JGI IMG/M metagenome (GOLD analysis project Ga0116131, IMG submission 89734) | Peatland microbial communities from SPRUCE experiment site at the Marcell Experimental Forest, Minnesota, USA - June2015DPH_17_100 | ecosystem: Environmental > Terrestrial > Soil >...
CCGAAGCAGTAGTAGAGCTTGTCGACGGCGTTCACCGAGAAACTAGGCGTGCGTTCCTCGTGGAAGGGACACCGCCCTGAATAGCGGCCCCCGACCTTACGCAGCCTCGTTCGGTCCTCGACGACTGCGACGATGTCTGCCGCCGCTTTCACCGCCTCCACCGAGCTGTCCTTGATGCGCGCCACGTCAGTCCAGCTCGGCGGCGAAGGCCAGCGCGAAGCGGTCGGTCATGCCGGCGAGGTAGTCGGTCGCGTGTTCGAGGTCGTCGCCGCGGTCGTCAACGAGGTACTCGAAGATGCGCCGAACCGTCGTACGGATGCGTGCGTGTTCCTCGGCCGCCTGCGGGCCGAGGTAGACGTGATCGAACATGAACGTGCGCAGCGAGAGCATCGCCCCGCCGATCTCGTCGCTCTGCACGATGTCCCTGGCCTGCGCGGACGTCTCGACGAGGTCGTGCACGAGCGTGTCGATCCGGCGCGAGCCGGTCGCGCCCAGCAGCGCGAGCTCCTCCGGCGGCAGGTCGGCAGGGTCGAGGATCCCGGCTCGGATCGCGTCGTCGATGTCGTGGTTGATGTAGGCGACCCGGTCGACGATGCGCACGATCTTTCCCTCGAGCGTCTCGGGCTCGTCGGCCCCGGTGTGCTTGAGGATCCCGTCGCGCACCTCCCAGGTGAGGTTCAGCCCGCGACCGTCACGCTCGAGCCGCTCGACGACCCGCAGCGAGTGCTCGTTGTGGCGAAAGCCGCGGCCGCCGCGCTCGCGCAGCAGCTCGTCGAGCGCCTGCTCGCCCGCGTGGCCGAACGGCGGATGCCCGAGGTCGTGACCGAGACCGATCGCCTCGACGAGATCCTCGTTCAGCCGCAGCGCGCGGCCGACGCCGCGGGCGATCCCGGTCGTCTCGAGCGTGTGCGTGAGGCGGGTGCGGAAATGGTCACCCTCGGGGTCGACGAACACCTGGGTCTTGTGGCGCAGACGGCGGAACGCCTTCGCGTGCACGATCCGGTCGCGGTCGCGTTGGAACGGCGTGCGCAGACGGCACTCCTCTTCCGGGAGATTGCGGCCGCGGCTCTCGTACGAGCGAACGGCGAGCGGCGACAGCCAGCCTTCCTCGTGCTCGCGCACGAGCCTCTCGAAGGCATCGGCAACTCGACCGGCAAGCTCCGGCATCGGAGCCAGCGTAGTCGCTGGAGCGGCGGTCGCACAGTGGCCGCAGTGGCCGCTCCGGTCCCGGTACGCGCGTGTAACCCGGGACCCGACCCCTCCCTCCTACCCGCCTACTTTCGATCCTATTTCACGGCTCGTCACGTGTCCTTCGCGGCTTTGTGCCGGCCCGCGCGCACGGGCGCAGCGGCCGTCAGAGGATGATCTGGACCGTGCCGCCGTCCGCACTCCAGGCCGCCCCCGTGACGTAGCTCGAACGCGCCGAGCAGAGGAAGGCGATGACCGCCGCGATCTCCTCCGCCTCGCCGAGCCGGCCGAGCGGCCGGCCCGCGCCGACGGCGGCGAGCACCTCCTCGCGCGACTTGCCGGTGCGAGCTCCCTGCTGGTCCGCGAGGCCGCCCGGGGCGAGCCAGGCCTGGGTCGCGATCGGGCCGGGCGTCACCGCGTTGCAGCGGATGCCGTCCTTCGCATACACGTCCGCGACAAGGCGTGAGAGCGACAGCACTGCGGCTTTCGTCACCGAGTAGTCCGGCATCGACGTCGACGGCCGCTTCGCAGCAGTCGACGACACGTTGACGATCACACCGCCGCCTCGCGAGCGCATCCCGGGCAGCACCGCGCGGATCGCACGGACGTAGCTCATCACGTTCAGCTGCCAGAGCTCCTCCCACTGCTCGTCCGTGACCTCCTCGAAGGAGCGCTGATACGCGACGCCGACGTTGTTCACGAGGCAGTCGACGCGGCCGAGCCCCTCCTCCACCTCGCGCACGAGCCGCTCCGGCTCACCGGCCCGCGCGAGGTCGGCCGCGACGTGGAGCGCCTCGCCGACACCCGGCCCGTCCGCGCCGCGCCCCGTCGTCACCACTCGAGCCCCTTCGCCGGCGAGCAGGCGCGCGGTCTCGAGGCCGATGCCGCCGGTCGAGCCGGTGACGAGGCAGACGCTGTCTTGCAGGCCGAGCTCCATGTGCCGGTTACCCTAGCCGCCTGTGACCATCCTCCTCCTCGTGCGTCACGGCGAGACGGACTGGAACGCGGAAGGCCGGCTGCAGGGGCACTCCGACCGGCCGCTCAACGCGCGCGGCCGCGAGCAGGCGCGGGCACTTGCCGAGCGGCTCGCCGGCGACGAGATCGACGCCGTCTACGCAAGCGATCTGGCGCGTGCCCGGGAGACGGCCGAGATCGTCGGCGCCCGCCTCGGGCTCCCCGTCGTCGACGACGCCGATCTGCGCGAGAAGGATTGGGGCACCTGGGAGGGGTTGACGCCCACCGAGCGCGAGCAGGTCGAGTTCGAGGGAGAGACGACCGAGGCGCACCGGGAGCGGACCCTCCGCGCCATCCGCTCGATCACCGAGCAGCACCCCGCCGGGCGGGTCGTCGTGGTCACGCACGGGGGCTCGCTGAGACGGGTGCAGGCGGCGGTCCTAGGCCTGGCACTGCCGGTCCTGGACAACTGCGCCGTGTGGGCCGTGGCCCATGAGGGCGGCTTGTTCCGGCCGGTAGACTAATCCTGCCGGTGGAGGACTACACCAGCAAATACAAGGGCGAGCAGGTCGAGGTCGCCCTCTTTGGCGGCGAGTACCAGGAGGGCGTGCTCACCGCCTACTGCTACGTGGACGAAGTCGCGCACATCGAGCTGAACGGGCACATCCTCGTTCCCCTCCAGAACATCGCGTCGCTCCACTGCTCGAGCCGCTGCGACGCGCCGCAGAACGAGGACTGGCCGCCGCGAGGGCTGCTCGACGACGACGGACGCGGCGAGTCGGACGAGCCCTAGCGCGCAGTGCGCGCCCTCATTGCGGCCCGCAACGTCCTCAAGGCCTGGCTGCTGCTGATCGGGGTTGCCGGCGTGTTCGCGCTCGTCGGCTGGGAGCTGGGCGGCGTCCGGCTGCTCTCGATCTTCGGCTTCTGCGCGCTGCTACTCGCCGGCGGCGCGTACGGGTACTTCGACCGGGTGGTGCTCGGCATGGTCGGCGCGCGCGAGCTGCCGGTCGGCGAGGCGCCGCTGCTCCACTCGAACGTCGAGAGGCTCGCCGCGATCGCGGGCGTTGCGAAGCCCCGGCTGTACCTGATTCCGGACGGGCTGCCCCGCGCGCTCGCAACCGGCCGCGGCCCGCGCAGCTCCGCGCTCGCCGTCAGCGCCGGCTGCGTCTCGGCGTGCACTCCCGCCGAGCTGGAGGGCGTGCTCGCGCACGAGCTGGCGCACGTTCGGCACCGCGACGTCGCGATCCAGACGGCGGTCGTCGTACTCGCCGCCTCGCTCATCGAGCTGAGCCGGGTCGGCGGCTGGCTGCAGCGGGCGCTCCTGTTCGTCCTCGGCCCCGTCGCCGCCGCGTGCGTCCACGTGCTGCTCTCGCCGAAGCGGGAGTTCGAGGCGGACCGCACCGCCTCCGAGCTGTGCGGCTCGCCGCACGGCCTCGCGGACGCGCTGATCCGGCTCGAGCAGGCGGCCGAGCTCGTCGACTTCCAGGCCAGCCCGGCGACCGAGCCGCTCTATACGTTCAACCCGTTCCTGGAGGAGGGGCTCGCAGCGCTGTTCGTGACGCATCCACCGGTCGCGCAGCGCGTCCGCCGGCTGCGCGACCTCGACCCCAGCTGGCGCGACAGGCTCGGGAACGAGGCCGCATGACGCTCGCGATCCGGCTCGAGGAGTACGAGGCGCGCCGCACGGCGCTCGGCGAGCGCCTCGCCGAGCGCGGCCTCGCCGGCGCAGTCCTGTTCGACACGCACCACGTTTCCTACTACACCGGCTTCGCGTTCATTCCCACCGAGCGGCCGATCGCGTTCGCCCTCGCGGCCGACGGGCGCGGCGGCATGCTCGTCCCGCGGCTCGAGGTCGAGCACGCGCGCGCGAACGCAGCCGTGCAGGAGGTCGCGCACTACGACGAGTACCCGGGCGACCGGCATCCGCTGCATGCGCTGCTCGAGCTGCTCGAAGCGCTCAGCGTCCGCGGCGCGATCGGCGCCGACGACGACGGGTACCCGTGGATGTTCGGCTACCGCGGTCCGGCGCTCAGCGAGCTGGCGGGTGCCGCCGTGACGCGCATCGCCGACGCGGTCGAGAACCAGATGGCGATCAAGAGCACGGCGGAGCTCGCGCTCCTGCGCGAGAGCTGCAAGTGGGGCAACCTCGCGCACACGCTGCTGCAGCGCTACACGCACCCGGGCGTGTCGGAAACGGAAGTCGAGAACCGCGCCTCGAACGAGGCAACCTACGCGATGCTCGACGCCATCGGCCCGATCTACCGCGGGCAGAGCCTCTGGTACTCCGGTGCCGTCGCAGGCTATCGCGGCCAGATCGGCCGCAACGCTGCGATCCCGCACGCGCTGCCGAACAACATCGTCTTCCAGGCCGGCGACGTTCTCGTGACCGGCGCCACCGCCCCCGTCTGGGGTTACCACTCGGAGCTCGAACGCACGATGGTGATCGGGCCGCCGAGCGACGAGCAGAAGCGGCTGTTCGAGCACATGGTGGCGCTCCAGGATCTCGCGATCGACACGATCCGGCCCGGCGTGTCCTGCGCCGAGGTCGATCGGCGCGTGCGCGCCTACTACGACGAGCACGGTCTCTGGGAGAACTGGCGCCACCACGTCGGCCACGCGATCGGCCTCCGCTACCACGAGGGGCCGTTCCTCGACCGCGGCGACGAAACGGAGATCCGGCCGGGGATGGTCTTCACCGTCGAGCCGGGCCTCTACGCCCCCGGCGTCGGCGGGTTCCGCCACTCGGACACGATCGCCGTCACCGACGACGGAGTCGAGTGGCTGACGTACTACCCGCGCGACCTCGAGAGCCTCACGCTCCCGGTGTAGATTCGCGGCGTGCGGACGCTCGCCGCGCTTCTGCCCGTCGTCTTCCTCGGGTTCGCGGCTGCCGCGTGCGGGAGCGCGAAGGCCACGAGCGTCGCGGCGGTGGAGCGGGCGTTCGCACGGCACGGCGTGCCGTTCCAGGTCAAGACGGTGCCCGACCCGAATCTCCGGCCCCAGCCCGACTACTGGCCACCCCTACCGGCGCGCGAGGAGCATCGCCTTCAAGGCCATCTGCTGGCCGTCCTCGGCGCGTTCGACTCGAAGACCTTGACCGGCGAGCAAGTGTTCGTCTTCGACTCGAGCTCGTGGGCGCGCCTCCTCCAGCGGCTTGTCCCAGGCTACGCGGATCGCAAGCGCAGCCGCAGCGTCCGGAAAGGATCGACGACCGAGTCGGGCTTCGTCGTCCGCCACGGGAACCTCATCGTCATCGGCGGCTTCGACTGGTGGCCACGGGTGCGGGCGGCGCTCGCGGATCTGCGGTAGAGCACGAAGAGAAGGGCCGCTGAGCGGCCCTTCTCTTCGTAAGAAATCGGCGGCGACCTACTCTCCCGGGAGGTTGCCCTCCGAGTACCATCGGCCCTGGCGGGCTTAACTTCTCTGTTCGGAATGGGAAGAGGTGTTTCCCCGCCGGTATGACCGCCGAACTGTCAAGGGCGGCGCGGAGCGCTGCACCCTCAAAACTCCATAGCGACTCTGTCCGATGTTCAAATCAAGACCTCGGGCAATTAGTACGGGTGCGCTGAACACATTGCTGTGCTTACACGTCCCGCCTATCGACGTGGTGGTCTTCCACGGCCCTTACTCCCTCGAGGGGATGGGAGCTCTCATCTCGAGGTGGGCTTCCCGCTTAGATGCTTTCAGCGGTTATCCCATCCAGACGTGGCTAATCAGCAACGCCGTTGGCACGACGACTGATACACCAGAGGTCTGTTCGTCTCGGTCCTCTCGTACTAGAGACGACTCCTCTCAAAGCTCCAGCGCCCATGGCGGATAGGGACCGAACTGTCTCACGACGTTCTGAACCCAGCTCGCGTACCGCTTTAATGGGCGAACAGCCCAACCCTTGGGACCTGCTCCAGCCCCAGGATGCGACGAGCCGACATCGAGGTGCCAAACCCTTCCGTCGATGTGGACTCTTGGGAAGGATAAGCCTGTTATCCCCGGAGTACCTTTTATCCGTTGAGCGACGGCACGTCCACTAGTTACCGCCGGATCACTAAGGCCCGCTTTCGCGCCTGCTCGACCTGTCCGTCTCGCAGTCAAGCTCCCTTATGCCTTTGCACTCTACGTACGATTTCCAACCGTACTGAGGGAACCTTTGCGCGCCTCCGTTACATTTTAGGAGGCGACCGCCCCAGTCAAACTACCCACCTGACGCTGTTCCCGCCCCGGATAACGGCAGCGGGTTAGAGGCCCAGAACACGAAGGGTGGTATCCCAAGGGTGACTCCACGAGGACTGGCGTCCCCGCTTCAAAGTCTCCCACCTATCCTGGACAACGTATCCCAAACTCCAACGTCAAGCTGTAGTAAAGGTTCACGGGGTCTTTCCGTCCAGCCACGGGTATTCGGCATCTTCACCGAAACTACAATTTCACCGGATCCCTCGTTGAGACAGCGCCCAAGTCGTTACGCCATTCGTGCAGGTCGGAACTTCGCGTTTCCCCTCCGTCTCCGGAGGCGCAGACTATCCCTTCACCTTTGAACAGCGTCGCGAGGAGCTCGTCGGCGTCGTACCGCCTCCTGCCGCCGGGATTCATCTCCCGCACGATCGAGACGATTTGGATCAGGCCGGCTCTCCTCCGATGCTCGCCGTCGGCCATGAGCCGGCAGACGAACGCAAATCGCTCGAAGTCGAGCCGTTTCGCGGACAGAAGCGGGTAACGAACGAAGTGCGGGACGATCCGCTCGACCAGTTCGTCGAGCTTGCGCGTCTCCCACTTGAGCGTCTTGTCACTGCGGTCCGGTCGGATGCTTCCGCACCCGAAATAGGCCTGCAACGCGTGGAGCACCTCGGCGCGATCCCCGTTCTGGCTGACGGAGAAGCTGGGCCTCACCTCCCACCCCACTGCGAGCGTCGCCCGCGGTGCGATTGAAACGGTGAAGCAGCCTTCGCCGTCGGCGTAACCGGAGATGTACGCCGAGAGGAACTCGCGACTTACCAAAGGGCCGGCGTCTGATCGCACTCGCAGATTGTCGCGCCAAAGGCGGACGGAATGCGATCTCACGTCCATTTGAGACATGGACGATCAGTCGTTACGGGGTCAAGCTCCGAAGAGCCGACTTCCCACGGGATTACCCTCTCGCTTCACGGCGTCCTTGACGCGCCGCATACGAGGAGGGCTTCCCCGTTATTAGCCGGTTATCGTACGAAATTGCTTCCGCACCGGGCAATTCACTTACCCGACAAGGAATTTCGCTACCTTAGGCAGTTGCCCCCTATGTCGCCATAGGGACTGGACCATCTCTTTATCCGCGTGCCGGCGGAATGTCCGACGTATGGCCTCTGAGGATTCTCTCGCGCAGCTCCGGAAGCGTCCGTAAACGCTCGCGGCCCTTGCTGTTCGGGTTCATCGAGTACGCACGCTCGATGACGCGAACCAGGCCGTCCGGAGTCAAGTGCTCCTTGCGATTCATCGCGAGGACGATCTCGCGGAAACCCTCGAACATCGCTCCCTTGCACGTGAACGGCACGATGTACCGCTCGAAGTACGGGATGACGCGTTCGAGGAGGACTCGCCGAGACGCGACTCGAAACACTAGGACCCGGGGATTCCCGGGCTTGGGTGTGATCGAGCCGGACTCGAAGATCTCCCGGGCGAGCTCGAGAAGCGGCCGGCCGCTTTCATGCTGGTACAGAAAGAACTCTGGACTAGCGATGAAGCCGAATCGGCTTGGATGCTTCTTGATGCTCACCGCGAGCGATCCTTCGCCCTCGATGAAGCCCGCAAGGAACCACTTGGCACTCTCGTCGCGCGAGAGCCTTTCCTGCTGATTGCCCGCACCCGTCACGTTGTCACTACTGTAAACGTCCGGTCGGACGTCCCAGTGAGTAGCGCGGGATACTCGGGTGTTCCAGCAATTAGTCGGATTTTGTAACAGCCATTTCGGAGAGCGAATTACTCCGTCTTAACCGTTATAGTTACGGCCGCCGTTTACCGGGGCTTGGATTCAAGGCTTCGCCCGAAAGCTAACCTCTCCTCGTGACCTTCCGGCACCGGGCAGGCGTCAGCCCCTATACGTCGTCTTACGACTTCGCAGAGACCTGTGTTTTTGGTAAACAGTCGCTTGGGCCGTTTCACTGCGGCCCCCTCGAGCTCAGCCCGTAAGGGCTTCACTCTACCGGGGCGTCCCTTCTCCCGAAGTTACGGGACCATTTTGCCGAGTTCCTTAACGAGGGTTCTTCCGATCGCCTTGGTATTCTCTACCTGCCCACCTGTGTCGGTTTTGGTACGGGCACGTCCAACCTCCCTAGAGGCTTTTCTCGGAGGCATGGCTTCAAGCACTTCGGCCCCGAGGGGCCTCGGCGTCCCGTCTCAGGCTTGATGGCCGGCGGATTTTCCTACCAGCCGCCCTACGCGGTTGCCCCAGGTCAACCAACGCCTGGGTTGCCCTAGCCTACCCCGTCCCCCCATCGGTGATAGCGGTTGGGACGTGGTACAGGAATATCAACCTGTTGTCCATCGCCTACGCCTTTCGGCCTCGGCTTAGGTCCCGACTAACCCTGAGTAGATTAGCTTTACTCAGGAACCCTTGGGCATTCGGCGGGCGAGTTTCTCACTCGCCTTTCGTTACTCATGCCAGCATTCTCACTTCCCAGCGCTCCACGGCAAGCTTACGCCGCCGCTTCTCCGCCCTGGGAACGCTCCCCTACCACTCCACGCAAGCGTGAAGTCCGTGGCTTCGGTTCCATGCTTGAGCCCCGTTACATTGTCCGCGCCCGACCACTTGACCAGTGAGCTGTTACGCACTCTTTGAATGGTGGCTGCTTCTGAGCCAACATCCTGGTTGTCTGTGCAATCGGACATCGTTTCCCACTTAGCATGGAATTAGGGACCTTAGCCGACGGTCTGGGCTGTTTCCCTTTTGAGCACGAAGCTTATCCCCCGCACTCTGACTGCCGCGCTCTGGAATAACGGCATTCGGAGTTTGCCTGACTTCGGTAAGCTGGTAGGCCCCCTAGGCCAAACAGTGCTCTACAACCGTTATTGAACACGCGACGCTATACCTAAATATATTTCGGGGAGAACCAGATATCTCTGAGTTTGATTAGCCTTTCACTCCGACCCACAGCTCATCCCCGCCGTTTTCAACCGACGTGGGTTCGGTCCTCCACGGGGTCTTACCCCCGCTTCAACCTGGCCATGGGTAGATCACTCAGTTTCGGGTCTAGCTCCCACGACTAAAGCGCCCTGTTCAGACTCGCTTTCGCTACGGCTCCGTTTCCTTAACCTCGCCGTGGAAGACTAACTCGCTGGCTCATTATGCAAAAGGCACGCCGTCACGGATTGCTCCGCTCCGACCGCTTGTAAGCACACGGTTTCAGGTACTATTTCACTCCCCTTCCGGGGTACTTTTCACCTTTCCCTCACGGTACTAGTTCACTATCGGTCACCGAGGAGTACTTAGCCTTACGGGGTGGTCCCCGCAGATTCCGACCGGGTTTCCCGTGCCCGGCCGTACTCAGGTACTCGTCCAGGAAGGCCGTGCGTTTTCGCCTACAGGGCCGTTACCTACTGTGGCGTGGCTTTCCATCCACTTCGGCTAACGCACGACTTTGTAACTTCCCGACCCGCCGGCAGACGGATCAAGACGAGCCCTACAACCCCCGCACAACAACGGCCGCCGCCTATCACGTTGTGCGAGTTTGGGCTGATCCCCTTTCGCTCGCCACTACTCAGGGAGTCGAGGTTTCTTTCCTTTCCTCTGGGTACTTAGATGTTTCAGTTCCCCAGCTTGCCTCCTCGCACCCTATGTATTCAGGTGCGGGTACGCGCGCATTACCACGCGTGAGTTTCCTCATTCGGAAATCCC
>Ga0116131_1001987_pt1 | contig 11123 bp, 9 predicted proteins | sample June2015DPH_17_1_FD_89734 | JGI IMG/M metagenome (GOLD analysis project Ga0116131, IMG submission 89734) | Peatland microbial communities from SPRUCE experiment site at the Marcell Experimental Forest, Minnesota, USA - June2015DPH_17_100 | ecosystem: Environmental > Terrestrial > Soil > Wetlands...
ACCGCTTTCTGCTGGGCTCAGTGACAGCGAAGGTACTGCACGAAAGCTATTGTCCAACCTGGACAGGCGCTCACCTGGAAGAGGCGCCGGCGCGCGAGTTCTCGATCCGACACGTTCTCTGTTCGGTGGATTTGAGCCCTCACAGCCGCCACACAGTGTCGCTGGCCGCACAGATGGCTGCGGCCCTCGATGCGACGCTTACGCTCGTCCACATCACGGTCGGCGTGGAGATCTACGGTCCCGGCGGATTTCACGTCGACCCTGTGTGGAAGGAGGCGATCGTCGGCTTCGCTGCCAAAGAGATCGCCAAACTTCAGCAGGACGTGGGCACGAAAGGCGAAGTCATCATCGATAGCGGCAATGTTCCCGAGCTGTTGAACCAAGCGGCAGAGCAAACGAAGGCTGACGTCCTGGTCATCGGACACAGTCCTGTTCGCGGCCATTTGGGGGACAACGGTAACGGCTATGGGATCATTCGGGAGTCGCACATCCCGGTGTTGAGCGTCTGAGGATTCCGACGTTTCAACCGCGGGGGCGGGGAATCGCCTGGCAGCGCCGGCGTTCTTGAAGTCACACCACTTGGACCGTCAGTCGGTCAGCTCTGCCAATAAATAGTGAGATCCCCGCACGCCGAAATTGCCAGGGATACTCAACGCTCTCCATCTCTGTTGGCCGAGGGACGAGATTACCGGTATTCTCATCTGAAAGTATCATGCCCTGTGGCGCGGTAAAGCTGAGATTCTATACGATCTCCAAAGAACATTTTCAAAAAAGCCTCTATATAGAATCTCTATAGAGTTTTTTGCCGCGTCCCCGCAGATCTATGCCCCTAAGTAAGGCAACATTCTATCCCGGTAAAATTGGCTCCCTTTCTTCCAATCCAGGGCTTCCAACAGGCTGGAACAGATTACCTTTTCCCCGTTGATTTTCCCTGAGATGGATTTATTAGCAAGGACAGGCGTGACTGCCCTCCGCGGATGCCGAAATCTACTGCCTGCTGTGTGCGTTCTTTACGTTGCCAATAGCAGTCGCTCCAGTTCTGGCAGACTACGCGGTAATCCTCCATAGCCGCATAACACTATGGATTGTGGCTGGTCGAGTCCAAGTAGATATCCCTATTTCATATTGGCATCCCGCAGGAGTTTGGTCCGCCGTTCTTCGTATTCCTCGTTTGTGATCTCCCCGGCGGCATATCTCCTTTGCAGGAGCTGCAAAGGAGATTGCATTTGCCGGTAGGTAGTCCGCCTCATCGGCATCATAAAGGAAAAGAACACGATCCAGACAACGATCCAGAAAAACCACCAATACCCATGCATTCCCCAGAAGTAGTACATATTCGGAAGCTCCTTTTTACCTTACAAACACCTCGCACACCGTACACCCATCGATTGTCCTAACTGTCCAATTAGGGACAATCACGCCTCGAGGCCACTCGGAGTTCAGGACCCAGCTTTGGCTTCGTGGACATAGCGGCCAATTTCGTGCAGCAGGGGTCGCGCCGATGCAGGAACGGCAACTTTGCCGTCCAGAATTTCATGGCGGTTTACACCGTGGCCATACATGGCTTCGTCTCCACTTTTGTCGGCTTGCACGACGGCGCCGTCCAAGCTCACACCAGCGAAAAGACCTTTGGCCCGCGAATAAGACAGAATCTCCGCATTCAACTTAAGATCGGTGCCAGCGGCGGCCTGCCGGCCCACCGGCCCGGCTGCTACCGAGGCGTCGGCTCCGAGCTTGAATTTGTCGCTGAGCAGGCTTTTCAAAGCGTGATCGTTCATAAAAAGCATCACGATGTCGGTGGAAGAGCCCCCGATCTGATAACCCACGCTCCCGCCCTCAATAGCCAAAAACATGGGGGCGCTCCAGCCATGCCCCGTGCGACAGGTTGCCAGTCCTCTGCCATAGCTGGCGCCGAATATAAATGCGAACTTCTTGTCCCCTGGAATGATGGCGATACATTTCGTCGATTCCAGGAGTTCCAAAGGGATGCCCCGATCCGGTGTGTTCATGATCTCCTTGAAGACTTGGACGGCTTTGTTGGTGCGACTAACATCATCCTCGCGGTCCGAGGCGACAACAGTTACAGTTGCAAGCATAACTAGCGTCGTGACAATCAGAATACGTTTCAACATGTTCTTATCCTCCTTCAAGTTTGAACTCACCAACGAAAACGCGGTGCCAATCGATTCCAGATCTCGGTTCAGTTCGCGCTGGTTCAAATGATCGGCGCAGATCAAAACGGTCGTGGAAGAACTCATTCAACGATCGCTCACGTGTTCGGTCAAACGTGTTCATCCAGTTTGTGGCGAGGAATTAAATGTGACTCACTTCCTTGCTCGCTGTGCCGTTCTGACCGTTCTGCCGTTTCTTCAAAACATTGTGCATTCTCCCCTTGCCTTTTCGCAGCGCTATCCATGCTCGTTGGCTGGTCCATATTTCAACCCGCTCAATCGGCAACGGCGCGGTCTCCGAGAACCAACCGATGTATTTATATCCCCGCGGTTTTCCCGTAGCAGTTCAATGTTGCTCATCTATCTGGTCAAAAGCGCACATCCAGTCGAGCCCCCGCCTTTCGGCTGCTTCGATTTGTGCGCAAAGCGCTGCACCAGATTGTCAAAAAGATGTAGGTAGCTGACGGAGGTGGTGTAACAGGAAAGCGCCCGATCGATGGATTTGTTGATATTCCTCCGACCGGACGCTCAGTGGCTTATTTCGGTGTCACGGCTGCGAATAGGCTGTTCTGTCCTCTTTGAATCAGAAGGAGGACATTATCTTGGCTCTTGGCCTGCGCAATCTTCTGACTGAAATCCTGTACATCTTTCACGGGCTTTCTATTAACTTCTTGAATGACGTCGCCTGTCTGGATGCCCGCATCCGCCGCAGAACTTCCTGGTTCGACGCTGGTCACCACGACTCCCGTTTCTCGTTTCAGATTGAGGTCCCTGGCGATTTCAGGCGTGAGTTCTTGCACGGTAATCCCCAGGGATTTTCGCGATGGTAATTGCGCCGCTTCTGTTTTTTCCTCCATCTCGCCTACCTTCACTGTACGTTCAACTATTTTCCCATCCCTCAACAGCTTGATGTTCACCGTCTCGCCGACCGGAGTCGATGCGACGATCCTGGGCAGGTCTTTCGACTCAGCGATTTCTTTGCCGTCAAATCGAAGGATGACATCCCCCCGCTCAATTCCTGCTTTTTCGGCCGGACTTCCTTTGAAGACATCAGCAACAAGAACTCCCTCCTTGTCTTTCAGGCCAAATGATTTTTGGAGGGCTGGAGTTATCTCCTGAATTCCAATGCCGAGCCATCCCCTGGTGACAGATCCCTTTTGTTCCAGCTGGGGGATAACGGCCTTTGCCATATCGATCGGGATAGCAAATCCAATCCCCTGTCCGTTCGGATTGATGGCCGCGTTGATGCCGATCACCTCGCCTTTCATATTGACCAAGGGTCCTCCGCTGTTTCCCGGATTGATCGAAGCATCCGTTTGGATGAAATCATCATAGGGGCCAGAACCGATCACCCTTCCCTTTCCACTAACGATTCCTTGGGTTACTGTCTGTTCCAGTCCGAACGGACTTCCGATGGCCACAACCCAACTGCCGACCTTAAGATCCTCCGAATTGCCCAAGCTCAGAGGATGCAGATCCTTGGCTCCATCAATCTTGACGATAGCCAGATCGGTCTTCGGATCCCTACCGACAACTTTGGCATCATACTCCTTCCCATTTGCGAGCTTCACCTTGATCTGGTCTGCATCTTCGACCACATGGTTATTGGTAATGATGTACCCATCCTGGCTCACGATAAACCCGGAGCCCACGCCCTCCTGTTTTTGGTCCCCGGAAGGGTTGCCTTCGAAGAAACGCCCGAAGGGACTCTCGTCTCCAAAAGGATTTCCTGGGGAATTGCCGAATGCAAAATTCACATTCTTTACCTTCTTGACCACCTGGATATTGACCACACCCGGGCGTACCTTTTCTGCGAGGTCGCTGAAATTGGCCGGAACCATAGGGGTCTCGGAAATATTGGACACTGAGGCAGTCGGTTGTTGAGAAGATCTCACAGCAGTTGACATTCCATATCCAATCCCGAGTGCGGTCACTGCCAGCACCGCGGTGATGAGACTGGTTTTGAAACGCTTTCTTTGTTCCATGTTCTTCCTCCTAATTCGAAAATCGGATTCTTTGCTTTCGTAGCTTCTGCTACCGGATCAAATTTAAACTTCACAGTTAACCGGAAGATGACCGGAAGATTACAAATGCGTAATGTTGCACACACGAATGTCCTAGCAGTCCGAAGGAGTGCGCCGCGGCAGAGAGGCCCGGATCCGGCCGCCGCAGTGGATGGTCGGTGAGAACTGCTGACGAAACAACAAACCGTTGGGCGTAGAAGGCACAAACCCTCTCTCTTACCATTTAAGTTGCACGGCATTAACGGGCTGATGACGCGTGTTTATGAAGTTTGAAAAGATAGGGATTTCGGCAGGGTAACAGTGAAAGTACTTCCTTGATTTGGCGTGCTTATTACCGTGATGTCTCCACCGTGAGCCCGGGCAATGGCACGAGCCAAGCTGAGACCCAATCCGATGCCTGCCTGGGACCGGCTTTGATCGCATCGGTAAAATCGCTCAAAAATGCGAGGAAGATCGGCTTGAGAGATGCCGATACCTGTATCTTTGAGCGCGACAACAACCCGCGTCTTACTCTCAGTGACCGCGATGTTCACTATTCCGCCGGATGGCGTATATTTGATGGCATTGTCGAGCAGATTGGAGAGCATCCGCTGAATCATCGGGGTATCTCCGGTCAAATGGGCTCTGTCCGGCACATTGCAGCTGAGATTCACTTTTTTATCTTCAGCTGTGGGCTCGAAGAGTTCGCACGCCTGGCGGACAATGCCGGTAAGGTCGACGTCCCTGCCGGAGATTTTGTCCACCCCTGATTCTGTTTTTGAAATCATCAACATGGTGTTGATCATATCGAGGAGACGATCGCATTCCTCAATGGTACTGGCTGCCATGCCCTCATATTCGCCCGGGGTTTTGCCGCTCGTAAGGGTTACTTCTGCAATGCCCCGAATCCGGGTGATCGGGCTTCTCAGGTCGTGGGCCATGTTATCGCTCATTTCTTTGATCTCTGTGAGCAGCGCCTGTATACGATCCAGCATCTGATTGAACGTATTGGCAAGCTGATCTATCTCATCGCCCCTCGCCTTGACGGGAACTCGCTGCTCCAGGCTGCCTCCGGATATCTTTTGAGCGGTTCGGGTGATGGCTTCAACTCCTGATACCGCTCGCCGGGCCATGAACCAGCCAACACCCGCAGCCAAGACGATAAGAAAAGTCATCGTAGTAACAAAGATTCTTTGAAAGGCATCGAGAAAACGCGAATAACTCTCCATGGCCACACCCACCTGCAGGATGATACTGGGGCTGAGCACGGCATAGAGAATCCGCACTTTCTCGCTACGGCCTGCAATGGCGATCGTTTGAAACACAGGCTTGTTTTCAGGAAGCAGCGCTTTGATGGCCGTTTCGTCGATATCAATGTCTTTCCAGTAAGACATGTTGGATGAAGAGAAGACCTGCCCGTTCACGGAGAGGAGGCGAAAGAAGACCTCTTTTACGCCAGCCGCCTCGGATTCAATTATGGCGGAGTCTTTAACTGCCTCGGTTCCTTCTGAGGAAATTAGTATGGAAAACCGACTGACCTGTCCCAAGAGTTCCTGATCGGTGCGCTGAAGGATGAGCGAGGTGATGAGGGTATAAAACAATAGAAAAGCAATGCAGGACGAAACAGTGAAGATCCCGGCGTACCAGAGCGTCAACCGAAAGGCCAGGGTGCTCCGAGGGCTAATTCGTCTCCCTAAGGACATATCCCACCCCCCGCACAGTCTGGATCAATCTCTTATCGGAATCTCTGTCGATTTTGTCTCTCAGCCTGCATATTCTGGCCTCGACTACATTGGTTTGCGGATCAAAATTGTAATCCCATACATGTTCCATGATCATCGTCTTTGAAACAACCCGTCCCGCGTTTCGCATGAGATACTCCAGCAAGGAGAACTCGATCGGCTGCAGTTCGATACTCTTGCCACTTCTAGTCACCTCCCGTGTGAGGAGATTCATGGATAAATCGGATACATTGAGCATGGTCGGTTCAGAAAGACCGCTCGCTCTCCGAATAAGTGCCTGCACCCGGGCAAGAAGCTCAGAAAAAGCGAAGGGTTTGGTAAGGTAGTCATCGCTTCCTGCCTGAAGCCCCTTGACCCGATCGTCAATAGATCCCTTGGCACTCAGGATGATAACCGGCGTCCGGATCTTCTCTTTGCGCATTCTCTCGATCAGAGATAACCCATCCAGTTTCGGCAGCATAATATCAATGATGGCTGTGTCATAGGGTTCTGTTAAAGCCATATGAAAACCCTTTTCTCCGTCGAGAGCATGGTCTACCGCATAACCCGCAGCTTTCAGCCCCTTATTAATGAAAGACGCAATCTTCATATCATCCTCAACCAGCAGAATCCGCATAATGAACTCCTCTTGTGTCAGCCATCGCAACTCCTTTTGCGGCGCTTGTGAAGTTGATGACTCTGACGCTCCGTATAGCACCGAACCCTGGCCTAAGTCAGGCGAACAACAAGGATGGAGCATGGCGCAGCGCAAACAACGGCTTCTGCCACGCTGTCCAAAACAATAATGCGGTTCAACTCCGTCCGGCTATGAGTCCCCACGACGAGCAGCTGTGCCGGCAGTTCCGACGCCGCGCTCAAGATCGCCGGTGCAGCCTATCTCGTAGCTGCTTAGCCAGGGGGCATTCCTTCCGTCTTTTCGGATGTCGGCCCCTGGATGACAGGCAGGATCGAAGTGACAATCTGCTCGATTGAAAGACGATCCGTGTTGAATATGAGATCGTAGAAGCGCAGGTCATCAAAATCCTTCTTGAAGTACTTACGGATGAACTCCCTCCGTTCCTCGTCGTCGGCCTCCATGCGGTGGCGAGCCTCCTCCGGTGTCGCCTTCCAGCTCTTGCTGAGTCGCTGGAACCGCACTTCGGACGATGCGGTGATGCGGACATATAGCCCGCGCTCATCGTCCCTCAGCGCAAAATTCGCTCCCCGGCCCACGAGAATCGCTCCTCCAAGCGCCGCGACACATATCAAAGTCCTCAGGAGAGCCTCATGATACTCTTCAGCTCCAAACGAAGCGTACTCGGGCATCCTCAAAAAACGCGATATTGCATCCTGAAGGAGGTTTTGGTACTTCTGATCCAGCTGTCGGACCAGGTTTTCACGGACGTGGCTGTTTTTGGCAATGTACGTCACAATTTCTTTGTCGAAGACGTGCCATCCCAGTCTCCGGGATAGTTCCTGCGCGATTTCATTTCCCAGGCTGCCTTCGTCTCTTGCTATCGTCAGGAATCGAAAGCAAGAACTTGACTCTTCATTAAGCTTTTCACGCGCGGCCAGGCGCCGGGCGTTCCACAATCGCAGTTGTTGCTCGACAAGGTCCACGGTGGCTTGTTGATCGTCCGATCCAAGATATTCCATATCAGAGGCCTTTCATCTGCATGTTGGTATAGTAGCATGCGATGCCGCCGCATGCTGGAATCCGGGCTCCTCCCCGAAGTCTTCATCGAAGAATCGCGAACCAGTCATTCATTTGGCATGTTTCCACGCCAGCATAGACCGGTGCGAGTCGAGAATCCTGTACGTCGCCAATTTCACGCGGTCGTTGACCAGGAACCACGCCAGCGCATAGCCCCAAACCGCCAGCGCCCAGCCTGTGCCGATAGTCGTAACACCCAGCAGTCTTGCTCGGACGGGTTCCTAGGCTAATCGAACTATCAGAACAGAGCACGGCGCGGCGCGCACAACGGCTTCGGCCACGCTGCCCAAAGCCATAATGCGGCTTAACCCCGTCCTGCCGTGAGTGCCCACGACGAGCAGCTGTGCCGGCAGTTCCGACGCCGCGCTCAAGATCGCCGGCGCCGCCGGTCCATCTCGTAGCAGGTCACCGCCTTTGGCCTTGAAGTGCTGCACGCACTCATCAAGCCTTTGCTGCCAGATCTTTTTCATTTGGTCGCTGACATCGATCGGAGGCCCGCCATAGCTATAGAATTTTCCATAAAAGGGACTCATCACCGGGAGCAGATCGATGGCATGAATGATAGTAAGGTGGGCCTTGCGGTGCCGCGCCTCAGCTGCACCCGCTTCAACGGCAGGGAGTGCGGGATCGGAAAAGTCGGTCGCGGCCAGTACCTTTCCCGCTGGCGAGGGCCGCGCCACAAGAACGGGACAATTCGCATAGCGAACAACATGCTCCGCAGCACCGCCCAGAATGTGCCGGCCCGTGTGATCGACTTTCCCCCCGACGACCACGACTCCTGCCCCGATGTTTTCGGCAGCCCGGAGTATTCCCGCATGCACCGTACCTTGTTCAATCTCTATTTCTATTTGGGGCGGCTCCCGAGCCGTCACCGTTCGAGTGCGCTTCAGGAGAGCGTCGCGGACCGCAGCCTCAAGCTCAGAGAGCTTCAGGGCGTCGTCGAGATGCAGCTGAGGAAACAAGGGTCGCACAGCGAAGATCTCGGGGAGGACATGACAGATAGAAAGTTTGACGTTGTAGGAACGCGCAAGGGCGTCCGCCTGACGAAGAAGCTCATCGGATCCCATATCGAGATCCATCGCAGCAAGAATTGGACCTTTGACCTGAAACATGATTTCCTCTTCTCAGAAAAAGTGAGCTGAATCTCGTTAACTTCCATGGGTGTGATGCCTTCCAGTTTTGAAAGGGCTCCCAGACGCAAAATACAACCAGGCAATTTGTCTTTCTGTTCAACATTGACCAGATGTGTGAGCCGGACTGAACAAACTCGTGAACTACCCCAGAGCATAAACCATGTGTTAGAACTCCCCGCCAACATCTGGAGGAAGCCGACGAAGTGAAGAGTCAAGACCCGGTCTTAAGCCTGTTTCATTCCTGCTCCGGGCGGCGAATCCATATATCCGGATCAGCGGTGGTCTGCGCCGCGCCACTCAACAGCGCCGAACCGGGTGTCGCCAAGCAAAGTGTAAACGAGGCTGACGGTTCCCGTCGTCTGGTGACTGGGCGCCCGGGCGGGATACCGCGCATCCCGCACGGAGGCGATGTAATTGATCCCAAGGGCATGAGGGCCGAAAATGCGAACGTGGAATCCCGCGTTCAGGCGGTTGATCGTCTCCCTTCCCCCCGGGTCATCGCCACCCACGCCGGTCAAATAATATGCGCGGCCCGTTGAGTCGAACATGGCCCTGTTGCCAAGGATGATGCGGAGCGCAACAAGCCCACGTGGGGCAACGCCGTAGTGGTAGTCGCGTTCACCCACTTGGGTGACGTTACCGGCCGCAGCGTAACCGATACCCCCGATGACCGAGCCCTGGAGCGCTACCGCTCTCGAGGGCGACCATTGATAGGTAGTACCGAAAGAGACGTGGACGCTTGAGACGCGGAAAATGTGCGGCGATATATAGTCATAGCCGCCATAGAGGCCCCAGATCCCGCGATAGGAATTGCCGGCCTCGTAGTCCTTTCCGAGGAGCAGGCCTCGGATCATGATGTCATCAAAAGGATTATGAGAGTTGCCGAGGCTGGTGGATTCAAATTGGAAGTAGTCGAAAGGACGCGTATGGCTATAGCCGGGCTTCCCGGGGAGCCCGTAAGCCAGGGAGAAGTCCGCTGTCGCCTCGGTCTTTTTGTTGGCGCTGGAGCTGCCCTGGTTGTTCAAGTGGGTATTCAGACTCGCGCCGATCTGCAGGCGCCAGAAGATGGCCGGATCACGGCTAGGAAACGCAGACTTAAACCGGTCTCCAAAGGCAGCGCGATTGAAACCCGCGGATGGTGAGATCAGAGCCGCGCCCAGCTTGCGCAAGAATCCGGGGTTGTCACCGCCGCCCTCGAGGAGCAGGTTGGACATCCGGAAGAGCGCCTCCCCGAAGAAGCTCCCGCCGATGCCGCTGGCGATCTGGTCATTGATGGATGGGTTCGTGGTCTCCCCGCCCGTTTCCCAAAGAAAACTGCCTGCATTGTCATAGAGGAGCGACTGCCAGAAGTTGAGGCCCGCCGATCGTGCGAATCCATGGTAGATGGATCCCTGATACGGATGCCCGAACTGGTTCATGGCGAAGGCGTCTTGATCGATCCCCCAGGGCCCGTGGGCGACGTGGTTCCAGAAGGTTGACAGGTTCGTACTGTAGACTTTTTTCCCTCCCTCTACTAGGTTGGGGTAGACGAGCCGGTCAGCCCCATTGAGCATAAGGAGGAAGGCCGGGATTTCGAGGGCTGGGATGAGATAGCTCTTGCGTGCCCCCGTCTCCCAAGACAGGGCCGATGCCGGCGCCGCAGGCTTGTTCCCGCGCATGGAGATATTTACGGTCCGATTCGGGGTCATATCGGAAAGCTCAATCACATCCGGCGCCGTCACACTGTCATATCCAAATCTTGATGCTTCGAGGGTGTACTTTCCCGGAGCTGGAATACTCACTGAGTAGTTGCCCAATACGTCAGTTTTCCCTGTTCCCACCAACTTACCGGCACTTACATCTTTTATCGTGATGATTACACCTTGGATACCCTGGTTGTTGGAGAGATCCTTTATGGAACCTGAGACGCCGGCTCCTTGGGCAAAGGCCCAGCTACTGACGGTGATTACTATACCCACGCAAAGCGCTACAAAAATCGCCTTGAATGTTTTTAGCATTAGCATATCGATCTTTCTCCTCGCAAAAAATCGAGTCCGCTCGCATCGAACCAACGCAGTCGGCGAAGATGACGGCGTCCGAGACTTTCCAGGTTCGTCGTCGAACGCACGGCACATCGGCAGCAGTTCTTGACGATCCGTAAAATAAGCAGGTGCTCGATGATCTTGTTTACCTCAAGTCTGGCCGTTGCCGGAATAGCCCCTCAGCGCATGCGCGTCAAGCTAAGAAGAATTGTCCAGAGCGCTGAAAGCGCGAAACACCAAAGCCCAGGGCGCAAGCCCTGGGAAGGGCATGCGTATGAACCAAGCCCTGAAAGGGCGGCACAGGTTTTTGGCAGATTATGCAAAAGCCTGTGTCGCCCTTTCAGGGCTGAACCTTAATTC
>Ga0116131_1002005_pt1 | contig 11020 bp, 7 predicted proteins | sample June2015DPH_17_1_FD_89734 | JGI IMG/M metagenome (GOLD analysis project Ga0116131, IMG submission 89734) | Peatland microbial communities from SPRUCE experiment site at the Marcell Experimental Forest, Minnesota, USA - June2015DPH_17_100 | ecosystem: Environmental > Terrestrial > Soil > Wetlands...
CCCGGTAATCTTGGTTGTAACGTATTCCGCCATTTATTCCTCGGTCCATTCGATGCAATAATCGTAAGCGCAAGTTGCCGCATCGAAAACCACGCCCAAAAATTCTGATGTGCCGTGCAACATACCGGCCTTGGCGTTTTTATCGCCAAACAGAAACTCGTGTCTTTGCACAACACTGGCCGCCGCCGCCGTGCTTGATTGCGCCAAACCCTTTTCGTTGGCATGTGGGCCGCCCACAGCCGTTTGTGTCGTGTTCACAGCGGTTACGTGCGATACAACTGCTGAAGGATTTCCGTCCGCCGAATCCAGCTTGGCCCAATTGTTGTCCGCCACAATCGTGCCGCCGCTGAGTGCGCTGTATTTCTGCACTTTGGTTTCGTGATAGGCAACGGTTGTGGAGGTTGAAATGTACGTGACCACAATGCGGGTTACCCGCACCGTTTTTGAGGCGCTGCCTTGGATGTAAAAAGCTGCACCCGCCGCGTACGGTGCCAAACTCGGCAACAGACTCTGGGCCTCATCCTGCGTATCAAACACGCGGGCCTGCGCTTGGTCGTTTGATAGGTCGGGAACCCCAGTATCTGAAAAGGGATTCCCAGTTAGAAAACAATTGCCGCTTTGAATGACAAACATAGTGCTCCTATCGAAGTTCAATACAGCTAATCTTGCCACTGACATTGCTCTGTCCTGCGGCAACCTTGTTGTCCATCAGGACTAGCAAAGCTGTAGAACCGCTTGCGACCGATTGTCGGACATTTCCTACAGTTCCAGTGAGGACGTTCGTACTGCCGAAGCCTACAATCAATGTGGCTGTAGGGCTATCCATAGCCGTTGTGATAGATGCCGTCGCACTAGTAGCAGACGCTGTGTTTCCGGGTAACGATGCGCTGCCCCCTGTAACGCCAGAATATTCCTCTACTGCGATACTTGCTTGTCGAGCAGTCACCCATGTTGCAATGTAGGATGTAACCCCTGCAGGAACTGGGGACTGGTAAAAAGATGCCAGTGTGCCACTCGCAGGGCCAGCGAATAACGTATTGCCAAGGTTATCTTTTACGACTAAGCCTGTCACAGCCCCGCTGTTGAACATCACGATGGCTGTGTTTCCTGCTGTTGGAGCATATGTCACAGACAAAGTAGTGGCACCTGCCGACTCGGCATTGTGCGCACCGTTGACTGGTATAGCCCCCTTCATTTCAATCGCTACTGCGTTCCACAAAGCAGAAGTAAGGGTAGCCGTACACGTTGCGTTCGTGTTGGCCGACGTGGCCTGACATACTAACGTCCAAGTGTCTGGGTTGGCCCCATTATAATCAAGTGTGAAGGGCAGAACAATTCTATCCAGAACTCCTTCCTCAAGCATCTGGGATAAGCTTGTTGCATATCCAGTTAGAACGATGGTTCCTCCTGCAATAGATGTAGCAGAAGTATCAACGTTCACACACGAATTCGGGTCAACTGATTGAAAACTTGCTCCGGTCAACGTGCCATTATACACCAACTGGTAATAGATGTTGTTTCCACCGAGGGCCGCTATTCCCAGTTTGTCGAGCAAAACGTGAACGCGATTGGTTTGTCCTAAGAAGGTGGTCTTGGGCTGAATGCTCAGTATCGGCGTAGGACTGCCACCAATGGGTGCAAAGTTTATCCCATTGTCGGCTCGAAATTGTATGAATGATGGGGCTAACTCAGGGCTGCCCTCATTCACTAGTGAGCAACATACCCACTTCAAAGTAGATGCACCAGCAGCGACTCCTGTGTTGAAAATTTCACTGCGCATTGGCAGGCAAGCTGTGTTCGTATAAGGGCCAAGAAGGGCGTTGTCGTTGTAAATTTCATTACACGCCATCATATAGCCATTGACGAAAAACCCCCAGCGCGTATGTCCTGTCCCCATCCATTGGTAATCAATCCACAATAATTGGGTCTTACTAAAGTCTAGAACAACTCCGCTCGGCCCGCTGCCATCAAACTTATCAACGTTCCAATTCGCTTGCAGGATTTTTGTGTCAACGACCGAACCCGAGGTGTTACTTCTTTGGTTTACTGACGCACCAAGCGAGCCATCCATCTCAAAGAATACACCATTGTTGCTGTCGAAATTTCCCATTCGTGAGCGCACGCTGTTCGTTTGCGCACCGATGTATCCGCTGAAGACAATGAATCTTCCTTTGCCGGGTTCATAACGAAAATACTGCTTAGTCTGATAGGCAATGCCCGCTCCGCTGGCGGTTCCGCCTGTGGACAACGTAAGACTCGACTCTCCGACTGTTTTTGCGACTGAACCCGTGCCTACGATTGAACTGACAAACCACAAAGGATTTGTGTCGTACTCGAAGTCGGAATTGAAAAATGTTTTGGGGGCACTGGTTCTAGTTCGTCCAAAGGAATCTTGGACTGCGGCAGGGTATTGCAACTGCCAAGGTAATTTGGGTGGTACCATAGTTTTCTCCTTTATGCCAACGGGAGTGTCTATACTGCAAAGGGAAGCCTTATGGATAGCCTTCAACACCTTTAGTACATGGGCACTTCATTTTCGTCTATTAGACGCATTCTCCTTTGTAAAAATATGGGCACTTCTTAGGGTGCCCCATTGGTTATTAACCTTCAGTTCCTACAGCAACCACGTTGAACGCCCCAGCAAGCCCTGCAGGCAATTGGTTAAGATTGTCCTCAGCCGCTAGTGCACCGTTAGCATCAGTGGAACTCCCAATGAGTCTGAAAGCCCCTGCCGCAGAAATGGTGTTGGCGTTACCCGCGTTGGATGCAAATGACAAAACCAAGTCAGACGTTGCTGCTGCCGTAGCATTACCGGGTGCGGGTGTTGTGCTCGAACCCGTAGTTCCAGAGTTGCTATCAGCTGCCGACACACCTGTATATTCATACATAAGCATCTTCATTTGAGCCGCTGAACCGTTTTGTGACACGGTCACAGCTGTAGCAACCGATGCCTTGCAGTTAACAGCCACAAAGACGCGCATCGTCTGCGCAGAACCCGTTGTCTGTTGTGTAAGACTCGTCCACGAATTGCCTGCACCATCAGAGATTGTCAACACCGCGCCGTTATTGCACGATGCAACAATTACCAATGTATTGCCTCCAATGTTGGGGTTACTCCAAGCCTTCACAATAGAAATGCCGGATAAGGGCGTTGCTTGGTTCATCTGCACTAGTTGTGCGGAAACCCCCGCTGCTGTCTGCTGGTTTGTCTTGAGCAGAACTTGCATTGCCTGCCATGCTCCGCTAGTCTGTGTGAACCCAGCATTCACTGTGGTCGAGGCAAGAGGCCCATTGATGCAAAGCTGCAAGAGCGCGTTCGCAGTTGTGCTCGTGTAACCGTTTCCGAGGTCAATCCAGTCCGAATCCCATGCGCCTGCCAAAGTGGTGGCCGTTGTGCTTGGAATGAAGACTGAATGCATCAAATACATCCCGAGTCCCGTCTGGGTTGGGTTTGCCGCAGTAGGTGGAACGTATACACCATCCGCCAAGTAGATGGGGATGATGCCTGCCGTTGTTTCAGAAAGATTGGCTGTACCCTCAATCTTATAGCGCATCAAGTGGAACTTAGCAGCCGATGCAGGTGTCCATATTGTGTTAGCTGCCGCAGACCCAGCCATGGCTGACCTGAAGATGGCAGGTGTACGCTGTCTATCCAAAGTAGCGCCGTTGAACAACATCGGGCCAACAGCAGCGACTGCTAGAGTGAAACCAGTGGTGTAGTTCACCCAGCCTTCCAACGAAGAAGCGGCAACGCTGTCAGTCACCTGCTGACCCCCCAAAGTCTGCGCTTGGACAAAACCAGACGACTGGATGCCGACTGGCTTGAAGGCAAAGGTTGCAGCGGCATAGGCCACACTGCCGCTGAGGGTGGCCTTGAACGTGTTAGTGGTGTTTCCGGAAGAAGTGGCCGTTGCGTTAGTGATGGGGTATCCCATCTGGCCCGAGAAAGCACCAAAGTTCTTCAAGGTGGTTGCCCCAGCCAGAGCTATGTTCGCGCTATCGAATACAATCGAAGCCGGACTTGCTGGACTGGTTGCTGAAATGGTGGCCGCGCCTGCGGAAACCATCATGAAACCTAATTCTCCCGGCTGGGCGACAGCGCATGGAGAAGCAACAGCTGTTCCCGTGGTGCTGGCTACGGCAGTGGCCAAGCCATCTATCGAACCTGCACCTTCAATCTCGTAGAGGGCCATAGCAATATCGGTGCTGCCTGTCGAAGTGACCGTGATAGTCGGCGTGCCAGCCACAGTGACGAGCGCACAATATGCCGTCGCTTGGAATCCGTTGCTGACCATAGTAATGGTCTGCCATTGTAGATTCAACGAATCAGTGACGGTGACTACCTGCACCGAGCCAACAGCGGCCATGACAACCAGCGTGTTGCCAAGAGTCACGTTCTTGCCATATGCCTTGACGCATGTCGTGCTTGCAAGGGCGACGTTGGTCAATGCTCCCAATGCCAGTGAACCCTGCACAATCTGTGGGTTCATGGTCGCGCCGACAATGCGCTGTTTGCCCGTGGTATCCGTGGCTAAAGGCTGGGCGTTTCCTGCATAGTCCTGCCCCGCGACAAGTAGAGGATTTCCCACTGCGGCTGCGCCTGTGGCTGCAGCACCCGTGGCAACTACCCGAAGGTGACCCGAGAGGTCTTCCGAAAGGAGAACTTGGTCTCCTTCAGTCCACGTAGGAGCAGCAGCGTTTGCCACAGCAGGAAGAACACCTACGTTTGTAGTAGTAGGAGCAGCATTGTTGTTGGTCAAACCACCTGTTATTTTTACCAAACCATTTGTGTCAGTGGCAATAGTTCGTACATCAGTACCATCAGAGCCCGCTATAAGAACGGGGTCGCCCTGCACGGGTGAACCATTGGCACCCGTACCGTATACCTGCGCGATAACCGCAGGTTCGCACGGTTGTGTGCTTGCCGTGATGCGCGTGATGGCCTGTCCAGTACCAACGACGGCAACATGCTGACGAACACGGAAGAACGAATAGCCTCCTACAAACATCTGCCAACTCATGTTGCCATTTGCGGAAGCCAGTATATAGTTGTCGGTAGCAATCGGATTTTCGTCTTGGTCAATCGGGGCCATCGTGAGATGGTACCAATTGGTATTGTCATCTGATACTTCAAAATATATCTGTCCGCCCGTGACAGTGCCCGAATAGTGTAAGGTCACCATTACGTTCGAATAATTGGCGAGATTGACCGCTGTGGCCGAATCGGCAGGTACAAATTGATTCCACGTCGCAATTACCGGCAGACTCAAAATAGCCGGTGAAGTAGTGGTCGTACCAAACGCACAGCATGGCACGGTGACAATCAGGTTCGTAGAATCAGAAGATGCTTTTTTGACATCCACTGCCCATGGCAGCGTGGTGCTGTACATGTATGGAGTAGTCAAGGTATTCGGGAACTTGAAAGTGTGGCACATGACCCACACGCCATCTGGAGAAAACACTTCCAGCATGACTGGGGCTGCACCAAACCACGTTCCGCGAATACGCCAGATGTTAATCTTGGTAAGGTCAATGGCTACAGGTACTCCGCTTGAACGGAATTTTGACCCTGCGGCTCCGTTAAGAAGGTCGCCATTCCATGAGGCTTGCGCAACCTGAGTAATCGAAGAATTCTGAAGCTGCGAAAAACCAAAAACGTTCTTCTCATATCCGATAAAGAATCCGTTTGTGGTCGGAGAATATAACCCTATGCGTTGATAGTTTGTATTCGTGCTATCGGTCGGAGTCGTAAAAGCTGCTGTAAAATAGCAGTACCATTCATGTGCTGGATGATACAACAAACTCTGAACGGATGTCGTAAGGGTTTCACCTGACGCGCCTGTACCTGTCGCGAACGTTGCGCAACCACTGCCTTGTGCTGCGGCTCCCGTCCCAAATGTCGCATTGGTTACCTGAGAAGCTAAGAATGCAGTAGTGAAATTGATTTCCATCTGGTTGAGACGTTGCTCAACAAGCGGGTCGCCAATGGTCGATGTGCTCTGCGCAAGAATCTTTCCATACGGGTCTACAGCAATAGGCCATAAATCGGTTCCATCGGAACCTGCAACTTGCAATGCATTGGCGGGCACGGCTGCGCCGACGACGGCATCAAGGATGCCTCCGACGTTGCCTGTGATTCTGGCAGCTACTGGAAACGTTGAGGCTGCATTGCTGCGCACATAGACATCGCCATCAGAGGCAGATGTCTTCATCTTGGTGCTAGAAACTGCGCCCGAGATGGTATCTAGGTCAGTCTTAATTGATGCAAGGTTATCCGTGTCACCTGCAATTTCAGCAAGGTTGCCGCCTGTTTCCAGAGCGAAGCCTGTGATGGCAGCAGGCGGGGTCAGAGTGCTGACTGTGGCTGCAGGAAGAGCAACCTGAACAGGGTAAAGCGTGGTACCAAGGACATTGGTACCGTCTGAAACTTCAACTACAACATCGCCAGCCGCCGCCGATACTTTTACTTTGCTGCCTGAAACAGCCCCAGCCAAAGTATCTGTATCGGTTTTGATGCCAGCAAGGTTGTCGGTATCCAAAGCGATTTCGGCCAGCAAATTGTTACCGGCAACATCATCAACGGGCACAGTTTGTGCAAGCGATGGATTTGTAAGCGCCGCTGCTACAGCCGAACCAATCGCTGCCGCTGTGGGTATCGTGGCATCCACAACAGGAATTGGCGAGGCATTTTCAATCAAAACCTTTACTTGCCCGGAATTGTCCGTCGCAATATCGTGCTGGTTTCCATCAACGCCTTTGCCTGAAATCAAAACAGGATTGATGCCACTTGTGGCCACTCCTTCGGCAGCAATACCTTGCACAAGTGGGTCAGCCCACGCGGCAGTTCCATCGCCTTGCGAGATTGGGATTTTACCAATGGTTGTGGCAGCAACCCCGGCGGGTATTTCGATGCCGTTAATTTCTGTGGCGTCAATTTTGCCAGTGCCCGAATGCGTCAAGGATGCGCCAGTGCCAACAATCATTGCGGCGCTGTCATTCGTGCCGGATTCAATCAAGTCAAACTTGGGCGAACCGCCGCCAGCGGCGTGTACGGCGGCGTCGATAATTTCCATATTCAAGTCAAGATCAAATTGGCTTGTGCCGGTAGTATCGTGGCCATCCGCGCCGTGGCCGGAAATTGTAAGCCCGAGGTACTGTGTTTTTCCTTGTGCGGCCATTTTAGTTTGTCCTTTTCCTCATGTTTTCCAAATGCTGCAAAACCAATGCGCGGGCGGGGTGCACAATCGCACGTGCCTCACCAATAGAAACCGCCAACGCCGCTTGCCACTTTGCTCGTTCGTTTATAAATTTCTGCCGCCATTCATCCACGGCAGCTTGTATCTCCGCTGGGCCAACGTAAAAGGCTTCGCCCTTTTCTCCTTTGGGGCCGCGTGCGCCAGTTGCGCCCGTATTTCCGGCTGGCCCTGTGTCGCCTTTATCGCCGCGTTCGCCCTTGTCGCCCTTCAAACCTTGTGGTCCGCGCTCCCCACTTGGGCCGCCCAAACCACGTGGGCCTGTCGCGCCATCCACTCCATCTTTTCCATTGCGGCCATCTTTTCCAGCCGGGCCGCGTTCGCCTTGCGGCCCCGCCGGGCCAGTTTCGCCTTGCGGGCCTTGTGCGCCCGTTTCGCCCTGTGGGCCGTGTACTGAAAAACCACGCGGGCCTTGCGGGCCTATCGCGCCATCAATTCCATCTTTTCCATCACGGCCTGTTGCGCCGGTATCGCCTTTTGGTCCCTGTGCGCCATCTTTACCAGCCGCGCCGGTTGTACCTTTTTCGCCGTGGCCAGTAAAGCCACGTGGGCCTTGTGCGCCATCAACGCCATCGCGGCCATCCTTTCCGTCGCGCCCAGCCGCCCCGGTATCTCCGCGGTCGCCCTTGTCGCCTTTCGGCCCGGTTGCGCCGGTATCGCCCTGTGGCCCTATCGGGCCGCGTAAGCCGGGCACGCCCGCCGCGCCGTCTTTACCATCAACGCCGTTGATACCAGCCGCGCCAGTATCGCCCTTGTCGCCCTTTGGCCCCGGCGCACCAGCCGCGCCAGTATCGCCCTTATCCCCTTGGCGGCCAGTTTCACCTTGCGGGCCAACCGCGCATGGGTTACGCACGGAAAGCAAATCAGCAATGGAAACCAAAGTCCCATCGCCAACCGCCAGATAAAGCAACTTCGTAAAAGCATCACGATAAACGTCGCCGGGCTTGCCTTTACTTGGAAGCCTTTTCGCATTGTAAAAGTCTGACAACTTGCAAAACCCTTTCCAAATCAGCGATAATAAAGGTGTGGCCTCAACATCACAGTTGCCTGTTACGGGCGGTTTCGTGCGTTTCATTTACTGCTATCGCTGGAAAGCTACCGGCCAAGCTTTGTATGTTGGTAGTGCCTTTGATCCAGCCAAGCGCGATAGGGCGCACACCAAAAGTAAAGAAATACCGTTCGACCGTTTTATAAGCAAGCACGGTCGCGAAAACTTCATATTAGAAATCCTTGAAGCTTTTCGAGCAAACTCAATTGCCGAAATCTATCAGCTATCCGTTACACGCGAAAACCACCAAATGGATGTGCAAAAAACTTGGCACGAATTTGGTGGCCAAAACTTTTTGCGAGCCGTTGTTGTTTTTGATAGTGATCAAAAACGGCAAGCTCTAACAGCCGCTTTATCCGCCGCTGGACTTGGCAGAAAGCCCACAGCAGAAACCCGCGCAAAAATGTCAAAAGCTTCTAAAGGCCGCACGCCTTGGAATAAGGGCCGCAAAACAAATGCAACCACACGCGAAAAGCAAAAGCAATCTGCCCTAAAACGTAGTCCAGAAAGCCACAAAGCCCATGCTTTATTTATGTGCGGAAAACAATATCATCTTGGTCACAAAGCCTCCGAAAATACTCGAGCAAGAATGCAAACATCCCATATTGGTAAAAAGCCAACAGACGCAACCCGCGCTAAACTAAGGGCCGCCGCAATCAAACAGTGGCAAGAAAACCCTCCTTTTTAGGTTAAGTCGCCGGGCTGTGCTGGGCTTGGTTTCGTTTGCAAACTGTCGTTAATTTCGATGCACAACAGTATGAGCGATTTGTTGCGCTCGTCCGCATTCAAAACCGCCTCCACTTGAAACGTGCGCCCTTGGAACCAAATCTGCATACCGGAATTAACCCCGGTACGTTGACCAGCCGGGCCAAGATTCTTCCACGTCAAACCAGTGCTTGGATCGCCGTCCGAAGTGAAACCGCCGGGCGTTGTGTTCCACACTGGCGCAACAGCCCCAGATAATCCGCCGGGCGTTTGTGCTTGCTGAAAATTTCGATTGGCGTCCACAATAAGAAATGAGCCGGGGTAATCGTTCAGTGCAACCCAGCTTGGGGCCGGGCCTATCCAGCGGATTACGCACTGATGCGAAACCTGAGAAACAAATTCGTGCGCCGCGAACTTTTCCGTGCCAGTCAAAGCCTCGATGCTGGCCCACACATTGGCGTAAACAACGTTGGCGGAAAGGCTTTGCCCGCCGGTAGAATCTTGGACAGAACTCACGTTTACAATGTCAATCTTGTGGCGCAAGCGCCCCGCGAATAACATCGGCGTTCGTTTCTGAATGATCGTTCCAAACGGCACGGGCGGCCCGCTTTCCGGGCGTCCGTGAAAGACGCCTCTTACTTACCCCGGCGTGTTACGGGCGCGGGTATTGGACAGAGTACGCCGCCCTTTTTCGGGGCGGTGTACACAATCCGTTGCGTGCCCGCTTTCATCGTCATGGTAAAATCCGGCGTGCCGGGTTATTTCTTGTTGCTGATCGTGGATTCATTGCCCGAAAAGCTGGCCACGTTCACGATTCCCTTCGGTTGCGGAAAATCCGCGCCTGAAGGAAGCACGTCGCTGATACCAGCCTCGTGGTCGCTTTTGGCCAAATCACCCGCGCCTGAAACGTCGCCGCATTTCACGTTGCCGATTTTTTCAGTATCAGCCAGCGTGCGCTTGGTGGCATTTGCTACGGCTACAGATTGGTTGTTCATTTTCGTGCTCCTTTGTTCAAGTTTTACAGCAAAAACTTTACCCGCGCGTGGGCTGCATATCCAATACACGCAAGCTCCACAACAGCGCCTTGCAATGATCCGGTAACTCGTTAGCACTGCCCGGTACAACCGGCTCCCGGTTTTCGTACCAATGCGACACGGTTTGCAGGATGGCCATTTTCACACGGCCCGGCATTTGCCCCGGCCCGTTGCCGGTAACACTACCATCCACGGCCCAGCCCGCCGTAAAGTGAATCTGTACCGCGTTGGGCACGTACAATACAGGCGGCCAAAAGTTGCCCGGCGGCCCCGGAAACAGCCGCGCCGGTTCTGAATCCGCGTCCACAATGAAATAACCAAACTGGCTGTTGCCACCGGAAATCGCCGGATTAAGCGGCCCCATGTTTTCCCAAATAATGCCTGTGCCCTCGCCCTCTGGGTCCGGATTTGCTTCCGTGGTAAAACCGCCCAGCGTCTTATTCCATACGGGCGGATTGGCATCCGTGGTCCCAACGTTTGTGGCCTGTTGGATGTTGGTATTGTTGTCCATGCGCCGGTCGTCAATGGCGATTGTTGCGCCGGGGTACCATATCGGCGGTGCGGGTACCAAATCGTGGAATTGGCTGTCCGCGCTGGAAAGGTACGTGATGCGTAAAATCTTTTGCAGCTTGGGGCGAAACAGTTTAATCATCTGTGAATAATTCCACAGGGTTGTGCTGTAGCGCGGCAAACTGTAATACGAGGGCGGGTAAGCCATTTGGCTCATAACCGTATCTGTGAAATACGGAAAGCTGTCCAAGCTTTGGCGAAAGCCCTTGATACAAAAACTGCGGTTGGTAAAAATCTCCGCCGATTCCGTCGCGGCTTCGATCAAGGTTGTGATAAATAAATCATCATCCGTAATCGTAACGCGCAAGAAGTTTTTTGCCTCGGTCAGTGTAACGGGCTGGGCTGCCGCCGGAGTTTCAATTTGTAAAGCCGCCACGCTGGGCCTCCTTCGTTATACGCCGAATGCACGG
>Ga0116131_1002006_pt1 | contig 11017 bp, 8 predicted proteins | sample June2015DPH_17_1_FD_89734 | JGI IMG/M metagenome (GOLD analysis project Ga0116131, IMG submission 89734) | Peatland microbial communities from SPRUCE experiment site at the Marcell Experimental Forest, Minnesota, USA - June2015DPH_17_100 | ecosystem: Environmental > Terrestrial > Soil > Wetlands...
CAGGAGGTTGCTTCAGACCCAGCGTGACTTGGGCACCTTTCTGAGTTCGAGCAGCGATTTAAACGCCACGGCAGTGGGGTTGCTGGAGATTGCCCTCCAGAACGAAGGCATTGACTGTGGCGGGGTATTTTTGGTGGACCCGGAAACCGGGGCGCTGGATCTCGTAGCGCACCGGGGTTTTTCAGCCGACTTTGCCAAACGCGCCTCGCATTTTGCCGCGGACTCGATGCCAGCGCGCTCAGCCGGCACGGGCCGAGCAATCTCTCGCCAGCCTGATGGACCGTTGACCGGTATTGTACAGCAACTCAAGCGTGAAAATCTGCTGGCCATGGAGATCCTCCCTATCCAATATAGCGGAAAAGTGGTTGCGGTACTCAGCGTAGGTTCCCATGTTCGTGGGGAAATACCTGCCAAGTCATGCCAAGCGATGGAGGCAATTGCGACTCGAGCCGCAGGTGCCATAACCCGGATCAGGGCGGAACAATCGTTGCGAGCCAATCGACGACTGCTGGAGAAGACGCTCCACAGCCTTCGCTCGGCGGTCTTTGTTGTAAATGCCGATACGATGGTCATCGAGGAATGCAATCCAGCCACAACCCAAATATTTGGTTACACCCGCGACGAATTGATTGGGCGGACAACCGCCTCCTTGCATGCGGATGAAGCGATGGCGGAACAGTTTGCCGGCCATCTGCATTCCGCGGTTGAAGACAAAGGGTTCCTGAGCGAATTCGAGTTCAAGATGAGGCGCAAGGATGGAACCGTATTCCCAACCGAACACAGTATGATGCCCATCAGGGATGAAGTGGGTCGGTTGGTGAGCTGGGTGAGCGTAGTTCAGGATATCACCGGGCGCAAACGGGTCGAAGAGGAATTGCGACAGTTACCCTGGCGCATCATTGAGGCACAGGAAACCGAGCGCCTGCGCGTAGCCCGCGAACTGCATGACAGCGTCAATCAGCTCATTGCTTCTGCGAAAATGAGGCTCCGTAAGGTGGAAGACGGTGTGGTATCGCTAAACCCCGCGGCCAGGGAGATTCTCGCGCGATGCAGCCGACTGCTCGTCCAGGCGCTGGAGGAAAACCGCCGCATCGCACATAACCTCCGCCCCAGTGACCTGGATGAGCTCGGGTTGGCCGCAGCATCCCGCAATTTCTGCAAGGAGCTGCAGTCACGGACAAAGCTGGAGGTGAAATACAACATCGCACGTATTGACCAACGCTTGGCCCCGGCGCTTGAACTGAATCTCTTCCGGATCGTGCAGGAGGCCCTCACCAACGTCGAGAAACATGCCCACGCCAGGGAAGTCCGACTCCGTATCGCATTTCAGGGCGACTTCATCGTCTTGAAAATCCAGGACAATGGGCGAGGATTTGATTCCAAGCGAGGCAAGGCTGGCAAAGGGAAATGGCGTGGAATCGGCCTCACGAATATGTGCGAACGGGCTGAGTTTTTGGGCGGAACCTGCACGGTAGAATCCGCGCCAAAGCAAGGCACAACCATTACTGTGCGTGTGCCGTGGGGGAGGGCCAAATGATGTAGATTCGCAACGGTCTTTACGTCGCGGGCCGAGACCGCTACGTCACTTCACATCCGTCTCGACCCAGCAGACCGCGTAACGAACCAGGGCGTTAGTACTCTTCAAGTTCAGCTTTTTTTGGATCTGTGTGCCGTGAGTGGAGACTGCGGCAACACTTAAGTGGAGTTGGTGGGCGATTTCCGGGTTGCTTTTGCCCTGGCCAAGCAATGCCAGGATTTCGATTTCTGAATCTGTGAGCCTTTCAAGCGGCCGGGTTTTCGCCTTGGAGCGGCGCTCCTGAGAAATAGTTGATCTACTTGCCATTACCTGTTCACTGACATAGATGTGTCCACCAAGAACATCCCGAATGGCGTGGATGATCTCCTCCGGATCTTCCTGTTTCATGATGTAGCCGTCACCGCCGGCTCGCAGTACCCTGTCGGCGTAGAGCGCCTCATCGTGCATGGAGACAACCAGCAGCTTGCTCTGGCTGTTTTGGGACCGAAGCTCTTTGATCAATTCCAGTCCGCTTTTCCCCGGCAGAGTGATATCCACCAACACCAGATCCGGTTTGAGGCGGGCGATAGCCCGGAGGGCCTGGGCGGCGTCACCCGCTTGCCCGCATACAGTTAAATCCTGCTCAGCTTTTACAAGCTGCGCCAAACCTTCGCGGAAGACCGGGTGGTCCTCCACGATGAATACGTTTTTTGCCAATGCGGGCATACTTCTCGGGCACCCCTGCAGGTAGCGTTTCCATCGCTGATTTACGAGCCCCGGTGAACAGAACCGCTCGTATTTGTCCAGCAGACCAAGTGACCTGAACGCCAGTAGAGTTTAGCTTTGGATCGCGCGAAGTCAATGCCCAACGTGATTTGAGCAGAGAAAAACAGGTCATCCCGTCGCTGAGTTTGAACATGACGTGGCATTTGGCATGGCCCAAAAGTGCATGAAGATGTCCCCGGATTGGATAGAAAGCCTCGGTGAGTTCTGGTGTAACTTAATTGACGAAGTGTAACAAACCTGAGGCAGGGAAGGAAACAGGTAAGGCGTAATGACAAAATCAAAGTATTTGGTACTAATACTGGCAGCGGTATTGGTCACCCTGTGGAGTGTTAATCAGGCCAGGGCGTCTTATGATTACACGATTCTGGGCGATGGAGGTCTGCTCGGCGGATTTTCGGTTTCCGTTGATGGTACTACAGAGAGCGGGATTTTGGTGGGTGGCATTCATGTAACATCCGCATCAGGAGTTCCCGGATATAATGATTTCACGACTGTGTGCGTTGACCTGAACGGCAGGATTTATCTGGGGGACACGTACGCATTTAACGAGGTGGCGTTCGCGGGCCAATCGGGGCTCAATCCGAGCTGGGGCAATCCCATAGATACGCCCCCCAGTACGGCCATTGCCTATCAAGCAATCAACAACGCGGCTTACCTCCTCGCAACCTTTCATCCGACTGACGCGACGGGTTGGGCGGCTTTGCAGTTGGCGGTATGGAAGGCCACCTACGATACTGGTCCGAACGGAACGATTGTTTGGGGTAGCGCAGCGAGATTCGTGGTGAACAGCGATGCTGGCTCGGGTGCATGGGCTGAAGCACAACAGTGGCTCAACAGTTTGCCACGCAACACGGATTACATCGGGTACCTGTTGGAACCGGAGGATACGAGTGCGCAGGAATTATTCATCGACGTCACGCCAGTGCCGGAGACCACGACTTTGATCACGGGTGCATTGCTGTTGCTTCCACTGGGGGCGACCACCCTCCGATTCTCGCGCAGGCACCGGGCGCCGTGACGCTTGACCCACTCAGTCTTTTCACAGGCCCTACTTAGATCAGGCCGTCTTCTTCCACGGCAGGCAGTGTCACTGTTTTTCCTTGAACGAAACGAGCAATTTAGACTTTTGGGGCCGAATGGATTATAGTTTGGAAAATCAGGACGATGAAAAACCTGCTGGGACAAAACTTTTTTCTGGTTTTGACCGCTGCCGTTTGTTTCTGCACAACGGTGCGGGCACAGGATTTGGATATGATCGGCGTGACGGTTTTGCGTGCGGCAGTGGCCACGAATGTGGACGGTTCAGGCATGAGGGTGGCGCAAGCGGAGGCATCGCTGACCTCCGATTTGCTGACGTGGGAAGTCAATCCGGCAAAAGTCGGCAAGCCAATGTCGCTTTTCACTTATTTTTCTGCGGCCGGCTCCGCGAGTGTTTATCCGAATAGTCTTGGAACAAATTCCTGGCACGCGGAAGAAGTGGGCAATGATTTTTACGGCATTCCCTACGGCGTTGCCACCAATGTCGCGCATGTGGATATTTTTGAGGCGGATCATTTCATCTCATACTATATCAGCAACCTTTTGCCCATGCCCGCCGACCCGGTGGTGAACCAAAGTTTTACTTTCGGCGCGCTGGACGTGAGCAAACAGCAGGCGGTGGATTCCGCTTACGATGATTATTCTGAAACTTTTGGGACGTTCTTTGTATCCGCCGCCTGCAACTCCGGTATCAGCGTCAAAGTCTGTGCCCCGGGAACATCTTATAATTGTATCAGCGTGGGCGCTTACGCCAATTCCACCTATTATAACAGCATTGGTCCGACGATTGATAACGGACGTTGCAAGCCGGATATCACCGCGCCTTCGAATCTCACGAGCTTTTCCACGCCGCAAGTCTCCGGCGCGGCGACGGTGCTGATGCAGGCCGCCTTGCGCGGCGATGGCGGCAGCGACACCAATTCCGCGTTCGACCTGCGGACAATAAAAGCACTGCTCCTCAACGGCGCGGTCAAGCCTGCCAACTGGACGAATTCAAGTTCCTCGCCGCTCGATGCGCGTTACGGTGCAGGCGTGGTGAATGTTTTCAACTCCTACGAGCAACTCACCGGCGGCAAACATCATTTCATTGTTTCAACCTTCAACCCGGCGAACTACCCGCAACTACCGCCGGAGAATTCAAATTCAATCGCCGTCTTGAGCGGCTGGGATTTTAACACCAATTCCACCACCGCGACCAACGACAGCGAGAACCATTATTTTTTCAACGTCACGAACGCGGCCAACAGCGGCTCATTCATGGCGACCGCCACTTTGGTTTGGAACCGGCAGTTCAGCCAGACGAACATCAACAACCTTGATTTGTTTTTGTTCAACACCGTCAACAGTAATCTCATCGCGTGCAGCACCAGCCTCGTGGACAACGTCGAGCACATTTTCCTGCCGCAGCTCGCGGCGGGCCGCTACGATTTACAAGTTCGGAAAGCCGGCGGTGCGAATGTCGTCAGCGATTCAGAAACATACGCGCTCGCCTGGGAATTTGTTTCGTCCAGGTTGAGCATTGCAAAATCTGGCACGAACGCCGCACTGATGTGGCCGGCTTATCCCGCCGGTTTTCTTGTCGAGGCCACAACAAACCTCGCGCCACCGGTCAACTGGGTCGCGCTCACCAATTTCACGTCCATCGTGACGAACAACCAGAACCGGTTGATCCTCGGCGCGACCAACAATCAGCAATTCTTCCGCTTGCGCAGGCCGAATCTTTGAGCGTGTTCAGTCGAAATGCCCGTCTTGTCTGGTTTGCGAACAATTCGGTTTGAGGTCCTGGTAACCGGAAAAACCTGAAAGTTTTAGCCATTGCTCGCCACACGCAGAGCGAAACTTCCCTGTTCGTGTTCATCGTCCCGATGCACGATTTTGGAATCGTGGAGGCATTCCATGAACCGGCGCTCCGGAGTGCAAATTTTTCAATTTCCAATCTGCAACCTGCAATTCTCAATCTGCAATTAGGCTGTAGCCGCCGCGGTAACGAGGCGCATTTGACGAATCGCCGGCACCTCCGCCTCGGCGGCGGCTACGAAGACAGTGAAATGGCCGGGCTTAAGGCAGCAGCTCGATCCGATAAAACCGTTGCCGGTCCGGTCCTGTGGCATCGAGCGTGGTCATCGATGCGTTGGTCGCGACGACAGTCGAGCCAAGATTCATCCAATTGGTTTGATTCAGATTGGTTCGGTAGCACATCTGATAGGTTTCCCCCACCGTCGCGCTCCAGGTCAACGTAAGTGTGGCGCCGGTTTTCTGAACGGCTTGAAACTTCGGCGGCGGTGGAACCGTCAGTTGGAAAATGGTGCCGTAGCCGTTCGTGCCGCCATTGGCGGTCGTGCCATAAAAACTGCCATCCAGCGCCTGGACCAACCCGGCCAGGGGATGGGCGCCATTGGTGCCGTTGAAAGAGGCCAAGGTGGTGAGTGTGCCGTTGGTTGTCAGCTTGAACACCGTGCCGTACCCGGAGCCGTATTGGTTCGTATACGCGCCGCCGCTCGCGGTCGTGCCGTAGAAATTTCCATCACTGGCCAGCAGCAGGGCCGCTTGAGGGTTGGCGCCATTCGTGCCGCCGAAAGACGCCAGCTGGGTGAGTGTGCCGTTGGTGGTTATCTTAAAAACGGTGCCATAACCGCTGGCGCCGCCGAAGAAGGTTGTGCCATACAACTCGCCATCGGCGCCTTGCGTCAGCCCGGCGTAAGGATTCGCGCCATCGCTGCCGTTGGTGAAGGAGTACAGCGTGGTGAGCGCGCCGTTAGTCGCGATCCTGAATATCGCGCCAAAGCCGTTCGTGCCGCCCAGGAATGCGGCGCCATAGAAATTGCCATCGGCAGCCTGCACCAGGCCGGCGTAAGGACTGTAGCCGTTGTTATCGAACGAGACGAGTGAAGTGAGCGCGCCATTCGGGAGCATTTGAAACGCCGTGCCATCGTCGTCGTTGGTGCCACCGATTTGTGTCGTGCCGTAGAAATTGCCGTCCTGGCCCTGCACCAAGGCCGCGTGAGGCCGGGCGCCATTGGTGCCATTGAAAGAAACCAAAGTGGTAAGCGTGCCACCTGTCGTGACTTCGAATATCGTGCCGTTGTCGTTCGTACCACCGGCCTCGGTCGTTCCATAGAAGGCGTCGTCGCTGCCCGGCACCAGCGCGGCGCTGGGATTGGCGCCGTTGGTTTTGTCGAACGAAATCAACGTGGCGAGCGTGCCTGAGGGGGTCAATTGGAACAGCGAGCCATAGCCGTTCGCACCGCGGACGGCGGTGGTGCCATAGAAATTGCCATCTTTGCCCTGCACCAGTCCCGCGCCGGGGTTGGCGCCGTTGGTGCTGTTGAATGAGACCAGGGTGGTGAGGGAAACACCAGCCTCCACGCGTGGGAGAATCAGCCACACGGCAGCGATGCCAACTATCAGAGCTCGGGTCGATTTGATCGGTTGAATCTCTCGTGTTGGCGTTTGAGCATCCATTGGGGGCGCGACATCGTACTTCAAGCCTTCCACTTTGCAGGCACGGCGATGGTACCGCCAAAGCTCAAAATGGCAAGGTTATTCAAGTCTTTTGTCCTGTTTGCGAATGCGAAAGTCCCAGAATTGACAGGAATGACTCGTCATAAGGCTCAATCAGCACACGGAGCACGGAGCTGTAGGTTCCCGATCAAGACCTGGTTGGCCTTCGGTTCAGAAGAAGCCCTGCCTTGAGAGGCAGGCTGTTGGCCAAAGCGACTGCGCATTCAAAACCTCGACACCACGAGACGTCAAACTTCGAAGCAAAGACGGATGCATAGTCGCTCGAAGTTTGAGGTTGGTGGTTGGGCATTCATCAATGGCTACAGTTGAGGACGAGGCTGGCTGTGATTACGCACGTCCCAAAAGTGATTCAGGATGTCCTGACACTGCATCGGCGGAAATCTGTATTTTGCCGTAAGCAATCACTTGGAAACGAAAATGGATTCTTCGCATTTCCTCCACAGCCACAAGCTCTTACACGATTTCTCTGAAGGATGGAGATTCCTTGTCTCTACCGGCGGGACAGCAATTGACACGGCTAAAAATATTTGAAGATTTTTCTTGCCATGACAGGCCAGATAATGGTAAAAACATTCATCGGATTAAAAAAATTTCATTGCTGATTTGAGGATGGCGCCGCGGGAAGAGTGGCGTACCTCACAGTCAACACAGAACAGAAGGCAATGACGATGAAGACTATTAAAAAAACCTTTGGTATTGCGGCGTGTGTTGGGATTCTCGCAGTTTCGGCCACGTCAGTGTTCGGCCAAGTTGGCCAGGTAATTTACATTGACGAAAACGGCACTGCGTTCATTACCGCAAGTCAGCCGTTCCCTTATACCATGGCCTTGGAACCCGATTCGGGGATAACCACGCTGGAATATACTCTGCCATTTGCAGGTGTTGCCGGAGATCTCCTGCTTCAAGAGCCAAGTAGCAGCCAGATATCTGACGTTCTTCGTTTTGACGGAAATTTCCACGTGTACTTCTTTTCCGACACAGGACTAGGACAAACACTATTGGCGGATGTGGGGTTGCCCCCTACGTATCTAACCCCCCAAGTGACGATTGCAGAGTTAGGCACCGAAGGAGTGTCCACTTATGCTTTCTATATCCCAACTTCAGGCGAACCTGGGTATAAATCTGCAGCCCCGGGCACAACCTACTACATCCTCAGCGATGTCCCTGAACCAAGCGTAATGATGCTCGGGAGCTTGGGCTGCGGATTGCTGCTGCTTTTGAACTCGAGGCGCCGGGCCAAGCGTGATTAACAGCGTCCATTGAATATTTTTTAGAACGATTACTAGAAAAACAGCATCGGCGGACCGAATACAAAATTGGCCCGCCGATTTGCTTTTGGTGCTATCGCAGCAGCGGGGCGGAATAATTTTGGGCGCCAGTTCGCTTTCCCCTGCCACAGCCCAACGATGAGAGCCTGGCATTGAGTGAGCCGGCGACTGCCGATGATGAGCGCAGGAAAACCGAGATACCACAGGCAATGGCGCCTCAACGACAGAACCGCCGCCGGCTGAGCCAGTGGGAAAAGCATGACGGCTTGGAATTGCCGGCTGAACTGTGAAACGGCCAGCCCGATTTGAAAGTCCGACAACGGACGACTGACCTCCGTCTTCCGTCCTCTGGACTTGTTGTCCTGTGGTCCCGTGATCCCGCGCCTACTCCCATGTCCCAAAAGTGATTAAAGATGTCCTGCCAAGCGATAGACGGTGGTGTGCGTTTGTGAGATAAACAACCGGCCAGGAAAATAAGAACCAAAAAAACAAAGAAATTTTGCAAGAATATGAAAACCACCTCTCTAAAAACTTTCGGTGCTGGAATAGCGGCCTTGGCATTGATGCTTGTTTTGGCCACCAGCGCGCGGGCAGGTTTAGTTATTGAGCAAGTGAGCGCTCCCGTGATCACCGATAGTTGGAGCGTAAACTTCTATGCATCCGGCGTCACGTTTGATGAGATCACCGGCACGATTGTCAGCGGTGGCCCGTTTGAAATTCCCGGATTAACACTACCGTCGGGCACGTACCCCTACCCCCCCAACCCAAGCGGTTGGAATGTGGTCGCAGGTGATACCGGCACTGTCGCCAGCCTTAGCGGGCCGGCAACGCCCACCCTCCTTTTCACCGCCAATTTTACCGGCGGTCTTCCAACCGGCAATCCACCAACCTTGGACTTTAGCGTATATGATGGTGGTACCTTGGTGGGTGAATCGTCCTTGCTGGTTTGGAACGGCAGCGAGTTCGAAGTCGTTCCCGAGCCAACGACGATGATTGCGGGCGCGCTGTTGCTGCTGCCGTTTGGCGCGAGCACGCTGCGGATTCTCCGCAAGAGCCGCGCGGCTTAAGTGACTTTCGGCGAAGGTAAACAACTAAAAAGAACTAAAAGCAACTAAAAGGAAAAATATGAAAAAGTTCTGCATGGTGTTAAGTTTTGCAGGGCTGATGGCGGCACAAAGTATGTATGCTGCTTTAACCGCAACCCTGACAGAAGTTGCTGGTAACGCAAACGGTGGCGGCATATTTCAAGCTGTAACCTCGGGTAATGGCACCTTTGACACGTTCTGTGTCTCCATAGTAACGACATTCTACCCTGGCACACTATACAACTATGATCTTAGCTCCACGATTGTTGCCGATGTACCACCGACCGTGCCTACATACATTACTGAGGGAACGGCCTACATGTACAACCAGTTTCGGCTTGGCAATGCAACTTATGCCGGAAACCTTAACGGCACTACTGCCAATGAGGTGCAGGCAACAATCTGGTACCTTCAAGGGCTACTCAATGGCATGACTGATCCGGAGAATAGCGCCGACCTCTCAAGCCTTATTAACGCAGTTCTTCCGCAACTTGAGTTTGACACAGGTAAGAATTTGGCAGCGCTAGAAGCAAATGGTAATGGTGCCTATGGAGTTGTCGCCTTGAACTTGTATGACGGTATTGACCAACCGCAGTTGGCTCAGGTGCCCGAACCGACGACTATGATCGCGGCTGCTTTGTTGCTGCTGCCCTTTGGGGCGAGCACGCTGCGGATTCTGCGCAGAAATCGCATGGCGTAACGTTCGTAAATCACACTGTCATATTTTTCCTTTAGTGCTCAGGCCGGTCTTGCAAGACCGGCCTGATTTTTCTCCCGGTTGGAACGCCAATGGCAGAATAGCAAGGCTTTAACGAGCCTCCTGTTTTTGGATGAAATCCCGACGCGCACGAATGCTCGCACCACCTGATCACGACCCGGCAAGAGACCCCTGACATTACTGCCGGGCAGCAGCGCCAAAAACGGAGCGCCGATCTCCGAACCGGTATGAACAGGTTCCAAGCACGGGCCCGGGCCGAATCGGAGTTCGGCGCTCCGGTGGCCACGTGCAGAGGCGCCGCCACGACACGAACGCGCAACTTCGGATTGACATCGTGGAACTTCTCCCGAATTCTTCGCTCCGTGTCAGCACTGCGTTGGTTCGTGGCTCATACCAGACCGCGACGGGAGAAAAAGCTTGTCGAGCACTGCCAGCGACACGGCATCGCAGCGACGCTCCCTTGCTACAAGTCCGCGCATAAGTATCGCGGCAAGACGGTCGTGTTTCAGAAGCCGCTCTTCCCCGGTTATGTCTTTCTGCAACTTGAACCCGGACAGAAGGATGCTGTCCGCCAAAACGACCATGTCGCCAATCTCCTCGACGTGTTTGATCAGGAAACGCTTCGCCGGCAGTTGGAAGATATTCTCCTGGCCTTGGAAACGGATTTGGAAGTGCGTCTGGCCCCGTCCATCGGCGAGGGTATGCGCGTGCGCATCAAATCCGGACCGCTGCGAGGCGTCGAGGGTTGGGTCGAGCATCGTTACGGCAGGGCCACCGTGTTGCTGCGCCTCGATTTCATCAGTCAGGCGGCAGCAGTCAAGCTCGACGCCGACCTGCTCGAGCTCACCTGAGCGAGCGGAATGGATGGAAAATGCTGAAACCTGAAACCTGAAAGCTGAAATCCTATGGATCACCACGAAAAGACCGTGCGCTCCGGGAAAAAGGCGAATGTTTGTCACGCTTCCTCCCGAAGACTGTTGTACCCTCCGATCCACTGAAAATATCCAGGAACCCTTCATGTCAGAATCCGGGTCTTGCGGGACGGTCTTCCCGTTGCCAGAAGGAAGACTATCACCAGCAGGAC
>Ga0116131_1002022_pt1 | contig 10979 bp, 9 predicted proteins | sample June2015DPH_17_1_FD_89734 | JGI IMG/M metagenome (GOLD analysis project Ga0116131, IMG submission 89734) | Peatland microbial communities from SPRUCE experiment site at the Marcell Experimental Forest, Minnesota, USA - June2015DPH_17_100 | ecosystem: Environmental > Terrestrial > Soil > Wetlands...
ACGGCAAAGACGTACACCGCGTGCTGGTCCACGGCGTACAGGTGGACCCTCGGACCCGCCATATGCTCCACGTCGATCTCTTCGAGCTGAAGTCGGGCGAGGAAGTCACGGTCGAGATCCCGCTTCACACGATCGGCGAGTCCTACGCCGTCGAGCGCCTGGGTGGCACCCTCCTGCACAACGTTGACCGCGTCAAGGTTCGAGCCCTGCCGGAGAAGTTGCCGGAGGCGCTCGAGTATTCCATCGAGCCCCTCAAGGACTTCGATGTCGCGATCCACCTTCGAGACCTGCCGCTGCCGGCGGGCATCACCCTCCTGTCCGATCCGGACGAGGTCGTGGCCAAGGTTGCCGCACCGCACGTGATCGAGGAGCCGGTCGCTGTTGAGGCTGCTGCTGAGGAGCCGGCCGAGGCCGAAGCCGAGTCCAAGACCGAGGAGTAAGAGGTTCGCCGGGGCCGGCGCGAAACGTCCCGGGCAGCCTCGGTCCCTGCGCGCGCAAGATCGACCGCGTCCGCGGTCAAAGCCTAGGATGGGCACGTGCCTGGCCTGTCCCTCTCCCGGGGCAACATGCGTCGATCCGTGCCGGTCCTCGGCGCATTCGTCGTGGGTGCCGTCGCGTATGCGCCGCTGTACTGCTACCCGCTGCTGGCGCCGCAGTTCGAGGCCGCGTTCCATACCTCGCGCGAACTGGGCCAGATGCCGTGGACGATGTTCCTGCTGGTATCGGCCCTCTGCTCCCCGTTACTCGGACGTGCCTTCGACGTAATGTCGGATCGCCTCTTGCTGCTCGTCGGAGCGGGGCTGCTCGCTGCCGGCTGGCTCCTGGCATCTGCCGCTTCGGGCGTGGCTCTCCTGATCGTCGCTTACGGAGCGATGCTCGCGATCGGCGTCCAGCTGGTCTTCGTCGGCACGACGACGGCCGTCGCCCGCCGTTATGCGGGAGTAGCGGGGCTTGCGCTGGGTGTGGCGTATGCGGGTCCCGGCATAGGTGTCGCCTTAGCCCTGCCGGTTGCCGCTTCCGTGATCCCGGAAATCGGATGGCGATCGACCGCGGGCGTCTTCGCCGCACTGTCGCTTCTGGCGCTTCCGTTCGTGTGGCTGATGACCACGGGCGCGGCCGTGCTCGTGCCGGCCGGCGCCACCAGCGCCGCGGGCGCCGACAGTTCGGACGGTGAAGCCGCGGGAGCGACCCCGGATCGGACCGCGGGAGCGACCCCCGCCCGTGCCGTCGGGGCGACGTCAGGGACTGGCCTCCACGAAACGTCCGCCCCGGGCGCCGTCGCCGCATCGCGGGAGCTGTCGCCGCCGGGCAGCCGCTCGCGCCCGGACGCGTTGCGCCGCACGATCCGGACGCGCCGGTTCCTGATCCTGCTGGTCGGAGCCGTTGGGATCGGCTGTATCGACGAGGGAATCTTCCAGATGTCATCCCGGCAAGCCGTGGCGCAGGGCATCGGCGCCGGGTTCGCGGCCGACATGCTGGCCTTGCAGTGCTACGCGTACGTCGTCGGCCAGATCGTCGGTGGCGGTCTCTCGGACCGGTTTGGGCGCCGCTACATCGGGCTGCTGTGCGCGGGCTTGATTGCAGTCGGTGCGACCGGCATCTTCGCCGCGACCGGCTCGCTGCTTGCTCTCGCGGTCATCGGCAACTCGGTCTACGGCTTCGGCATCGGGGCCACGATCGCCATCCGATCGGCCGCTTTCTCGGATGTCTTTGGCGGCCACAACTTCGGGGCGGTTTTCGGCATAACGGCCGTCGCCTATCCGGCCGGCGGGATCATCGTCATGAACGTCGGCGGAATCATGTACGACCGGATCGGCAACTACTGGCCGGTCTACGCCGTAGCCATGGTTTCGCTGGCGGCCTGGTCGGCCGCGCTGGTCGTGGCCGGGCCGCGTCGCCACGGCCTACGCAAACGGCTCGACAGCGTTCGGGCCCGGATCCCTGTCTAGCGGTCGCAGTGGTCGGCGGTCCGCTCGCCCTGTGGCCGCTCGGCCGGCGGGGGTCTAAGCCACTTCCCGCCGGATCGTGGCGGCGGCGAGCGCCATGAAGACCGCGGCAATGCCGACGAGCACGCCCAAATCCAGCAGCACCTGCGGCGACGACAGATCGGCGCCGGCGATCATCACCTGGCGCAGTCCATCGATCGCGTACGTTACCGGCAGGATCCTGGCGACCGGTTGCAGCAGTGCAGGCAGCTGCTCGATCGGCCAGAAGAAGCCACCGAGGAGACCCTGCGGCACGATGACGATCGGGATGAATTGCAGGATCTGCAGCTCGGTCCGGGCGAAGGTCGACAGGAAGATGCCAAGCGAAACCGCGCCAAGGCCGAGGACGAGAACCAGCAGGTAGGCGATCAGCGGGTTGCCGACCGTCCGGACGCCGAGCCCAATGGCGAACGATGGGATCGGCCCCAGCGCCGGCATCTCCAGGCGGCCGAGCACGAAGGCGAGCACGAGCGCCACCTGAAGGGTCGCGAAGAAGCCGAAGCCGAGACTGTAACCGAGGACGATCTCGGCTCGACTGACCGGGGTCGCCAGAAGGCGCTCGAGCGTCCCGCCGATTCGCTCGCGCAGGAAGCTGATGCCGGTCAGGATGAAGACGAAGAAGTAGGCGAAGAAGCCGACCACGACCGGGGCGAGCGAGTCGAGCTGGGTCGCATTGGGGGAGCCGTAGACGGTCGCCCGCTCGATCGTCGGGAGGGCGGCGCCCGCAGTGTCGGCGATCGCCGTAAGCAGCGCCTGCTGGACCGCGGGGATGACGGAGGCCTCGCCGGCCGGATTGAGCCCGAGCGTGAGCAGCTCGATCGTCCGGTTCTGCAGGCTGAAGTTGGATGGGAGAACCACGACCAGGTCGAGCTTCTTGTCCTTCAGCATCTGACGGGCGGTCGAGTCGTTGCCCACAGAACGGTCGAGGACGATTCCCGGTTGAACGTCGAGGGCGGCTTCGAGCCTGGTCGCCACGGCTGCGCCGGCCGGAACGCCCGTCTCGTCGACGACGGCAACGTGGGCCGTCAGCGACTGCTGGCTGCTCAGCACCCAGCCGAGCAAGGCGATGATTGCAAGCGGGGCGATGAACAGCAGCGCCAGCGACCGAGGATCGCGTCGGAACTGGGCAACGATCCGGCGAAAGACCGCGGCGACGCGGCGCGCGTTCATCGGTCGGTCTCCTTCGAGCCGGCGGTGCGGGCATCCTCCGAGCCGGCGGACGCCGACGCGACGACCTCCGTGGCAAATCTCAGGAAAGCGGTCTCGAGGTTGTCGGTGCCGGCTCGCGCCCGTAGATCGTCCGGCGCTCCCTGGGCAAGGACGTGCCCGTCGCGGATGAACAGCAGCTCGTCACAGCGGTCGGCCTCGTCCATGACGTGACTGGAGACGACGAGCGTGGCTCCGTCCGCGGCGAGTCGATGGAAGTGGTCCCAGAACTGGACTCGCAGGGCCGGGTCTACTCCAACCGTCGGCTCGTCGAGGAAGATCACGGCCGGGTGGTGGGCGAGGGCACAGGCCATCGACAGACGGCGCCTCATCCCACCGGAGAGCTGCATTGCCGGTGTGCCGGTTCGCTCGTCCAGCTCGACCAGCTCCAGGGACTTGAGCATGTCGTTCTTGTCAGTCTGGCCGTAGAGGGCGGCAAAAAACGTCAGGTTCTCCCAGACCGAGAGTTCGGGGTAGATGCCGTCCGACTGAGTCATGTAGCCGATGCGGGCGAGGTTCTCGCGCGACGGCATCTCCACGCCCAGGACACGGGCCTTGCCGCTTGTCGCCGACGCGAGGCCGGTCAGGAGCCGGATCAGCGTCGTCTTGCCGGAGCCGTTGGGACCGAGCAGGCCGTAGATGCGGCCTGGCGGTAGGGCCATGTCCACGCCGTCGACGGCATGGATCGGCCCGAAGTCCTTTCGCAGGGCGACCGCCTCCACGGCCAATGCAGCAGTTGCGGGCCGGGAAGTGGCCGTGGGCACGACCGCCGCCGGAGGGACGGAGTTGCTCATCTACCGACCTCCTGAGTTGGTGTCCGGCTGCGCGGCTCCGTGCAGGAGCAGGTCCACGTACGCCTCGACGTCGTCGATGGCCGGATGGATGCCGATCCGAGCCAGCTCGTCGAAAACAGCCGGCCCGAGCACGATCAACAGGAAGACCGGCCCGAACAGGCCTTGCAGCAACAACGCCGGGTCGATCGGGCGCAGGGCTCCCTTTTCGACTTGAACAGCGAACCACTCGAGCATCAGCGGAGCTCCCTGTCCGATGATCTCGGTCATCACGGCCCGCGCAAGCTCCGGATCCTGAGACGAGTTGGCGGTGAGGTTGCGGACGAGATCCGCCCTGGCGCGCATTGCCGCGTAGTAAGCCCGAGCGATGGCGACCAGACCGTCTCGCGCTCCGAGCTCAACCGCAGGCTCTATCTGGGCCCGCATCTCCTCGACCGGGCTGACTCGACGAGCCACCGCCCGCAGCAACTCGGCTCGATCGGCGAAGTGGTGGTAGACGGCGCCCTTGGTCAGGCCGGCTTCCGCGGCGATCGCCTCGATTGAAATCAGCCCGCTGCCGGGGCGGGAGAGCAACCGCACGGCGGCGTCGACCAGCCGATCGCGTGTCGGCTCGTCGGCCGCAGTGGAAACGTCCAGCCCCTCGGCGGCAAGGGCGGCACGCAAACCCTTGAGCCCCCCAAAGTAGTGGTGGACGGTCTGGCGCGACACTCCGACGTCGGCCGCGACTGCCTGGATTGACAGCCCGGCCCGGTCCGCCCGGAACTGGCGTCGGGCCGCGCCGAGAATGGCCGCCCGCGTGGACTGGTCAGGCATCGCACGGCCGGCGGCCGGCACAACATCCAGAGTTGCGTCCGTGGATTGGTCTGACATGCGTACCAGTATGCATGTCGCGTCAAGGAGTCGGTGTGGGCGGTCATCGGCGGGCGGGGAGTGCCGTCGCGCGGGCTGCGGCGCGGGCGGGGCCGAGGACGGGGGCAGGACGTCGGCGCGGGCTGGCCGAGGAGCCCGAGTTCGCTCAACGTCACCCGGCGTGGTGCTGTGCGGCTCTTCGGCATCGATTGCTGCTCAACCTCACCCGGGGTGGCACCAGGGACGTGCGTCCTGTCTTCCGCTCAAGCACCGGGGCGGACGGGGGTCCATCCGGCCTCCTGCAAGCTCACGGACCCGGCAGTCCGAGCCGCGTTGCCATCGACGAACTGGTCAGCTTTGTTCTCTACCACCTGGGGCGATGTTGAGCGACTTCGGAAGCGGCAACCAACGCGTCGGGCGTCAGGGCGCGCTCACCGAGGTGGGTATGTCGCGCCGAACTAGTCGGAGCGAGACCGACTGAACCGCCGCGACGGCCGCGATCGCGACCGCGAACGCCGCGGCGACCCCCCCTGATTCTATGGTCGAGTTGATGACCAGGAAGAAGACAATCGTGCCGAAGAGGCCGACTTGCAGGCCTCGAACCACGTTGATCGCCGCTTCCGGTCCCTGCAGGTGGTGGGCGAAGAGGGCCAGCACCGTTACATAGACCGGGAACGCTGCAAGCAGCCCACTCAGCGATGGGCCCAGGGCGCCCGCGGCGGCGGTGATCGCCAGGACGATGCCTGTGCCGACGATCATGCGAGCGGGGATGTCCCAGGCGGGCGGCGGCACAGCTGCGCTGATGGCTGGTGCGGGCACCGCGAACGCGAGGCAAACGATCATGGCCAGGGCGACGGTCGCGAATACGACCACGGCCGGTGCGGAGAGGACCGGCTGCATGGCCAGCGCCGTTGCGGCGAAGGCGGCGAAGCCACACGCCACCGAGACGGGCCAGCCCGCCCGGCGAGCGATCCAGCCATACGTGAGGGCAAAGGTCGCGTCGCCGAGCAGGCCTGCGATCGAGCCCTTGGCCGCCCCGGCCGCGAACGCGTTTCCGTGATCCAGCGCGATGTACAGTGCAACCGGTCCCGACGTGAGTGGAAGCGCTACGATCCAGCCACCGACCGACGGACCCCAGCGGCGTGCGGCCAGGCTGGCCCCGCCGATGAGGATCGGGGTCAGGACGAGCTTCAGCAGAAGAAGGGCCACGACCGCAGCGTACCGCGGACGGATCTACCGGGTGTTCTCTCAAGTGCCGGGGCGGGTGTCCGGGCGGCCATCATCCAGCCGCGAGCCGCCGGATCTCGTCGGCGAGCGCGGCCGAGTACGCCTGGAGCCCAGCCTCGACTGCCGGCGACAACCGCTCCCCAAACTCGAACTCCGCACCGCCGATCCCCACGAAGCTGCCGCGGAGCGGTGAGCCGCGCATCTCCTCCGCGAGCGCCAGGATCTGAGCCGGTGGCAGCGAGTGCGAAGAAGCGGGGCTCGCGCCACTCCCCTCCGACCGCGCCACGGCCTCGAGCGGCAGAACCACGATCCGGCCCGCGGGGAGGCCAACCGCCGCATCCGCCACGACCAGGGCCGCGTCCGCGGGCACGTCCAGCAGCGCCTCGATGCCCAGCTGACCCAATTCGGTGATAGTGGCCAGCGCCAGGACGTCCGCCGGTAGCATCTCCGCGGCGAGCGGGGCCGCAGCGTCGTCTCCTCGGAGCCGCTCCCCACAGAGCAGGACGTAGACGCGGCTGGGTTCCGGGCGCTCGCTCACGGGCTGAGTCTACGGCCCCGTAACGGCCGTTGCGGAGGCGTGCCAGCCCGCGGCCGATCAGCTGGCCGGTAGTTCGATCCGCAGCAGGCGGTTGTCTTCGCGCTGAGCATCGATCGTGCCTGTGGCGATGAAGCAGATCCCGCCCGACGACCAAGCCGCCATGATCAAGCCCACGTTGAGCGGGATGGACACCGCGCCACCGGCGTGGCGGACGACAGCCGTGACAGGGAAACTGAGGTTCTCGTCGGCCGCTGGCAGCGTGGCGACGTCACCCTCACTCGGCCCGAAGTCAGCCCAGTCGAACGCATTCGGGACCGCGGTTGTCCCGGCCGGCGTCCACAGTGAGACCCGGTGGTCCTGGCCCACGACGACCAGAGCCCCAGCGGAGGTCCAGCCCTCGGCGCTGGCGGCCAGTTGCGTGCCCCCGCCGTCGGTCAGATTGAGGATGAGACCGTCAGACGTCGCAAGCTGGCTCCCATCCGGCGAGAAGTAGACGTCCAGGCGAATGTCGGCGAGAGCACGCGAGAGAACCGCTGCTTTCTCGGGCGGCTTCAGCACGCTAAGGGTTCCGGGAATAGGCCCGCCCACCGCGAGCGAGATCGCCGTCTCGCTGCCGCCGGTCGCTGTTCCGCCTACCAGGGCCAGCAGCCGTCCGTCCGCGGACCATCGCGCGGGCAGCCCGTAGCCGGCGATGCGGGCTCCAAGATGCCCGTTCGACCAGATCTGGAAGCTCTCATCTGCCGGATCTTCGCTTGCCGCGACCGGCGCCATGAGCGCGACCGAGCCATGGCCGTTGCTCAGCAGCCCCCCGAAGGTGCCCGGCACGACGTTGCCGTCGGTTCCGTCGATCGAGTGGACGGTGACCGTTCCATGGGCGATGTCGTTCGGCGAGACGACGAGCGTCATGAGGTGGGTGTCGTCCACCCAGGCCATGTCGAACGCGTCGAAGGACGCGATCCTGCGACCGGCGAGGTCGAGGATGTCTGCCCGGCCGGTGCCCAGCTCCCCGCCCCACGTCAGGACGGCCAGGAGCTTGCCGCTCGGCGACCAGTCGAGACGCTGGATGCTGTTCGCGGCGTCCACAACGGTGACGCCCGGCGGCAGCGACTGGCCCGGCGAGGCCCGGTCCACCGTCACCGGCGGAGTCGTTTGCGCGGTGCTCGCCGCTTCTGCGCTGGCCGCGCCGGGCGGCAGAGTCTGTGGCGCAGTGCCCGAGCTGCCGCACGCGGCGACAAACACGGCCGTCGCCAGGATTGCCCACCGTTCGAGTCTACGGATTCCAGCCATGGCCCCGGTCCCTCATTCTGCGTCGAATCACCCTACCGCTTCGAAGCGCAGTTCGGACGTCGGACCCGGGGCCGCTGTGATCGACGCCGTCTTATCGGCGACCGACGGCTGCGCGTCCGACAACTTGACCGTCTCGAGGAGGAGTTCATCTCCGTCGGGCACCGGCCGGCGCACCCGCAACGCAGACCCTGGCCGGCCGGCGATCCTGCGTCGGCTGCCTTCGCGCCTCGCTCACGCGCCATCAGTGCGCTCGCTGCGGTGGTCGTCGTCGCCGTGGCCTGCGCTCGGCGGACCGTCGAGCCATGCCCTGGATCAGGTCAGTCGCGGTCGATCTCGAGGTTCAGGAAGTGCGTAGCGCAGCTGATGCACGGATCGTAGGAGCGGATCAGCTGCTCGAGACGGATCGTGGCCTCGGCATGCGGCAGCGTTAGCACCTGCGGCGCGAACTCCGCCAGATCCCGTTCGATCATGCCCTGGTTCTGGCCGGTGGGGGCGATGATCTGAGCCGCCGAGACCCGGCCGGCCTCGTCCATGTCGTAGTGGTGCCAGCAGATGCCGCGCGGCGCCTCGGTTCCCCAGCCAGCCTCACCGCCGCGCGGCGTCCAGGGCGTGAACGGCCGGGCAGGCTCCTGATATGAGTTGACGATGTCCAGCGCGGACGCCGACGCATGGATCAGCTCCACGGACCGAGCCGCGATGGCCCAGTACGGGTTGCGGGCGATCTGTCTGGCGAAGCCGCTCGCCTTGAGCGCTTCCTGTGCCAGCGGGTGAAGCTGGTCGGAGTTGAGGGTCACTCGCGCCGACGGGCCGAGCATGTACGTCCGGCCGTCGGTCGTTCGGGCATGGAGGGCGTTCGTTCCCTCGTGCTGCTCTTCCTGGAAGGCCTCGCGCCAGCCCCAGAGCGGCACGTCGATCCCGTCGGACGACACGATCCGGCCCTCGTTGAGGCCGTACTCGATCGGATGCTTTATCGCAACGTAGAGCGGGTCGCGCTCGAACTTGGGTGCCTGGAAGGCGCCCACGAGCTTGAGCGTTGCCTGCGAGAGGGCCAGCGCTTCGGTCAGGGGCTCGCGCAGGGCTTCTACCTGGGTCTGCGAGGGGGTCTTCGAGAACCCGCCAACGCGCATCGAGACGGGGTGGATGGCCCGCCCGCCGACCAGCTTCATGATCTCGTTGCCGGTCCGCTTCAGGCGCAGCGCTTGCTCGACGACGGGCTTGTGGTCGCGGGCCATGGCGATGGCGCTTTCGTAGCCCAGGAAGTCGGGGGCGTGGAGCATGTAGACGTGGAGGGCGTGGCTCTCGATCCACTCGCCCCAGTAGAGGAGCTTGCGCAGCGCCCGAACATGGGGGTCGATCTCGACTTCGAATAGATGTTCGAAGGCCATCGACGCGCCCATCTGGTAGGCGACGGGGCAGATGCCGCAGATGCGGGCCACGATGTCGACGACCTCGTTGGGCGTACGTCCGACGACCAGCTTTTCGAAGTAGCGCGGCGCCTCGAAGATCGACAGGCGCGCTTCGTGCACCTCGCCGTCTGTGATGCGAAGCCGAAGGGTGCCCTCGCCTTCGACTCGCGCGATCCCGACGACCTCGAAGTTGTGCTCGCCGGTCGCGACTTCTGCCTTGGCCATTCGTCTGTCACCTTGTTGCGGGCGTACCTACCTGGACCCGAGCCCTCCGAGGGTGCCCGATTCTCGAGTGGCCGGAATAGGGCCGTTTGTCGTCCCGGACCGTGCCCCACGTTCCCTGGCCTTGCTCAATCGATGGGTGGGCGTGCCCGCGCTCGGAGTACTCCTGCCGCGACTCGTGGCCGTCCTCGGCTATAGTCGCTGCGTGGATCTGCCGTTTCAGCCGCCGATCGAGCCCATGCTCGCCAAGCTTACCGACGAAATCCCGCCCGGCGGAGGCTGGAGCTACGAGCCCAAGTGGGACGGTTTCCGGGCCCTTGTCTTCCGCGACGGCGACGATACGTATATTCAGAGCCGCGACCTCAAGCCGCTGGATCGCTACTTCCCGGAGTTGCCGCCGGCGCTTCGGGCCGCGCTTCCGGAGCGGTGCGTCCTCGACGGGGAGGTGGTGATCGCCGGGCCGCGCGGTCTCGACTTCGACTCGCTGCTGCTGCGAATCCACCCGGCCGCATCCCGGGTCAAGCTGCTGGCGGCCCAGACGCCGGCCAGCTACGTGGCGTGGGACCTCCTCGCTCTCGACGGTCGTGACCTGCGCGCCACTCCCCAGGGCGAGCGCCGCGTTCTCCTCGAAGCGGCCCTCGCGGGCGCGCAGCCACCCGTTCACCTGACGCCGGCGACGCGCGATCCGTCGGTCGCCACCGACTGGTTCGAAAGGTTCGAAGGCGCCGGTCTCGACGGCATCGTCGCAAAGCGCCTGTCGGACCCGTACATGCCCGGCAAGCGGGGCTGGGCCAAGATCAAGCACGCCCGCACGGCCGACTGCGTCGTGGCCGGCTTCCGGTGGCACAAGAACGGACCCGGAACCTTGGTCGGCTCTCTCCTGCTCGGGCTATTCGACGAAACCGGCCGATTGAATCACGTTGGGATCACAGCCAGCTTTACGGCGGATAAACGGCGACAGCTGGTCGAGGAGCTGGCGCCGTTGCGGGAAGACGCTCTCGACGGTCACCCGTGGCTCGAGTGGGCCGACTGGGCGGCGGCGGCTCGAGCCAGCGGCCAGCGCATGCCCGGCGCAACGAGCCGCTGGAACCGCGACCGCGATCTCTCGTGGGAACCTCTGCGTGCCGAACGTGTTTGCGAGGTCGCCTACGACCATCTCCAGGGCGACCGCTTCCGCCACGCCACGACCTTCCTGCGCTGGCGCCCCGACAAGCGCCCCTCGGATTGTCGATACGACCAGCTGGATGCGACCGCACTCTTCGAGCTGGAGGCGATCTTCGGCTTCGATCAACGAGAGGCCGACCACGGGTCGTAGTCGACTTCGAGTGGCTCCTGCCCCGGCTGCTCCTCGGCCGGAACGTGCTCGAGGTTGACCCGAACCCGGTACCAGAGCGTGAAGCGACCGCGCATGCCGTCGACGAGGATATCGGCCGGCTCGAGGTGCGCCACGACGGCTCCGTGGCGAGCT
>Ga0116131_1002028_pt1 | contig 10947 bp, 14 predicted proteins | sample June2015DPH_17_1_FD_89734 | JGI IMG/M metagenome (GOLD analysis project Ga0116131, IMG submission 89734) | Peatland microbial communities from SPRUCE experiment site at the Marcell Experimental Forest, Minnesota, USA - June2015DPH_17_100 | ecosystem: Environmental > Terrestrial > Soil > Wetlands...
CCCCTCTCTGACATCCCCGACTTTGCGTGTAGACCGTAATGTCCGCCTTCGCCAAGGCTACAACGGACACTTTTCTTTCGGACTCCGAAAGAAAAGTGGCGGAGAGGGAGGGATTCGAACCCTTCTCGCGCCTCGAAGCTAAGTCACCTAATTAGTGCGGACTTAGTTGATGGTTAATGTTTTCTAACGGGAAAATGAGAGCACCAAATTGCAGCGAGTTGAAGCTAAAAACAGATTTTTTGGCAACCTTCGGGCAACCTAAATCTATGTGTTCAGTTTTGGATACGATACAGCAGAGCGCATTTCCCGAGCGGTGAAGCCTGATGATGTCAAAACCGCGCGGCCTAATTTTGAAAAGCAACCAAGCACCGTGATTGAAGTTCGCAAGAAATGAAAGAGCGGTTGCTCTCATCCAACACCACGCTGCCCGTTATTGTTTCCAGATAACATCGTTGGCACCTGACATGTCTGCGATCCCATTAAAAATAATAAGGAATTTCCTTTGTGCCCGTCCTGGCACTTCAAGCAGTCCGCCGGCTCTCTCGCCCTGCTCGACTCTGAAATCACCTGCGTATGTAGCGCCGTCCTTTTTTAGGACTAGCGCATCAACAAGCCCAGTCTGCGGCATGTTGGTTTGATTTATGAGGGTGACATTGACCGCTCCGACGTGTGCCTCCCATGAAATAATCTCTAAGCCGTCGCGGAGCTTGGCAGCGCGTTTTTCAGCAGTGAGTTGTTTCGCCTTTTCAGCGGCGGCTTCGAGAATCTTCGCGGCCGCCTGTGCGCGCTCATTTTCTTCAGCCGCTGCTTGTGGATCGAGTTTGTAGATTGCTGCTAAGTCTTTTGGCAAATCGCTCTTCGCGACCGAAACTAGACCCTCCTTGCACCAAACCATGAGTGTCGTAGGACGTTCACTTTTAATCTTCGCGTCGTGCAGAATACGCCCCGACACTAATCGTAGTTCTGGGATCAAGGTGACGGTTGGCGGGACAAGAGGCTGAGCCGGTTGGGGTTGGTCGGCTAGGCTCGGTAACGTCAGAAGCATGAAGACGAGTAGTATAACGGCCGGAGATTTCATGATGACGCTGGGGCCTTTCAAGACGCGCATCTTATCAGGGGCAAGACTGAATCTCAATTGTGAACGTTGGCAAGATTGGTGTTCAGTAAAACACCCACCGCCCGTTCATATCATATCATGACTATGCGCACCGTATTTCACCTGACGGTTTCTTCCAAAACTTGCCACTAGTCTTAGGCTTTCGGATTCCACCAGCGCCGCACTTGCACCAGTAGCTGCGCTTGCCTGCGATCCCAAAGCACGGCCGCATCACCCGCGAAAATACCCTTTTGGTGTTTGCACGGCTTCCCTCTTCTTCCCCCTTCACAATCGCAGCCAAAAGTGACCTCTCCAAGGGCTCTCGTCACCACTACGGAATAATAATGGGTGCCATCGCTGTTCCATACCCGAAAAGACGCTCTCGAATCGGTATGAGCAGGGATTGGCGTGCAGCCACCTGGCTCATCAGTGTAAAGGATATCATGAGCCACCGAACTTAACATCTTCGCCAAAGCTTGGGTGGTGTCGTCCCATTCTCCCGCGATGATAGTTCTGAAGAGGATTTTTTTCAAGACCTCTAGCTCTTCAAGTGTTGGCTCCCGGCTTAAACATTCGATCTCGGCCAATTCGTGGAAACACTCCACTAGAGATCCCGTCTCCGATGCTTCCAGATAATCGGTCAATAGACTGAGCAAGCTTTCGCAAGCGTCGCGGGTAAACGGCTCAGTCGGCCGTTTAACTTCCATCCCCTCTGATTGCACACGTGCGATTTTCGCTTCCATCTCATCGATCATTTCCGCCGGTGCCGGCTCGGCATAACTCAAGTCCTGTAATTCCTGCAGCGGAATATCGGGCTTAACCGAAAACCCACGAGCCGTTACCTCAGCCATCAGTTGCTCACGCTCGGCCTGGTCCCGCACCGCCCTAGCGGTATCGCGTTGCGCCTGCTTCTCCTTTCTAAGTGGTGTTTCCCGATAAAGCTCCCGCGCTTGTCTTCGCGTGACGGTATTCTCATCGAATTGCACGCCATGCTTTCTGAGCCGCTGCCTCTGCACCTTAGTGGCCGGCTGAGCATCTATAGCATCAATAAGCTCCTGCATCGGCCGCCATTCGCTTTCACCCTCAAAATGGAACATCGCGTCGGCACTTTGGAGAATTCCCTCAATATCATAGGGTCCGCTAACACGGCTTGTCCCAGGAAATCTAACCAGGACTCGCTTGGTGAGATCCATGATGACGAATAGCTAGCACCGGGAACCTTGCGCCACAAGCCGGTTTACCGGTGTAACTGCGGCATGTTATTTACCTATCCCAGTCTCGTCCGCATAGTTGACTGTCTCGAATACGCTAATCTTTTTAGCAGATATCAACTTCAGCCGGCAACCAATATCTCAGGATGCTTGCGTGCAATGTCGTGCAAGCGCAGCGCCGGGCGGGTAGGGCCGATGAAGCTATGAGGGCGGCGGCCCGCCGAGTGAAACGCGTTTGTCCTCCAATGCGGAAGATGCCATCTCCCCACTATAGCCCATCGCTTTCGCCATCAAAATGTAAATGGCAGCGGTGATCCTTGAGTAGGCGTCGAACAGAGTTTCAGGAGCCTCATCAGATCTCTCCTGAAACCCATGTGAAAGTGGGTGCCGGTAAAACTCCCAACTCTGATAGGCCGGTCCGAACACGTTCTCCCAAGGTAGCTGTAAGCGCTCGACGATGAGCTTCCACTTTCCCCGCCTTGGCTTGCCCTTCCTCCCCCCATCCGGCAATCGCTCCTTCTCATAACGCTCGTCCTCTGTGAGCAATTTCTCTTCAAGACGGTGAATCATGCCTTCGAAAACACTGCACAACGTGATCAAACGGATCTCGAACGGCATCGAATCACGATGACTTGCTCGCATGAGCCAAAGAGCACGAATCGTTAGCGCCGCATCTTCGGAATCGGTGGAAAAAAATAGGCACGCTTTCCGAAATAAATCCTGCGCGTCTTCTGACAGAAACATTCGTCGACTCTCGATGGGTAATAATGCATCGCGTGCGCAGTCCGGGCAGCAGCGTGCCCAGCGCTCGACGACAATGTGGTCGCGCACGTGCTGGTAGTAGAACGGCCAGGGATGGCAGCCATGGGTGAAGCCAATCGCCGACAAAACTCCAGCAAAGATCTTTTCGGCAGCCGGCCCCGTCCCTTGGTCGTGGTTCAGCACGCGTTGGTAGTAAACCCAAAGGTCGCCGTCCTTTGCCTCGACGCAGAATTTTCCACTGTGAATGTCGCCTACCAGGCAATTGGACAGCGAATTCGATGTTTCGCCAAGAAGCGGGTGCGTCGTGATCGTCTTGGTTCCGCCAGAAACCATCAGCAGCTTCACGTCTGGAATGATTGCGAAAAGCGACTCAAATTTGTCCCGCGGCTTCGTATCATCAGCCTGACTCGCCTGTTTCGGGTTTAAGCTTTTCAAGTGAGCGATGAGCCGCCCGGAATCCCATGTCTCGAAGCCCGTCGCGGGCAGTTTGAGGCTAAAGAATCCGGTCGAGTAACTAGTCGGCCTATCGCTCCGCGAAGTGCTCGACGGGAATGGCGATAGATCGTCGATTTCGATACGAACTCCGTCTTCGGTGACCGCCAAAAGATGAAAATAATCCGCCGGCGTGCTGACGACGGCCACTGGTCGTTGCGCGAGGCTCTGCGCAACCAGTGTCATCTTCTCGCCCTGTGGCACTCGCCATCGACATACAAAGTTGTCATTTTCTATCTCTACGAAAAAGGGATATGGAGCATCTTCTTCGATCCCTTTGGGAGAGCGTAACCGTACTTGATCCAGATCGATACGAACCGTCCCTTTACGGATTCTGTTAACGAGTTCTTCCACGTGCCGGTTGCTGATCATAAGCGAGTTACCGGACCGCGTTGATTCGTGTTTCAACCGCCCGAAGTCGTTCCCACAATTCACCGAACGCAGGCGGACGGACCATGAAGAAATCCTGCATCTTCCCGTAGTCCGCCTCGACCTCGGCTCGGCGGGCCTCCGGCGGCACTAGGCGGAAGCTGCCCGGCTTGGCACTCGCATAGTCCGACCACGAACTCATGAAGAACAAACTCTTGAACCGCGCGACCCGCGCCAGCAAATCGAGCCGCGTCATGGCGCGTTCCCCGGCGGCATTCTCACCCAGCAACACTGTGTCGTAATAATGGCGGCAAGCGCGGTCCCGGAACGGCTTATCCGCCGGACGCAAGCTAGCATCATGGAGGATGGTCGCTTTTTCCCAAAACGTGCGCTCGGCTTCCATCGCCACCACCACAACTTCTTTGATCGTGAGGGCATCGGGGAATTGCTCCGCGATCATCGGCCGCACGGGGTGCTCCCCAATGGGCTGTTGGTCCGTCAATGAACCCAATTCAATTTTCACAACGGGCGGCACATAGTCGCCGTAGGTGGCGGCGTAAGGATATTCGAACAGCACCACCGGTGAATGCGTGACGGCATCCACTGAGCTGGTGAGTTTCCAGAGCTTTCCCGGTGCCCCGAGATCCTCGTGGATCGACGCTTCCAGCAACGGCGCATAACGCTCACGCACTGCCTTGATGCAGAGGTCTTCCAGTTTCTCCATGCGTTTGTCGCGTTGTGATTTTTTCTCCGGCTCTTCCAACCAGCCCTCGTCGATGCCGAGAAGGGAGGGACTGATGGACAGGTCGATGTCTTCGGAAAACCGATGGATGACGCCGAAGACCTTGGAGAGCGAGGTGCCGCCCTTGAACACGAGGTGGCCTTTGAATGCGTCCAGCGTGAACAACCGACCCAGGAGCCAGCAGACCCAGAAATCCTTTTCGACCATCCACACCGGCACGTTCCGCTGGGCGGCGGTTTCATTGAAGTAGGCCGCGCGTTCGGCGGCTGCGGCGCGGGCGAGATTACGCATGGGCGTGTTCCTCCGCGACGGCGCGCAGATAGGGCCGCATCCAGGCCGGCGCGAGGCCGACATCCTTGGCGAGACGCGCGCGGGCTTCCGGCGGCAGGACTTGCCGCAAAGTTTCGATTCGTTCGGGCGTCATCTGTTTCGGTCCGAGGTAGCGCAGCGCTTGGATCACCGTGCCGCTCGCGCGGTCGGAGGCCGCCAGGTGCCGTGGCGCGGTGTTGCGGAACCGCAATTCCATGTTGCCCACCTTCACCAGTCGCGAGGGACCGTCCGTGAGAAACGCGACCTTGGCCGGCACTTGCTCGGACAAGCGCAGCATATTCGCGGCGTAGGCTCCGGTGGGTTGCAGTCGGATCTTCCCGTTGCCTGCGAGGGCGCGGGCGATGCTGTCGGGGTTGGGGGTTAGTCGGCCCAATTTCGGATGATCCTTCGGGTAGTCGTAGATGCCGCGGGCCAACCGGCGGATGACGCCTTGTTTGGTGAGGCGACCAAGCGCCACCCCCACCGCGCGGGGGTCTTCTTTCATGCCGGCAAAGGCACCCGGCGTGAAGACCCAACCCTTACCGTGGCCGTATATCGTGTAAAGTATCTTGCCGATAGAGCTATGTGGCTTTGTTGTCACGAGAGGATGTTGAAATAACAGGGGTCTTTTTTCAACACTAATCATTCGATTGCTTGATGCTTTGGCTCCAAACGACTCCGCCGCTTCAAGTTGCAGGCCATGCTCTGTTTCCACTCTCACAAAGGTCCGGCAACCGAAGGCTCCGGGCCGTTCTTTTGCCGTGAAGGGGCTGGGTGGCTTGGTGGGCTGGGCTAAGTGGGTGTCGCCGGTGCTCCGCGCGCCGATCCCTGCGGCGCTTTGCCACGGCGCGCGCGGCCCCGAACGCCGCCGCGCCTATTCGAAACAGCATCCCCGCCAGCGCAACAAGTTCGGATGAACTTCGAACGAGGGCGGTCTGGAGGCGTCAGCAAGCTTGGCCGGCACGGGCAGACCCGCGCGCAGGCTTTCGCGGCTCCGGCCTTCGGTGGGCCTCCGCCGCCCGCCCTCGCGCACGATTGCCCGCCGGCACCGCGGGGGACCCGGCTCCGAGCCGTCTCCGCCAGCGTCGACCCCTCGGAACCTTCCCCCAAAGTCCGAAGCGTTTCTGCGTCAATTTCTGAGCCGTTGAAGGCGGCTACAGCATCACGCTACCGTCACGAAGGAAGGTCCGAGCCTATGATTTAGCAACCGGCTTCTATCAAGCGCTGCGGGCAAACTGATCCAGCCATTCCGCTCCTGCCAACAACCGAACTGCGAGCATCCGCCTTCACCCCCAAACACATTTTTTTGGACACTGAAAATCTCGTCAAAATCACTCTGAACAAATCATGTTCGACCCAGGACATGGGCGGCAAAAGCCGCACCGCCCACCTATACCAGGGTGCACACGCCACCCCTAACGTCCGTTAGGACTGTCCCGCTCCTCCACTGCTCCACCACCACTCTGCTGCTGCTCAACATAAAGCCAAGCGATCCGGCCAGGAACGCCAGCGGCGAGTCCAACCTTCCGAATCGCTGATTCGGATTGCGCAGTTCGCGGCGGGAGGATCGACCAAGGGTCATTGGACGTTCAGGGCCAATTCTCTCGATAGCGTCGAGAGTTTTCCGGCGGCGGATTCTCCCGACACTGTCGGTAGAATTAGCAGGGTGGCGTTGGCCAGGTGGATAGTCCGCCGCCATTCCGCCAGCGGCAGGCAAATTTGACGGTTTGCACCCAGATGCACCTGACGGTGTGTGGCGAATTCGACCCCAGCCAACCGTGACAGATTCTTCAGACAGCGTCTGAAAAATCGCTGACAGCCACGGGACATTGGCCGTTGTCAAGGCATCGCGTCTGAGGGTAAAGTTTTTGCCGTGAAGACCGACCCGGCTTCGATCAAAGTGAGCTTCACCTTCTACCCCGCCGACGTTCAGGCGCTGAACACGTGCATGATCGGCCTGCGCCGGGCCGGACTTCCGGTGCGCGGGGGCACGGTGCTGCGCGCGCTGATTCACCTCACCTCCGCCACCGAGATGTTCGCCTACGCTGTGCTGCTCGCCAAGACCTACGAAAGGAAGGGCGGTCCGAGGGAAGCCGACTACGTGGCCGGTCACCCGACGGTCGATTTGCCGCCCCATTTGGTGAAGAAGCTCGACGGCGTCGTCACCGAATTGGCAGAAAAGCTGATACCCGCCAACCGGGCGTTTGTCGTGCGCGCGTTGCTGCGTACCGCTCCCGACGCCAAAACCCTGGCGCCGGCGATTAAGAAATATCTGGCGGCCTTCCCTCCAAGGCCTCGCGGGTGGGCGGCCCGCAAAGCGCGTAGGTTCGGGCAGGCTTGAATCCAAGCGCCGCTTAGCTGTTTGGTCAGTAATTGTCTCGAGCGATTCTCGGTCCCCGGCGACTCGGCGGCAGCGGTGCGGAAGCCGGTGGTGCGACCGCGGAGAGCCCAGGAAAGCTCGGAGCGGTCGCGGCCGGCCTGTTGGGCGTTTCCGTCCGGATGCGGCTCTGTTCCCGCAGAATCTCGGCCTTGGAAATGGTCCGCCGGCAGAAGGCGCCCACGCCGGCGGGCGAGATCTTCACTCCTTGCCTGGTCAGGGCCGCCGCGATCTGCTCGTAGCTCGCGGCCTTCGCCCGCCAGATGAGCAATGCCTCCCGGAAGGGCGCCAGCTTTCCGCGAGTGTGTTCCGCGGGCTCATAGCGTTTGGCTTCATCCATCAGGCGGGCGTGCAGGTCGATAGGGTCCATTTATCAGGTATGCTGCGATTGTATGGGTTATAGTAAAACAGAAACGGTGCGGACACCGGACAAATGCGGCAGCAGCGAGGCAGCAGCAGAGCAGTAGCGAAGCAACCTGCGCCTAACGACCGTTAGGGGTGGCGTGTTCCTCATTGTATAGGTAGACGGTAGCGGCGGCTGCCGCTCATTAGATTGCGGGTAGCGTTATGAACGGTGAGCTGACGACAGATCTCTGGAGGTTGGGTTTGGGTGCCTTTTTGGAGCGGCTAGCCAGTTCTTGCTCGTAATCGTATGGGTTAATGGTATGGGTATGACATGGTCAGATTCGATGAGCCCTGTTTTCTGGTGCGAGGTGCTGTGGAGTATTTTCACAGTCACATGGCAATAGGTCGCTACCTGACGCAGATGGGTCAGTCGGAGATGGCTTGCCGAGTATGAATCGACTGGAACGAGAGCAGACCCCGTGGACTGGCGTCGTGGCGCCGGCAGCGCGGTATTGCGGGACGGACAGTGTCGCCGACCTGCTCAAGGACTGCTCCCGGATGGGGCTCCTGGACGAGCTGCGCGCCACGCTGGGACTGGAGGCAAAGCCCGATCAGCGGGCGGCCCTGCGCGCGGTGCGCGATCTGGTCTATGAGCTGGCCGGGGCCAGGAACCGCGATCTCGCGGTGGACGTGCTGACTCATGCCACGGGAATCGCCGAGTTCGACCAGTTGAGTCTGCGGGACTACGCCCGCAAGCACGGGCTTTCGCACGAGGGATTCCGGAAGCAGGTCATGGCCATGCAGCAGCGTCTGAACCTGCCTCGCCGGGCCATGCAGCAATCCGATGCGAACTGACGTGGAGCAACTCGTAGCGGAACTGCCCCGTATCGGGATCGCCCAAGCCGGCCGGCTCGGTTTGACATTGCCACCGCAGCTCGATCTGGAGGCCTGGCGCTGCTTGGTGGCGCACCTTGCGCGCCTGACCCGCACGACCACCGGTGCCAGGCAAACGCTGACCGCCTGGCTGGGCGATGCCCTCGCCTATGGCGAGATCCGCTACCGCGGTCGGATCGCCACCTGCGCTGGCGAGGCCGGTCTGGAGCCGGGCACGCTACGCAACGCCAAGATGGTCTGTTCACGCATCCCTGTGTCATGTCGCCATGATGCCTTGAGCTGGACCCATCACTGCGAGGTTGGGCTGGCTTTCGCTGATCCCGCCGAAATCGAGCGATGGCTGGCGCTGGCCGAAAGAGAAAAGCTATCGACCGCCGGACTCCGCAAACGCATTCGGGCACATATTGCCCGCCGGCGGCAGGATCAGGATGCTGCGGCTCACTCCAGATCGGTTGAAGCTTTTCAACTACTGCGGGAGTTGCGAGCTGCATGCCGCCTGCTCGATCAACGTCGCGACATCTGGCAGCGATGGCCGTCTAGCATCGTCCGAATGGCGCTGCAAGAGACCAAACCGTTAGCGGATTTTATCGACCGCCTTCGGGCTTGCGCTTTGGGAGGCTCGTCCGCTCCACCGCGGAATATTCAGGATAATTAGAGGCGCCGGGCCGGACGGCGACCCGGCGATCAGCCGCGAGCCGGCACCTTGAGCTTGGTGCGGATGTGGACCGCGACTTCGGCGCAATCGTAATAGACGAAGTGACCGACCTTGTGGGAAGGGATGCGCCGGAGCTTGGTCCATTCCCGCAGCGTGCGGATCGAAGGCTCTTTGCCCGCGGGGAAAATCCCGCACCCCCGGAGGCCGATGATGTCGGTGAGTTGGCTGCTGATTGTGGTGATTGGTGGCGTCTCCATACCTTTTCTTTCCTGTCAACTTATGCGGCTGGCTCCGCTTCCGTCGGATTGGTTTCAACCGGAGCCGGTGTCTCGGCGAATGGCGTCACCTCTGCGGTCGTCGACGTGCGCTGCGGCAGAATGCCCCAAAACTGCTCCGCCTCGTCCTTGCTTTTCAGGTCGAGGTAATGCTTGCGGATGATCGTTTCCGAATTGCCCGCTTGCAGCGCCGCTTCGCCCATCGACCGGAATTTGGCCACGAACATCGATATGAAAGTGTGCCGGAGGACATCGTGCGTGAGCCCGAAGCGCTTCGCGATCCTCGCCCGGTGCCTCTGCAAGTTCGGCACGATGATCGGGAATCTCTTGAGCGGATACGCTTTGAGCCACGCCGCGAGGTTCGGCTGAATCGCCACTGTGCGCAGCTCCTTCACCTTGGAAACTTCGGGTTCGACGCGAATCACGCCCGTATCGAGACGGACGTGCTCGGGCTTCATCCGAAGTATTTCGCCGGTGCGGACACAGGGCCGGATGCCGGCGAAGAGGCACAGAGCGAAGAACGGCACGAGCCGGCCACTCTCGAGGTCTTCGACGTAGGTCATCAATTCCTGCGCCTGCGCTGCGGTCAGCGTCCTAGCCGATCCGCGACGGCGGGCAATCCGGTAGTAGGGGACTTTCTTGATGGGATTAGTCGCGATCCATTCCTGATTCTCGGCGAACTTGAGGAACGTGGAGACCAGCCCGCGCCGGTTGTTGTAGGTTTTGAGGCAGGGCTTGCCGCGCTGGAGATACGGCGTCAGACGCGACGCCGTCAGTTCGGCGACCGTGACACTAGGGAAATGCTTTTTCAGCGCCGCCATGTGCCGTTTGATGGTCGTAAACTGAGAAGGCGAAATCAGCCTTTGCTCCTGCTCGGCGGCCTTCACCGTCAGATAGGCTGCCACGGCCTCGTCTAGCGGTTTTTGGTGCGTCGGCTCGCGGTGGTTCGCCAGCGTGAAATCGACATAGTACGAGAGCGGGCGCCCGAGGTCGGCCAGCCGCCGAAAGACGACCTCGGCTTCGCGCACCTGGTCCTCGGTCAGGCAGGTCGTGACCGACCGGAGGTTCGAGACGATTTGTAGAGCCTTGATTTCAAGGGCAGCCTTTTCGGCTGTGGCGGCTTCCCGGGTTTTGAAGTTCCTGCGGATGCGCAGGCCGTGCAGCTGGCCGTCGACCCGCCAGGATATGACGCCATTCCGGTTCTCAAATCGGCTGACGGCGAAGGTAGTGTGGTGGCTCATGCTTAGGTTGCCGCGTCAACTGGGCAACCTAGCTTTGGGTTTTTCCTCTTCAGAGGAGAAAAGTGGCGGAGAGGGAGGGATTCGAACCCTCGGTACGGTTTCCCGTACACATGATTTCCAGTCATGCACGTTAGACCACTCCGTCACCTCTCCGGAGATCCGGACGACGCCGGGCAGGC
>Ga0116131_1002030_pt1 | contig 10938 bp, 11 predicted proteins | sample June2015DPH_17_1_FD_89734 | JGI IMG/M metagenome (GOLD analysis project Ga0116131, IMG submission 89734) | Peatland microbial communities from SPRUCE experiment site at the Marcell Experimental Forest, Minnesota, USA - June2015DPH_17_100 | ecosystem: Environmental > Terrestrial > Soil > Wetlands...
AAACCGTTGTGGAAAAATCGCGAATTCCAGTTATTGAAACAGGAACTGGCAACTGCCATGTTTACGTTGAAGAAGACGCTGACTTAGACAAAGCGACGCCCATAGTCATAAACGCTAAATGCCAAAGACCAGGAACCTGCAACGCGGCAGAAAAACTCTTGGTTCATAGCAAAATTGCACAGCGTTACCTGCCAATTGTAATTTCTGCGCTCAGAAAGGAAGGCGTGGAAGTTAGAGGCTGCGAGGAAACGCGGAAGATTGTTCCTGACGTGAAGCCTGCAACTGAACAGGACTGGTCCACAGAATACTTGGACTTAATTATGGGGGTAAAAGTCGTGAAGGACTTGGATGAAGCTATAAGGCACATTAACAAGTATGGAACTAAACACTCAGATTCCATTCTCACAACCGACTTTGACAAAGCCATGCGGTTCATACGGGAAGTAGATTCAGCCGCTGTCTACTGGAACGCATCCACGCGGTTCACTGATGGCAACCAGTTTGGTTTAGGCGCAGAAATCGGCATCAGCACCCAGAAGCTTCATGCACGAGGGCCCATGGGCGTTCAGCATTTAACCACAACAAAATACGTTGTTTTAGGCAGTGGACAAATCAGAAAATAAAGGGAGTTTTTAGTGCTCTCAGGGGAAACCCATTCCCCATTTTATTTATAGAAAGAAAAGTGAGCGAGGTCTATCTTGTGTGGGTCTTTGCTTGCTTGTAGTGAAGCTAATTTTTCTTACACTATAGGTACATTCGGTATAATCGATTGGAGTTGGTTTACAACGGGGTGGATTAGGTTCAGCACGATGCTTGGGAACAGGCCCAAGATTATTAATGACCCAGCCAGGATGAAGATTGGGATAAGTATCCGTTTTGACTCTTTGATCGCTGTCTCGTCTTTAGATTTCTTTCCATACATGACATATGTTAGCCTGAACAAGTAGGCGGTTTGAAGGACACTTGTCAAGACGCCGATAACCGCTAGCCAACTTAAGTTCGCTTCTATTGCTGCAGTGAAGACTAAGTATTTACCTATGAACCCTCCGAAGGGTGGAACACCCGCAAATGATAGCCCAGCCATTACCAAGGCTAAACATACAAGTGGCATTTTCTTTCCTAGCCCTGAGAAGTCGTCTAAGCTTTTGAATCCGTGACTGTTTATGATGCCGACTGCCATGAAAGCGAGCGCTGTTGTTATGCCGCCGATTAAAAAGAAGTAAAGGTTGCCAAGTAGGCCAAGTGAGGTTACGCTTGATATTGCTACAAGGTTATAGCCGACGTCTGCGACGCAGATGTATGCTACTAAGCGTTTTACGTCATTCTGTATTAGTGCAAATAAGTTGCCGACAATCATGGTTAACGCTGCCATGACGGCTAACATGACCGTCCAATTTACCGTGGATGACGGGATTAAGATGTACAATAAGACTCTTATGAGAATGTAGTAGCTGCCTTGGTCAACGAGGGCTGAGAGGAAAGCTGCGGATGGTGCGGGGGCTGCAGTGTAAGCGTCTGGTAGCCAGAAATGGAAGGGTACAATTGCAGCTTCAATGGCGTAGCCGGCTGCTATGAATATGAATGCTATGATAAGCAGATGATTATTACTTAAAGATGTTAAAGCTTGTCCAACTGCCAAGTAGTTTAGGGTTCCTGTTAAACCGTAAACGAGTGAAAGACCGAAAACTACGAATGCTGAAGCGATGATGATCATGATGAGGTACTTTAGGGTGGCATTGATAGAGAACGCGTTTTTCTTATATAGCATTAAGAAGGCTGCGCCTGCTGTTGCGGCTTCCCAGAATATGAAGAGTGTTAGGAGGTCGCCTGCGAGTACAGCGCCAAGTAAGCCCCCGACGGTCATTAGCATGATAGCGAAGTATCGTTCTGATGGTCTGTCGTTTGAGCCGACGGAGAATACGGTGTAGATTAGAACTACGGAGCTGATTGCCACTATGATTATTGCCATGTAAATGGAGATGGCGTCTACCATGAAGGCGCTTGAGAATATTGATGAATTATTCCCGCTTAAGCCTAAGCTAATAATACCCGGTGAGGGTGTACTGTAATAGTTTAGCGCTAAGTTAGCTACTGTTGCGCCTGCAATTGCAAACACGGCTATGAACCAGCCTAGGGTCAAGGCAGTTTTGTGATTGGTTTTTCTTATTATCCTGAATACGGGAATAGTTAGCAAAGCTGAGATAACTAAAGTAATTATCGGTAACATGACGTCTATAATTTCAACCATCAGAGTGCACCTTCAGTTAACCAAACCTCACCGTTTGAATTAGATTTATGAAGAATGTTGGGTAGATTCCTACAAGGACAACTAAAACTACCAAGATAGCTAAAGATAGCTTCATATAGTTTGATACTTCAACGATTTTCTTTGCCTCTCCGCTCTCTTCACCCTCTTTGACCTCTTCGTCTTTTGGTTGACCAAGGTAAACATTTGAGGTGAATCTCAGTATGTAAGCGAGCGATAGCACTGTTGCTATGAGCATAAGGGCAGTGGGTATGATGTAGAATGAATCAGTTTTTATTACTTGGAAAGCGCCGACGAATATTAGAAATTCGCTGATGAAGCATGCGAACGGTGGCGCTCCAGCAATGCTCAAGGCTGCTATAGTTGATGAAACCGCCGTGAACGGCATCTTGCCTGCCAGTCCGCCCATTTTTCGGATGTCTCTTTTTTCTGTTTGGTGCATTACTCCTCCTGCGGTGAGGAAAAGCAGGCCTTTGCTTAGGGAGTGGCTGACAATGTGAAGCACAGTTCCGGTTATCGCGAGGGATGAGACGAGAATTACAGCTGTTCCAGCAGCAACGTTTACAGGAAAGAGTGAAAGCCCAAACATAATGTAACCCATGTGGGCGATGCTTGAGTACGCGATAAGCCGTTTTATGTCAGTTGAAACTAAAGCTATGAGTGACCCAAAGAAGGCAGAAAGTATGCCGACGATTGACAACGCATGCAGGAAAGTTGTTCCGAATGCTATTCCAACTGCTGGGAAAACCATTCCCAGTGACAGGCGAAGAATTGCGTACGCTCCTGCGCTGATTATGACACCGCTTAATAGGGCTGACATTGGTGCTGGCGCTTCAGAGTGAGCGTCGGGAAGCCAAATGTGGACTGGTATAACAGCCATTTTAACAGCGAATCCTGCGGTTAAGGCGATAAGAATCCACTTGACAAGAGTTGGGCTAGCCGACAGTAGGAGAGTTTGGGCTTGGAACATGTCAGTGGCGCCTGTTGCGAAGTAGGTTGCGCCGATACCTAAGAGTACGAAGACTGCGCCTGCGTGTGTGTATATGAAGAGTTTGAATGCTTGCTTGTATGAGTCTTTGTAACCCCATTCGCCCACTATGAAGTATGCTGGGACAAGCATTAGTTCCCAACAGAAGTAGAACAGCAGAAGGTTAGATGTTAAGAAAACTCCCACTAAACCGACCGAAAGCATGCATAACAGCGCATAATAAACGGCTAAGTGTTTTTTTCCAGCCATGTAAGTTATCGAGAACAAAGCCGCTGCTAGAATAAGAGCGAGGCTAACTAGGGCAACGGAAACGCTGATACCATCCGTGAAAAGCGTGAATGATGTATTTATCACACTTATCCACTTGTAGGATTCAACATATTGGTGGGTTGAACTGTTGAGTACTGTTGGAACAGTCGTTAAGACTAACACCATGTTAATTATGGCAATTAGGGCAACAAAGATGGCTGCCGCTTTTGGTGATTTCTTTCCAGTTAAGTAAACGAATGGTATGCTTATAGTCGGAATGGCAAATACTGCTAGAAGAGCAAACGGAAGAGCAAACGTCACTTCATTACACCCCTATACCCACCGTTAATATTATCAGCACGATGATTAGTATGAAACCAACCACTGCGGCAGCAATGTAATTTTGAACCGTTGTGGACGGCACCTTTTTGAGCTTTGAAGCGGCTACCACCACTCCAGCTGCAAAGCTGGACATTAGTTGATTGGCTGAATCTTCAACATGCTTAACGCCGCCAGAAAACTTGTTAATTCCTTTGACAACGAGGCTGTAAAAGTCGTCAAAGAAGTAAGCGTGCTTTAGCATTGTTGCAATTGGATTTGAACCGCTAGCGGCACTTCTGATGGTTGAGTTCTTGTAGTAAGTCCAGTACACAAGTAAGCCAGTCGGCACGAGAAGAGCCAGAAAAACTGGTGTTTCCAAACTCATGAATGAGCCGAGAAGTGTAACTCCAAGGTCTACATGCATAAAGCTTGCTACCAAAGGCTCAGCTACACCCCAAACAATGCATAAGACTGCCAGTATTGCAGCTGGGACCAACATTACTTTTGGAGCTTCATGCGGATGCTGTTTGACTAAGTGTTCTGATTCTTTGCCCATGAAAACTAGAGTTAACATTCGCATGCAGTACGCAAATGTTATCGCTGTTGTGGCATAAATCAAAATTATCTGTGCGAGGTTTCCTGCGTCAGTTACGCTTGTAATGGCTAAGCCTTTGCTGAAGAATGCGGCGAAAGGAGGCAGACCGCTTGTAGTTATAACCATTATGAGTGCCAAAGCGAAGGTGACTGGCATAGCTTTCCTTAAGCCGCCCATCAATCGCATGTCTCTTGTGCCAAGTGCATGTATGATGCCTCCTGCTAAGAGGAATCCGAGGCCTTCGAAGAAAGCGTGGCTTACCATGTGGAATAAACTGGCGAACCAACCGATAGATGAAGATATAGATAAAGATCCAGATCCAGTAAAAGCTGAACCTAAAGCAGCCATCATGAAACCGATTTGGCTAACAGTTGAGTATGCGAGAACTCCTTTGATGTCGGTTGTGGTGAAAGCCAGCGAAGCGCCAACAAGCGCCGTTAAAACGCCTATCCAGGCGACTGTTGGGAACCAATACGGTTGAAGCGCGACGATTAGGGCTGGAGCTGCGGCGAATATGAGGATGAATCTTGCAAGAAGGTAGATACCCGCCTTAACCATTGTGGCAGCGTGGAGAAGGGCGCTGACTGAAGTTGGTGCCTCCATTGCGCTGTAGAGCCAAGTGAACAATGGGAGCTGAGCTGACTTTGCGATAGCGCCGCCTAAAACTAAGAAGGCAACTGTAACCATGAGGCCCGTATTCAAAGTTCCTGCAGATGCGGCGGATTGGATGGCGCTTATTGTTCCGTGAAAGCTGAAGGTTCCGAACGTGGCGAAAAGGATGCCTATGGCTGCAAGTAGGGATATGTCGCCGATTCGGGTCATTATGAAAACTTTAACACCTGCATTTATTGATTCTGGCCGTTTATACCAGAAGGCAATTAACGCGTAGGAACAGAGTCCCACCATTTCCCAGAAAATGAACATTTGAAGCATGTTATCTGAGATTACAAGACCTATCATTGAACCGATGAAGAGTAGTATTAGGAAGTAGTATCGTGTTAATCCTTCTTCTCCTTTCATGTAGCCCCAAGAGTAAACGGCGATGATTAACCCGAAGAAGGCGACAAGACACGTGAACAATACGCTTAGTGGGTCAATGTACACTCCAGCGTCGATCCTTGGTGAATTCGGCTGTGACCCTGCAATCCAAGAAATAGTTGATCCTATAGGTTGCCCATTGCCGAAAAAGACGCCGGGCACTATTGAAAGCGCCAAGGCTGCGGTAATTACAGCGATTGCTATGACGAAGTAGTTTCGGGCTTTATCGCTTTTTCTTGCGACTAGTGGAACGAAACAGCTGGCAACGAGTGGTAGTATCCAAACAAGCCATGCGGAAATATTATCAAAAGCCATTATTGTTCAGCCTCATTTTCTCTTTTTTCTTGCGTTTTTAGTATTTCATTGATGTTACTTGTTCCATACTTTTTCGATACAATAACTAGCAACGCCAGAATTACCGCGCTAACGGCAGTATCTGTAGAAAACGCCAATATCAGAAATGCTTGTCCTAAACCTTGACCCGTGGAAGAAGCAAGCATCACAAAATTCAACGTTGCGGCAGTTGCGATTAGCTCTATTGAAATGAATACTTTCAAGAGTTGCCGATTAGTTAGCAAGCCGTAGATGCCGATTGCCATCATTACAAGTGATAGTATAACAAAGTCCATTATTTCCCACCGTTCCGCCGCTCATACAAAATGATAGCGATTCCTAATGCCACCGTCAAAATAACTAGAGCTTGTAAAATAACGTCTACGCCGCTTAAGTTCCATAAGGCATTACCAAAAGAGGTATCGGAATATACTCCTGTTGAACCGGAAACTGAAAGAAAGATTACAGGCAATGATAAAACTACGCCTGCACCAATCAAGGCTACGGTTTTTTTAGGTGATGTTTTCTTTGTAGGTTTATCGCTCAACATTTCGCCTGATAAAAACAGGATGGCTAATGTGCCTACACCGACGGCGAACTGGAAAATAGCTGCATAAACCGCACCGTTTTCAACGTAAAGTAGTGCTGTGAAAAGAAAAGTTCCTGCTAGAGCTGCAACGGAATATACAACTTCATCAAGGAACAGTGCCAGGCAAGCGGAAACTATTAAGCCTATTGAGAGGATTTCAAGGATCATTGCTATTCACCTTTTTGAACGCTTGCGTGAGGCTTTATGACTAATGAGGATTTATCAGTTGTGGCTAACTCGTAGAAAACCGAGCTTTTTATCGCGTTTCTGGGGCAGCTTTCCGCACATTGGTAACAGAAAATGCATTGGTCCAGCTTGAATTGTGGGCGCCTTTTGCCTTCAACTTCAACCATTTCAATTGCTTTTGCAGGGCAATCTCGGCTGCATAGACCACAACTAATGCATAATTTAATGTCGTACACTTGTTGACCTCGGAAGTCATCGGGAAGCTGAGGTTTCACAAAGGGATACTTGGTTGTTGCTGGTTTGGTAAAGATATGCGATACAGCTCTTTTAAACATTGGAGATACACGGGATTTTTTCGCCATTTTACACCACCATTGGATAAATCCATGTAACCAATGCTACGGTTAGCATTAGCGATAAGACTGCTGCTGGCAAGATTATCTTCCAGTTAGCTGACAATACCTGGTCGATACGCAACCTTGCAAAAACGGTTGTTATATACTCAGTAATTATTACGACTGCTAATAGTTTGAGCACAAACCACAAGGAATACCAGAACACTGAAAACCCAAATAATACCGGCCCATATGGTCCACCGAGGAACAATTCAACTACTAAGGCTGATCCAAAAACAATTTGCACGTCGCGTGTCAAGTGAAGGAAGGCTAGTTTGCCGCCTGTGTACTCAGTTTCTAATCCGCCAACCACTTCACTATCTGCATGCGGAATGTCAAAGGGGTCTTTTTCCAGTTCTGCCTGCATAGTTATTATGAACAGCACAAAAGCCCAAGGTGCCAAAATGATGAATGGGATAACCTGGCTTGAAGCTATGACTGCAATGCTTAAGCTCCCAGCGATGAATGCTGGCGTTAATGCAAGCAGGAAAAGCGGTATATCATAACCTAGGAACTGGGTTAACACTCTTGCTGAGCCAATAGCACCATAAGGATTGCAGGATGCCCAACCTGAAAGGAACAATAAAAAGTTAGCAATTGTAACAAATGCCAAAATAACGATTAGGTCGCCATTAAATCCGCTGACCGAAAGTACGCTTGAACCATCAATGGGTAAGAAGCATGTTGCGAAAACCATAATTGTGAACGCTAAAAGGGGTGCAAACTTGAAAACTGTTTTCTTAGCATCTCTTGGTTCAATGTCTTCTTTTGTTAATAACTTTATGAAGTCTGCTAATGGCTGAAGAATTCCAGCTGGTCCTGCGACCATGGGACCAACGCGGTTTTGTATACGGGCTTCGATTTTTCGCTCAACCCAATCGCAGAATAAAGTTAACAGTAGTATGAATGTGAAGCCGGGGAAGACAAGTATTCGGAAGATTAGGTCGAAGTCAATCATTCATTGTCATCTGTCTGTGCATGAGAAGCATGGGTCTAAGCTAACAAAGTTTGGAGGAATATCGGCTATGTTCTCACCTATTGCTGTTTTGAGGAATGCTGGGATGTTAGCGAATGTTGGAGTGCGCACCTTAACGCGGTCTGGAAAAACCGTGCCGTTGCTTTTAACGTAGTAGAATAGCTCGCCTCTTGGAGCTTCAACACGGTTTACGGCTTCGCCTGCTGGCACAACTCTCGGCGCCTTAACTCGGAATGGCCCGGTTGGCAGGTGATCTATTGCGTACTCGATTATGTTGATGCTTTCTTCAACTTCATCCATACGAACATTCATCCTTGACCAAGTATCACCAGCAGTGTAAACTATTTCTTTGAAAGGAATCTCGCCATACGCCTCATAAGGCTCATCCTTGCGCACATCAATGTCAACGCCTGAACCTCGGGCTACAGGACCAACAACACATAGCTTTAATGCATCTTCTCTTTTGAGTATGCCAACGTTTCGCATACGCATCTTCAGCGAAGGTTCGTCTTCGTAGACTTGCCTGTAGAACGGCAGTTTATTTCTCAGATCCTCCAAGGTTGCCTTGATTTTGGGGATGTCGCTGTCTTTTAGGTCTCGTCTTACGCCGCCTACAGTCATGAGTGATGAGTAAACTCGGTTGCCGCTGGTTAACTCAATTAAATCCATGATTGGTTCGCGGTCTCGCCAGAAATACTGGAATAGGGTTTCGTAACCGATTTCTAAACCTGCATGACCCAACGTTAGTAAGTGACTGTGTAACCTGTTGAGTTCTAAAGCTACTACACGCAGGTACTTGGCTCTTGGCGGAACATCAGTTTTTAATATTTTTTCAACAGTTTCAACGAAGCTACAGGCATGAATGCTGTTACATATACCGCAGATACGCTCAACCAAGTAAACATCCTGCAGGTAAGTTCGAGACTCAGTCGCTTTCTCTATGCCCCGGTGAACATAGCCGATTCGGGGTTCAACCTTTGTTACGGTTTCGCCGTCAACTGTTACGGCGAATTTTTCGGGCTCCAATAACGCGGGATGCTGTGGACCAATAATGATTTTTACGACTTTTTCATCTTCCGGTTGCTTAGCTTCTTCTGGTGGCGGCGGGTTAAGTTTTATTTCGTTTGCTTTAACATCTTTTCTTAATGGGTAAACGCCTTGAGGCCAGTATTCTGATAAAACGAAGTGTCCTGGGCTTGGGTGTCCCTCGAAGACTACGCCTAAAAGATCTGCCACTTCCAATTCATGAAAGACGGCGCCCGGGATAATGTCAGTTATTGTTTGGATTTTTGGGTTGTCTTTTGGCACTTCAGCTCTTATGGTTAGGAACGCGTTTGAAGTGCGAATATGGTATAAGACGCCCAAGTTTGCTCCAAGGTCTAAACCGGTGATAGCGGAGACAGCGGTTTTTTCATCTGCCTCCACCATGGCTTTGAGTACATCTCTGTGTAAGCCATCGTTGGTGACTATTGCAGCTTTGCCAAGTTGACCTAGTTGAATTTGGACTTTGTCTTTAAGTTTGGATTCAATTACGTTAATAATATCTATGTTACTGTTTGGCATCTTTTGCCTCCTCTATTACGGGTTTAACCTCTTGCGAGGCTACCACTTCTGGTTGGGCAACGGTTGGTTTTACTTCTTCCTTAGGAAGCTCAGGCTGTTTTTCTTGTTTCGGTTGCTTTTTGGGTTTAGGCGGATTTAAGGCGTTTAAAAGTTTGACAACGCCGTCTAAGATTGCTTCTGGACGCGGTGGGCATCCAGGTATGTAAGCGGTAACTGGGATTACTTTGTCTACGCCGCCGACTACGTTGTAGTTTCCTGCAAAAACGCCGCCTGAACATGCGCATGCGCCGATGGCTACGACGAATTTGGGTTGCGGCATTTGGTCATATACTCGTTTTAGACGTTCTGCACATTGCTGTGTGACGCAGCCTGTTGTTAATAGGACGTCGGCATGGCGTGGTGAAGGCTCGAGTTTTACGCCGAAGCGCTCAACGTCATATTTTGGAGTAAGTAAAGCGACTATTTCTATGTCGCATCCGTTGCAGGCGCCTGAGTTGAAGTGCAAGACCCATGGTGATTTCACTCGTGCCCATGTTACTGTGTTTGCCATTAGTCTTTACCTCCTTCCAAAAGAACCAAGCCGGCGGCAAGAATTATGCCAAGGTAAAGGATTAAGAACATCGGATTTGTGCCTGCTAGTGCAAAAGAAGCAAAAGCTAGCAATAGGACGGACGAGTCAAAGATTACAAAGTAAATTAGGTACTTGTATAGGGATACATTAACTTTTAACCCATGGAATGACACTTTTTCTCCACAAGCGTACGATGCTTGCTCGTTTTCGCTTATGGTGGTTTTAGGCGCTGACCTTTTGCCTAAAGTGTAGATTACTAATGTTGATATGAATATTAATATAAATGCGATGAGGGCTTCAACAAGCATGCGATATTTCTCCATTAATGCTTTTGCTTTTAAACATTAAAGCTGCCTCAAGGGTAGAGTTAAATTTGCACTTGTTATAACCAAGAGCGTTATTATGAACGTATATAAGTTTATCTGCACAAGAGCTGCGCAAACAAACAATGTTATCGGTAATTGGCAGATGGTTGTCTGTTACGAAATAAATGTCATCAACCTGATTGCTGACCATACTCTCTCGTGTTGCTCTTTGTTCTCCCATACTACCCCGAGCTAGTTCTCTATAAAGTATGGTACTCAGATTTAAATATTAAGAACTGAAACAGCGCGAACTCCATGGTCTTTAACAAATTGCCAAGCAGAGGGGAAAATAAGGATTATTCTGTTTCTGTTGTCCCATGCCATCTTCTTTCCAAGTAAAGAATCAAGCTGAAGAGACCCCGGCTGAAAATTACCAAAAAAAGCAATTCGAACTCGGGAATAGTTCTAACAGCCACTGTACGGATGATTTCTGCGCCAATAAAAAAGTTCAGACTTAACGTTAAATATCCTGACAAGAAACGCGTAGAAGATGATGATTGAAA
>Ga0116131_1002035_pt1 | contig 10921 bp, 11 predicted proteins | sample June2015DPH_17_1_FD_89734 | JGI IMG/M metagenome (GOLD analysis project Ga0116131, IMG submission 89734) | Peatland microbial communities from SPRUCE experiment site at the Marcell Experimental Forest, Minnesota, USA - June2015DPH_17_100 | ecosystem: Environmental > Terrestrial > Soil > Wetlands...
CCGGCGGCAACGCACTCGGATGGCGCGCCGCAGGGCCGGATGATTGGTCACGAATGGCCCGTGAATGGTACACGGACCGACCTACCGCCTACCCTGCCGCTTGTACCATCAGCGCCGCCGAGCGGACGGCTTCAGCGGTGTCGGTCGGACCGATTCGGCCGGCCGAAGCACGAGGTCAGGTGTCTGGCGCAGAGGGAGACGCTCAACTGGCCGCGCCCGCCTCGACAGGGGACTCGTGCGAGCGCAGCAGCTCCGAGGCGATGAACAGGTCGGCGGCAGCGACGTTGGTCGCGATCGGAACATTGTGAACATTGCAGACGCGCAGGACGGTCTGGATATCGGGGTCGTGCGGGTGGGACGTCAACGGGTCGACCAGGAAGATCACAGCCTTGACCAACCCTTCGGCGACCATGGCAGCGATCTGAGCGTCGCCGCCCTGAGGGCCCGACAGCACCTTCTGGCAGGGCAGGCCCACCTTCTCGATCAAGAGGTCTCCGGTCGTCGCTGTCGCAACCAGGTCGAATTCGGCCAGCCGCTCGCGGTTGTAGGTGGCAAAAGCGACCAGATCGGCCTTGCGGCCGTCGTGCGCGATCAACGCAATCCTGGTTGTCTGTTCAGGCATCGATTCCTCCCGGCAATGCCCCTTTGTCTCGTTGCGCAAGGCAATGCCTGACACGAGGATACGGCCTCGAGCCAGCCGCAGCCTGAAGCGCCGGTTCAGGTCCAGTTGCCGGCCCGTCCGGCAGACCGCGTTCGGCTGCGCCCTGACACGATGAATTCGGGCGTTGACACATCCGACGCGGCTGCCTACTATCCCCGGGTCTGCCAGACAGGCAGCCGTATACGAGGTGTGTCGTGCGCAGTCTCGTCAAGGATCCGGCGGCAACCGCCCGAATAGGCGGCGGCTTCGCCGTGTCCAGGAGATCTGCGCCCACCGAGAGGTAAGGCCAGGCGGTAGAGCCGCCGGATGAACCTCTGAGCCGTGGGCCAGATCGGGCCCCGGCTTTTTTCATGCCCTCCTCGAGGCGCCCGACGCCTTTGAGAGCGAGCCGCGAGCCCTTCTCCCTTCCCACCAGCTCGCGGTTCTGCATTCCGCGAGCCCCGCCTCGAGGGAGGTGACATGAGCATCGCGGTTCTGAATCCGACTAAATCGCCAAACAAATCGCCGGTAGCGGACTGGCCCCTCGCCGAAGTTCCAGCCGGACCGGCGGCACTACTAGTAGAGCACGCCACAAAGCGGTTCAAGGTCGATCGCCGAAAACCGCCCGTGGTGGCCGTTGACGACGTCTCGATCCGGATGGAGAGAGGCGAGATCTACGGCCTGCTGGGCGCCAACGGCAGCGGCAAGTCCACGTTCATCCGGCTGGTGAGCGGGCTGCTCACGCTGGACGAGGGCCGGGTCGAAGTCTTCGGACACGACCTTGTTCGCGAGGAGATGGCGGTCAAGCGGCTGATCAACCGGGTCAGCGTCGACGCCGCCTTCTTCAAGAAGCTCTCGCCGGCCGAGAACCTCTCGTTCGCGGCCCGTCTCTACGGCCTCAACCCGTCGACTGCTCGGCGCCAGGCGGTCCAGATCCTGGCCCGCCTCGGCATCGGCGAGAAGCGGATGAACAGGCCGCTCGAGCAGATGAGCCGGGGCATGCAGCAGAAGGTCGCGATCGCCAGGGCACTCCTGACGAGCCCGGCGCTGCTGCTGCTGGATGAGCCGACGACGGGGCTGGATCCCCGTTCGAAGCTCGACGTGCAGGCCTTCATCGAGGAACTCCAGGCCGACCACGACGCCACGATCGTGCTCACGACGCACGACCTGGCCGAGGCCGATCGGCTGTGCGGGCGAATCGGAATCCTGGCCGGCGGCCGGCTGACGGCGGAAGGAACGCCCGAACGGCTGAAGGCCGACATCGCCATCGAGACCGGCGCGGAGCCGACGCTCGAGAGCGTGTTCATGAAATACACCGGCCGCTCTCTCGACGACGACGTCGAGGAAGGCGAAGCCGACCCGGGCGAGTAGGCGCTGCCAGATGACATCGATCGGACGGCGTCGCTCACCGGCCCGCGTTCGCACCAACTTGCATATCACCTCCGAAAGGGAAACTCCATTGTTCACGCACCAGGTTGCCAGGGAAATACACCTCGAACGTCAGCGCGAGATCGAGCGAAGGCTCCGGCTCCGGATCGGCAACGCCCACGCGAACCCGCGAAAGCCGGTTCACACAGGAGATGCAACCGTGATCGCACTCAACCGCGAAGCGCGCGCCAGTTACGCCTTCGTGGAGCGCAACTTCAACCTGACGAAACGCTACCTCGGCTGGGAAGTCGCCTTCCTGGTCTACGCCGTCGCGGGCGCGCTGTCGGTTTCGTTGATCGGCGAATCCGTCGGCAATCGCCGACTGCTGATGCTCCTTGTGGTCGGCGCCGTCTTCTGGAACTACCTCTCGGTGGTCTTCAGCTCGATCGGCGACACCATCAGCTGGGAGCGATGGGAAGGCACGCTGGAGTACACGATGATGGCGCCCGTTCGACGCTCGGTGCAGCTTCTCGGATCGGCGCTGTACGCGGTCGTCTACGGGCTAATCCACACGACGATCCTGCTCATCGTGCTGGCGCTCTTCTTCTCGCTCGACCTCGGACGAGCGGACCTGGGCGCGGCGGCTCTGTTCATGGCCGTCGGCTCCGCCAGTTTCATCGGGATCGGCATGCTCGCCGCCATCCTGCCGATGATGTCGGTTGAGCGCGGCTCGCAGATGGTCTTCGTCCTGCAGTCGTGCCTGCTGCTCGTCAGCGGCGTCTACTACCCGACCGACATCCTGCCCGGCTGGATGTAGCTGATCTCGCGCGTATCCCCGGCGACCTACGTCCTCGACGCCGTCCGGCGGTCTCTGATCGACGGAGCGTCCGTCGGCCAGCTCCTGCCCGACCTCTGGCCGCTGCTGGTCATGGCCTTCGTATTCATTCCACTGGGCTTGTGGGGATTCGGCCGTGCCGAGCGCTACGCCAAGCGGACCGGCAAGCTCAAGAGAGTGGGCTCAGAGATGAGTGTTGATATCGGTGCCGCCGATGGCGGCCCGGCGCTTGCCCGCCCCGGCCGGGGCGACGCCGTCCAGATCGTGGACCTCGACCCGTCGCATCTCGCCGAAGCCGCCCGGCTCTATGCCGCCGAGTTCCGGCGGCTGCGGGGGGCTGGCCGGTTACATGGCAGGTTTCCCCGTCCCGCGTTTGCGGGGTTCCGGTACGGGCGTCCATGTCCCCGAGTGGGCCCATGGCGCCACAGGAGGCGACCGCTCAGAGGTCTACGAGTCGCTCTATACGGCGATCTCAGCTCGATGGGCCGAGGCAGGCTGGCTCTGCCACTGCCTACCCATCCTCCCCGGCGACCCCGAGTTGGGGCGAGCGCTGGCGTGGTTTGGCTTTGGGCTTTTCGCAGTTGACGCAGTCCGTGGGCTCAATCCGCTCGGGGCCGCCGCGCCTGACGGGGTGAAAATCGATCGAGCAACGCCTGATGACGTGGACCACCTGCTGCCGCTAGCGATGGGGCATGACGCCTACTACTGCCTGGCGCCAACTTTCCTTATCCGAGACGACAACGAAGACCCGCGGGAGGAGCTCGCCCGCTGGATCGAAACTCCCGGCGAGTCGGTCTGGTTTTCGCGGTTGGGTTCCCGCGCTCTTTCGTTCATCTACCTGCGTCCACCGCACGACGACGTCTGTCAGGCAGTCCGCCACCCTGGCACCATCAGCATCGGCGGCGCGTTCACCGTGCCAGACGCCCGGCGCACGGGTGTCGGTACAACGCTCCTCTCTCTCGTGATCGAATAGGCCAGCTCGGCCGGGTTCGAACGCCTCTCGGTCGACTTCGAAACTGCCAACGTGCTCGCCCGGCGCTTCTGGCTGCGCGCCTTCGACCCGATCTGCCTGTCATTCGAGCACCACCTGGACGATCGCCTGGCTCGACCACGGCCAGAGTCCGACCGATGAAGGCTCTCGACCTCCAGCAGACGGCCGACCTGCGGGATTGGGGCTGGGACGAGCGGCGGACGGCCGACTTCGCGCCGTTGACGGGCGGTCGATTATGGCCGGCCCGGGTCATCGCTCAGCATCGAGGGCTGTGGGTCGTGGTCGGCGAGAACGGCGAGGCTGCGGCCTCCCCTACCGGACGCTTCCGGCACAACGCGGACGACGGCGATCTGCCGGCGGTCGGCGATTGGGTCGGGTGCGTCTCGTCGCCGCACAACGGCGAGGCGCGGATCGACGCGGTTCTTCCCAGGCGCTCGACCTTCCAACGGAGGGCCGCCGGTTCCCGACCCGGCGCTCAGATCGTCGCCGCCAACGTGGACACGCTATTCGTGGTGTCGTCGCTCAACGGCGATCTCAACCCGAGGCGACTCGAACGCTACGTGGCGATGAGTCGCGAGTCGGGCGCGGAGCCGGTCGTTCTGCTGACGAAGGCGGACCTCGTCGAGGACGCGGACGGTGACGTAGCGCGTCTGGAAATCGAGTTGCGAGTATCGGTCGTTGCCATCAGTGCACACACAGGCAAAGGCATTGAGTCCGTCGCTCGCTGGTTCGAGCCTGGCAAGACGCTCGCGCTCGCCGGTTCGTCCGGCGTCGGCAAGTCGACGCTTCTCAACCGGCTCGCGGGCGCGGAGTTGATGATCACGCGCGAGATCCGCCAAGACGATGGACGGGGCCGGCATGCAACCACCCACCGGGAGCTGTTCCTCCTTGCGAGCGGCGCGCTCGTTCTCGATACGCCGGGTATGCGCGAGTTCGGTCTGTGGGATGCAGACGAGGGTGTCGACGAGACCTTCGCTGAGATCGTCGAGTTGGCTGCCGGCTGCCGATTCGCCGACTGCTCACACAAGTTCGAACCTGGGTGCGCGGTTCGCGCGGCTGTCGCCGACGGACGGCTCGACGCGGGCCGGCTCAAGAGTTACCGACATCTTGCGCGCGAATTGGCCGAGCAACCTTCGCCCGCCCAACGGCGCGAGAAGGATCGCCGGTTCCAGAAGGCAGTCCGCAACGCCTCGGCCGATAGCATGGCGCGCAAGCGCTACACCGGCTGGGAGTGAACCGCAAGACCTAGCTCCCGTGTCCGCCGCCATTTCGGGGACCCCGGGCGCGGAGTTCGCTGGCGCTGGCACCCCCTTGTGCGTCATGCTCTACGGAGCCGGAGCCGTCGGCCGATGACACCACTCCGGCCGTCAATTCAGCACGGAGACAGCGATGGCCGGTTTCGTACTCACGAGCCCGAGCTTTGACGATGGCGGCGCCATTCCGATCCGCCACTCGTGCGACGGGGCGGACGTCTCGCCGGCGCTGGCCTGGGAGGGCGCGCCGCAGGGCACCGTTTCGTTCGCCCTGATCGTCGACGATCCCGACGCTCGCGGGTTCATCCACTGGGTCGTGTACGACCTCTCGGGTGGCGCGAGCGGTTCGCTGCCAGAGGGCGTACGAGCCATCGGCGGACCGCTGCAGGGCCGCAACGACTTCGGTCGGACAGGCTACGGCGGGCCATGCCCGCCGGGCGGCACTCACCACTATCGGTTCACGCTGTGGGCGCTGTCGTCTCGGCTCGGGTTGAATGGAACTCCGTCCGCGGCCGAGGTGCGCACCAAGCTGACCGTCCGAATCCTCGCCCAGACTATGCTCACGGGGACGTACACCCGCCAGAGGTAGGCGGCTCCACGACCCGGCGGGCGATACCAGAGACGAACCTCGGGCACTAGGCCCCGGCGGCTTCCTCGGCCTCGAGGCGGGCCTTCAAGGAAGCCATGCCCTGCTCCGCGGCCTGCTGAACGGGGCCCTGGGCCATCGCATCGAACCCGCCGAGCATTCCACCCAGCGTCGCGTCGGCGACCCACGATACGCGGGTCAGCTTCGGACCGAGCTCCGCCAGGTCGATCGAACCGGTGCCGTTGATCGGCCCGCCCATAATCGCGCCCTCTATCGTCGCCGCGAGTCGTGACGGCTCCTGCACCTCAGTCAGCTGCAGGTCCAGGACGACGGTTATCGGCATCATCGCCGCCGACGTCGAGACGGTGACCTTGTAGTGACGATCATCGATCTTCTCTACCTGGGCCTGGCCCGAGGAATTCGAGGCAGCCGCCCGGTTCGGGTCGCTGATTGTCTCCCAGACGCGCCCGCGACTGGCCGCAATCTCGGTTTCTCCGAACAGATGCATCGTTCCTCCTGGGCGAGAGCCGGGTTGCGCGGCCGGGCGAGGGCGCGATAGCGAAGCGGGCTCGCAACTCGCGGCCCGGTCATCGTAGCGGGTCGGACGGGAGAGCGACCCCACCGAGCCGGCACATATGGCGCGGACGGCCCCGATCGTGCTTGCCGGCGTTTTGGGACGGCGGGTACGCTCCCGCCAGCGACAGAGCCTGGGGCAGGAGCTCCGCGCCCTCGGATCCTGCCCGAGAGATGCAGGGCAGCCTTTGGTCGACAGAAACGGGATCAGTCGCGCATGCTGCAGGTCATGAGAACCATCCCTGATGCACTCCCGTCGAGCGCCAAACGGCCGGGCGGCAAATGGGCCAGGCTCAGACGGCGGTTAATCCCGGGCTCTCGTTGGTCCGTGACCGACCCGGCTGAGGCCGTGGAGATACCGGTCTCCTCGCGGGACCGGTTCAAGATCGCCGGCCGGCCACCCGGCCCCCCGTTCCGCCCCTCCAGGCCGGATGATGTTCCCCCGTCGGCGCGGGCTGCTCTGGAGGTCCACTGCGGACCGCTCCCCCTCGAGCGCCTGTTCGTTGTCCCAAAGACGACTCGTCTCGTCTCCCCCAAACAATGCGTCATCACGCCAGCCAGGGTCCTCGGTTTTGGCGCGAAGGACGTAGCCCTCTGGGTCGACGACTGCCCCGGCGGTCGGGTCATGTCGATTCCCATCGATCGGCTGATCGCGGTCGATAATCGCTCGATCCTGCTCTATGGCCGGTTGCGGCTCCTTGCCGCGGGGGCCCAGCTCGTCGTCCGGTACAACTCGCTCTACCGAGACGAGCTGCAAGAGAACCTGCGCGATCTCCGAAGCCAAATGGCCCGGAAAGAGTTCGCGGTCGAATCCAGGTTCCAATGGCTCGATCCTCGGAACGAGCAAATGACACAGTCGGACCTGCCGTTCAGGTGGCAGGCGGCGCTCGACTATCCGACCGTTCGGCCCAACCTGCGCGAGCCGGTCTTGATCGCCGTCGGCGACGTCGCCGGAATCCGCCGTGGCCGTACTGGTCCGCCCTCCGGCGTCGCCGTCCTGGGGTCAAGGGAGCTGGTGATCGCGAACGAGCCGTCCGACAGCCTCGACTTCGCCCGGTATGGCATCGACCTCCTGGCGGTGCCGCGTGAACGTCTGGACTCACTCAGCTGGGACGGCCGGTCTTTGACCGTGCACCTCGCCGCGGACTGCGGTGGGGTCGAAGGCCACTCCTCCGTCGTGTTGCCGCTCGATCCGGGCCTCGTCGAGGCGATGGGGCGAGCGTTCGGGTCCGCCGTGCAGTGGATCTGAGACGGATTGTGTCACGCGGCAAAGGCCCCGTCCGGGCTCAAGCGGCGCCAGTCTTACACGGCCCTTACATAGTCCCGACGGGCGCCGGATCGAACGACGTATTCTCCGCGCATGAAGACTGTCCTCGTCGTCGATGACGAGCGCAACATCGTCGAACTGGTGCGGCTGTACCTGGAGAAGGAGGGCTTCAACGTCGTCGCCGCGAGCGACGGCGAGCAGGCCCTCTTCCAGTACGAGCGCAGTGACCCCGACCTCGTAGTGCTGGACCTGATGCTCCCGAAGATGGACGGGTTCGAGGTCTGCCGCGAGCTGAGGCGCCGGGGCTACGTGCCGATTCTCATGCTGACGGCCCGCTCCGAGGACATCGACGCGATCGTGGGACTCGAACTCGGAGCGGACGACTACGTGACGAAGCCGTTCAATCCTCGAGCCCTCGTTGCCCGCGTCAAGGCGATTCTGCGGCGCACCGACGTTACAGCCAAGGGTGGGCGACCCATCCAGGTCGGCAACCTGCGCATCGACCCGCGCCGGCGGGAAGCTTCCGTCGCCAACCGGCCGCTTGAGCTGCGCGCCCGGGAGTTCGAATTGCTGGCGGCGCTTGCTCGCGACCCCGGTGTCGTGTTGAGCCGTGATGCGCTCCTCGAGGACGTCTGGGGCACCGATTTCCCCGGCGAAACTCGCACCGTGGACGTCCACGTGGCCGAACTTCGCAAGAAGCTCGGCCACGACGGCCCGCAGCTGGAGACCGTCCGCGGAATCGGCTACCGGCTCGTGCCGCCGCCGCGGGGGACGGCCGTTGCCGCAGCCCCGCCGGCCGATCCGCCCGCAGCCCCCCACCGGTAGGCGGGCTGATGCTTCCGAGCAGCCTCAGCAAGCGGATTGCCGTGGCCTTCGCCGCTCTCGGCATCGCCATGCTGGTCACCGTCAGCGCCTCGCTCTTCGTCGTCCTTCACAATGCGCACCAGGACGACATCAAACAATCGCTCGGCTACGAAGTCGTCGTGGTCGAGGCCAGCCTCCTGGCAAACCCGGTCTCCGGACAGGCGCAGTTCGAACAGCGGATCACGAACCTGACCACCTCGATCGTCGACGCGGGCGGTTTCATCCTCGTCCAGGGCCCGAGAGGTGCAGTCCGAGTGGTTGCCGGCAACCCCTCATCGGCGGCGATGCCGTCGCCACCGGCCGCCACCGTGAAGAACGCCATCGGAACGCTCAAGACGTCGGATGGCGAGCAATACGTTTACATCGAACCCAACGCGAACGCCACCGGTGGCTTCAAGTTCGTATTCGCGATGCCGGACACGTCAACCCGGCAGACGCTTGACGACATGTACCGAACGCTCTGGATCATCGTCGTTGTGCTGCTGCTGGTGGGCCTGCCGATCGCCTGGCTGCTCGCGCGATCGGTGACCGCCCCCATGCGGCGGCTGGCCCAGGCGGCCGGCGACCTGCCCACGGCTTCGGGCGATGTCAAGCCACTGCCACTTGAAGGCCCGACCGAGGTGAGGATCCTGACCGAGCGCTTCAACGCCATGGCTCACGAGCTGGCGTCGACGCGGCACGAGGAGACGCAGATGCTGGCCAACCTGCGCCACGACCTGCGGACGCCGCTGACCAGCATCGGCGGGTTTGCGGAGGCGATCGCCGACGGTACGGCCTCGGGCGACCGGGCTGCCGCCGCTGCGCAAACCATCTCCGAGGAGGCGCAACGACTGGAGCGGCTGGTCGGTGAGCTGGGAGTCGTCGAACGGCTCCGCGAAGGACCGTCATCGCTTCGGCCGGAAATCCTCGATGCGACGCAGCTGCTCCGCGACGCCGCGGCGCGGTTCGAGAGCCGATCGGCCGGCCAGGGCGTGGTGATCGAGGTGGCGGGCGCTGGCCCAGGGGAGCCTCGGCTGACGTTCACCGGTGATCGACTCGCGGCCGAACGAATCCTGCAGAACCTGGTCGAGAACGCCCTCTCGGTGCTCCCGCAGGGCGGCCACGTCTGGCTTCGCGCGTCGGCTCTTACGCTCCCGGGCCGAGCGCCCGGAATCTCGATGAGCGTCACCGACGACGGGCCGGGCCTTCCGCCGGGGACGACCGAGAAGGTGTTCGAACGGTTCTTCCGAGCCGACCCCTCGCGCAGCGGCAGCGGCTCCGGCCTGGGCCTGGCGATCGTCCGAGAGCTGGCGCGGGCCCACGGCGGCGAGGCCTGGGCCGAGAACGTGGCTCCGCACGGCGCCCGAGTCACCGTCCTGATGCCGGTCGTTCCGGACATGGCGGCCGCAAAGCTGGCGGAACCGGCCGGGCCGGAGTAGCACCCGCCCGTCGCCGACAGCGGCCGGACCGACGCCGGATGCCGTACCGACGCCGGAGGCCGCCGCACCGTTATCCTTCGTCTCGTGAGCAGTCCCCCAACCCCGACCGGGCCCCCGCCCGAGATTACCCACCTCGTTCGCGAGCGGATGGAAGCCCGAATTCGCCGTGACTGGCCTCGAGCCGATGCCCTGAAGGCCCAGATCGAAGAGGCCGGCTGGAGGGTAGTGGACCATGGCAACCGCACCAGCGTCGGCCCGGCAGCGCCGCCTGCGGTGGAGGTCGACGGCGAGCTTCGATACGGCTCGGCCTCGCCCGTGCCGTCGCGGCTGGATGCGCCGGCCACGAACCCCTGGACCGTGGTCGTCGTCGCTTCGGAGGCACCCGAACGTTTGTCTCGGCTGCTTGGGGCGCTGCGCGCCAACGCCCCAGCCGGGACCCAGGTGGTCGCCGTAGCCAACGACCCGAGCGACTCTCAGATAGCGGCCCTTCGGCCCGAGGCGCCGGACCGCGCGCCTATCGGCGGCATCGTGCCAGAGGTGCTTCGCACTTCCACGCACCTGGGTTACGCGGCAGCGTTGAACATCGGCCTTCGCCGCGCCACGGGTGAGCTCGTTCTAGTGGCCGATACCACGGCCTGGCCGACCGGCGACGCCATCACGCCGCTGGCGGCCGCGCTGCAAGATCCCGCGGTCGCGGCCGCCGGTGGCTTCGGGCTGGTACCGGCCGAGGCCGGCCCGCTTCGCCCAAACGCGCTGCTGCGCTCGGGCTCCGCGGCCGCGGCCGACGTCCCGGCCACTCCCGTCGTCACTGCCCTCGAAGGCGGCTGGCTGGCCTGCCGTCGCTCCGACTATCGCGACCTCGGCCCGCTAGACGAGCACTTCGTCACGCCGGCCTGGCTCGATGTCTGGTGGACGTTGCGCCTTCGGGCGGGCGCCGAGCCGGAAGGCGCCGAATACGTCGCATCGGAAGACGACCTCGAAGCCACCGCCGGGCCGGCAGCATCGGTGCCAGTCGAAGTGGCCGAGCCGGGCGTCCATCTCCCTGCCCCGCGCCGGGCCGTTCGGGTGGAGCTTCCTCTCGAACGCGAGGGGGTCGCCTGGCCGCCCGATCGCTCGCGGCTCAACC
>Ga0116131_1002047_pt1 | contig 10871 bp, 8 predicted proteins | sample June2015DPH_17_1_FD_89734 | JGI IMG/M metagenome (GOLD analysis project Ga0116131, IMG submission 89734) | Peatland microbial communities from SPRUCE experiment site at the Marcell Experimental Forest, Minnesota, USA - June2015DPH_17_100 | ecosystem: Environmental > Terrestrial > Soil > Wetlands...
ATTAGCAGGGACTTGCTCTCAAGCCGTCCAAGTCCAATCCCAGGATAATAGGGGCAATCCAACCCCGGTTAACAATGATGTGCATATTTCTTTGTCTTCAACCTCAGCGGTAGGCGGAAATGTTTCATTTTACAGTGACGGGGCCTGCACACAACGCATTAAGAGTTCAGTCATCAGAGCAACCACCTCAATAAGTTCCGATCCGTTTTATTTCCTTAGAAACGTAGCTTCCGATTCGCCGTTGACAATGAATGCGGCTGATCAGGCCAACAATTTCTCGTCTGCTTCACAAACTCTAAACATCACCCGCAACCCGATATTCTCGACGGTTTGGGATAGTCCGAATTTGCCCAGTGGAGCCTCCACCGGCGTAGTAAACGTGAAGACGTACTGCAAGATTCCCATTTACCAAGCCGCGGCAGCGATCTGTGCTGCCGGAGACGGGGTTGCCGACGATACCCAAGCTATTTTGCAAGCCGTCCACCTTAACATCGGGAGCACTTCAGTGAGGGCTGCAGACGGCGTCAGTAGCCGGGATGCCACAATTTATTTTCCTAGTGGAATCTATCTCATTAGCAAACCCATCCTCTGGCAGGACGGAAATGCAAATTGGGCAGCCTTCTTGTCTTTTCAAGGGGAGAATAGCTCCGATACGATTTTGAAATTCATTGATGGTGCATCGGGGTCAGTTCAAAGTCAAACTTGCTGGGCGAAAGGCATCTTAAACTCCGCTCTTTATACAGCTTCTAATGGAAGTACAGACGGGCCCAAAGTTGGAGCAGAAGGAGGCGAGGGCGGCGACGCATTTCGAAATAACATAAGAAATCTCACTATCGATATTGGGAAGAACAACCCCAACATGATCGGTATCGATTATGCCGGAAGTAACAATACTGTGGTTAGTGAAGTGAACATCGTGTCAGGAGATGGGCAAGGTTGCGTTGGATTTAATGAGTGGCGATATTCCACAGGACCAGAGTTTTTCGCCAATCTCTTTATTCAGGGCTTCGACACAGCCATCTATGCCTCCGGTGAAATTAACCAATGTGGATCAGCAAGCGGGATGGGCCGGATATCGGCTTTTGAGCACATTCAAATTCAAGATCAAAATCTGGTTGGCATAAACTTGCCCGGCATGGCTCAAGTCTCCATAAGAGATCTGAAAAGTAATAACACCGTTCCTGCAATCGCCGCTACTAATCCGGCTGGCCTTTATTCTAATGTTGTAAACCTTCTTGATTCTTCGCTTGACGGAGGACAAGCCCCTTCCGCCATCGTCCTTCAGCAAGGTTCAGGCGCTGCCTCTTTGCCCTATACATTTGTTCGTAACACCACGTTTGGTGGATACGGATCCCTAACTAATGGAACAATGAAGTCGATTTCGACCAATGAATGGACTTCGCAAGCAACTCTTTTTGGCACCGAGCACACGGGCACGTCATCCCTCGATCTTCCCATTGCTGAAACTCCAACGTTTCCAGACGATACCCAAGATGGGACGAATTACAGTGCCTGGACATTTCCAGTGATCCCGGCCGGCTGCTCCATCAACAGCGAACAAAAACCTTGTGATCTGACTTCGGCTCTTCAAACCGCCATAAATAATGCAACATCTACAGTTGTGATCCCTTGGGGATGGTGGGGGTTGAGTTCACCGCTCGTTGTCGGCGGAGGCCAGGGAATGAATGTCAAGCGCATCCTGTGTTTGGGCTGTCATTTACTTCCTCTGGCATCATCAACGTGTCCCCAAATTGGAAATACTTCTCAATATCCAAATGGCTGTAATAACCAAGAAGCCCTTATTATTGGCGACACCAACAATCACACCCTTTGGGTACAAGGTTTATTACCATACTATAATTCAGGGTCGCCCGGCTCGGACCCTATCCATTTCGGATATTCCCAAGATCCCTACCCTAGCTCATCTTTTATTCCTGTCTTTCTCAACACAACTAACAACACCACTGTAGTGTTGCGGGATTTGGAAAATATCACTTATCTTGACCAACCCCAACAAATGAATGGACCCTTTTCACCGGTCTATCTCGAAAGTGTAGCTTTCGGCCCATTTGTTTTTGTAAATCGTCAGGTATGGGCGCGGAATCTTAACCCCGAAGTTGCACCTGTAAGTCCTAAGTTCCTGGCTTGTGCCTCAGGGACAGCTACGACCCATAATGCCTGCGGAGTCGTTACGACAGCCTCCTCAAATGAGCCCGTTGATTTTCTTCAACAGGGAGATAGCCATGTCATTGTTACCCAGACAAGCCAGCAAAATAAAGCGTCCCTTTGGGCGCTCGGTTTCAAAACCGAGAATAGGGAATGGCCCGCCGTCTGCCTTTATAACAAAAGCGGAAACGACGTCCATGACGGCGCGGGACTGCCAGCTAACAGCCTGCTTGAAGTAGATAATGGTGCAAGTGCCGAAATTATGGGTTTGGAGGCCTGGAATCACCGACTCAATTCGACGGACATCAATGGGAAACCGATTGGGGCAGTCGTTACCAATGCCGGTACGAGTGTACCCAGCCAAATCTCGATAGAGGGTTTTTATATCAACGGTAGCGCCAACGCAGACTATGCTTATAGTGTTCAACAGTCTTATTCTGATGGAACCCTATCATGGATATACCAGGACGAATATTGTGCGAATCACGCAGGTGTTTTTTGCTCTTATTCCAACGGCTCACTTGAATCCGGCGGCCCGGCGTCGGCTTTTCCGATTTATGTCGGGCACTGACCGCGAACTCCAGCCACAGGCAAGTACGACTACGCTTTGGAATACGGCACAAACACGCTTGAGATTGACCAGGACGCTATCCAGAAAGGCCAGCGCGTAATCATTGTGGACGACCTGCTAGCCACGGGAGGAACCGCCGAAGCCACGACCAAACTTGCCGCCTCGCTGGGTGCAAAAGTCGTGGGCTTGGGATTCGTCGTAGAACTCGATTTCCTGAAGGGTCGCGCGAAGCTGGCGGGGTACGACGTCTTCTCCCTGCTGCACTACGACAAATAGTCATCCCCTCGGAGGGCGCGCTCGGTCGGCTACCAGCACCCTATCTTAGAAAGTGGGAGACCGCGAATCCCACCGCGATCCATCCCAGTGCAACGACCACTAGCACCGTGGCCAAGCCCAGCACCTTTTCCCAATTGACTGCCTGGTTCCGCGGCACCGCGCCTTTTTCGAACTGGGCGAGGCATACGGCTACGCGGGGGCCCGTACCACCGATTTCTTCGACGGGGGCCGCGGAAGCTTACCAGTTGCGCGAGTTCACGGTTGATACCCATGCCTATACCCTTGAGATGTCTGAATCTCTGGATGGTTACCCCTGAGTTGTAACGTTTTGGTAAAGAAACGGTTGACAATTTCCGTGTCGGGAGTGCGCTCCATCCTTCCGAAGAGTTGCTTGTCTGGCCATATCGATCCTTTTCCAGTGCACTGGAAGCGCCAAACAGGAAGGTTGAGATTTATTAGCCGCTTGAATTAGCGATGCGGTTCCTGAATTGGGACGGCCGCGTCGCGCGAACGTGTGCAGAAACAGGCCCGCGAAATCGTTCGGGACGCAGGCCTTCCTTTGTGATCCTTCGTGTCCTTGGTGGTTTAAGCTTTTGGGGTTGTCTCGGTCAGTACTAGCAAGGCGTCCTTCGGGATATAGCTTTTCCGCCGGAACCAGTCTTCCATTGCGGCTTTCAATTCAGCGAGCGGGACGTGTGTACCGATTTCCATCAGGCCGGCGGCTAAGGGCAGCGTATTGTCAAAGGCGCTGGCGTTGGTGAAGTTGCGCATGGAGAAGCTGTCCAGCCACTTCAGTGGGCAAGGAAGACGGCGGCCATTCTGCTCGTACTCCACGCGAATCTTGCGGGCAAACATGAATCTGATTTAACCACCGAGGACGCAGAGGCACATCTAGGCGCGAAGAGTTTTCTGCCGCAACAACGCCCAATCATGGGCGAGGGCGCCCGCTCGCAACTAGTGCGTCGGAGATGCAGGCGCAGCTGGAACTGACGCGGCTGCCTCACCCGCTCCCATGTTCACCAGATCCTTCAGTTCCTTGCTCGGCTTGAAGAATGGAATCTTCTTGGCGGGGACTTCCACGCGATCGCCCGTCTTGGGGTTACGGCCCACGCGCGGCTTCCGCTGCCGGGTGCGGAAGCTGCCAAAGCCGCGAATCTCAATTTTGTCGCCCACGCGGAGCGAGCGCACGATGCTGTCGAAAATGGTTTCGACGATAACCTCACTATCCTTGCGTGTTAACTCCGCCAACTGGGACACTTCATCGATCAGGTCAGCCTTTGTCATACGCCTCTTCGCTCCGTAAGTGTCGTAAAGAAAGTGGCTTGTGCCTGGGGTCGGGGCTCCCGAGCCACATCAGGGCCTGCATAACCTTCTCAAATTTCAGGGGTTGTGCGCAAGTGGCTTTTTAGGTCAGGCTCTGGGCAACCGGCTTCAGGCGACAGGCTTTAGGCTTCAGGCACCCGGCTTCAGGCATAAACTTTGGGTTTCCACCGTGGTGCTGATTGTCGAGGCCTTGCGACTCGGAGATTGAAGCCTGAAGCCTCAAGCCTCAAGCCTCAAGCCTAAAGCCTACTCCCATCACTTCCACAGGTAATAGAATCCCATCTGGTTGTCCAGCAGCTTCTCCCGGGTTGGCAGCCACTGGGAAACGTCCCCAAACAGCAGGTCCAGCAAAGTCTTGCGTTCCTTTTCCGGATGCACCAGCACTGGCTCACCTTTGATTCCGACCGACTTTGCGGTATCGTCCACCGCCGCCTGGAAGTCGCCGACTTGATCGATCAGGTGCAGGGAGAGCGCTTCCTGACCGGTCCACACCCTGCCGTCGGCGATGGCCTTAATATCATCGGCTTTGGCGTGGCGCCCCTCCGCCACCGCCTGCACAAACTGGCCGTACATGTTGTCGATCAGCGACTGCATGTAGGTCCGCTCCGCCGGGGTCATATCGCGGCTGGGATCGCCCGTGTCCTTGAGCGCGCCCACCTTCAGCACTTCCGGCTTGAGCTTGGCCCAGCGCATCAGTTCGCCGTAATTCACCCACTCGGCAATCACTCCGATTGACCCGACCACGCTGCCATTGTCGGCATAAATCTTGTTGGTTGCGGAAGAGATGTAATATGCTCCACTGGCACCCACGGTGCTGATCGAGGCCACGATGCGCTTGTGCTTCTCGTCGCGCACGCGCTTGACCGCACGATAGATTTCCTCGGACGCCGCGACCCCTCCACCGGGGGAATTCACGTGCAGAATGATGGCCTTGATGGAATCGTCATCCCCGAATTTCTTGAGCTGAGGCACGATAATGCTGGAGTCAAGGATGACGCCTTCCAGTTCCACCACGCCAATCTTGTCGCCGAAACTGGTCAGCGACGCTTGCTCTCCACCCGCGTGCAGGGTCAAATACACCAGCGTAAACACCGCCAGCACGAAGAGGAAGAAAACTCCTCCACCAATCACGATCCAGAGCAGAGTGCGGGAACGACCATTCTCAGCCATACCGTGAGGGTAGTTTAGCACCTGAGGGGAAAACAGGCTCTGAGTTTCGGACTTCCGTCTTGACCTGCGGTAGGAAGCTACGTAATATTCGGCCTGTTTACTCGAGCTGTCCTGTTCCTCGGTTTGATGGTAAGTGCCCGGTTTTTCTGTGATGTTGTGCTCAAGCTTTTAAGACAGCAGCACAGTATCTCGCGGAGGTGATACGTGGCCGGATTTTGCGGGAATTGTGGATCTCCAATCGCAGCCGGTGTGAGATTCTGTTCAAAGTGTGGTGCGGGGATACCCGGCGCCGCGGTTGAACCAGCCAGTCCAGTGTCCGCGCCTCCCGTATCGGCGGGCGCGCCCATCAGTCCCACGCCGCCGGCTTCTCAAGGCAGTAACACCGCGGTGAAGGTCATTATGATTGTGCTGGCCGTCATTTTGTTCCTGATGCTGTTGGCCGCCGGAAGCTGTTTCTACGTCGCCTATCGCGTCAAGAAGAAGGCCCACGAGTTCTCGCAGCAGATGGGCGCGGCTGCGACTCCGTACACGGGCAAAAGAGAGCCCTGCCTGCTCTCCTCCACCGAAGTCGGCGCCATTCTCGGCGAACCGGTCGAGGCTGGCGAGTCACGCGGCACCACGGCGTGCGAATACCGGTACGGCAGCGGTGGCAACCGGCGTCTGGATGTCGAATTCACCTGGAAAGGTGGGGCCATGACCATGAAATTCGCCCACGGAGCCATGCAACACATTTCTGGCATGGAGACTTTCACGGCGGTGCCGGGTATCGGCGATGAAGCTTACATCGCGCCAGGAGGCTCGGCGTTCATGATGCGCAAGGGCGATGTCATGGTGAACATAGACCTGCGTGCCAGCGGCGTGAGTTTGAGTGCTGCGGAGAAGATTGCCGCCAAGATCGCCGACCGGTTGTGATTGACGGCGGGTCTGGGACGCATGGGCAGGGACTGCACTTAACTTGGGCTTAGAGGGTGATAACCCGCAGCGCCTCGCGCGCAACGCTCACCTCGATTGGCGTACGGCACACGTACTCTCCATCCGCATAAACATCGAGCGGCCCTTCCGTTTCCAGTCGCAGGCGCTCCGTCTGGAAGTACTCTACCTGCCGGATGCTCAGGTGACGACCGAAATAGATGGTGGGGAAAAAACAAAACAGTTTGAATTTGTTCATGTTGTGGATGACACAAACGTCGAGAGCCCCGTCGTCGAGCTTGGCCTGGGGCGCGATCTTCATCCCGCCTCCATACGCCGGCGCATTGGCGAACGTAGCCACCACGATCGGTTTCGCGCTCCGAGCGACGAATGCATCCCGATGCTCGGCGCGAGGCACTGAAATCTTCATTGAGATGGGCGCGAATCTCAGGAGCGCGGGCAGGAGGCTGAGAATGTATCCGCCATGTGCTCGGAGCCAGCGCGGAAGCTGATTCGCACGCCGGGCGACTTCCCCGTCCAGGCCGACGCCACCCACGCAGCAAAAATAGTGTGGCGCGGGCGACTCGCCCGCGTCTTGCCGATCCGCGATCAGTGACGTGATTGCACCTAAATCAATGCTGCGTACATTGCCACCGCCGGAGGAAAACTTGCGCCACGCCGCCAACGCCTCCCGGACGCTGCGCAGGTTCAGCGCGCGGGCGAAATCGTTTCCGCTGCCACAAGGAACGACCAGGACGGGAAACCGCAGCTCGACCAATTGCGCCAAATGACGGTGCACCGTCCCGTCTCCGCCGAAGACGAGAATCGCGTCGGCCTCGTTCGAGCTAGCAGGCAAGCCAGTAAGCCAAGTCGCTTCTGAGTTCCTCTGAAACGGCCTCAGGTCTTTGGCGGAACATCCCGGCCCGAAGATGGCGGCAGCGCGCACGTCCGCGACAGGTTATCAGATTCACAAGAAGCACTATGACTTCTAACAAACCCATTTGGAATGGAACCGCCGGCAGCCCTTGCCCGCTGAGATGCGCAAGCCATAAACGCTCCTCTCAGTTCCGAGTCCCCCGAAGTGGGCCGGAAGTCTCGTTGACATTTTGCCTGGGAGGGATAGGATGTTTTGCGTTGAGCAGGGAGGGCAATTATGACGAACCCAGCGCGACATCGAAGCAGGATTTCGGAGATGCGCCTGCGAGCGGCAAGTGCCGCACTGGTGTTAGTGCTCGTGCTTGGTTCAGCGGTCGTTGCGGCGCAACGGGCACAAGCGCAGACCTTGACTGTACTTTACAGCTTCACTGGAGGGACGGACGGGGGAGGCCCGGAAGCCGGCTTGATCAGGGACGCTACCGGCAACTTATACGGCACCACCACGTTCGGTGGCGATCCCGATGCTGATGTCGGAGTGGTGTACACGGTGGACAACGCCGGCAAAGAGACCGTGCTGCACACTTTCACGGGAGGCGAGGATGGGGCATCTCCCTTCGCACGTTTGCTCCGGGATGCCAAGGGTAATCTGTACGGCACCACGGGTTATGGCGGTGCTGGCAGCGCCGGAACCGTGTTTAAGCTGACTACCAACGGCAAGCGCACCTTGCTCCACAGCTTCACTGGGAAACGGGGAGACGGGGCGTTGCCCTTCGCCGGTTTGGTCTGCGACGGGGCCGGCAACCTGTACGGCACCACCATGTTCGGGGGCGCCGCCCACAACGGTCGCGAGTACGGCACGGTGTTCAAGCTGAGTAAAGCCGGCAAGGAGACCATTTTATACAGCTTCAAGGGCGCGGCGGACGGAGCCTATCCCACTGCAGATCTGGTGCGGGATAAAGCCGGTAACTCTTACGGCACTACCTCGGGCGGCTACAACACCAACAACGGAACCGTGTTCAAGGTCGACGCGAAGGGCAAGGAGACTGTTCTGTATAGCTTCACAGACGGAACCGACGGGGGGTATCCCTGGGCCGGCTTGGTTCGGGACGCGAAGGGCAACCTGTACGGCACCACCCAGTACGGCGGTAATCTCTCCTGCTACTACCCCTACGGGTGCGGAACAGTTTTCAAGGTGGACCCGAAGGGCAAGTTCACCGTGCTGCACAGCTTTACAGGAAGTACGACCGATGGGCAGCTTCCTTTGGGAGGATTGATTCTGGACGCGAAGGGCAACCTCTACGGCACCACCTATATCGGAGGTACGGGAGGATGCTTCGACGGAACTAGCTACGGCTGCGGCACAGTGTTCAAGCTGGATAAGACGGGAACGGAGACCGTGTTGTACAGCTTCACCGGGGGTACGGACGGGGCATACCCCGTTACTAGTCGTCTAGTGCGGGACGCAGTCGGCGACCTCTATGGCGCGAACCACGGCGGCGGCACCCACGATCAAGGAGTCGTCTTCAAGCTCGCCCCTTAATTACGGCCGCAAGAGCGGGATCGCATCTTAGTGTGGACTAAGTACCTAGAGTGCGGGTTATCTTCAGCAGCGGCACGGTATTCCCGCGGACCTGGTGAAGAATATCGCGGGAGTTGGTGCGCTGGTCGAGAAAGCGGTAGAGTAGTCGGTCGCGGGAATCGCGGACTCGACATGGCGAATGATCTGGCAAAGAACGACCTGAAAAAAAATGACTTGGAAAAAGAAGCCGCTGCCCGCGCCAGCTTGCGTTTCGTGCGCGACGGCAACATCGTCGGGCTGGGAACAGGCTCGACCGCGGCCTATGCCGTGCGGTTTCTCGGAGAGCGAGTTCAAGCAGGATTGAAGATCCGCGGCATCCCAACCTCCGTGCAAACCAAAGAGCTGGCCACGAGTCTGGGAATTCCGCTGACCACGCTCGATGAATTCCAGCAGATCGATGTCACCATCGACGGGGCAGACGAATTCGATCCGCAACTAAACCTGATCAAGGGCGGCGGCGGCGCGCTCCTGCGCGAGAAGATCATCGCTTCGGCATCGCGGCAACTCGTCATCATCGCCGATTCGAGCAAGCAGGTCGCCGTGCTGGGAAAGTTTCCGCTTCCTGTCGAAGTGATCCCCTTCGCGCAGCCATTAGTTGCAAAGAGAATTGCATCCCTTGGTGCTACGGTGAAGCTTCGCCAGGACGCGAATGGAAATCCCTTTGTAAGCGACGAGGGTCACCACATCCTGGATTGCAGCTTCGGCCAGATTCCCGATCCGCCCGCGATGGCGCGCATGTTAAGCGATATGCCGGGGGTGGTCGAGCATGGGTTGTTCATTGATCTGGCCACCGTGGTGCTCATGGCGAAGGGCGAGAAGGTCACGGAATTCCGCCGCGGGGCCCGGTGAGTCCATGGGGAATAACAGTTGTCTTACTTCCGCGCGGGCGGGGACGCCCGCGCCTACATCACAATTTCCCGCAGCGCTGCCAATAACCGGTCCACTTCTTCCGCTGTGTTGTAATGAGCCAGGCCGATGCGCAGAAACCCGCCGTCTCTTTCCACGTCGAGGCGCTCGGTGAGGTTCAGCGCATAGTAATTGCCGTCCCAAGTGAAGAACCCACGCTCACCGAGCTGAGTAGCAAGTTCGAGCGGCGTGTGGCCCTTGATGCGCACGGCGATGGTCGGGCAGCGGTGGTCGAAGCGCTTCGGATCGCCGATGCCGTAAAGCTTCAGTTCAGGGATGGCGAGCAGTCCCCGGATCAGGCTGTCCATTAACCCGCGCTCGTGTTTATGAATCGCGTCGTAGGCGGCTAGCACGGCTGCGCGGCGCGTGGATGCTGACGATTTCACGTGCCGTCCAAGATCAGCCAGATAGTCAACACAGGCAGCGATACCAGCGATGCATTCATGATTCAGCGTGCCCCACTCCCAACGGTTGGGAATCGCGTTGGTGTTGGCGCGAACCTTGTAGGGCGATAGCCGCTTCAAGTGCTCACGCTTACCGTAAAGCACGCCCATGTGCGGCCCAAAGAACTTGTAAGTCGAGCACACCAGGAAATCGCAGTCGAGCGCGCGGACGTCAATGGCACCGTGCGGCGCGTAGTGGACCGCATCAACGTAACCCATCGCACCACGCTGGTGGGCAAGGCGGACGATCTCCGCCACGTCGTTGATTGTGCCCACCGCATTCGAAGCGTAGCCGACCGCAACCAGCTTGGTGCGGTCGGTGATTTTGCTCGCCAAATCGTCCATGTCGAGGGTGCAGTCGTCTTCATGGATCTCCGCCATGCGAATGGTCACGCCTCGCTCTTCGAGAGCACGCCAAGGAGAGATGTTGGCATCGTGGTCGAGATGGGTGAGCACGATTTCGTCCCCCGGACCGAGTTCGCGCCCGAGGGAGCGGCTGATGGCGAAAGTCAGCGAAGTCATATTGGGGCCGAAGACGACTTCATCCGGATCGCAGCCCAGGAAGTCCGCCATGGCGGAACGTGCGCCCGCGATCATTCCGTCCGTGTGGCGACTGGTGGAGTAAGCGCCGCCCGTGTTGGCGTTGTCGCGC
>Ga0116131_1002052_pt1 | contig 10859 bp, 14 predicted proteins | sample June2015DPH_17_1_FD_89734 | JGI IMG/M metagenome (GOLD analysis project Ga0116131, IMG submission 89734) | Peatland microbial communities from SPRUCE experiment site at the Marcell Experimental Forest, Minnesota, USA - June2015DPH_17_100 | ecosystem: Environmental > Terrestrial > Soil > Wetlands...
TGCTCACGGGTCTCATTTGTAAACCTCCTTGACGAAAAATCTTGAATGCACCGAGCAAGCTCGGCAGTCTTGCTGTCCTGTACAACCTTGCTACCTTGCTTAGGTTGGGCGAGGAGCCGCGGGCCGAACGTTCAGATCTCCTGAGAGAGTCCGGCCAGAGGATGCAACTTCACCCAACCTGCGTCGCCTTGTCTGCGCCCACAGTGTTCCGGGGTCATCTCAACGTCAATGCCCTGCGGATAACGCGAGGGTGAAACGTTGGTGACGGGACGGGTGATCCATTGAACGGGCTCGCAGGTGGGACAATTCGTTCCTCCCGCAATCTCGGCCGTTGACATTCTTCTCATCAGGTTGTATGTGTCTGTTAACTGCGGAGGAACGTCGCCTTGGACCCTTCTTCCAGCCCTCCACGTGTCGCGCGCTTTGACGTTTTCGAAGTTGACCTTCGATCAGGAGACCTACGCAAGCCGGGCTTCAAGATGAGGCTGCAAGACAAGCCTCTCCAGATTCTGGCCGTTCTACTTGAGCATGCGGGTGAGGTGGTCACCCGCGAGGAACTCCGGGAGCGACTCTGGACAGACGGCATCATCGTTGACTTCGAACACAGCATCAACACGGCCGTGAAGCGCTTGCGCGAAGCGCTGGGGGACGTGGCCGAGCACCCCCGTTATATCGAAACGTTGCCCCGGCACGGGTATCGCTTCATCGCGCCGGTGGAACCCCTTACTCCGTCCTTGCCACCCCAAGGGGGAGGGGGGCCCGCCGGGTCAGATAGGGGCGCGTCCCGTGGAGGTGTAGTTTATAAACCGCCCTTACGAAGACACTGGGTTGTGGCGACTGCAGGCGGTTTGGTGGTAGCCGTATTGGCCCTGCTTCTGTCCCTCAACGTCGGCGGCCTGCGCGAACGGCTGCTGACCTCCGTAGGTGTGCGGCGCGCCGCGCCCTCCTCCAAAATCGAGTCCATTGCCGTCCTGCCGCTCGAAAATCTCTCCCGCGATCCCGAGCAGGAATACTTCGCCGACGGCATGACGGACGAACTGATCACCGACCTAGCCAAGATCGGGTCCTTGCGAGTCATCTCGCGAAATTCCGTGATGCAATACAAGAGGCAGCACAAGCCCACGCCTCAGATTGCCCAAGAGTTGAATGTGGATGCCGTGGTGGAAGGCACCGTGCTGCGCTCGGGCAATCGCGTGCGAATCTCCGCGCAACTGATCCAAGCCCGCCCCGAAAAACATCTGTGGGCGGAGAGCTACGAGCGCGACCTGCGGGACATCTTGAGCCTGCAGGCGGAGGTCACACAGTCAATTGCCCACGAGATTAGGATCAGCGTCACCCCGGCGGAGCGAGCTCGCGTGAGCAAGACCCGGCCGGTTGTTCCAGAAGCCTACCAACTATACCTCCAGGGGAATTTCCAGAACCTACAGGAGTCGGACAGAGCCTATCGGAGAGCGATCGCGGACTTCCAGCAGGCAATTCAACGAGACCCTTCCTACGCTCCGGCGTATGCGGGATTGTCCATGGCCTACCAGGAGGCCGGGGGCTGGGACATCTCGATCTTGTTCAGTACGTTTCATACCCAGGCGAGGGAGGCAGCGCTGAAGGCTCTGGAGCTTGATGACAACCTTGCCGAGGCGCACATTGCGTTGGGCAGGATCGAATTTTACGAATGGAACTGGGCCGGAGCGGATCGTGAGCTTCGACGCGGAATGGAACTGAACCCGACCGGTACATTTGCTCGCATAGTCTATGCGAACTACCTGACTCTCATGGGTCGGTTCGAGGAATCTATCGCCGTGGGAAAGCAAACCATCGAGCTTGACCCACTCTCTCCCGAAGCCTACAACGAACTGGGATGGGCGCTCATGTTTGCAGGCCGCGATGCCGAGGCGTTGGGACACTATGAGAAGGGGTTGGAACTAGGCCCGCGCTTTGCCCAGAGCCACTGGGCCCTTGCCGACTATTACGTGCGGAAAGGGATGAGCGATGAAGCCGTCGAGCACTTGCGAAAGACGGAGAGCTGCCTGGACGAGACCAGACCCCCTTCTTGGCTGGGAATCCTGGCTCACCTTTATGCGCGAGCGGGTAGGAGGGAGGACGTGCTGCGAATCCTACGCGAACTCGAGAGGCGCGCGAAGACCGGATACGTTTCCCCCACCTCCTTGGCGCGTGTCCATCTGGGTCTCGGTGAGAAAGAAAAGGCTCTGAGTTTCCTGGAAAGAGCCTATGAGGATCGCGATATCTCGCTGGTTTTGCTCAAGGTAGACTGGGGATACGATCCGCTTCGCTCTGACTCGCGCTTTCAGGACCTCCTGCGCCGCATGAACTTCCCGCGGTAGTGCTGCATGCAATCGTCGCGGAGTCGGAAACTGTCCCAGTGCCTTGTGGCTCCTCCTCTAAACGTCGGCGGTCACCTGGTCCTGAATCCGGCTCACCGCTGAAGCGGCATCGACCGGCCTCCACTGGACGTGCAACCGGCTTACCGGAAACTGACCCACGACTTCAGAGAGGGTAGTGTCCTAATTTCACTTTGAAAGTCTCCATTTCGTTCAGGGTTTGGCGTACAAAATCATTTTGCGCGAAGTCCTTTCTGAATTTCTTCCAACTCGTGTAGGCACTCCTTTGTGTATCTTCTGATAGCATCCAGTTCGTAGCCAAGCCCGATGATAAGCATGACGAAGATGGTCTCTTGTCCATGTGACATAGGTCTCTCCTCAACCCTTGAGTGCGGCACTGACTGTGCTCCGAATCCACTCTGAAACGGTCTGTTTATTAGTCTTGGCCGCAGATTCAATTGCTCGCAATTCGTCAGGCGTCACGCGCACGCGCAGAGTTCCATTCTTGGCGCTTCCCTTTGGGAGCGGTGGCCGTCCTGCCTTCTTAGCTTTCTTCTGTCGGCTCAAGGTTTCTAAACTCCTGAACGATTGCGGCTCGTACCGCCAGAATCGGTGAGGTGACGGGTCCGAGATGTAACACGGTCACATGGCGTCGCGGTTTTTTCGGATCGTCCGTATCGTGCGCCCACGCATAAGCCCTACCGGCCATCGGATGACCGTATAGCTCGAATACCTCCACAACACCTTCCCATACTGTCTTTCCCTGGAAAGTCTCTTTCACGGGCACACTTTCTACATGCTTTGATTCCACTCCATGCAGGTGGCGAATCACTTCCCGCAATTCTTCAATATAGGCGCTCGCCATTCAACTCACTTTCGGCTCGTCAAATTCCAAAAGGATTTTGAATCCTAGTGCTTTCTGTCGCGCTAGTACTCTAAGGGTTTCGATGAATTTCATTAGAGTGGGAACGTTCGTCAATTCCTGCTCGCCAGTAATCCAGCGATGTGCGTTGGGGCACTGTTTAGGAAGTTCTTTCAGGTCATCCAACGACATGGCAATTCGTGATGTGCACTTGTCGCATTGAAATGAAATCGCCTTTATATCGTTCAGCTCGAACACAATCTTGCGCTCTACGGTCACGAGAGCCTCCCCTACACAACCGCTGCTTCTAGAAGTTCGTCTATGCTCCAGAAATCGGGTTCAATTCCCGCCGCCATCGCAGGAGTACATCGCAGAGTGTTGTGCCTCTTTACAAAATTGTAGTACGCGAAATGCAAGGCAACCGCTGCCTCGAAGTTTTCCAGTTTCTTGCTGAAAGCATAGGTGAGGCGGGTCAAACGGCGCATGTGAAGGCGGGTTGTCCCATTCAACCTCTCAACGTAGCTCGTGGAAGCTAAGGCCATGTTTGGGAAACCGCTGATCGCCTTCTTTTCTGCGATTACAAACTCCGGCGCGCTGTACTTGCGCTCGGCGTTCTGCGACTCATCGTGAATGTAAGTCTTGACGATTTGCGCGAAGTCAACGTTCGCACCGAAGGCCATCTCAACCGCGTCCACATAGGCTCTCAGCGCATCGCTGGAGATTTGCACGCGATTCTTGAGCCTAGAGGCCACGTCTGCGACAAAGGCATTTGCCGTTGCAGCATCGCGCTTGCCGACCTTGAATGAGGGCACTAGCTTGGTGTCGGCGTCTATCGCACAGAACGTCCAAACGTCCCCAACTTGCGGGTCATCTTCGGGTTGTACGTGGCGCTGCTTCTTGCCGATGAATCCCCACAGTTCATCGAATTGCAGATGATGGCAGGAAAGCCCGCGCATCTTGCGGTCCAGTAGGCCCGCGCAGCCCCGGCCTACGCGCACGCCGAGCCGCATGATCGTGTCCCGATGAACGCCCGTAATCCGCTCAATCTGCCGAATGCCAGAACCTTCCGCCAGTGCGCCGATCACCGCGATTTGCTTGTCAGTGCTTAGGACGTTTGCCATCTCCGCTCTCCTTATGCCAATTACTGTACCCCGATAAATAGAGCTTGTCAAGAGATATTTTCGTGGTACAGTATTGCCATCATGCAATGGTTCTTGCTCGCTGTGCTCTTGGCCGTCTCGCAGGCACTGCCTCCAGTCCCAGGGAAGGCAGCCAATGATTCCACTGGTACAGGCAGCCACGTCCAAAGCCAATCCAAGCCCGAAAAGACACCACCCGCTCCGTCGCCGCCTCTTATCAATGCGAAAGAGGCCCCAAAGCATGATGCCTCCGGAAATGGGCAAGGAAACGAGAATGCAGACCACTCCATAAGTGTCAGCAAACTCCCCCCCGTGACGGTAGTTGCACGCAAGAGAGACTGGGCAGACTGGGGATACTGGGTTTTCAGTGGACTGTTGGTTGTAGTAGGCGGCTTGCAGATATGGCTCCTGTGCGGAACCCTGAAAGCCATTCGGAGACAGGCCGCTATCATGCTTAGGCAGACCAAAGCTACCGAGGATGCCGTTATCGCCGCCAAACGAAGCGTCGAAATCGTGATAGATAAAGAACGCGCCAGAATCGAGGTCGAAATGAAAGGCGCTCCCACAATAGCCGGACCAAACGATGCGCTTCCGATGAGCGAAGTAGGCTATATAGTTCGGTGTTACGGGACAACCCCTGCATCCATTTTGGATACGAAGAGTTGGGCCGAAATCAACGACTCTGAACAAGCTAGTTCGAGCCAATCGTATATCGCAATGTTTCTTCCCTCCCGCATGATGCCAACCAGTGAAGGAATCGGACAAACAGCGTCTCTGTCTTGGGACTACCAGAAACTTGAAGTGGACGACATTGCTGAAAAGGTTAGCAAACGGGAACTTTTCGTCCATTTCTACGGACGGATTAAGTACAGAGATATGTTTGGTGGCAATTGGGCATACACATTCCGATTTTGGTGGATGATCGGGATTTTCGGCGGCGGTAAGTGGATAGGAGGCGGACAAGAGAGCAGTCAGAGCGAGACACCAGACCAGTGGCCGCCAAATTAGGACACTACCTCAGAGAGTGCTTCCTTGACTCGTACGGCCTACAAACGGTAGAGTCTTGCGGTCAGTTGTGCCTTGGGGGAGGACACGACGATGAGAAAACTGCAGGTGGTTTCTCTCTTTGGGCTCTTCGTACTGCTTCTCGGCCTCGGAACTTCCGGTCAACAAACGAAGGACGATTCCAAGAACATCCCTGAGTTCGATGTCAGTGGCATTAGCTTCACCGAATGTCAATGCACCGCGTACGCCTGTCCGTGTCGCTCGAACGGGCATCCGAACCACGGCTCGTGCGATGGCGCCGACTTTGTCTATATCAAGCACGGCAACTTCGGCGACGTGGACATGGCCGGGTTCAAGGCGGCCCTCATTGGCGACGTAATCGACATAGATGCGAGCAAGGTCCATGCCACGGCGTACTTCGACGAAAAGACGACGCCCGCTCAACGGGAAGCGTTCAATCAAATGATTTCGTTCATGTTTGGATGGAATCCGCCGAACGTCGTCGGCACCAAGATTGTGCCGATTGATTTCCACGAATCCGCCGACAGGAATACCTACACGTTGACGATCCCGGGAATTTTGGAGGAGAAGGGCGTCATGCACCGCGGCAAGGACGGCAAACCGCTCCACGAAGTCCCGGCCATGGATCTATGGGGAAACAAGATCACCTACGTTGACAATGTGGTCTTCAAATACCACGACAAAGGTGTTGGCGAGTGGGATCTCTCCGGCCACCAGGCCAACGTAAAGGAATTTCACACCACCAAGGAAATGTATGCGCAGAAGAAGCTTCTCTTGCAGCACGGAGACATGTCCGGAACGTGGACGGCGGAACAGAAAGAAATCATCAAGCAAATGGGCATGAAGGTCGAGTAACCGCTTTCCGGCTCAGGCCGGAATAACCCGTTGCGCGATCGGCAAGCATCCTGAAGAACTTCTTTCGCCAGGGCGGCGAGTGTCCTGCATGTGGACCTCGCCGTTCGCTATATTGGCAGCATTCCGCGCCTCTGCTACCATTGAATTCATCGCCAGCCTGGGCGGCTAGCTCAGTTGGGAGAGCGCCTCGTTCGCAACGAGGAGGTCGGGGGTTCGAATCCCCTGCCGTCCACCATGCCTCACCCGTGCCCTATCCATCGGAAACGCGCGTCTGTTTCTCAACAGAGGGCTGGGACGCAGAACTGCACCACGTTCGATACACAGGCGCGGTAGAATACCAGTATGTCGGTACGCCTGATTGGCATCGATATCGACGGCACGCTTCTGGACAGCCAGTGGCGCCTGTCGCAGGCTAACGCGTGCGCTATTGCGGAAGCAGCTTCGCGCGGCATTGAAGTCGCGCTGGTCACCGGGCGGCGTTTCGATTTTGCGCTCCCCATCGCCCGCCAACTGGATTGCCCGCTGACCATGATCGTGAACAATGGCGCGCTCATCAGAATGCCCGACGGCACCACACACGTCCGCCATCTGCTCTTGCGCGATGTAGCCGGTAAAGTATTGGAGGCCGCCCGGCCCTGGCGGGATAACGCGGCCGTGGTCTTCGACCGGCCGCTGGAAAACCAGGTCATTCTCGAAAGAATCGATTGGGACGACCCTATCCGCGGAGGCTATTACGCCAGGAACCGCAGTCACCTTGCCGTGGTGACGCCGCTCGAATCCTGCTTGACCGAAGATCCGATTCAAGTCATGTTCACGGGCTCCCTGGCCGCTATGGCCGAGGCCGAGCGGGCCTTGCGCTCGGTGGAATTTCATGACCGGTTCTCCCTGGCGGTTACGACTTACGAGAGCCGGAACTTTGCGATGATTGATGTTCTCAATCCCGCCTGCTCGAGGGGGGCGGCGCTCGCCGAGTGGGCCCGTCTTCGCGGGTACGTCCGGGAAGAGGTGATGGCCATCGGCGATAATCACAACGACCGCGAAATGCTCTCGTTCGCGGGCGTACCTGTGATCATGGGCAACGCCGTGCCCGAGCTGAAGCTTCAAGGCTGGCACGAAACCCGTTCCAACGACGACGACGGGGTTGCTGCGGCGATTGACACCTTTGTTTTTCAGGCGGCCATGCCATGCGCTTGAGGCTTTTGCTGATCGTTCTTGCCGCCGCCGCGCCTGCCGCGCGCGCCGACTATGCGGTGCTGCGCAGCGGCCAGCGCCTGCATATCACGAGCTATCAGCAGCAAAACGATCGCATCGAACTATGCCTGGAAGGCGGCCTCGTGGAAATCAGCGCGGCCGATCTGATCCGCATCGAACCGGAAGAGTTTCTCCCTGTTGCGCGCGCTCAGAAGCCTGCCCCGCCTGTCGGGGAGTTGGTCGAGGCAGCCGCGCGGCGCTACGGCGTGGATCCGGAGCTGGTCACGAGCGTCATCGCGGTCGAATCGAACTTCAATGCGCGCGCCGTCTCACGCCGCAATGCCCGCGGTCTCATGCAACTCTTGCCGGAAACGGCGTCGCGGCTCGGCGTCACCGACAGTTTCGACCCCGTTCAGAATGTGGACGCCGGAACGCGCTACCTCAGGACGCTCCTGGACAGCTATCGGTACGATCTGGTTCTCACGCTGGCGGCCTACAATGCCGGTCCCGACCGTGTGGAGCAGTACCGCGGCGTTCCCCCTTTCTCTGAAACCATCTCTTACGTGCGCCGCGTGCGGCGTGAATACCAGCGACGAAAGTCGCTGGCCACGCTGCGCGGGGCTGCAAGTCACACCTCGATTCCACCTCGGAAGTCCGATAACAAGAGCAACAGAGAGATTGGATCCTGATCGGCGGCCTGCGGGCGGCTAATTCTGCGGCTGCTGGCCAAAAGGCGGTGGATTCTGCTGCGGTGGATTCTGCTGCGGCGGATTCCCAAATGGCTGGCCCCCTCCAGGAAGCCCCTGAGACGGAGAACCGGGCGATGGATTCATGGGATTTCCTATCGGACTTCCCACTGGCGTGCCAACCTGCGTGCCCGCCTGGCCAGCGTTCTGGGTATCCTTCGACGGATCCCAGACAAACTCCCACTGGCAGTAGTTTGTTGCGCCATCCAGGATCTTGATGGAAGCTCGATTGACCTTGCTCCCGACGCCGATGATGTTCCCCCCGATTACCTCCGCACCCGCGCTGAATATCGACGTGCCCCCTGGCGCGCCACAAGGCGGCGCGGATGTTCCGGCTCCGCTCTGACCCCCCATGCCGGCATCTCCTGCAGGCACGAAAATCGTGCCGGTCCCGGCTTGAGAGCCGCCCGGCACTGTCTGTCCGGGGACGGAACCCGGCGCACCCTGCGTCTTGGGTTTAAGAGAGCCAATCAACTGCCCTGCGGGTCCCACGTAGATCAGCCGCCAGGAGCCGTCCGGATTCATCGGATCTTTATAGGCCTGGCGCATGAAGCGCAGGTTGCCCATCTTGGGCTTGGTCAGATCCTCGAGGGATTGAGGGAAGCGGCCCGTTTTCAAGTAGCAGAGCTTGATGCCGCGCACGTATTGGTTGCCTCGCCATTCCATTTCTCGTTCCTTCTCGCGGTACCCCTCCGTAAGAACCCTCGGCGCCGCGGCCAGCGCAGCGATCAACATGAGCGCGCCGAGGAACAGGATCAGCAGCAGCGCGTAGCCCGCATCGCGGCGGCGCGAAGGGCGGTCTCGGAGTGAGCGCTTCATGTCGAAGGGGCCTCGGTTTCCAGTGCCGTCGACCCGCGGCGCTTGGAGCTGATTTCCTCGAAATCCAGCGTCGTATTGCCGATGTGCAGGACGCGGTACTGGCCCAGCAGGACTTCCCCTTCCCCCACGATGTACACATCCTCGCCGTTGGTAAAAAAGGCCCGGCGTTCCCCGCTGCCCGGAACTGAGCTGTAGCCAAAATACTTCACCGGGAGCACCACGGGTGGCGGAGGGGGCGGCACCGCCGGGATACCTGGGCTGCCAGGTCCATTCGGTTTGACCGGCGGCGGTGGCGGCTGGTATCCGGTGAAGATATTGCGAAGACCCTTGGTGTAATCCGTCTTCCGCGCCTCCTCCATGCGCCACCAATGAATCTCGGAATTTTCCACTCCGAGCGGCTGATATGCCTCCATGGTTGCGGCCACGGCCGGCCGGCTGCTTGGCCGCAAAAAGACGAAATAGGCGACCGCGCAGAGGATGACGGCCAATCCCGCCAGGATGATCAATTGTGTTTTCTTCGACATCTCTACGACCGGAAATAGGTCTTCAACTTCAAGTTCAGACGCACTGCACCCGGCGAGTTCTGAATCCCCGAAGCCAACCCCAGACTGTCCAGGATGTAGAAATCCCCGGAACGCTGCAGGGCGTTGATGAAGCGGATCACGCTCGGGTAATCGCCGTTCACTGTCGCAGTCACCTCGATTTCGGTCATGCCCCGCCCTTCGATATTTGTTTGCTTGAATGTCAGGCCCTCGGTTTGAAGGCCAGCTTTCTGCGCCAGCTTGTCCAGGTTTCCGAGCAACGCGGAATAGCCGCTTGTCCTCTGCGGCAGGGTGTGCTCGAACCGATCGCAATCCTGCCGGACCTCCGGCATGTCCTTGCGGATCTTGGATGCCCGGTCGACATCCGACCTCCGCAGTTTGACTTGCGTATTCAGATCCGCGAGCGCTTGGCTCGGTGTTTGGGGCGCCGTAGCCAGCTTCCAGCTCACCACGGCCAGCCCCACGTCCAACAGGAGCACGACTCCTAGTGCCGCCAGAATGATCCTTTTCTGTACCGGGAACCCGAGTTTCATCTATGCCCTCAAATACCAAGCGGTGATTTCCACCGCCACCTCATTGGTTGCCTCCGTTCGGCCGGGAGGACGCTCGGAAAGCACCTCGATCCCTGAGAAAACCTTCGACGTTTCCAACGCTCGCAAGAACTTGAGCTTGCTTTCATCACTACTCGCGCCGATGGTCAGCTTCACAGAGACCCCGCCCTTATCCATCTTCGGAGCGATGCTCACAACGCGAACCCCGGGAGGGAGCAGCTTCTCCAGATCCATGAACATCTGCGTCCAGTTGAAGCTCCGCGCATCAATCAAGGAGTTCAGAAAGACCGCCCGGTCATGCAGTTTGGCATTCTCCGGCCGCGCGAAAAACATCTCCATATCCTGGCGCTCGCGTTCCAGTCCCGCCATTTCTCGCTGCAGCTGCGCGATCTGCGCTCGGAACCTCTCATTCGACTTCCGGACGTTGTACACATGCCAAGAGAGTGCGAGCAAAGCCAGACCGGCGATCGCCCCCACCAGACTTGCTCCCGCAAAGAACCGCCGGTGTGTCTCCAGCGGGATCGTCGCCAGGTTCAGCCGGGCCTTCATCTTGGCCTCGCCTCGCTTCTGCTGCCGCGATACTGCATCCAGCCCAGCAAGCCTTCCAATTCACGATCCGCCAGTGGCTGTGCGTCCTCGCGAAGCCTTCCTTCTCTCTGCAGCGACCCCACGAGAGAGCCCACCGGGCAGCGTAGTTCTTCCTCCAGAGGCCCGATGAATTCCGCCGCGCGAAACCCGAGCCCTCCCAGACGCACCGACTGGATTCCTTCCTGCCAATAATCCTGGTAATAA
>Ga0116131_1002061_pt1 | contig 10823 bp, 8 predicted proteins | sample June2015DPH_17_1_FD_89734 | JGI IMG/M metagenome (GOLD analysis project Ga0116131, IMG submission 89734) | Peatland microbial communities from SPRUCE experiment site at the Marcell Experimental Forest, Minnesota, USA - June2015DPH_17_100 | ecosystem: Environmental > Terrestrial > Soil > Wetlands...
ATCGGCACGGCCGACCCCACCATGTCCGGCCAAGTCGGCTCCAGGCTCACCCTCAGCACCGCGGCGGACTCCGCAACCGGGTTTTCGATTTTCACCGGCAGCGCCAAGCGCTTTGCTCTCAACCCGCAGTCCTCGGGAGGGTTCCTGATCTATGACGGGGGAGGTGGGGCTTGGAACCCCGGGCTAGCGCAAGTCGGCGGCAACGTGGGCATCGGAACGACGGCGCCCGCGCAAAGGCTCAGTGTGGTAGGAATGGTCCAGAGCACCACGGGCGGGTTTATGTTCCCGGATGGCACAACCCAGACGACTGCCGCGGCAGGCGGCGTGGCAAGCTTCAACGGTCGCACCGGGGCCGTCGTGCCGCAGACCAACGACTATGCTTTCAGCCAATTGAGCGGAACTGTGGGGAGCACGCAATTAAGCGCTACGTACACCAACCCACTGACCTTTAGTGGTGTGCTCACGTTGACCAACTCGGCCAACAGCTTCACCGGAAACGGCGCGAATTTGACCAATTTGAGCTTCAGCAACATCACCAGCGGGACCTTGCCTTCCAGTGCTCTGAGCGGGACCTACTCCAGTGGCCTGACATTCTCCAACGCGTCCAATAACTACTATGGCAACGGATCCAACCTCAGCGGCATCACAGCCTCGAACACTGCGAACCTGGGGGGGTATCCTGCCAGCGATTATGCGCGGCTCGATATCAACGACACCTTCGCCGGAAACGTGACCGCCGTCCTGGGCAGCTTTACGGGCAGTACGCAGTATGGAGCTCTGTTCGGGGAGAATACGGGACAATACTCAGGGAACAGCGGGGTGCAGGGCAAGAACACGAGCGACCAGTCCGCGTCGATTGGTGTGTTTGGGTATGCGAGTTCGACGGGGAGCAACCAAACGCAGGCGGTTAACGGAACTGCTGCCACAGGCGTAGCTTTCGCAGGAGTCAACAACAGTACGAGTTGGGCTCCGTTGATAGTCAACAATAATACCGCGAGTTTGAGCGGAGAAATATTCAACCTCAGCGACCCAACCACCGGGGCATATTGTTACATGTATACGAACGGGAGTCTTTATTGCTCCGGAACCAAATCAGCGGTGGTTCCAATCGCCGGTGGCCGGAAGGTGGCTCTCTACGCCGTCGAGGCCCCTGAAAACTGGTTTGAGGACTACGGCTCCGGTAAGCTGGCATCCGGCGTGGCCACCATCACGCTTGATCCCGTCTTCCTTCAGACCGTGAATGCAGAGGTGGACTATCACGTCTTCCTTACTCCGGGCGGGGATTGTAATGGATTGTATGTGGCGCAGAAATTGCCCACCTCATTTGAGGTGCGTGAACTGGGAGGGGGGAAGTCGAATGTGGCTTTCGACTATCGGGTCATAGTCCGCCGCAAAGGGTACGAGGCCATTCGACTGCAAGATATGACAGAGACAGCCCGACCCATGGTGGTCAGATCACCGGCTACCAACCCGGAGGCCGCACGTCAGCGTTAGCTCGGAGTGGCCAACGTTCGTAGTGCGAGCCTCGTAGCGTGTGGGAAGTCGATCGGGAAGCGGATCGGCCCTGGGCGTCGCAGATGGCAGTGATTCAGGCCAGGCTCGCCGGGAAGAGCGCCACGCGCCCTCGGATTCGAGCGGGCAAGAATTCTGCGCCGCCAGCGAAAACGCCGAAGGCTGCGCCGCCCAACACGAAAGACGCTGTCAACCCGTTGGTGGCCGAGGCAAGGTAGGGGCAAGCCCCGCTCGCCCTGGGCCGAACGCCGTTCGGCCCTACCGCCCTCTGCGGCAGAGCCCCTCAACATAGAGATCGTTGAGTTCTCCGTGGCGTCCGTGTTGGAGGCTCTTCCGCACCGAGATCACAGACGCGACTCCTCGCGGGCCAAAAGGACGCGATGACGCTTCCTCCATTCTGACTCCTGAGTCGCTTGTCCTTCGGGCGTGATCGGCCAGGGCGCCCTTCCCTTCGTCACACTCCTGTGTGACGGCGAATACTGACCTCCGCACAAGCACTATGTACCGTTATGGGAATAAACAGCCGGGAGACGAGCGTTCCCGGCGGACGCCCACCAGGAGTGGCGTTGGAAGCCCTAGCCGAAGTCCCTGCCGTGGACGCCTGCGGGTCTTTGCGGAGAAACACGAATGAGCCTCTTGGCGAAAAGCCTGGCGCGATTGTCGCTGGAAAAAAAGATTGTGGCCGGCTTTGGGCTGGCCCTGGCGATGCTGGCGATCGTAGTCGCGCTTCAGCACAGGATCATTCAGGCGCTGATCGGGAACAACCGCCAGGAATGGGTGATTCTCCTGGGAGCGGCGTTGGCACTGGCGTTTGGGCTCTTCGCCATCTGGGTGATTCACCGGGATATCGAGCAGCGCCAGCGGGCGGAAGCAGCGCTGGCCCAGGCGCGCCGGGATTGGGAAGAGATCTTCCAGGCGGTCGGACAGTCGGCGATGATTCTTGATCCGGACCAAAACATCCTGGCGGTGAACCGCGCCACCCTGGAGATGACCGGCAAGCCTGAGTTAGAACTGGTGGGCAGGAAATGCTTCGAGGTCTTCCACAGAACGACGCAGCCAGTTCCGAACTGCCCGTTTCCAAGCATGTCCCGTTCGGGCTCGACCGAAACCTGCGAGATAGAAGCACAGGTGCAAGACAGGGTTTGCCTTGTTTCCTGCACGCCGATATTGGATGTGGAGCATCGTCTCGTCGCGGCCATCCACCTGGCCACCGACATCACGGAGCGCACGCGCGCCGAAGCGGCGCTACGGCAGGCCAGCGCCTACAACCGCAGTCTGATCGAAGCCAGTCTGGACCCGCTGGTCACCATCGATCCGAACGGCAAGATTACCGATGCCAACAGCGCGATGGAACTCGCCACCGGGTACTACAGGAAAGAATTGATGGGTACGGATTTTAAGACGTACTTCAAGGATCCGGAGCGGGCCTGGATGGGATACCAGCAGGCGTACCGGGACGGCTGGGCGCAGGATAGTGAGTTGGAAATCCGCCACTACGATGGGCACACCACGCCGGTGCTCTACAACGCTTCGGTCTATCGGGACGACGCTGGCAAAGTGATCGGAGTATTCGCCGCGGCGCGCGACATCTCCGAGCGCCGGAAAGCCGATAAGGAAATGCGCCGGCTCAACCGCGCCCTCAAGGCGCTCAGCGACTGCAATGAGGCGTTGGCCCACGCCACCGATGAATCAGCACTGCTGAACGAAGTCTGCCGGATTCTCATTCGCGACAACACCTACCTCCTGGCCTGGGTGGGCTACGCCGAGCAAGACGAAGCGAAGACCGTTCGCCCTGTCGCCCACGCTGGATTCGAGGCAGGCTATGTGGATACGCTGAAAATTACCTGGGCGGACACGGCGCGCGGGCGGGGCCCTACCGGGACTGCGATTCGTACCGGGCAGCCCAGTATCATGCGCAACATCTCTGCCGACCCGGCCTTTGCCCCCTGGCGCGAAGAAGCGACTCGCCGCGGCTATGCCTCATCCGCCGCTCTGCCGTTGCTGGCGAGAGACAAGGCCTTTGGCGCCCTGATGGTCTACGCCCCCGGCCCGGACACATTCGACGCTGAGGAAGTACACCTGCTCGTTGATCTGGCCGCCGATCTGGCTTTCGGGATCCAGGACCTTCGGCTTCGAAGCGAGCGCCAGCGCGCGGAGCACGAACTTCGCGCCTCCGAAACCCGCTACCGCCGGCTGTTTGAATCCTCGAAGGATGGAATATTGATTCTGGACGCGGAAACCGGGGAGATTATCGATGTAAACGAGTTTATGCTGAAGCTCCTCGGATACTCCAGCCAGGAACTCCTCGGGAAGCAACTTTGGGAGATTGGTTTGCTTGGAGATCGTGAAAACTCCAAGGACTCCTTCCGGACCTTGCAAGAGAAGGAGTACATTCGTTACGAGAACTTGCCCCTCGAAACCAAAGAAGGAAAGCGAACAGAGGTGGAGTTTGTCAGTAATGTTTATTGGAGCGGCGAGAGGAAGGTGATTCAGTGCAACGTTCGGGATGTCAGCGAGCGCCGGCAGCTTGAGGAGCAGCTTCGACAGTCGCAAAAAATGGAAGCCATCGGGCTATTGGCGGGCGGAGTGGCGCACGACTTCAACAACTTGTTGACGGTCATTAGCGGCTATAGTGAGCTCTTGCTCGAGCGCATGAAGCCTGAGGACGGACACTACCGCGCCGTCACTGAGATTCGCAGAGCCAGTGAGCGCGCCACCGTTTTGACGCGCCAACTTCTCGCTTTCAGCCGGCGACAGATTCTATCCCCGCAGATTCTGGACTTGAACACGGTCGTTTCCGGAATGCTGACTATGTTGCGACGCTTGATCGGTGAAGACGTTGACTTGGTGGTTGTCCCGGGAAAGGATTTGGGGCGTGTCCGTGCTGACCTTGGCCAGATCGAACAGATCGTCCTCAACCTCGGGGTGAATGCGCGTGACGCCATGCCCCGCGGCGGAAAGCTGACCATCGAAACGGCCAACCTGGAGCTGGACGAGGCCTATGCCCGAGAGCATGAGGAAGCAAAACCAGGTCCCTATGTGATGCTGTCCGTGACCGATACGGGCGTGGGCATGGATGCCGAGACTCAGAAACGAATCTTCGACCCTTTCTTCACCACCAAGGAAAGAGGAAAAGGAACCGGGCTGGGTCTCTCGACTGTCTACGGCATCGTGAGGCAGAGTGGCGGGAGCATCTCGGTCTCCAGCGAGCCCGACCACGGAACCACATTCAAGATTTGTTTGCCGCGAGCTGATGAAAGCGCCAAGCTGGCCGACAGTGAAGGTAGGGGCGACACTCCCGACCGCGTCCGTCGGCCGACGGACCGCGGCGGCCTTCCAGCCACTCAACAAGTCGGCGAGCCAATCCAGACCGGCGGCAGTGAGACTATCCTTTTGGTGGAAGATGAGCCTTCGGTCCGTACGTTGGTTCACCAGACGCTCGAATCCAAAGGATACCGCGTCCTCGTCGCCAAGAATGGGCCAGATGCAATTGCCGTGGCAGAACAACAGAAGGAGCCCATCCACCTGTTGATCACCGACGTGGCGATGCCCGAGATGTGTGGACGCCCGCTCGCCGAACATATGTTGCTCGCACGTCCGCAGATGAAGGTCCTCTTCATGACCGGATATACCGACGATGAAGTTATCCGCCACGGCCATGTCGGTGCGGGTTCCGCCGTCATCCAGAAACCCTTCACGGGTGAGGCCCTGTCACAAAAGGTGCGCGAAATGCTTCGCCTTGAATCTTGAATGTTGAATACTGGATCTCGACTTGGAAATCAAAATCACCATCACCGATTTCATGTCTTGAATCCTGCGTCTTGCATCTTCACTCGGAGCCCGGAATAACCAGCACCTGGACGTGGGGATTGCGTATAGCTTTTGAGGTTTTGGTCTGAAATCTGAAATCTCGGATCTGAAATCCTTCAGGCCGGCAACCAAAGGAGACTTCCTCCGTAGGATTAGACGCATGACGTATCAACGGCAGCGATATTTAATTCTGTTGCTTATCATTTCTTGCATTATTCCAGTCTGGTCTACATGTCCCAGAGCTCTACAAGCCGCGGATTTCAAGGTCACGCTGCTCGGCACCGGCAGTCCCGATCTGCTGATGAATCGTTTCGGTCCGGGCACTTTGATTGAAGCCGGAAATCAGAAGCTGGTGTTCGACGCGGGCCGTGGCGGCGCGCTGCGCATCCAGCAACTCGGCATTCCCTGGAACGACGTGACCACGTTGTTCCTCACCCACCTGCACTCCGATCATATCGTCGGCCTGCCGGATTTGTTCCTCACCGGCTGGCTGCTGGGTCGGCAAGTGCCGCTGCGTGTCTGGGGCCCGGCGGGCACCAAAGCCATGATGGGGCACCTCATCGAAGCATTTCAATTCGACATCCGCATGCGCCAGCAGGATGACTTGCGGCCGGCGCAGGGCGCCATCGCCAAAGACATTGCTCCGGGCGTGGTCTATGAGAACGCCGGAGTGAAAGTCACGGCCTTTGAGGTGGATCACGGCCCAGTGAGACCCGCCTTCGGTTACCGCATTGATTACGGCGGGCGCTCCGTGGTGCTTTCGGGTGACACCCGCTTTTCGGAGAATCTGATTCGCTTTGCCCAGGGCGCGGACGTGCTGGTTCACGAGGTGTGCTTGGCGGATCCGAAGGTACTCGCGGGTTCGGAGCACGAGCGCCACGTGATGGCGCACCATATCTCGCCTCAACAAGCGGGCGAAGTCTTCGCTCGCGTCAAGCCTCGGCTGGCCGTGTACTCGCACGTGGTCATCCTCGGAAACGGGACGGATGATGAAATCCTCAGGCTGACCCGCCAAACTTATTCCGGTCCGCTCGAAATGGGAGCGGATCTAATGAGCATCGAGGTCGGGAAGGAAATTAAAGTCCGCCGGCATTCGAAGTGAAAGGCAGCGCTGCACAGACGTAGCTCAACGAATCCTGCCGAAATCGATTGCGCGGCCGTTTCGCCGGTGATATGATGTCTTACTGGAATCTTACTGAGACGAGGTCAGGATCATGGAAATCACCAAGCTTTCGTCCAAAGGCCAAGTGGTGCTGCCCAAGTCCGTGAGAGTCGCGAAGGGATGGCAACCCGGCACGGAATTTACGGTGGATGAGGTAAAGGACGGAGTAATCTTGCGCCCGAGACGACTCTTTAAGCCAACAACCGTCGAGGAAGTCTTTGGGTGTCTGAAATACCGTGGCCGACCAAAGACTCTCAAGGAAATGGATGAGGGCATCACCAAGGAGGTGAAGGCTCGGCATGCTCGCGGTCGATACTAACGTTCTCGTGCGCTATCTCCTTCGTGATGACGCCGACCAAGCAGCGCGGGCCGTCGAACTCATCTCGCATAACGAAGTCTGGATTCCGAAGTCAGTTCTCCTCGAAACGGAGTGGGTCCTCCGCAGGGTCTACGGCTTTTCACCGGGCAATATTCTTGATTCCTTTCAGAAGTTGGCGGGGATTCCTACTGTATTTTTTGAAGACGAACTCACGGTGTCATTGGCAATGGACTGGGCGAAGCAAGGATTGGATTTCGCCGACGCCCTTCACCTGGCTAGCGCCCGAAACGCCGACGGGTTTTCGACGTTTGATCGCGAGCTCGCCAAACGCGCCAAGCCGCTTAGCCCAATCAGGGTCAGAACGCTTTAGTCCAATCAAGGGCAATCATTCACACCAACCTGCTTCACACGGCTGCCTCGTCGCGGTAGAATCCGGCTCCGAGGTGATGTGATGAACGCTAATCCGAAGAACGACCAAGTGGGCCGTCGAGACTTCCTGAAAATCGGCGGCGCCTCAGCCGCCGCCCTCGGCGCTTCGGGATCTTCCGGAACGGAGGGCACTGGGCGCGCCGGGGCAGCCGGACATCCTGCCGATCCAGTTCCCTTCCCTCCAGAAACAAAATTTCCCAAGCTGGCGATCATCACCACGTACTCACCGCAGAAGCTCGCTTTTGCCGCCGCGACCGGTTATGAGGGCGTGGTTGTTCCTCTCGACGATTCTTTCGATCCCGACAAGCTCAGCGATTCCCAAATCGATAGGATCTTGTCGGTTTCGCGGGAGACGGGCGCGCGCATCATCAGCATTGAGTGCATGGGGGGCCTGAACCATATTGATCCCGACCGCGGCAAGCGGGAGCAGGTTCACGCGCGGTTCATTCGCTGCCTCGAGTTCGCGCACCGGCTCGGTTGTAAGTTTGTGGGAACGTTTAGCGGCGGGATGCCGGGCGCGACCATGGAAACGCAAGCCCAGGAACTGGCCGCCGCGGTCAACGAAAAATATATGCCCGTGCTGGAGAAGCTGGACCTGCGCACGGGCTGGGAAAATTATCCGTGCGGCGTCAACTTCGCCACTGTGCCCGCCGCTTACGCGAGAGTGTTTGAGCTAGTGCCCAACAAACGGCTCGGGCTGGAATACGACCCCTCGCATTTTATTCGGCAGTACATCGATCCCATTCAGGTGGCATGGAATTTTCGTGACCGAATTCACGCCGGGCACGCCAAGGATACGGAAATCATTCAGCCGGTGCTCGAACAGGTGGGCATTCACGGCAAGAATTGGTGGCGGTATCGGATTCCGGGCCAGGGCCTACTCGACTGGCCTCGATTCATTACGGTGCTGCTCCAGGCGGGATTCACCGGCGGCCTCGCCGTCGAACACGAAGACGAATTCTGGGACTCGCCCCACCAAGACAGCGACCCGGACTTCCCCCAGACGCGCAAGGACGGTTTTATCCTCGCGTATCGCTTCCTCAGCCAGTTACTGCCGGGAAGACTGCCAGGATAGACGGTTCCGAACACCGCGCGGCAAGCTCTTCGCAATTTACGCTGAGGCCTGGGCAACAGGCTTCGTTTTGCCGGCCACGGCGGCGACGATCGTGCCAAGGATTGCGCCGAGGCACACCGTCCAGCCGATCCACAAAGTCACCTGCGGCACCAGCGCCTCAGCAGCCCATTTCGTTATCAGCGAAGCCTGGGCCAACATGGGGTCGACGGCATCGTAGTGCGTGCCCCACCCGTGCCCGCCATTTGCCGACATCGCAACGTACATCACCACCAGGACTGGGACTCGCGCGGCGAAAGCGTAAGCGAGCAGCGTGTTTCCCAACGAACGCCAGCCGACGCGGGGGATGAACGCCGCAACCAACATCAGCACGAATGGGATAAGCGTAAAGTAGGTCGGTTTATGGTCTCGCAGGGTCAAGCGAGTCGAGAAACCTGCCAGTACAAAAACCGCCAAGCTGACGAAAGCGAAGCCGATCGCCTTGCCGCCGCTCGCCGGTCTGTCGCCGGCGGCGGCCAACTTCCACGCAAAGTACGGGCCGAAAATAATGGGCAGCCAGGAGATCCCAATCAGGGCCGCCCCTCCCCCAGCTTCGTTGCCCACCCAAGGCTTCCCCCAGTGTTGCAGCTCGCCCACCAAGCGGACAATAGTCACGACCAAAGTGATCAGCGCGGGAACAGTGATAAGTCGAGTGATCGAAACGGACTTTGCGTCTGCCATGGAAACCTCCATTCGGTTCGATCCGTGTAATGTGGGCGCGATTCTAACGCAAAGCGCGCTCCAAAAAAAGACAATATTGGACGCTTGCCAGCGGGGCAAGTTTCTGACAAGAGCCCAACGGACGGTTTTCACTCTCAACGCGGCCTCGATCCACTGCCGGGCGAGTTCGTGCTGCGCGCCGTAGGCCTCCCAGACGCTCTTCGCCCATTCGCGCGCCCGCTTGATGTGCTCCTCGGCGCTCGACACTACTCGGAGGTTAGCGATGGTCAATTGGCCACGCGAGGTTAGCACTTGAGGTTTATCGATGGGAGCCTTCCCGTTCAGCCACTGGTTGATGGCGCGATAAACCCCGGGATTGCCGCCGCGCTCGACGCCGCAACACAGTCCGGTGAGGTGCGCGGCGTAAGACTTTGCTGAGTGGCAGTAAGGCTCGGGATGCTGCATCGCATAGGCATCGACCACCAGTCGATGCACCGCGCCGTACCGCGCGTCACTGAAAGCGCGAAGTCCGACCTCTTCGAAAAGCGCCTGGCAACCCGCACGCCCGCCCGCGACCGGAGCCCCGCACTCAGGACAATTGTCTTCGGCCATGCATCCGTTCAATCGAGAATTGGCGATCGCAATTCCTTAATCAGTCTCTTCGGCGCGGCATTTTGCCACGCCGCGGCAAGCGCCAGACGCAGGATCTTCTTCTTGGCCGCTTTCAGGCGCACGCTCGTCGCGCCCTTCCGCCCCCAGCCGCCTTTGACGAGTACGAAGATCGTCGGTTCGTCGTGGACGAATTCCTCCTGCTGTTCTGGCGTCAGCTTCACCATTCCCCAACTCTTGTCGGGATACGCAAGTGTCGCGAAAATCTTACCCGCCACTCGAAAATCCGGATGCCCCATGTGTGTACGCTCCGCCGTTTCGGGGAAGCTGAGCGCCATGCGGCGAAAATCGTTGGCGGTCATGGAGGTCTCCAATGCCACGAATTTGAATGCGATCCAAAGCTCTCAGCTATCAGCCGTCAGCTTTCAGTAACCCGGGGGGGCCTCGAAGGACGGCTGATCGCTGATAGCTGATTGCTGATGGCTGACTGCTCAGCGTCTGACCGGTGTCGCCATATACCAAACGTTGTCGTGCAGGTCTTTCACGCTGGCTACGCGGTCGCCGTAAGGCTGGTCGGCGGGCGCGCTCATGGAGATAGCGCCGACGCCCACAGCGCGCTTATACAGAGCGTCCACGTCTTCCACATACAGGTAGAACATCGTGGGCATGGGCGGATACTGGCCGTGCGGCTCGCCCATCTCGACCACCGAGTCGCCGATTCTGACAGCAGCGTGCATAATCCTGCCGTCCGGTGTCTGGTAGCGAGCGATTTCTTTGGCCCCGAATGCGTCTTCAAGAAAGCCGATCAATTTCGACGCGCTATTCGGAAGCAGATATACGTTCACGTCGCGGAGTCCCTCCGGAATGTAAGTGGGACCAGAATGGGTCGCGATGTACCAGAAGTTGCCCGCCAAATCTTTGACGGCGGACGAGCGCTCCCCATAGCTTTGGTCCATCGGCTCATGAAGTACTGTCGCGCCAAGCTCAACGGCCCGCTTGTGCACGGCGTCGATATCGGGAACATACAGATGAAGGCCCGTCACCATGGGCGTGCCGCGCCATGCCCCGCCGCCGCCAATCATGATCGTGGAGTCGCCGATCCTCACCTCGGCGTGCATGCCGCCCCCGCCTCCAGTCCCTCGATACAACTCTTTTGCACCGAACGCCTGCTTTACGAATTCGAGCAACTCAGGAGCCTGCGGCGAAGTGAG
>Ga0116131_1002064_pt1 | contig 10816 bp, 5 predicted proteins | sample June2015DPH_17_1_FD_89734 | JGI IMG/M metagenome (GOLD analysis project Ga0116131, IMG submission 89734) | Peatland microbial communities from SPRUCE experiment site at the Marcell Experimental Forest, Minnesota, USA - June2015DPH_17_100 | ecosystem: Environmental > Terrestrial > Soil > Wetlands...
ATGGCTTGGCCGACGTGCAAGGGGCTGACTCCCCATATTACATCGGGCACTCCTATCCGGCCGGCAACGGCCTGCCCGCGAACGTTGCCGGCCAACCGTTCCAAGGACCGGTCGCAAACCTCGGCGAAGCCGGGTTCGGCGATCTCTGGCACAAGGTTTACGCGAGTTACGTGGCCGGGCCGTTCGAGTTTTGGACCCGTTTCGTGCAGGACGGCGAGCAAGACCGGCCCATGCGCGATATTTATACCGCGTCGCGGCCGTCGGACATACCGCTGGACGAATGGACGCGCGGGCGCGAGTTCCAGAATCAGGAACTCACCACCACCGCGCGTTTCAAGAAGGACCTGTCGCCGGAATGGAACCTGGAGTTGGTGCAGAGCTACCGCATTTGGTATTACAACGACCAGTTGATGGGGGATGACCCGCAGCCCTTCCAGCACGGACGGGAGTCTGAATCGTTCAGCCGCGCCATCGTTTCGTGGACTCCGAACGACGCGCATTCGGTGGCGCTCGGCGCCGATTACTCCCACGAATGGTTTCACGATCCGCCATTTTCGTATGCGTTGGATAGCGCGCCGGTGGTTTCGCAGCGCGACTGGCAGACCGACACGATTTCTTTCATGGCCGAGCACCAGTGGAGGATCGACGACCACTGGACGACGTTCCTGAGTTTTCGCACGGACAAAAACACCTTCACGGACTGGTTGCTGTCACCGCGCGGCACGGTGGTGTTCACGCCGACAGAACGGGATACGTTCAAGGTCATCGCGGGCCAATCGGTCCGTCGCGGCTCGGATGAGGAGCTGTGGGGCGAATGGGAACGCCACCGGACCATCCCGAACCCCGAAACGCTTCGCACTTACGAGATTTCATACGAACGCAAGTTGACCGATCAGTGGCGCGTGGGCGGCAACGGATTCTACGAGGACTACGACGCCATTGGTTGGATCCCCAGCCTGTACCATTCGGCGCCCATCGGTCACTTCCAGATTGCCGGCGGCGAACTCCTGCTGACCTTCAGCAACAGAACCACGCGCCTGACGTTGTCAGAAGGCGTGTCGAAACTCGTCGCTGCCTCCGTGCCCAAGAGCTTGCCGGCGGCCGGCCAAGGGATTACCGCCGCGCCGTACGGATATGGGGACGACTTGGCGAACTGGGCGCCCTCGATCACCAAACTGGCGCTCGTGCACGACTTCGCCAAGAAGTGGACCGCCAGTTCTTCGGTGATTTACTACTCGGGATTCCCCGGAGCAAAAGATTACGCGAACTACGCCGCCACGTTGCCGAATCCGCCATCCGCAGTGCCTCTCAGCGATCCGGGATATACGACACCTTATGGCCCGAATTTGTATGTGAACCTCGGCTTGGAATACCGCCCATCGGAAAAATGGTCGATCCGGCTGGACGGGTACAATCTCGCGGCGCTGGCGGATCAGACCTTGTCCAAGCACAATTACATCCTCCGCATGTCCGAATTCAGCGTGGACCCGGCCTCAATGGCTGTCTCAATCCGCTACCGCTTTTGAAATGAACGCCGAACTGCAGAACCATAAATGGACGACCACGCTGGCTCGCTTGGCGACCCCGAGCCAGATCGTTCGGCACGTGGGCACTTTGAGGTTGCCTCGCGTGGAAACAACCGTGGCGGTCGCCGCCTTATGGCTTGCGCTGGGAGTGAGCGTGGCCGCAGCCAATGACGCGGTACAATCTTCCACGTCCAACGATTGGAACAACTTGACGCTGGAGCAGTTGGTCAACATCCAGGTGACCTCCGTTTCGAAGAAGCAGACGGATTTGTTCAAGTCCCCGGCGGCCATCTATGTGATCACACAGGAGGACATACGGCGGTCGGGTCTGACCAGTATTCCCGAATTGCTGCGGATGGTGCCGGGGCTGGACGTGGCGCAGATGGACGCGAATCACTGGGCGATCAGCTCCCGCGGATTCAACGACCAATACTCGAACAAACTGCTGGTACTCATTGATGGCCGCAGCGTCTATGCACCCGAGTTTGCGGGTGTCTACTGGAGCACAGAAGATGTGCCTCTCGAAGACATTGATCGCATTGAGGTCATTCGCGGACCCGGCGCAACGCTCTGGGGCGCGAACGCCGTCAACGGCGTCATCAACATCATCACCAAGAACGCCAAAGACACTCAGGGCGGGCTGGTGACAGTCACCTACGGAACCGAAGATCAGCCTTCCACGACGGCCCGTTACGGCGGCACGCTCGGGACGAACCTGTTCTATCGCGCCTATGTGAAATATGCCGACCGCGAGGGCTTTGTCGATGCCAACGGCGACCGCACGGCGGACGCTTGGAACGCGACGCGCGGCGGTTTCCGAGCCGATTGGGACCAGTCCGACATCAATCGTCTGACGCTGCAAGGAGATTACTACTATAGCGATACGGGGGAAACAGTCGACTGGGCGATGTTGACTCCGCCGTTTGCGAATCGCGTCAACTACATTGATCACAACGAAGGCGGCAACGTTCTGAGCCGCTGGACGCATGACTTCTCCGAGACGTCCCAGTTGACCTTGCAGATGTACTACGACCACATACGGCAGGAGGATGCGCCGCTGATTATCCGGAATGAGACGTATGATTTCGACCTGCAGCATCGGTTTGCCCTGGGTGAGCGTCAGGACATCGTGTGGGGACTCGGGTACCGTTATCTGGACGAACACGTCACCACGAACTTCTGGGTGTCACTGACTCCGGCCGTCAGCCATCACGAGGTCTTCAGCGCGTTCGTGCAGGATGAAATCACAGTTGTCCCCGAGCGTCTGCATCTGACGCTCGGCTCCAAGTTCGAGCATAACGATTTCACGGGATTCGAAGTGCAACCGAGCGCGCGGTTGGCCTGGACGCCGACAGAGAAACAGACGATTTGGGCCGCAGTGTCGCGCGCCGTCAGGACCCCCTCCGCCGACGATCTTTATATTCTTCAGAATCGGATGGCCTTTCAGCCTTCGTCTGGCCCGCCCATCCTGATTTCTGTGTTTGGGAACCGGGATTTCAAGTCCGAAGAGCTTTTGGCATACGAACTGGGCTATCGGGCTGAGCCGACCAAGCAGTTGTCGTTCGACGCGACTGCATTTTACAACGTCTATGATCGCCTCAGATACTTCGTTCAGGGCAGCCCTCAACTCGAGAATAATCCGCCCCCGCCGCACTTGGTGATACCTCTGACGCAGGAAAACGCGGAGCGCGGTCAAACCTACGGCACTGAACTATTGGCGGAATGGCAGGCGACCGACAAGTGGAAATGGATTGCCAGCTATAGCTTGCTGGAGATGCACATCAGCCCGAACATAGGAGGCATACCGATCAACAACCAGAGCCCGCAGAATCAATTCCAGCTCCGCTCCTATCTCGATCTGCCCCACAACGTCGAACTGGATGGCGCAGTTTATTATGTGGACGAAGTTGCCCCCGTGCTGGGTCTTTCCCAAACGCGCGTTCCTTCGTATGTGCGTGTAGATCTCGGAGTGACCTGGCGGCCCATCAAATCGCTGGAGATCGGCATTTGGGGGCAGAATCTCGCGGACAATCAACATGCCGAATTCGCCAATTACAAGACGACGCTTGTCACGGAGGTTCCGAGGAGCGTTTTGGGGAGGATCACGTGGCGCTTCTAAATCGTCACCTCATGGTGGACGCATCGCCCGCGCCGGCACGGTGGCGGCGCGACCGGCTCGGCGTTTGGTTGGTCGCCGCGCTGTGGTTTGCGTTGGCAGCGACTGCCGTCGCGGCTGATGAGACGACACAATCTTCCGCGTCCAACGATTGGCGGAACTTGACGCTGGAGCAGTTGGTCAATGTTGAGGTCAAGGTGTTCGCGGCTTCCCGCCATGAGGAGACGGTATCGCAAGCGCCTGCCTCGGTAACAATCATCACGCGCGATGAGATCCAGAAGTACGGTTACCGAACACTTGCGCAAGCGCTGGCCAGCGTGCCGGGCTTGTACATATCCAACGACCGCGGCTACAGCTACGTCGGCGTGCGCGGTTTGGGCATTCCCAGCGACTACAACAGCCGCGTGCTGTTCCTGTTGAACGGACTCCCGTTGAATGACAAGTATTACGACTCATTCACCCCCGAGTTGACGCCGGACATGCTCGACGCAGTTGACCGAATCGAAGTGGTAAAAGGCCCTTCCTCGGCTCTGTACGGCAGCGAAGCGCTGTTCGCCACCGTGAACATAATCACACGCAGCGGCAAGGACTTGAACGGAGCGTTGGTCTCGGCCGAGGGCGGCTCGTCACCGCTGGGACGCGGCGTGTTCAGCTACGGCCAGCAATTCACCAATGGATTGGACCTGTTCTTCAGCGGGCATTACGAGGCCAACGAGGGCGATCGCTCGTTGTCGTTCGGCAGTTTCGGCAGGGCGCACGATGCCGACGACGAGCGGCTTGCTGACATGTATTTCTCGGCCAAGTACCAGGATTTTTCCGCGCAACTGTGGTATGCGGACCGCAAGAAGGAGATACCGACCGGACAGTATGAAACCATCGTCGGCGACGCCCACAACTTCACAGCCGATACTTATTACCTGGCCGAGTTGCGATGGCAGCACGCGCTGAGCGGGGACAAGATGCTCATGCTGCGGGCATATTACGAAGATACTCCGTATCACGGTCAGTTCGTCTATGACGATCCCGAGTTCACACTTGACCGGGAGCAGACTTACGATCGCCGGCTCGGCTACGAGGCGCAATTCGACTGGCAGCCTTTTGAGAAGCATCGGCTGACCTTCGGGGCCGTGTACGAATACCACTGGACAGAACTAACCGGGCGCGAGTGGGACAATACGAACACCGTCAGCTTCGTGTACCCGGGCACTCATGGTGACTTTTCCTATTACGCTTTGTACGCGCAGGACGAGTTCACCTTGCTACCGCAATTGAAGCTTACGACGGGAGGCCGCTTCGACGACTATCCTGACCGCAACGTCTCGCGGGTCACCCCGCGGGCTGCGCTCGTGTGGCAGGCGGCCAAGGCGACGACCGTGAAGTTGCTTTACGGTCAGGCGTTCCGCGCGCCCAGCGAGTACCAGGTCACCTACCCAGCAGGAAGCGGCACCGGGCTGGCGAATCCCGATCTCAAGCCGGAGAGCATCGCAACGTACGAGTTGGTCCTGGAACAGGACTTTCAGCAGGGGCTGTTTGGCCGGGTCTCGGTATTTCACAACGAAGCTCAAGATCTCGTCACCGCCACTGTGGACAATCAATTATCGACGGTTTTTGTGAACGCCTGCAACGTGCATACCACGGGCGTAGAAGCCGAGTTGAACAAGCGATTCGCCAACGGCCTGCGCGGGTTCGCCAACAGCACGTGGCAGACCTCCGACTACAGCACCGGCTCCGCAATCAACAGTCCTGAATGGATTGGCAACCTCGGGGTGGTCATTCCCATTTGCGGCGACAAACTCAGTTTCGCCGCGCGCGAGAACTTCGTCAGCGAGCGTGCCGGCAATGCGCCGGGCATCCAGAGCGAGGATGCATTCCGCACGGATCTGACGCTGCGCTCGGAAAACGCGCTGCGCAACTGGACGTTCCTATTGGAGGTGCAGAACCTGTTCGATCAGCACAATACGGTCCCTGCCGGTAGCGACGGCACGTTGAACGTCATCCCACAACCGGGTCGGCTCGTGTCGTTTCGTGCCACGTACAAGTTTTAGGCGCTATGAACCATAGAATTCACAATGATATGCCGTCGGTGGCGCGGGCCATGGCCCGTGCGGCGATGGTTCGGCTCCTGACCGCTGTCCTGGCTGCGGTGGTGTTGCCTTGTGTGGCGACGATCGCGACCGCCGAGACACCCGCCCTCTCGGAGTACCAGGTCAAGGCGCTCTTCCTCTTTAATTTTGCGAAGTACGTGGACTGGCCGCCGCACGCGTTCGCGGACGACAGCGCTCCGATCGTGATTGGTTTGGTCGGGCAGGACAATTTCGGCGACAACTTCAAACAGGCGATCACAGGCAAAACCATCAATGGCCGACCAGTGGTAGTCAAACACGTGTCGAGCGAACAGGAGTACAAAGGCTGCCACATCCTGTTCATCAGCGCCTCGGAGAAGTCGGGTCTCCCGGAGATTCTGAACGCCGTCAAGGACTCCCCAGTTTTGACGGTCGGGGAAACGGAACGGTTTCTCGCGCAAACGGGGATGATCAACTTCACGAAGAAAGAGAACAAGATTCGTCTGGAGATCAATCTCGGCGCCGTGCAGCGGGCGAATCTCAAGATCAGTTCAAAGTTGTTGAGCGTGGCCGACGTAGTGATGGGCAAGCCGGGGGATGAGAAGGTGAATTAGGATGCGAACCTTTCAGAATCTGTCCATCCAGCGCAAGCAGACGCTGGTCATCATGCTGACCAGCACCGTTGCACTGGTATTGGCTTGCGCGGGATTCTTCGCCTACGAAGTCATCGGGTTTCGCCAGACAATGACCCAGAATCTCACGACGCTTGCCCAAATCATCGGCGATAACAGCAGCGGGGCTTTGGATTTCAACGATCCCAAGGCCGCTCAGGAAATCCTGTCTGCGTTGCGCGCCGAACCGAATATCACCGCCGCCTGTATTTATACCAAGGACGACCAGCGATTTGCCACGTATCGTCGTGCTGATGTCTTAACAGATTTCTCACCGCTCAAGATGAAAACGGACGGCCACCAGTTCGCCAACGGCTACCTGATCCTATGCCGTCACATCACGCAGAAGGGCGACACAGTTGGCTCGGTCTATTTGCAGTCAGACTTGCGGGATCTGTCTGTGCGGCTGCGAAAATACATCAGCATTGTCGGCATTGTGTTGTTCGCTTCCACGTTGGCCGCCTTTCTATTGTCGTCCAAGCTGCAACGCTGGCTCTCAGAGCCGATCTTGCTTTTGGCCAGGACAGCCCGCGCCGTCGCTCTCCAAAAGAACTATGCGCTGCGTGCGGTCAAGAAAAGCCAGGACGAATTGGGAATGCTGACCGATGACTTCAACGAGATGTTGACCCAGATTCAGCAACAAGATGCCGCGTTGCAGGCGGCGAACGAGAGCTTGGAAATACGGGTCGAGGGACGCACGCGTGAGTTGGAAAGCTCCCTGTCTCTCCTTCATGCCACGATCGAGTCCACCGTCGACGGCATTCTCGTGGTGGATCGGCAGGGCAAGGTCGTGACCTACAACGGGAAGTTCGCGAGCATATGGGGCATCCCGGAGGCTGTGATTTCGTCTCGTGATGACGAGCAGTTGATGGCGGCCGTTCTCGATCAACTGAATGACCCCGAGGGATTTCTGAGCAAAGTGCGGGAGTTGTACGCGAACCCGGGCGCCGAGAGCTATGATGTGATTGGATTCAAGGACGGCAAAATCTTGGAGCGGTACTCGCAGCCCCAGTATATACGGGAAGACATCGTCGGACGCGTTTGGAATTTCAGGGACATCACGGAGCGCAAGCGCGCCGAGGTGAAGCTGGAAAACCTCCACCGGCAACTGCTGGATACCTCTCGGCAGGCGGGCATGGCGGAAGTGGCCACCAACGTGCTGCACAACGTCGGCAATGTGCTGAACAGCCTGAACGTCTCTTCTGCAGTCGTATCCGATAAGGTTCGGAAATCCAAACTCTCGAACCTGGCCAAGGCGGCTGGATTGCTCCAGGAGCACAAGGACGATTTAGCCGCCTTTCTCAGCGGCGATCCGAAGGGCATGCAGTTGCCTGATTACCTGGTCAATCTCGCCCAGCACCTGACCGGGGAGCAGGCGGAGATCCTCAAGGAGCTTCAATCCCTCAACAGCAACATCGAGCACATCAAGGAGATCGTTGCGATGCAGCAGAACTACTCCAGGGTTTCCGGGGTGGTGGAGTCGCTGCCCGTGGCCGAGATGGTCGAGGACGCGCTGCGCATGCATGCCGCGGCGCTGGCGCGTCACGACGTGCAGGTCATTCGCGAATACGCCGATACTCCGCCGGTATTGGTCGACAAACACAAGGTGCTGCAGATCCTGGTGAACTTGATCCGGAACGCCAAATACGCGCTCGATGAAGGCGACCAGCGCGACAACCTACTCACGGTGCGGGTGACCAAAAACAGCAGTGACTTTGTCCATGTCTCGGTCATCGACAATGGCGTCGGCATCTCCCCGCAAAATCTCCCGCGGATTTTCGAGCACGGATTCACCACCCGCAAGGACGGGCACGGGTTTGGTCTGCACAGCGGCGCCCTGGCGGCCAAGGAGCTGGGTGGAACGTTGACCGTGCACAGCGACGGCGTGGGCAAGGGAGCGACGTTTACGCTAACGCTGCCCTGCGCACCGAAGAATGGGAACTCATGAAATATTCATCTCCTGAAAGAAACCGACGTGTCCTGGTGATCGACGACAATCGCGCGATCCACGACGACTTTCGCAAAATCCTCAACGGAGCTGCGGTCGAGAGCGGAGCGCTCGCCAAGGCGGAGGCTGTGTTGTTCGAAGAACAGGCTCACGCACAAAGGCCGATGCCTTTCCAGATCGATTCCGCCTACCAAGGGCAGGAAGGACTTGCCCGTGTGCAGATGGCCGTCCAAGCGCGGTGCCCCTACGCGCTGGCGTTTGTGGATGTGCGGATGCCTCCGGGCTGGGACGGAGTGGAAACCATCCAGAGAATCTGGGAGGTCGATCCCGATCTGCAAGTGGTGGTCTGCACGGCGTATTCCGATTACTCGTGGGACGAAATGATCAACAAAGTCGGCAAGTCCGATCGCATGTTGATTCTCAAAAAGCCGTTCGACGTCGTCGAGGTTTTGCAGCTCGCCAGCGCGCTGACGGAAAAGTGGTGGTTGCAGCAACAGGTCAAGTGCCAGGTCGATGAGTTGGAACTGAAGGTGACCGAGCGCACGAAGAAACTGCAGGAAGCCAATGAGATGCTGCTGCTCGAGGTCGCCGAGCGCAAGCAGGCCGAAGCAACCTTGCAGATCAAGACCGAGCAACTCCAGGCGATCACTGACGCGATGGTGGCGTTTCTCCAAAGCGGAGGCGAGCACGTGCCCAGCAGCATCCTCCTGCACAACGCGCTGAAGCAGACTGGCAGCGAGTGTGGATTCGTGGCGGTTGTGATGGATGGGCCCACGCTGCGCATCCTGGCGCACTCAGGCATCGGTTGGGACGAGACCATCCAGCAAGGGGTTTCCGGGGACGCCGCAGACGGCGACAAAGAGAACTGGCGCCTGGAGTTCACGAATATCAAGAACCTTTTCGGCAGCGTCATCACCAGTGGGCAATCAGTCATCTCCAACGAACCGGGTGCCGATTCCCGCTCGGGCGAGGGGTTGCCGGCAGGGACGCTGCCATTGCGGCGTTTTCTAGGGGTGCCAATCCTCAGCGGGACGCAAGTGGTGGGCATGATCGGCGTGGCCAATCGCCCCGATGTTTACACCGGTGAGCAACAGAACAAGATCGAAATCCTGACGCGTGCCGCCGGAATCCTGTTTGACAGCTACCAGCACCAACAACGGGAGGGTGCTTTGGAGCAGCAATTGCGTCAGGCCCAGAAGGTCGAGGCAATCGGCCGACTCGCCGGCGGCGTGGCGCACGATTTCAACAACATTCTGACCACCATCCTGGGCTACAGCGAACTCATGCTGACGCGGATCAAGCCCGACGATTCGCTGCGTGCCAATATCGAAGAAATTCGCAAGGCCGCCGAACGCGCCGCCGCGCTGACGCGGCAATTGCTTGCCTTCAGCCGCAAGCAGATTCTGGAGCCGAAGGTGGTCAACCTCAACGACACCCTGAAAGACCTGAGCACGATGTTGCGCCGCATGATCGGCGAGGACATCGAACTGACCACCATTGGCGCGCCGGATCTCGGACGGGTGAAAGTCGATCCAAGCCAGATCGAGCAGGTGATTATCAATCTGGCCATCAACGCGCGCGATGCGATGCCACAGGGCGGCAAGTTGAAGATCGAAGCTGCCAACGTTGTATTGGACGAGACCTACGCAGCCGAGCATGAAGGTGTTGCCCCGGGCAAGTACGTCGTGCTCACCATCAGCGATACCGGTATCGGCATGAGTGCCGAGGTGCGGGCCCGCATTTTCGAGCCGTTCTTCACCACCAAGGAAGTAGGCAAGGGCACAGGTTTGGGATTGGCGACCTGCTACGGCATCGTCAAACAAAGTGGCGGCCACATCAGCGTTGACAGTGAGCCCGGCCACGGGACAACCTTCACAATTCACCTGCCGCAGCTTGAGGGAGCGGCCACGGTCCGTCCCAAGCGAGACGAATCTGACGATCTGCCGCACGGCAAGGAGACTGTGCTGCTTGTCGAAGACGAGCCGAGTCTGCTCAAACTCGCCAGTTTGATCTTGCAGGAGCTCGGTTACACGGTGTTGGAAGCGTCCAATGGACGGGAGGCCTTGCGCATTGCCAAGGAAAGGAATGGACAGGGAGTCGATTTGGTGCTCACCGACGTGGTGATGCCGCAGATGGGAGGCAAGGAACTCGCCGATCAGATTCACGCAGCACATCCTGAGATCAAGGTGCTTTTCAGTTCCGGTTACACGGTGAACACGATCGTCCACCACGGCGTGCTGGACGACGGCGTTGCGTTTTTAAACAAGCCGTACACTCGTGACGTGCTCGCGCGCAAGGTCCGCGAGGTGCTGGACCGTCCAAAGCCTGGGAACGCAGCCAGCACGGCGGCTCCCTCGAGTGGCTAGCGCTGGTTGCGCGAGAAACTTTCCACCAGTTCTTCGGTGGAGCAGGTGGCGGTGCCAATCTTGCCGACGACAACACCGGCGGCATGGTTGGAAATCTCTGCTGCCTCGACCGGACTCGCTCCCGCG
>Ga0116131_1002072_pt1 | contig 10794 bp, 12 predicted proteins | sample June2015DPH_17_1_FD_89734 | JGI IMG/M metagenome (GOLD analysis project Ga0116131, IMG submission 89734) | Peatland microbial communities from SPRUCE experiment site at the Marcell Experimental Forest, Minnesota, USA - June2015DPH_17_100 | ecosystem: Environmental > Terrestrial > Soil > Wetlands...
CACGCGACCCAGGTTGCGCCGACGAGCGGCGCCATGGGCTACGGCGTGCCGGCCGCAGTGGCGGCGAAGGCGGTCGCGCCCGACCGGACGGTGATCTGCTTCGCCGGCGACGGCGACTTCCTCATGAGCGGCCAGGAGCTCGCGACCGCGGTGCAGTACGACCTGCCGGTCGTGATCCTCGTCGTGAACAACGGCATGTACGGGACGATCCGGATGCACCAGGAGCGGCACTTCCCCGGGCGCGTCGTCGGCACGGACCTCGTGAATCCCGACTTTGCCGCGTACGCACGCGCCTTCGGCGCGCACGGCGAGCTGGTGACGCAGACGTCGGAGTTCGCGGGCGCGCTCGACCGCGCGCTCGCGGCCGGTCGGCCCGCGCTGCTCGAGCTGCAGATCGATCCCGAGGCGATCACCCCGCGGACGACGCTCAGCGCGATCCGCGCAGGTAACTGATCTTGGGCGGCCGTCAGGAGATCCGCGTTCCCGGCCAGGCGGAGCCGATCAGCCACTACACCGACGCCGTGCGCGCCGGCGACCTGCTCTTCGTCTCCGGCTGCATCTCGGTGGACAGCGAGGGCCGGCTCGTCGGCGGGGACGACGTCGTCGCGCAGGCGCGGCGGGTGTTCGCGAACGTCGGCAGCATCCTCGAAGCGCTCGCCTCGATCGCCCGGAGCAAGCGCCGCGGAGGACGAGCGAGTCGACTGCGTGCAAGCGGATGATCCGGTATAGAGGGAAAGACAGAAAACCCGAGGCGGCTGGGGCCACTTCAGGCCGCCGCGCCGGGGGCCAGTGCGAGCTGCCGCTCTCATTCGCCGAGCTGAGGAGTAAAGGCCATGTCGCAAGACGTTGAGGCACCCGCCCGTTCCCCCCGCCGGATCTACATCGGCGGAGAGTGGCGCCCGTCCGCCTCGGGCGAGACGTACGAGAGGCACAACCCGATGCGGCCCTCAGAGGCCGTCGCTCGGGTGGCGTCTGCCAACGAGGAGGATGCCGAAGCAGCGGTCGTGGCGGCGCAGCGCGCCTACCCCGAATGGGCCGCGCTTCCGCTCGCGAAGCGCGGCGCATACCTGAACGCTGCTGCGGCCGCGCTCGAGAAGCGCAGTGAGCGCGTCGCCCGGGACATGGTGAACGAGATGGGCAAGCCGCTGCGCGAGGCGCAGGCGGAGGCCGCCCGCGGCGCGCAGATCCTGCGCTACGCGGCGAGCCAGGCGTTCATGCCGGTCGGCGAGCATTTCGAGCAGGCGGCGACCGGCGCGCAGGTCTCGACACGCCGTCGGCCCATCGGCATTGTCGCGCTGATCACGCCTTGGAACTTCCCGTGTGCGATTCCGCTCTGGAAGCTCGCACCGGCGCTGATGTACGGCAACACCGTCGTGCTCAAGCCAGCCCACGACTCGCCGCTCACAGGCCTGCACATCGCGGAGTGCTTCGCCGAGGCCGACCTACCCCCGGGCGTGCTGAACGTGCTGACGGGACGCGGCGCGACCGCGGGCGCCGCGTTGGTCAACGACACGCGCGTGCGGGCGCTGTCGTTCACCGGCTCAGCCGCGACCGGCCATTCGGTGCGGGACGAGGCGACGAAGCTGGGCAAGCGCGTCCAGCTCGAGCTCGGCGGACACAATCCCCTGATCATCACCGCCGACGCCGACCTCGACCGGGCCGCCGAGGCGGCGTATGCCGGCGCCTTCTGGTCGGCCGGCCAGAAGTGCACGGCGACGCGCCGTATCTATGTCCACGAGGACGCCTATGCGGCCTTCAGCGAGAAGTTCCTCGCGCGGATCGGGCGCGGGAAGGTTGGCGACCCCAGCGACCCGGAGGTCGAGGTCGGTCCGATCGTGAACGAGTCCCAGTTCGACGAGGTCATGGACGCGATCGAGCGCGGCAAGTCAGAAGGCGGACACGTGCTCGTGGGCGGCAGGCGCGCAGACGAGCACGGTTACCTGATCGCCCCGACTGTCTTCGAGGACGTGCGCGACGACGCGTTCCTGTCCTGCGAAGAGGTATTCGGCCCGGTGACCTCCCTCTACCGGTTCTCGACCCTCGACGAGGCAATGGAACGCGCGAACGCGGGGGCATTCGGTCTTTCCGCGGGGATCTTCACGTCGAGCCTCGCGGCAGCGACACGTTTCCAGAACGAGTCCCAGGCTGGGTTGATCCATGTCAACTCGCAGACGGCCGGAGCGGATGTCCACGTCCCCTTCGGCGGTATCAAGAACAGCGGCTTCGGCCCACACGAGCAGGGCCGGGCCGCACTCGAGTTCTACACCGACATCGTCACGATCTACCTCGACGCGTGATCTCAGCAGGAATTCAGCGCACGCTGGAGGCGCAGCCCGGAGGCCACTCGAGCAGGTCAAAACCCGCCCGCCTAACCCACCCCAACCAGCAGGAGGAGCGACAATGGCCGCGTACCGTATCGCGGTGAACATGGAGTTCGTCCGCAGCGCGGACAAGAGCTTCGAGGACGGCGTTCGCATCGCGTCCGAGCTCGGCTATCGCTGGGTCGAGCCGATGGTGCACACGGGCTGGGAGCTGCTGAGCGAGGTGCACTACTTCCACTCCTTCTCGATGGAGGAGGACCCGCTGCTGATGCGGGAGATCTGCGACCGCTACGGTGTCGGAGTCTCGAGCCTCAGCGGCCACAGCCCGCTGATGAAGCCGGAGGCGGCGGTGCCGCGACTTACCCGCGCCATCGTGCTCGCGGACGCCGTCGGCACGCGGTTCGTGAACACGGACGAGATGGTGAAGCCCGATTGGATGGACGACGCGCAGGCGCACGAAGTGATGCGCTACACGCTCCAGAAAGCGGCGCTCGTCGCCGCCCGCCACGGTGTCTTCGTCTGCATCGAGCCGCACGGCATCTACACGAAGACGTCCGAGGGGCTTCTGCGGATCGTCGAGCTCGTGCCCTCGCCGTGGATCCAGGTCAACTGGGACACCGGGAACGCGTACCTCGCCGGCGTCGAGGATCCGTACGAGGCGCTCGAGCGCGTCAGCGACCGCGTCTTCCACGTCCACGCCAAGGAGATCTCGTTCGAGCACGGCGAGCGGGAGCGCGGCAAGGTCACGGGCACGCCCGTCGGCTGCGCCTGCGGCGACGGGGTCGTCGACTGGGAGCGCGTCCTGCACATCCTCGACCCGCTCGACCGCGAGCTGACGCTCAGCGTCGAGTGCGGGACGATCGACGAAGCCGAGCGGAGCCGGTCGTTCCTCGCGGATCTACTCGAGCGCCGGAACTGAAGGGAGACCGACCGCGATGAAGGCCCGTCTCGTCCCGCTCTACTTCCGCTCCGCGGACGATCCCGACTTCGCCGCCCAGACGCAGCGGCTACGCGAGCTGCTCGGCGACCACGCCGAGCTGCTCGAGCCGTTCCCGCTCGGGGCGGTGCTGCCGGAGGCCGACGCGGTCGTCTTCCCGCAGCTCGTCGGCGACGCGTACCGCCGCGTGCCGGAGATCCGCGCCCTGACGCTGCCGATCCTCGTGCTCACGTCGGAGTTCGGGACGATGGCCATGTGGGACTGGGAGATCGCCGGCTATCTCAGGGGTGAGGGGATCGAGACGATCGCGCCCTACTCGCTCGCGGGCGCGACGACCGTGTGCCGGGCGCTCGTCGCCAGGCGCCAGCTGCGGCAGGGGAAGTTCCTCGTCTACCAGGACCGGCCGGGCGAGGGAGGCTTCCAGCCGAGCATCTTCAAGCGCTTCTACTGGTGGGAGGACGAGTGCAGCGAGCGGATGCGCGACGTCTTCGGCCTCACGATCGTCAAGCGGAGCTTCCGGGAGCTCGGCGAGCGCGCCCAGCGCATTCCCGACGACGTCGCGCGCGTGGAATGGGAGCGCTGGCGCGAGCGCGTGCCGCTCGGGGACGTCGGCGAGCGCGCGACGCTCAGCGCGCTCAAGCTCTACCGTGCCGTGCGCGACGAGGTCGACGCCGAGGAGGGTGTGCTCGCCGCGGGAATCAACTGCTTGAACGAGTCGGCGTTCTCGGACACGACGCCCTGCCTGGCCTGGAACCTCCTCTATCAGGAGCGCGACCTGATCTGGGGCTGCGAGGGCGACACGGTCTCGATGCTCACGAAATTCATCGTGCACCGGTCGCTGCGCGCCCCGATCATGATGACGAACCTCTACCCGTTCCTCATGGGGCAGACCGCGCTCAAGCACGAGCGCATTCCGGCGTTCCCCGAGGTCGACGAGCCCGAGAACTACGTGCTGGCGGCGCACTGCGGCTACCTCGGCGTCGTGCCCCAGCCCTTCGCGACGGAGTGGAAGCTGCGCGGCAAGGTGCTGGCGATCGTCGACCAGAACGCCACGGCGATCGATGCACGCCTGCCTGTCGGCGACCTGACGCTCGCGAAGCTCGACTCGACGCTCCGGACGCTCGTCGTCGCCGAGGGCGAGCTGACCGGCTACGCGGGCTACCCGGGCTCGGACTGTCTCAACGGCGCGCTCATCCGGGTCCCGGACGGCCACGCGCTGATGAAGCGCCTGCCGTCACACCACTCGCTGCTGACGGTCGGGCACGACCGCCCGGGCCTCGAGCTGCTCGGCCAGGTCTTCGGGCTGCAGATCGACCGGCTCGAGGCCTCGGCGTGAGCACATACCTATGGGCGTCGCCGTAGCCACCCCAACCAGCAGGAGGAGAGGTCCAGATGCCGATCGTGAGTGTCCAGCTGTTTACAGGCCGCACCACCGTGATGAAGGAGTTCCTGGGTCGCGCGATCGCCGACGCGATCTCCGAGATCGCCGGGGCGCCGCGTGAGGCGGTGCAGGTCATCTTCAACGACGTGGCGAAGGATGAGTGGGCGATCGGGCCGAGTCTCGTCTCGAGCCGCCGGCCTGCGCCTCCGGCCGAGCATGTTCCCGCGCTCGTGTCCGCGGAGCGCGCCAAGCTGAAGGACGGAAAGCGCGCCGAGTACGTCGCCTGGAGGCGCGACTCCCTTCTTCCGTTCCTCGCCTCCCAGGAAGGCTTTCTCTCGTCCACGCTGCTCACGGAGACGGACGGCGCGGACGAGTACGTGATCGTCGACAAGTGGACGTCGCCCGAGGCGCAGGAGCGGTCCGCGTCGGATCCCAGGGCCGCGGAGCTTCGCGACGAGGCGCAGCAGTTCCTCGACGGCAAGGTCGCCGGCGACTTCGCCGGACGCGTCGTCGACGTCCTCCACGGCCGGACCTGAGACGCGGTGACTGACCTGCCGACGCTGCGGCCGGTTGCCGAGTGCCGCTGGGACCTCGTGGCGCTCGGCGAGGTGATGCTGCGGCTCGATCCGGGCGACGGGCGCATCTCGACCACGAGGTCGTTCCGCGCCTGGGAGGGCGGCGGCGAGTACAACGTCGCCCGCGGCCTGCGCCGCTGCTTCGGCCTCCGGACGGCGGTCGTGTCGGCGCTGGCGGACAACCCGGTCGGCCGCCTGATCGAGGACCTCGTCCTCCAGGGCGGCGTCGACGCGTCGCACGTCCGCTGGGTGCCGTACGACGGGATCGGCCGCTCGGTCCGCAACGGGCTCAACGTCACCGAGCGCGGGTTCGGCGTCCGCGGCGCCGTCGGCTGCTCCGACCGCGGGCACGATCCTCGACCGCGTCGGCGGCGGTCACGCGCGCGTCCAGCGGTAGGCGTCCTCACGACAAGGAGATAGCGATGAACAGCACGCAGGAGACCTGGCTCGTGACGGGCGGATCCGGCTGCATCGGCGCCTGGACCGTGCTCACGCTCGTTCGCGAGGGCGTGAAGGTCGTCGCGCTCGCCAGGGAAGTCGACGGCCACCGGCAACGCCTGATCGCCTCGGACGACGAGCTGCGACGGATCACCTCGGTCCAGTGCGACATCACCGACCTCGCCGGGCTCGAGGGCGTCCTGGCCGAGCACGAGGTGACCCACGTCGTCCATCTGGCCGCGCTGCAGGCGCCGTTCTGCAAGGCGGACCCGCCGCTCGGAGCGCAGGTGAACGTGACCGGCACGACGAACGTGCTCGAGGCCGTCCGGCGCCACGGCCTGAGGACGCCGGTCGCCTACGCGAGCTCGTCGGGCGTCTACGACGCAACCGGCGAGTCGTTCACGCCGCCGACGATCTATGGCGTCTACAAGGTCGCGAACGAGGGCTGCGCCCGAATCTACTGGCAGGACCATCAGGTGGCGAGTGTCGGACTGCGCCCGCTCGTCGCGTACGGCCCCGGGCGCGACCAGGGCATGACTGCCTCGCCCACCGAAGCGATGTTCGCAGCCGCGAGAGGCGAGCCGTTCCACATCTCGTTCGGCGGCCGGATGCAGTTCCAGTACGCGCCCGACCTCGCCCGCGCGTTCATCGACGCCGCCCGTCGTCCGCCGTCCGGCGCGGAGGTCTTCAACCTCGGCGGTCCGGTCGTCTCGATGTCGGAGATCGTGTCGGCGATACGGGCCGCGATCCCCGACGCGCAGATCACCTTCGACGAGGTGTCGCTCCCGTTCCCGTCACGGCTCTCCGAGCCGTGGTTCGACATGCCCCTGACGCCGCTCGAGCAGGGCGTTCGGGAGACGGTGGAGGTTTTCGCCCAGGCCGCCGCGTCGACCGGCTAGCGCAGGATGTTCACGGCCCGCGCCACCACCATCACGGCGAGGGAGAGGCTCATCGCCGACTGCGCGAGCATCAGCATCTTCGCCCAGCGGCTGAGCGGCATCGTGTCGGTTGGGCTGAACGCCGCGGCGTTCGTGAACGAGACGTAGAGGTAGTCGATGAGCCGCTCAACCAGGCCCGCACGCTGCTCAACCAGCACTCGAAGACCGGAGTCGCTCTCCGGCAGCGCCTCGACTACGCGCTCGAGCGTTGCCGTGAGCAGCCAGATCAGAACGACACTGTCGGTCGGGCTCGGACTCGAGCCTACTTCGCCCAGCAGCGCCTGCGTCACCCCGGCTGCGTCGAACGGTGCTGCTGCGATCGCCGCGCCGTAGCGTCGGATCGGCTGATCGACGCCGAAGCCCTCGCCGCGGCCAAAGCGCTGACGAAGCTGCGGCCACGGTGCCTCGTCACGGTCGGGAACCAGGCGGTCGAGCGCCCAGACACAAAGCGCGAGGTGCAGGTCCGGGGATAGGGACGGATCGCGTTTGGCGAGTCCGTCGACGGCGTCCACAGCTGCCGCCGTTAGCGCAGCATCAGTCTGCTGTAATTCAGCCTTCGCGCGGGTCTTCTGGGTCCCAGATGGTCGGATCGAGCGCCCAGTAGGTCTCGGCGAGGCCCGGCCGAGCTGGTAGGCGCTCGCGACCGTGAAAGCGTCGCGCAGCGACGGGGGATCAGCGGTAACCACGATGGGGGCGCCGCGAGTGTGCGCGACGCTAATCGTTACCGGGTTGGAGCGTGAGGTGGGGTGATCTCAACGGCCGCCGGCACGGTCAAGTGGTTCGATCTTCAGCGGGATTACGGCTTCATCAGGCCCGAGCAAGACGGCTCCTATCTTTTCGTTCACCCACCGGTATCGCCGAGGGCGGCCCCAGGTCGCTGGAGGCGGGCGCCAGGGTGACATACGAGGTGCGCCGCGGACGCACGGGCACGGAGGCCTTTGATGTCCGGCCGGCTGCCCGACCGGCATGGGCAAAGTCGGCCCCTGGCAGCGCAGGCGAGGAGCGTCAGCGCTTGAGACTGCCGCGGCCGTTCGGCGCAGATCGGGAGCCGTCACCGACGACGGGGCAGCGCGAGGGAAGGAAGCGCGGATGAACGATCTCGACACGAGTATCGAGGAAGCACAGGCACTTCTTGCGTCAGGCCACGAGGCGAAGGCTGTCCAGCTCCTCCACGACACGCTCACCGCGACTCACGACCCCGAGCTGCTGCAGCAGATCCACGAACTCGCGGCGCAGGCTCACGAGCGGGCACGCGGCTTCCAGAAGATCGAGTGGCGCAAGCTCATGATCGAGTCCGAGCCACAGGACACCGACGACTGAGTCGAACGGGCAACAAAGGTGACGGTCGAAGCGTGAACGTGCCGGCTCGACGTACCCAGCACGTGTGGAAGCGCTCTCGGACGAGTTTCGCGAGCGGCACGCCAAGCACTTGAGCGATCTTCTTAGTGGTGACTATCGTAGGGCGGTCGGCGGCCGTTATCGCCAGCGCCGAACGGGGAGCGGGCGTGTGTGACAGCGACGGCGATCCAATCCTCTGGCCCGCGCGTGACGAGGTCGCCCGCCTCGTGTTGGCGATGAGATCTGTGGTGGAGGTTCGGTTGTCGTGATCCGCGTCGTGATCGTCGAGGACCACACGCTGGTGCGCTCCGGCTTTCGCCTCCTGCTGGAAGCCGAAAAGGACATGACGGTCGAGGACGAGGCCGGCGACGCCGACCAGGCCGTGCGCCTGGCGCGCCTGCACAAGCCCGATGTCGTCCTACTCGACCTCGTGATGCCGGGACGCAGCGGCCTCGAGGCGATACCGGCGATCAGGAAGGCCGCGCCCAAGGCACAGATCCTCGTGCTCTCGATGCACGACGACCCAAGCTACGTGCGCGCAGCGTTCACCGCCGGCGCGAGCGGCTATCTGCTCAAAGACGCCGCCGACACCGAGCTCGTCGCGGCGGTTCGCGAGGTGGCCGCCGGCCGACGCTACGTCCACCCCGCCCTGGGAGTACGGCTCGCGGAAGCCGAGACACATCCGCCTGCGGCGGATGACCCGCTCTCCGAGCGCGAGCGCGAGGTACTGCGGCTGCTCGCGCTCGGCAACACCAACCAGGAGATCGCAAAGATGCTCTACATCTCGGTCCGCACCGCCGAGACACACCGGGCGCACATCATGAGAAAGCTAGGCCTCTCCACCCGCGCAGAACTCGTCAGCCACGCACTCCACCGGGGCCTCCTCGACCAGCAGGAAGCGGACGAGCCTTGGCACACGACCTGACCGCGGACGGACGGTGCGAGACCTGCGGGGCTGGCTGCGCTGGCGTGTTCGAGGGGCGACCCGGCCGCTGGCGAGCGCGGCGTCTGTCGGTTCGCGTCGGCACGGCGTGAATGGCGTCCGCTCACCGGTTGCCGCCGGACGCTTCTACCCGGCGCGCGCCGCCGAGCTCGCCGGCATCGTCGATCGGTTGCTCGCGGCAGCCCGCCCGCCCCTGCCGGCGGGCGAGCTACGCGCGCTCGTCGCCCCGCACGCCGGCTACGTCTACTCCGGCGCCGTCGCCGCGGCCGCGTTCGCGGCACTTCCCCCGCAGGCCGGCACACTCCGGGTCGCGCTGCTCGGGCCGTCCCACTTCACCCCGCTCCGAGGGGCGGCCGTCTCCGGTGCACACGCCTGGCAAACGCCGCTCGGCACGGTGCTCGTCGACGGCGAGCTGCGGGCCACAGCAGTAGAAGCCGGCGCCGTCGTCGACGACCGGCCACACCACGGCGACCACGCTCTGGAGGTGGAGCTGCCCTTCCTGCAGCGGCGTGCGGGTGCAGGGCTACGCGCGCTCCCGGTCGCCATCGGCAGCAGCCGCGTCGACGAGACGGCATGCCTCGTGGCGGCCCTAGCCGGCGACGCGCTGATCGTCGTCAGCACCGACCTCAGCCACTACCACGACGACGTGACCGCACGGAAGCTCGACCGCCGCACCGCGCAGGCGGTGCTGGCTCTCGACGACGGGGCGATCCGCGAGCTCGACGCCTGCGGGGCCAGCGCTCTGCGCGGCCTGCTCGCTCACGCGCGCCAAGCCGGCTGGGTCTGCACGCTTCTCGACCTGCGCACCTCGGCCGACACGTCGGGCGACCTCCGCCACGTGGTCGGCTACGGCGCGTTCGCGCTCACCGCGAGGGTCTCTAACCGTCCGGTGGGACAGCCGACTCATCGTGGAGGAAGATCGCCCAGCCCCGGCCGGGAACGGTCGGATCGACGTTGTACTTGACGACGGCAAACTGCTCGTAGGTGCCGGTCTCGGTCCAGACCGCCTCGCTGTCGCTGCACAGTTCGCGTCGAACGTCGCCCCAATCCTGCGCGCGATCCAATCCTGCGCGCCGATCATCTCGGATGAGGTCGTGCAAAGCTCGACGGCCGGCTCCTCCTCCTTGGGACACGCAGCCGAGTGTACGGCGCGCCTCGCTTAGCGGATAGGAGCGTTGCCGTAGACACGTTCCGCCGACGCGCTCCACCCGCCGCAAACGTTGGCGACCTACCTGCGCGGCTACGCCAACCGACTCGACGAGCGCCAGGCTGACACCCTGCAAGGACTACACCGAGCGCCGAGTTAGCTGTCCTGCCCACGGTGGCGATCCTCTGGGGGCTCTTCACGGTCGGCAGGCTTCAGGCATCGCTTTCCGCGAGTTCGGTGTAGGTGGGGGTTGTGAGGTAGCGCTCGCCGGTGTCCGGGAGGAGCGTGACGAGGAGCTTGCGCGGTCCTCCGGTCGTGCTGCGAGGCGGCAGGCCACATGGGCGGCAGCGCCGGACGAGATCCCGACCAGCAGCCCTTCTTCGCGCACGAGCCGTCGCGTCATGGTGACGGCGTCGTCGTTCTCGACCGTCTCGATCTCGTCGACGAGATCCATACGCAGGACATCGGGCTTGAAACCGGCCCCGATGCCCTGGATCGGGTGAGAGCCGTTCGCTCCGCCGGAGAGGACGGCCGAAGCGGCCGGCTCCACCGCGATCGCAGAGACGGCTTGAGGGCGGTCAAAGGAGATATCGATGTTTGAAGCTATCCATTTGCTTGCTGGACGGAGGGTTGTGGATGCCGTGTGGAGCCGCGTGGAGCAGTACGCTGTGGTGGCGATGCGGCTCTATCACGTCCCTAATAGCAGCTCGCAGCGGGTCGTCTGGCTGCTCGAGGAGCTCGGTGAGCCGTACGAGTTGGTCATCCTCGGCGATCGC
>Ga0116131_1002075_pt1 | contig 10779 bp, 17 predicted proteins | sample June2015DPH_17_1_FD_89734 | JGI IMG/M metagenome (GOLD analysis project Ga0116131, IMG submission 89734) | Peatland microbial communities from SPRUCE experiment site at the Marcell Experimental Forest, Minnesota, USA - June2015DPH_17_100 | ecosystem: Environmental > Terrestrial > Soil > Wetlands...
AGCTGTGATTGCAGCCCGGCGCGATTTGGAAAGTGTCGCCCGTACTTGGCGAGCCGCCCTCTGGCGCGGCGAATAACGGCAGCGAAAACGTAAGCGAGGTACCGTCCCAATGTTTTATTTGATTCGATAGCCCGCTATTCACGCCGCTGGTCCATGTAAGCAAACCGTCATCAAACCAACCGGCTGGCGCGGGATCGGTTGGCGTTGCACTGCCTACCATAAGCAACCCGGCGTTGGGTATGATTTCCACAGCGCTTACCACGCTGGCCACGCTGCCGCCTTGCGTAAAAGAATCCAAATCAACCTTGCACAAAACATCGCCCAATTCCGCCCGGCACACTGGCCCGTAAACCTCGCCAACCACAAACTGGAGTTGCTGTAGCTGGCCACGGCACTCCGCGGTCCACACGCCGTTCTTCATTGTGATTTTGCCAATGGTTGCTTTTCTGATCTTGATTTCGCCCATTGTCAAGTCGGCGTAATTCACTGTGCGGATTTCAACCACGGCGGCGTCGTACAACTTGCCGCGGATGTCTGTTTCGTTAATTTCGGCGGAATCCAGAAAGGCGTCGGCGTCCATGTTATCGGGCGACAAATCACTGCTGGCGGCGTCCGCGGTCCGGGTCATTCCATCGTTGGCCTTGTACGTTATCGCCACGTTGGCCTTTACGCCATCCGTTGATGTGTACGTGATATTTGTGTCGTGATCGGTAAGCGCCACAGTGTAGCCATCAGAACGCACGACTAAGAAAAGCGTTGCCAGCGTTGTGCAATCCGACTGGAGGTGATTTTTCATAGCAGTCGTGGCGGACTTCATTTTGACCTCCAATTGGGATTTTCTGCCCAGAGCTTTTTCATACGCGCCGATTTTTTGATGCGCGTAGCTTTAGAATTTTTGGTGCCCAAAAGATGCTTACTACCTCGCTGTACGCCAACTTTTCCTTTATTCCAAGGCGAGCAACCCTTTTTGGTGCGGCTAACCGCAACACGATGTTCTGTAGAAAGCTGTTTACCTTTATTCCATGCTTTCACAACACCTTTGCTGCCCTTATTCCAAGCCGCCGGGCGGCGTGCCATATTCGTTGTGCCCTCGCCGCCAGCCGTTCGATTTCGCAAACAGCCCGTACCAAGATCAATGCGGCCATAATAGGCAATCAAAAACTTTTCAGCCGCAAAAGCTTCTTCTTCAGAAGTGTGTGGCTCTAAAATAATCCTATCTTTTGGCGGGCCTCCTTTTCTATACACGCGCGAGCGGACGCCTTTGCCAACATAATATGGCGTGCCATTTTCGCGAAGCCACATATACGTGTAAAAAATCATCCTTGCCAAACCTCCACTGTGCCATCCAGCTTGTGTACCACGGCCACAGCCCTGTGTTTGCTACAGCCGTTAATTTCCTCGCGCCATTCAATCACGCCGGGCGCGGTTTCGTATCCAGCTTGCGTGCTGTGCGAACGCAAGGCGCTGCACTGATCGCAGTGCTTCAAATCTTTGCTCAAATTCGCATTACAGGTTTCAAGCGCCAAAGTATCCTCCAAGCATTACTTGTCGAAAGGCCCATACTTTCGTCATGTTCTGCACTTGCTTGGTCTTATAATCTGGCCGCAAACTGGCGGCCCGTATTGCTGCCCGAAAAACAGGATTGTTTACTCGGGCAAGCCCCGCGCGCTTTTGAGCTTCGTGCCAAGCCAAGCTTCCTGATCGTGTTTTTCCGCCCGCAATCCGCGATTGCCGCCAACTATCCGCCGCAAGCATGGCAACAGTTCTTTTTTCTTTCCAACCCGGTTGGGCCAGCAATCTTTTTGTTGCCCCAACATGGCGGGCGCGTGTTACGAGATTATGTTTCAAACCAAGTGTGCCATCGCCGCCAGTTGTGAGGTTGTATTCTGCTTTTTCGGCTATAAATTTCTTTTCCAGATCATCGAGCTCTTTTTTGTTTTCTGCAAACGCCAGTACAGAAAACACAAAAGCCGCCGCCCCATACTTTCGGATGGCATTATGAAATTTGTAATGGCTGCCCCTTGCTGCTCTTTGCAAGTGCCAGCAACTTTATCGTTTGGCCAACATAACGCTTGCCGTTAATTTTGTTGGTTGCCCCGTAGATGATTCCAAAAACCATTGTCATTTTCGCATATCAGAATACAGTCGGAACCTTCGCATAAATTCCATTGGTGCTCGCCCATCCGGCGTAATGCACTCCATCGGAGGATATTCGGCCAGATACTTCATGACCAAGTTTTCAGCCTTGACGCAACGTGCATGTTCCGCTTGCAAGGCCCGCGTGCCCACGGTATAAACTTCGCCGCGTAATGCTTGCTTATCGGCCCTGTGTACCATTTCCCGCGCGGCTGGCGTGGGAAAGGGCAGGTTCATGGATTCGTAAATCGCAACAAGCAACGTTTCTTCCAGCTCTTCAAACTGATCGGTTTTCGTGGGCTTGGGTGCATCGCCAGTAACGCATTCCGGCGAATCATGCAACAGGCCGTCCAGTTTCAAACGGTTGGGCAGCAAATCGCACACAACAAAAGTGTGCAAGGTTACCGGCCACCAACGCATACCGTTGCCCGCGTATCGGCACTCGCGGCTTAACGACACTGCCATATCCAACAGCGTGGGTGCGCCGCCGGGGAACGCAATGCAGCCAGAGTACGTGTAAAGCTTACCGCGCCGGAATTGTTCCACGTTGCTCCAATTCTCCCGCAACTTGGCTGGCCAGATTAACCAGCGCCTCAAACATATTTGCCCCAAGCGAGGTTGGGGTTTCCATTCGTACTTGGCCAGAATACATAACGGCATCCAAAAGTTCTTGGTACAAATCAACCAAGGCAACGCGCCCGTTGTTCACGCGCAAATATGTGCCGTATTTTTCTTGGCCCATTTCCGCCCGCTCGAATAAATCCTCGCGCAAGGCCACAATGTTGTTCGGCTTCAAAAGCGGTTCGGGTACGCCCCGCGCCGTGCCCAGCATATCCGCCAGCCGGGCGTCAACGTAGTCCAGCACGATTGCGCCGCCGCCCTGTGGTGGCGCTTGCCGATTGTTGGCCATGCGGCGTTCCGATGGCGTTTTATCCCGCCAGCCCACAAGCTGCCAATGTTTGTAACCACACGGCAAGGCATGGTCACAGGGAATTTCTTCAAGCATAGCCACTTGGTTCGGGTTATGCATCGCGGCGTTGCTCATAGTGCCTTTCAATCGGCCCATGTTGTGGATTGAGTAAATACTCGTACAGGGCCACGGCTTGCCGTTCCAGAAATTCAATCTGGTCCGGGCCGGTTACCAAGTTGAAATCAGCGGGCCAAAATTCCAAGTTGGTTTCGGTAACATCGTTTGGCGGCCTATCCTCGGAAATGAAAAGGCTTCCGTCGGCGTTAAGGCGCTTACAGCGCACAATCACGCCGCCCGCCGCCCGCCATGAATCCGCTTCAAAGGCCAGCCGCAAGTTGGGACACAGCGCAATATCAAGCGGCGGATCTTCAGCAATCGCCGCCAGTACGCGCTCAACCCAATAGTTTTTTGAAATCGCCCGCTTTTCTTTTCCAACTGCGATAAGCACATCCAAGTGCTCGCGGGTCATTTGCTTGCGCGGAATATCGGGCAGCCGCCCTTCCTTAATCGCGCAATCACGAATCAAAGACCCAATGTCGTAAATTTGGGTCAGGTAACCGCGTTGCCGCGCGTGCTTGTAAATCGTGTCGCAGCAAATGGTCTTCCCGTGGCGGGCGCGGCCTGAAAAGCCAAGTATCAGGGGCTTACTCACTGGTTTCCTCCGCTTGCGCCGATTCCGGCATAACAATGGTCAGCGTTGCGGCGTAAATTTTCTGGGCCAGTTCGTTGTTTTCCTCAAGGAAAGCCACAGCGTTGAGGAAACCTTGCCCGATCCTTTCGCCCTTATAGCTGTACCAGCTTCCCGATTTTTCCACAACATTGTTGGCCGCCGCCAGATTTACAAGGTCGTGTATTTGGGAAAAACCACGCCCGTAAATCATTTGCACTTCGGCCTCGCGGAATGGCACAGCAACCTTGTTCTTTACAACCTTGATTTTCGATTGTGCGCCGTAAATAAGTTCACCCTCTTTAAGCTGGCCGATACGCCGCACATCCAGCCGTTGGCTGGCGTAGAATTTCAACGCCCGCCCGCCGGTTGTGGTTTCTGGGCTGCCAAACATAACGCCGATCTTGTCGCGTATCTGGTTAATGAAAATGAACACGGTTTTGGTTCTGGAAATGTTGCCCGTGAGTTTCCGCAAGGCTTGCGACATAAGCCGGGCCTGTAAGCCCATGTGGCTGTCGCCCATTTCGCCGTCCAATTCCGCCTTGGGTACCAGCGCCGCCACGGAATCAACCACAACAATGTCGATTTCGCCACAGCGTACCAGCGCGTCCGCGATTTCCAAAGCTTGCTCGCCGTAATCCGGCTGGGAAATCAAAAGATCGTCAACGTGTACGCCCAGCGCTTTGGCGTACTTGGGGTCCAGCGCGTGCTCGGCATCAATAAATGCCGCCACGCCGCCCCGCGCCTGTGCCTGTGCGATCACTTGCAAGGCAATGGTTGTTTTGCCGCTGGATTCCGGGCCGAATATTTCAGCCACGCGGCCACGCGCGAAACCTCCAACGCCCAGCGCATTGTCAATGGAAAGAACTCCAGTTGGAATAACTTTGATGGGCACAATCACGCGCGTACCCATTCGCATAATCGAACCCTTGCCGTGTTGATTTTCTATCGCGGCAAGGGCCATGTCAATTTTTTTAGCATCCGGCATCATATTCCTCGCCTTTTACATTCCTGCAAAAGTTCTGCGTTAGTGAAGTTTTCTATGGCCGCGTATTTGCGGCGATTCAAACCCTGTTCGTGTCGCGTGGCCCAACGTATATTACCGGGTGTGTAGTGGCCACTGTTTATTATGCGGTCAACGGTGTGCCGTGTTGCGGGGCGCGGGCCAATTTCGGCAAACCATTGCTCAAAGCTAGTAAACAAAAACTGGATACCGCGCGCCCCATAATCCTTAAAAGCACCGTCTTTCGGGTTTGTGCAGCGCCCACGCGCGTTAACATAGGCGGCATATTCCGGCCTTTTTCTGTGGCCATCTATAAAACGCCCGTTGCCTTTTCCCACCGCATTGTGCCCCGGTAGAAATCGCGCCGGTTGCCCTTTAACTTGGCCCCAACGCACGTTTGTTGCTTTGTAAATATGCGTCGGCTTTCCGCAACCGCACTCGCAAAGCTTCAAGCGGGCCTCCTATGCGGTTGCTTTCACAGCGCCGGTACCGTCCGGCACGCCGGTTGTAACCGCTTGCCCGGCCACTTTCACAGCGGCGATTTTGGCATCCGGCATTGAACCAACCATGATACTGTACGCATTTTCTGCCATACCTTTTACGCGGCCAAATTCGTCCTTCACGTTGGCCTCGTAATGGCTAATCAGGGCTTGGAGGCGGGCATATTCCTCCACGGGAATTTGCGCGTACTTTTTGTTGTAGCCGACGGCTTCCTTTCCCTTTTCCGTGCGAAGCGCCCAATAGTGGGCGAAAATCGAACCGCTGACGCACGCTACCGTGTACACAACGCCGCTGGCAAGTTGCTGCCCGTGGCCGTGCTTGCCGGTAAGATAATCAAACATTGGCCCCAGCATCAGCATGTTGGAGAAAATCCAAATGCCGTTGCTGAAAACGGAAGCTTTCGTGTGGCGCAAAAGGGAGCCGCTGGATCGTGCGCGGCTCACGTAGGTGAAAGAAATGTTCTGGAAGAAAAGTACAGCGGCCCAAAGTGCCCAGCTTGTCAGTTGCATGTATGCGAACCCCTTGTTGCGAAATTGTACAACCTACAAAGCCCGGCGCGTGTTACGCCGTGCGCGTGGCAACGCTTGCATTTTCCAGCACTGAAATACGCCGCTCCAGCTTGAAAAGATGCTCAAGCATGGCCACTGGCACTCCCATATTGTGGGCGTGCAACTGTGCGCGGGCCGCAATATCGTCATCCGTGGTTTGGAAAGTAACCGGTCCCGGCGCGATTCGCATTTGTAGCTTTTTGGTACCATCGTTCAATTGCATACTGCCTCCTTTGAAAATGTCGGCAACCCGATATTGCCCCAATCCGGTTATGGCTTGTCACCGCCGTAATGGTACCGGGCTGCCGTGTTCGGTAGTGTCTTAGCTCTGTAATCTACCGCCCAACTCGCTTGGCATATTCCTCCGCGTACGTGCCGTACCCGTTGAAATCTTCCGGGGCGTTTTGCACGTGGCTGCACTCCAAGAAATACTTCCACGTTTCCAAATGCTTTTCGGTTACGCCGAAAAGCTGCATACCGGCTGGAATCGGTTCCAGTGTCCAGTTGACGCCCAATTCGTTTTGGCCGTTAAGTGAGCCGTTGGAAATCAGGCGCGGGAAAGATACCGGCACGTGGATGTCGCCAATGCACGCGCGGGCAAATGTTTCTCCCTGTAAGTGGTTCTTGCGCCGCCATTCCGGCGAATCAAACAGCGCCCGCACGCGGTCAATAAACATGCCCATGCTCTTGCACTGTGCATCCGGGCTGTTTTTGTAGCCCACTTGCATCCCGTGGGCAAACAAGTGTCTGTGGCCGCGGATGTTTTCAAAAATGTAAGGGCTCATTTCGGCGTGGATGGCAACCTTTGGGTGGCTGGCGAATTTCTCGATAACGAATTGATAGATCAACCAGTCCAAGGTACGTTGCGCTTGGAATTTGTACGGCATCTTTTCATCCAACCGCATGTGGTTGCCCACGGTAAACAGCAACACGATTTCCTCAACCACAACGTTGCCGTTAACGTCGGGCACGGTTAGGGTAAGCAAATCCTCCACAACAAACTGGAGCATCTTGTAGGAAAAATGAACCTGTGCTGGCATAAACAGCTCGTTGCTGTTTGGCGAATCGTGCAACACGCCGTTGCCCATATCGCCGCCAAACCACACGTACAATTTCTTAATCGGATACATGGCGCGGTGCAGGGTCAGCACTTGCTTAGCTTGGCGCACAACATAGCCGGTACGATTGCCGGAAATCACAAGGTCAAACTCCGGGAACCCGCTGGTATCCTCGCGCTTGATTCGGTCGCCGTAATGCGTGTCGGAAAACAGCAATACAGCATCCTCGGAATGGCCGGGGCGCACGGCGGGCGTAATCAGCGGTTGCGGAATTTCGATACTGGTCACAGGCAACGAAAAGTCGCCCAACGCCGCCACGAATTGCTTCACTTCCCGCAACAAATCGTCGTACCCGGCGTGGTTAAGGGCCAAGTGTGCGGCGTACCGGCTCACGCGGGCAGCGTCCTTGCCTTTTTTGGCAAGCTGGGAGCGCAGCCGGGCGTTTTCCGCCACGTATCCGTCAAGATCTGCCGCTTGCTTTTTCCGCAAGAAAGCCTTTACCTGAAACAGCGGCGTAACCTGCACAACGTCGTTGATGTCTTTCGCGCCCACTTCCCACTTGTTGCAAATGAAACGCTCCACATCCCAAACGGTTGTGTCAACCTCGCAATATTTCAGCAATTCTTCCAGCGTGTGTATGCGGGTTTTGGGTAATGAAATCGTCCACTTTTCGTTGGTCAATTCGTTGGTTTCGGTAAGCTCCCTGCCCGGTTCCGGGGCCACGGCGGGCACAGCGGCCACGGTTGGGTCGCCTTTCAATTCCTTGTAAATCTGTTGTGCGGTTTGCTTGCGGCAGTGCAGTGCGAAACAAAGGTCGGTGCTTTTGGCGTCGGGCTTGGCCGCCAAAAATTGTTTGGCCAAATCCAACAGCGTGGCGTAATCGCGTGGCGCTTTCTTTCGTGACATTGTTTTTGTTTTCCTTTCGGGAGGTAACCGCATGATTGCGAACAGGCGGCACGCCCGATACTTTACGGTATGTAGTGCATGGTCACAACGCCAGCCACAAAGCCAACCACAACCCCGGCTTTGAACCAACGCATTTTACTCTTACGTGCTTCGGCTTTCACAGTGGCCACTTGGGCCTTGCATTCCTTGGTCTGGTCGCCAATCTGTAGGCCCAGCCCGGCAATCTGTTGATTCAACCCCAGCACAAGTGCGTCTTGCGCGGCAATCTGTTTTCGATCGTTGGCCGCTTCGCTTTTCAGGTTTACGATTTCGCCCGCTTGCGTACTGACAGTTTCTAAACTCTGGGCGATTGAAACCGCCGCCGGGGCGGTAACTGTGTAACCGGCGGTTGCAGGCACAACGGAATTGGGTGGGAGGGCGGCCAATGTTTCGATTCGGGCGGCCAGTTCAGGCGGCGATAGCTTGGCGTCAATGGCCCGCTGATTTGCCAGCGCCGTAATCAGCGCGGCGTTGCTGGCCTCCAACTGTTTGTTTGCGGCGGCTGTGGCGGTGGCCTGTGCTTGGGCCTGTTGTGCCAATGCGGCGCTTGCTGTGGCCAATGCCGCGTTCTTTTCAGCCTGTGCGGCGGTAACGCTGGCGGCGGCTGCATATGCGGCCTTGTCGTGCGCGGCAATGGCATCTTGTACCTTGCCAACCACGCCCCAGATAAGGGCGGCGGCCAGTATCACGGCCAACAATTTCTCATGGTGTTTTACGAATGCGGAAACGTACAGAATGCCCTTCCACGGTTGTTTCGTGGGGTTTACAAGATCATCAAACATTGGTAACCTCGCGTGTCGATCACTTTGGTTATATTACCACGCCGGGGCCGCCCGGCGCAACTACTTTCCGTCGTCGCCATCCAAGGATACTTGCAAGCTGGCCAGAAAATCCGTGTCGTACTTGTTGATTTCCTCCGCGTTGGCCGGGCGCACAGTTGTCCACGCTTCGTTGTGGCGGCTGAATCGGCACAGCCACGAACAGCCGGTATAGAAACCCACGGCCAATAGTTCGCCGTCGGCATTTCGGCCCACGATCTGGGCGTTTTCAAACCACGCCGGAAAAGCTGTCCGCCAATCCTCGGCCACGGTTACTGCTCCCGTACATGCACGCGCGGCGCGGGCTGGCCGCTGTATGTGCAACTGTCAACAAATCCACGAATGGTTGCACGCTGATTTGCCATCACAATGTCTTGATAGCGAACAACGCCTGCCAACACAACAACCGCCAAGGCCAAAACCCATGCAATCTTTTTGGTCATTTCTTTGCCTCCGTGGAAAAGGCAACAGCCTTGTCAATATCCGCTTGCGTGAAAGCCAAAGCATACGCACCAGCAAAGGCCAAAGATACCGTGATATCTTCGCGTTTTGTTTGGTTAACGTAACACTGGCTCACAACGGCAATAAGTGCGCCCGATTCGTTGAAAATACCGCTGCCCGATGTGCCGGGGTAAGCTTGAAAAGAAAACAACACAAGGTCCGGATTGCCTTCACCGAATTGTGCCGCCATAGAAGTGTCACGGGAGCGGCCCGCCACGTAACCCCGCTGGAAAATGTTGTCCAATTCGCCCGGCGCTCCCCACGTGAAAACGTCTTCGGAAGCTTCCAAAGTATCCTTTAACGCCACGGGCACGAAATTGGCAAAGCGAAAACCATCCACTAAAAAGATTGTATGGTCGTTATCATCACGAATCCGGCCCACAATCTTCAGAGGGTTTTTCAAGCCGCCAACAAACAAATCGTCAGAGGCTGCCTCGCAATGCGTGGCCGTAAGTATGGCTTGCGGGCCAATCACGGTTGCGGAACAATCGCCATCCGGCAACGAAAGCACATGCTGGGCGATTATAATGCTGGCTTTGTGCGCCTTGTCTATAACAGGCCCGACTGCCAGCGCTGGTAACAGAAACAGCAAAACGGTAAGGACAACAGCGGCAAAGCGTTTCATAACAACCCCACGGAAAGCGGCACATCACAGAGCACTTGTGCTTCCCTGCCCGCCCGTTGGTTTAACGGCCCTCTGTTCGGCGTTTGTTACAAAAATTTCGGTACGTGCGGGCGAGCCAAAATCCTTGGATTTCGTCACGCGCGTTACCTGTGAATCATCATCATAAGCCACGCCGGTAAGGGCATCACACACGCCGCGTTCCAGCTTGTCCAAATCAGGCTTGGTCGTTTTATCGGCGGCCCGCACTGATTTTGGCTTATCGAAAAAGAAAGCAAGGTGTAATTCTACAGCAAAAGGCCTCGTTATTTTGCAAAACTTTTGTGGCTCCACAGCCGCCAGCGCCGTGCCAGTAATTTGCTGCCGCCACGGTTTCAGCTTCGCGTTATCGCTGGTCAAAATTGGCCGTGTGCAACCCTTGGGCATAAATGCCTTGATTGATCCTTGCGGTTGCGGCACGCCGTACACGGTAAAGGTTAAGCTGTTCATTGCGCCTTAAAAATGCAAGCCCAATTTTGTCAGCGCCAGTTTCACAAGTCCACCCGCTGCCAACCCGGCGGCGCTGGCTCCGGCTACATACGCGCGTTGCGTATCAACCTTTTTGTTGGCCTTTTGCGCATGGATTAAAGCATCCGCCGCCTCGTTTTTTACTTCTTTGATCTCTGCCCACATGCCGGGTATCACACCGCCCGGTTCAAAAAGGCGCTTATTCATGGCCTCCAATGTTGCGGCATTCGCCCCAAGGGACGTGGCCATAGTGGTTAGCGTGCGGTTGATTTCACGTATATCATCGTGGATGTTGTCGTTGTCGGCCATGTTGGTTGTCCTAACATTACAAAGTGTGGCATTGCATAATGCCCGGCGCGTGTTACAGAGTGCCGCTCCACGTCATGTAAGCAACATCAACAAGCATGTTATTGCTTGTGGCAATGTTGTCGATATGAACCATAGTGCCCATCGGCGTACTTGTTGGCGGAGTATTCGTGCTAATCGTGGCCACAGATACTCCA
>Ga0116131_1002077_pt1 | contig 10772 bp, 16 predicted proteins | sample June2015DPH_17_1_FD_89734 | JGI IMG/M metagenome (GOLD analysis project Ga0116131, IMG submission 89734) | Peatland microbial communities from SPRUCE experiment site at the Marcell Experimental Forest, Minnesota, USA - June2015DPH_17_100 | ecosystem: Environmental > Terrestrial > Soil > Wetlands...
CATCGCCACCTTCGGTTAAATTACAAAGTGGGCCTGTTTTTAAATTTGTTCTTCCGATTCTTTTTATTTCTTCGGCTTCTTTTAGATAGGCAATTTTTTCATCGGCATTTTCTAAAATTTTAGAATATTTTATATATCCACATTCCGTTAAAATTTTTTTTATTTTATGAAAAAGATGATTGTTTTTATTTGGAATTCTGTTATTAAGAACATTTTTTTCGTGTCTATACATTCTATTATATCTTCCTTTGCCGACATAAAAAGGAATGTTAGTCCTCGGGTCTATTAGATGATATACGTAATAGTCGTTTTTTATTCTAATAATTTTCTTTTGCTCTCTTATCGAGAGATTTTTTATTTCGCATATAGTATTCATGGTCCCACCTTTTTTTGGCCGCCTTTTTTTCCTCGTCGGTAATATATTTCTTATATCTTCCCATATGTTAATAAATAGTAAACTACGGAATAAAACACGAAAATTAATTATTTAAAATTTACCTCTGTCTTCAAATCGGTTGACAGTATCACTTCCGAATTCTTCGTTTTGAAAATTAGATAATTCGTGAACGTCGGTTCGCATATAACTTCCATTTCTTACTATGCCTATGTTGAATTGGTCGGCCATTGCTCGTGTAATCATGACGCCTTGTGGGTCATCATAACCATGTCCCAAATCTATAAGATTTTGAACATACTCTGCCCTTGAGATTTTGAATGCTCTAGGAATCAAAGCGTTTAAGTAAGCAACAAGTTCTGGAACCGTATTAAAGGTCACATACTGCCTTATCGTTGAATCTTGTATGTATAATTTATTCATATCACACTATATGTAGTGTCAACGTTGGTATTATGTATGAGGATTGTGTAAATTACAAGTTATTATATCTTTAATGACTTATTATTTTCACTTAACTCGTTGTGGCAGGTGGATTAACGGATGCCGTGGTCGGTTGTGTAGCCGTAACCACCAATTGAACAGGCGGCGTTGGAGGAACAACGGTTGGGGTTGTTGACGGTTTGACCCAACCAAGTTGTAATTTGATTTTCTCAATCTGTGCTTTATCCGCCGGAGTCATGGTGGCTTCAGCAGCATCCAATAAATCTTGAATGGTTGCTGGTTTGCCTGACGCAGCCTGTTGTAATTTAACAGTTTCAACAGAGTCAACGATTGATGTCAATGCAGACTTTGTGCCATTGTAAACTTCGGTTGTTACGTTACCAGCAATTGACAATGCCTTCGGTAAAATCAACGAGATTGTATTAACCACCCAACTACCCATTTGTTCAAATATATTAAAAATGGCACCGGCGATAGGATTGGATGAGGCGAGAATACGAAGGATGAAGAATAATACTCCACCGATACCCAACACCCAAGCCATACGAACTACAAATTTATGAAGACCATACCATACAGCACCCAAACCGCCCCACTTATCCATATCGTTTAGAGTGGCTTTGTATTGGTCGGCTACTTTGGCATTGGCATCAGATTGTAATAGTGCAGCGGCAATTTCATTCTCACGTTGTGCGTCAAGTTGTTTATCTTGTGCTTGAATGGCGGCGATTTCTTTATCTTTTTGTGCCAATGCTTTCTCGCCTTCCACGCGGGTTGTCTGAACTTGTGAAAGTAAGTCATCGACAATTCCCTTAATCAATTCAACTTCTTTGAAATCTGGTTTGCCAGCCAATGCCTCAACACGAGCATTCATTTCCTTAGCAACAACCACTTCTTTTGGAACGTCGTTTGTAATCTGATTTAGTGCGTGTTCTACACCGCCTTGTGACCAAGCTCCAATATGTGCCAACTTATCTTCATTGGCTTGGGCTTGTTGGTTTTCAACTACACGAATCTTCGTATCGGCCTTTTGGTTTGTGGCTTGTGCCTTACCAAATACACCTTCATTGTTGTCCAATAGACTTGAACAACCTACGAGAATTGTTAGAACAATTGCAGAGACGAATCCGTATAAAAACTTATTATCTTTCATATCTATAAATAGTAATTATTTATTCATCAATAACCAATTTTTGTGGGATTTTCTTATTCCATTAACTACTAAATTTACTTTAGATTGTGTTAATTTATATCTTTTATAGAATTCATTTTGAGTTCCTATAAACGTTTCATTGGTTTGTCTATTATAAAATTTATAAATTCTATGGTCGTATAAAGGATGTAATTTTCCCCTTGGTGTATTTTCTATAGTTTTTTGCTTAATTAAATTTTTAGTTTCATCTGTATGAAACATTCCATAATGTGATGCTAATTCACCAAACTTTCCTCTGTGAGAATTACCTATCTTTTTTCTCGTTTCAATTGTCATTTCTACTTTTGTGGAATCAAAACTCAAATTATAAGAATCGTTATTTATTTTCGCTTTATCCAAATACATTTGTTCAATCACCAACAATTTTTGTGGTTCAACATATTCAACAATTATAAATTGAAAATTATCTGACCCATATTTATTCCACGCATTTTGAAGATATTTATTTGGGTGTGTATTTTTAAGTAACGAATTAAAGTGTCTATGTTTAATTCTGTAAAACAAATCGTTAGATGACCCAACATAATACTTGCCATTAATTTTGTTTACTATCTTGTATATTCCGCTTACTTTTCCAATATCTATCCATACTTTCTTTGTTGAGACGTTCTTTATTTCGTTCGTAATATCTTTTGGCTCGACAACGTTGTTGTTCGAGTAGTTCTTCTCTGGTTCGATTAAGTTTTTTTCTTCCCATATAACATTTTCCTTTGTTGTTGACATTTTACCGTTCATATGATATAAATATAATGTCATAGAATAAAACGTCAGAAAATATGAAATTATATCCAAGGAAAGAAACAAAATTTTTGGTGGACGGAGTTGAAACAATAATAGTAAAATCTCCAAATCGGTATAAAGATATTAATTATCCACCTAAAGTTACATTTATAACCAATAATGTTGAAAAATCTTTTAAAATTTATGATTATCTTAAAAATGAAGGATTTATTCAAGATTAAAATTAACCTTTCAAAAGCATTTTCGTATTCATAACATCTGAGTATGTGACTCTATTTTCTACAGGAGCATCAATCACACCCATTTTTTGCTTTAATAGAGATAGTGCGGCTATAGGCGACATTCTACCACAATTAAATCCTATAAGGCCATACTTTTTACAAAAATCTTCTAGGGCTTTGATATCTTGGTCAGGCCAACTATGTTTTGGTGTCAAATCAACACTCTCACCTGAATCGGTTAGTTTCTTTTTTAACATCAATTGATGTGGGTCAAAAGCTCCATCTTTAATAACGGTAGGACTTCTTTGAGAAATCATCTGTCCAAAAGTATTTGGCATTTCAGGGTATTCAGAAAATTCAAAATGTAATTGTTCGGCTTGATTGAAATCATTCATAATTATTTTCCTCTGTAATTTATACCATTAAATATTGAAGACTTATGAAGATTATCTATCATTTTTAACGGTCTTAAATTATCTAATGACCAACATTTTAAGAAATTTGGATGATTAAAATCATCGTATTTTAAAGAACATTGTGGTTGAATATGGTCTATATGCCAATAAATTCCGTGATTATCCCAATTCATATTATCATCAAATTGAGATTCTAAATATGATTTTAATTTTTCTATTGTGTATGGTAAATGATTCCAAATAGAATCGCCCTTTTTCTTTCCGTTTAATGCTCTACGAATAATAGAAGATACATCTTTTTTCAATTTAAATGATACGTCGGATTTTCTTCTTTTAAAATAATATTTTTGTTCATAAACTCTTCTATATTCTTTATATTCATCAGTTTTACGAATCGTAGATTTTTGTTCATTTTCACAAAATTTACATATACTTCGTCTCCCTTGTAAACCAGAAGAGTCTTTATAAAAAGAATCCAAATCTTTTTCAAATAAACATTTATTGCAAATTTTAGACATATCAATAATGATTATTTGGCGGATATTCTTTTCCTATAAGATTGGTTTTTTCTAATGTTTTTTTCTTTTTAACTTTATCATCAAAACCACTTTTCTTATCTTTTGATTTTTTCTTATCCTCCCAGTCACGAAAAAGTATATTACCAAGCAAGTATGCTTGTTTCTCCATCTGACGCAGCCAAGGATTGTTCTGTGCGTATTGTGGGTCGCCTGTTCCACCCTTCTTATCATCGCCCTCATGAAGTTTTTCATTTTCATGTTGCCAGTGATGGATTATTTCGTGGGCGAAAGAACGAAGAATATCTTTTTGATGACGATTGGTTGTGTATAATACCACCAACTTTTCGTCTGGATTATAGTAGGCCGTTTTACCAAGAACCTTGTCGGCGTTCTTCTCATCGGAAATCAATTTAACACTTGGGACAGTCTTTAATTGCAATTCTTTTTGAAGATAAGCAAATAACTGCACCAAGTGCGACTTAAACGCATCCATGTTATCAGGCATCATAATACTCTCTATAAATAGAGAACGACCATCCTTATTTACGTATTTTGACTCGTATATTTCAATGTTTCTTCTTCCATATCCCGTAGTATCTATCAATGACATATCAGAATTTTGAGCAGCGGTTTTTAATGCCCTCAACTGATAATGAGATGGTTGTGTTTTTGTAGAATGTTCTATTTGTATTTCATCATCAACCACTTTTATTCTAATAAACCCCAAATCAAATAATCTTAATACTGGTTCGTCTCCATAATCTTCCACATTTTGTTTTAACAAATAATACACGGCCCACACTGCATGACTATTACCTACCTTTTTTGTATTCCAAAATTTGGAGTTAATATCCATCCAATACATATCACCATTTTTAAGGACATTATTATCATATCCTTCCCAAAGACCTTTGAATAAATCTTTGGATTGTGTTGGAATGTCAGAATGACCGACGAAATCGGATTCCTCCATAGGAGTAAGAGAATATGACGGTTTTACATCAGCAGGAACACTATCATCCATGTAATCACTAAAACTAAGCCCTTCCCGTTGCATCATTATGCGACGGTATTCGCTTAGTCTATTTTGTGATTTATTTGTGCCCACATGAAATTAAGGTTTTCTCTTGTGAACACCGCTAGTCGTTTTCTTTGGCTTTTGGTGTTTTAGACTTTGAGAAAAGGTTGATTTCTTACCTTTTTGGCCTTTGGCAATGGTTTTAGAAACTTTGCTTTGACCTTCTGTTACGTCGTTTTCCCAACGTGTCTTTGGGTCTTGTGGCAAATTGCCATTCTTAACGGTTCTGTAAGAACTGTGTTGAACATCACCGCTGCCGGCTTCATTCATACCTTCTTCAGCATCCATCGTGACATCAATTTCACTGGCCGTTTCACTCATATCAGGTTGATATTGATTGTTTCTAGCAACATCATCATCCGATACTTTATACATTCTTGGTTGAACCGTCTTATAAGATGGCCCCATCTTCATGTCAACATTTTCCTGAAATGCTCCTTCTTCTGAATCAGCACAACGGTCACATTGATATCCTTTTCTTTTTTGGTCGGCGCTCAAAGCATTTGGAGTCTTACAAGTAGGACACTCAAATCTTTGTGGATTTCTTCTATTGTATTTATCAATGCCACGTTGAAATTCTTGTCTTTCACGTGCATCATCAGGGTGTTCCATACCATCTTCTTCTAAACCCTTCTTGAATCTTTTGGCTAATGCTTTACGTGCTGGAGTGCAAGTCGGCTTGCTCATTGGCGTGCAATATCCCTTGTGTTCTGGATTAACCGCTTTCTGAATCCATTTGTCATCTTTTTCATACAAACTTGGTTCAGTTCCGCCGTGTGATGCTCCGTAGTTCTTACGAATAGCATTTACATGGTCAATCTTTTCACGAAGGGTTTTTAGTTCTGCCAATTCGGCTTCACTCAAATTACGTTGTTGATTTGCCAACTCAACGTAACGTTCATTCATCATACATTCTTCTTCGTCATCATACATTTCAGTAATCTCTGGCTCATACTGATTAGTTCTGGCTGTATCATCATCCATCACCTTGTATTGTCTTGGTTGAACTGTTTTGTATGAAGCACCCATCTTCATATTGACGGTTTCTTCATTAATCTTTACCCATTTGCCGGATGCTTTGTCATACTTGATTTCTTTCAAGACTTCTTTGACAATACCACGAAGTTTTCTCTTGTTTTCATTGAGTTTAGCAGTAGCAGCAATAGTTCCTTGACTATTTGGGCCACCTTGTTTTTGACCTTCGCCTGGAACAACAGAACCACCAACAGATTTGGAAGCGATTGAACTATCGACTTGTTTTCCACCTGCTGTAATAGGTTCTTTGTCATTAACTGGAGTAACTTTAACACCACCTGTGTCTTTGTTTACACCGGCACAATTGGTCATGCCTGATTGTTCACCGGATGCTGGGCCTTTGCCAAATTCTCCACCGACTTGAATAATCTTACCCATCATGATTGGTTGACCAACGTGAGGGACGGCAAGAGCACCACCCACTTTTGGAAGGCCGCCGTTATCATCGTAGTCGTCGGCAACATCACCATTAAAATCAGTTTCGGCAGTGTCGATATCACCTTCAATGGCATCTTCTTCTTCGCCAATCTCTTCGTGAAGTTTCTTATAGTAATTAACATCTTCACTTAGATTCTTACTAGCAATCTTTGCAGAAGTGTAGATGTCATTAACGGACTTGTTTTCGATAGCAATGGCTCGCTTAAATTCTTTGGAGTCAACGCCCTCTGGGATAAGACTTTGAATGTCTTTGCCAGTTGCCTTTTTATTTTTGTAGAAATCACGATAGTTCATAAGATATAAATATTGGTTTGGAATGTTAAAATGGACAAAATTATCTACGTCTGCGAGCAGCTAAGTCCTTGAAAATTTGGTTTAACTCTGGTGTTGCTGCGATTGCCGCAGATTTCTTTCTTGATTCAATCATTTCATCAAGAACTGCTTTTGTTTTGGAAAATGTATCTTTATTTTCAGATTCATCTACTTTCATTTTTTTGTCATCAATGTTTAACATATCAAGCCTACTGTAATAATGTGGGTCGTTCTTCATGTTCTTGAGAACGGTTTGTTTCGCTATAAACTTGTCCTTCTTTACCATGTTACCCAATTCATATTGAAGGGCTGACATGATTTCATCAGGAGATGGAGTTTGTTTTTTCTGAAACAATTGGTCAACCTTCGGGTCAAGTTCCTTTTCAGGGTCGAGAGGTTTTTGAGATTTTTGGACATCGCCTTGGGTGTCAGGACTGACCGTGTTTGGTTTCGGTATCTTGACAGTATCGCCTGTGTCTGGCGTTGTGCTGATGGTATTTGAATTACGACCAATCCTATCAGGCCGGTCTGGCGGCTGCATCATTGCAGAAGAAGTGGACTCCGTATTGGAGGCCATGTGATTTGTAGTCTTATCTGACGAAGAAAATTTGGAAGGGTCTTGGGTGCTACTGTTAGGTGTTCCGTAGGAACCACCGTAACTCAAATTGCCCGCACCACCAGGAGCACCTTCAAATCCGTTTTCTATAATGATTTCTTTTGCCATACCCTATAAATAGTATAGGAATGACTAAAAGAAAGAGGATTGTTAAGAGTTGTTTTTTATATCACCGTTCTCAACTATCTTCAAATCCTCGTAAGAAGCTAACTGGCGACGATAGAACTCTTGTTTGACGCACTCTAATGCACCAATCATGTTATTTCCAAGAGTGTATGAAGGGCCGTTCTTTTCAAAAATACCCCACACCAACTTTGAAATAACGTAATTTAGATGACCGACGTTAGGTGGTGTGTTTGCTCCATAATCAGTCAATTTTTCAACCAATTCGGCAATTTCTTTGTCGTAGATGTCTCTACTGGCTTGTTTTATGTAAGGCATATTATCTGATTTCTTCTCTTAATAGTCTCCATCTATCAGAATCAATGGCTTTCTTGCCACTGTTGATGTCGTGGATTACTGTCAGGGCATCGTCAATTGACGAGTAGATGTATTTGTGTGGCAATACTCCATACATCCAAAGTGGGCATACGTCTTTTCCACCTTCGATACACAGAAATATTGGTTTCTTCATTCTATTAGCCCAAAATATTTCTTCCCATGTTCCACAGGTGTTGTATTTCGGATTAATGTAACAAAAAACAAAGTCACACAAATCTACACATCGTAAATCTTCGGCTCTGATTTTCTTGACGACTTCGGTTACTTCGTCATAGTTCTTATCTTTAATTAACTGATTAAGTTTCTGTCTGGCATCGTTATCTTCTTTTGAGGAATTAACGAATGGGTGGTTATATGGATTGAAAATGGTCACTCCAATCTCACTAAGAGATTAGGATACCTTTTTTCTCCACGACGAACCATTCATGTATTGCATCTGACCGACCAGATACGTTCTCGTCTTATGTAACAGATTTTTCATCAATTAACCTTGATTTGACCGAGCAATCACTTCGACTGCGATGTTATGTCCTGAAGCGAATTGAAGGATGTCCTTCATTTCCAATACAGGGTTGTAAGCACAGTAGATTTCGATTGTAGGCTTCATGTGGTTGGGGTGTAACTCAACCAATTCGGCTCTATCGAACCATTGCTTGTTCTTGTTCATATCGTAAAATTCTCCAAGAATCAAACGATGTTCTGTTTTTGCTGGCATTCTTTTTGGTAGTTCCATAACTGTTCCTTTATTTTAAGTGTTTTAGTATTTTGTAAATACACGCCAGAAACGATATGTCTCTGACCTTTGGTATAACTAACTGCATTTGCCAGTTAAGTTCACCCAATTCATATATAATTAACGCTTCTTTTCCTTTGGCATAGTCGTCAACCTTGTCAAAAAGGTGACAAACCACGGTTTCCAGTGACGAAGCATCGAATTCTGTCGTGATTTTACGAATCTCGTCAAACACGCCAGGTTGCTGTGGATTCTTTAACAAATCGGTCAAACTGTTTAATAAATCCGTTTCTACTGCATTTTCTTTGGAAATCTTAATCTTCAAAGAAGTCTTGCCTTCTTCATCAACCGTTTCGATTGATGATTGTTGGGCAAAATTGATTACCTTTCTGATATCAGGGTAATAAGTGTTTACCATGAAAATTACATCCTCTTGTGTGAAAGAAACGTTTTCTTTCTGTAAGATATGAACCAATTTTAATGCCACTTCCTTTTTAGAGACTGGCTTGATTTCAAATGTCTGTAATCTTGATGATAACGGAGAAATGATTTTTTCAACGTAATTACACGTTAGAATAAATCTCGTATGTGCCGAATAGGTTTCGGTCATATTTCTCAAGGCACCTTGGGCTTCTGGTGACAACCTATCTGCCTCGTCCAGAATGATAACCTTGAGAGGTTTGAAGCCCGCGGAGCAAGCAAATCCCTTCATCTTCGTTCTCACATCGTCAACACTGTTTTCGTCTGATGCGTTGATATACATCACGTCACAGTTGATATTCTTTGTAAGAAGTTTTGCTAAAGAGGTCTTGCCTGTTCCGGCGGGGCCGAACAGTAGAATCTGTGGAATGTCGCCTTTCTTGATGAATTGGGCGAACGTTTCCTTTACAGTTTCATTTCCAATGTAATCGGCCATCGTTTGCGGACGAAATTTTTCTACCCAAAGTCCGTGCGGCTTTTTCTCTATTCTTTTTTCTTCTATAAAATCCATATTATTTTACGAACTTGACTCTGCGAATAATGACACGGCTCTTCAAAGTCTTCTTGACTCTGTTCTTGGTTTCGCTGGCCGTAGGCAACGTATAAACGTTAGCCGTGGCACGACGCCAATTTCCGTGGTCTTTATAAAACAGACCATATACTCTATTTGTAGTATTCATGTTTTTCCTTTTTGTTTGTGTGTGTTTACCGTCGAACAAATTATTAATCTTCCACTTCAACCTTGACCAAGTAGTATTGACTCTTGATACCATCCTTGTCGAAGGATACGCCTGCCAATCCAGCTTCACAGATTTGAAGTGTGGCATCTTGAACGTCACTGTTGGCAGAAATGATTTCTTTCAAATTCTTAGCCGTAAAACTTACAGGATTTTTGATAGAATCCTTACCTGCATTGGTTGTAACATATCCACCCAAAGCAATACGGTCTGAATTGCCTGTGGACTTGTAACCGAAAACCACGTCAAGTTTCTTGGTCTTCTTATTCATTACAACTGTGAACAATGAACCATCATCACCCAACGATGCGAAGGCTTTTGAGAACTTATCACAGAATTCAGGAGTCAACTTGATTTCCACATCGAACGGTGGAATGTTTTTCATGGAAGGAACTGGGTCAATGGCGGAAGGCTCTGATGTGACATATTCTTCACACATCTTGCCGTCATCAACTAAAATTTTACGAACTCTTGTTTTGTCCTTGTCGTCAACATCAAGAGAAAGAGAAACGTTTTCATCCAAGAAGGACAACATCTTTTTCAAACGTTCAGTAGTGAGAATTCCCACGTCTTGTCCATCAATAAATCCTTTGGCGGCATCTTTGAGTTCGACAGACGCGAATAACTTCTTATCGGAAGTCATAGCCGTTACCGTTAAATCATCCTTGTTGTTTCTCCAGATAACAGAACTTATTGTGTTACCCAAAGTGTATTTGCGAATGAAAGTCTCAATTTTTGTTTTTTCCATAATTATTTATATTTTCAATTTGTTTATTTGATTTCGAATTTTAACATATCTCCGTCGTTTGTCAATTCATTTATTCTATAAAAACTACACCCAAGATGTTTAACTATTTCCTCTTGTCTTTTTACATCCCATTCCCTCAATTTACCA
>Ga0116131_1002099_pt1 | contig 10682 bp, 10 predicted proteins | sample June2015DPH_17_1_FD_89734 | JGI IMG/M metagenome (GOLD analysis project Ga0116131, IMG submission 89734) | Peatland microbial communities from SPRUCE experiment site at the Marcell Experimental Forest, Minnesota, USA - June2015DPH_17_100 | ecosystem: Environmental > Terrestrial > Soil > Wetlands...
ACGGGAACACCCGGTGCCCCGGGTGCGGCTGGGTGGTCCGGGGGTGCCGGTAGAGCGCGTCAATCCCCATCCGGCGCATCAGGGTGGCCACGTGCTTGCGCCCCACGGGCACGCCGTGGAGGCTTACGTTACGGTCCATCACTTCGAAGCGAGTTCTAAGGAGATGATCGACGACACATGCTACTGAAGTTGTAGCAGAGCATTTGGATGGGGACGAGTGTCACTCGCAGACAACGCGTGGGTCGGCAATCGCCCTTTGGCGGTGGAGAAGCGTAAAACTCGTCCGAGGAGAGTGGCCTTAGCGAGGGCGTGTTTCTCCTTGGCTAGAAGGCTCTGCTCGTAGCGGTTTCGGCCTCCCGAATGAGAGGGACTGCAGTGCCGTCAGTGACCGTTTCCGCGGGCACTACTCTGGGGCAACAATTACAGTCCCAGGCACCCCCCGACCAAGTGAGACCCCATCTGCGCTCTGAATCCCGGATCCCCGCAAGGTACTGTAGAGATCCGACGTCGCCTTCCTGTTCGGCAGAACTGTGCGTGTCGCTTGGGCCTTATCAGCAGTCCCCCAAATGGAGGTGTGCCATGCCCATTCTTGCCGCCCTAGTAATCGCTATTGCTATCGCGTTTTCTTTGCCTGACGCTCAAGCTGCCGGTCCGATCGTCATCAAGTACAACCACGTTGTCCCTGCGGGGACACCTAAAGGCCAGGCCGCTGACATATTCGCAAAGCTTGCGAACGAACGTCTGGCTGGTAAGGTGAAAGTCGAGGTATTTCCCAGCGCCCAACTCTTTGAGGAGGATTCCGCGTTCCAGGCGCTGCTCCTCGGCGACGTTCAGATAACGGCACCTGTTACCTCCAAGGTTGCGAGGTACACCAAGAAGCTCCAGGTGTGGGATCTGCCGTTCTTGTTCGACAGCAGAGAGGCCGCCAACCGTTTCGAGCAAAGTCCGGTTGGCAAGAAGTTGCTCGATTCAATGCTTGACAAGGGCTTCAAAGGCCTCGCCTACGGGCGAGAAGGCATGAGGTCCATTCTATCGAAGAAGCTCCTGCGGCGGCCCGGAGACATGGCCGGCGTGAAAATCCGGATCATGGAGTCGGACGTCCTGGAAGCCCAGTACAGGGCGATCAATGCCGTCCCGCAGAAAATGGCGTTTTCTGAGCTCTATAACGCGCTTGAGACCGGCGTCGTTGACGCGTGCGAGAGCAACTGGGCCAGCTTCTATGGCGCGAAATTCTATGAGGCAGCGAAGTACTTTATCGGGATGAACGTTGCCGCGAGCGAGTATGTCCTCCTCACGAACGCCAAGTTCTGGAACGGTTTGCCAGCGGATATCCGAACACAACTCGAGGCAATTTTGGCCGAGGCGATGAAGGAAGAGTACAGGCTCGATGCCGAGCAAGAGGTGACGGACAAGGAGAAGATCATGAAGATGGGGCTGAACGAGTTTGTGACAGTGACGCCTCAAGAAGTGGCAGCCTGGCGGGAGGCGATGAAGCCGGTGTGGAAGCAGTTCGAGGCCGAGATCGGTAAGGACATCATTGATGCGGCCCTGGCTTCCAACATTCCTCGGTGACCTTGGCGGCATGAAAGGGGACGTGCCGTGATTTTTTCCAGGAGATCCCTCCTGCAGATACTGAACCGAGTGGAGGAGGGCGTCATCGCCCTCCTCCTTGGAATCATGACACTTGTGACCTTCCTCCAAGTTGTCGTCCGATACGTCTTTCATTCGGGATTGATCTGGGCGGTTGAGCTTACCACCTACGCTTGGATTTGGCTGGTCGTATTCGGCATGTCATACGGAGTCAAGGCGGGGCTGCATATCGGCGTTGACATTTACGTCAGGAAGCTCTCCCCGCGCAAGCGTCGATTTGTCGGCCTGGTAGCCGCTCTGTTATGTGTCCTATATGCTGTGATCGTCTTCGTCGGCGCTTGGCATTACTTCGTTAGCGTGTACACTCTCGGTATTTTCGCCGACGACCTACCGATCGAACGCTGGAAACTGCTGATTATTCTCCCCGTCGGCTTCGGCATGCTCTTCTGGCGCCTAACTCAGGCAGCAGTGCGCATCTGGATCGGCAAGGATGCGGGGCTCAAGCTTGGCGATGAGACATCTGAGATGAGCAGCTCGATGCAGCCACCGGTCGGCGGGTCGGGCGCGCGCGGGGTCCAGCCATGACGACGGCCTTCCTGTTCCTCAGTTTGTGCCTCTTTCTCGTGATTGGAATGCCCATCGCCATCGCGCTTGGCCTGGCAAGCGTGCTGAGCGCTCTATTCTTCACCCATGATTCTCTTGCTGCACTGGTGCTACAGTTCAACAAGACCATGACCCTTTACACCCTGTTGGCTGTTCCATTTTTCATCTTATCGGGCGGGGTGATGAACACCGGCGGCTCAGCCAGGCGTCTGGTCAACTTCGCGAACGCGCTCGTCGGCCACATCCCTGGTGGCTTGGGAGTCGCCTCCGTCTTCGCTTGCATGATGTTCGCCGCCGTCTCCGGTTCCTCCCCCGCCACGGTGGTCGCGATCGGCACGATCGCCATTGGCGGCATGGCACGATCGGGCTATACGAAGGAGTTTGCCGCAGGGCTCCTGTGCAATGCGGGGACGCTTGGCATCCTAATTCCACCCTCGATTCCGATGATCGTGTATTGCACGGTCACCGAAGAGTCGGTCGGGCGACTATTCATCGCTGGCATACTCCCCGGCATTGTCCTGGGAATAATGTTCATGTGCACCGTATACGTGCTCGCACGTATCTATGATCTCCCATGCCAACCGCGTGTCTCTTGGCGAGACACATGGATCGCATTTCGCGAGGCTGTATGGGCATTGATGCTAATCGTCATCATTCTCGGCGGGATTTACGGCGGCGTATTCACCCCTACCGAGGCTGCGGCGGTTGCGGCGGTCTACGCCTTCTTCGTTTCTGTGGTCGTATACAAAGACACGAGGCTCGCGGATATTCCTAACGTACTCGCACATGCGGGCAAGATGATCGTCATGCTATTGTTCATCGTCGGCAACGCTTTTCTGTTTGGGCATATTCTCGTTAGCGAGCGGATCCCACAGGCGATAACCAATGCGATCATCGCCGCCCACATGCCGGTGTGGCTCTTTCTGCTTGTGATAAACATCATCATGCTCATTGCTGGGGACTTTATGGAACCTGCGGTGATCATCCTCATCTTGGCTCCGATCTTCCTGCCAATCGCCGTAAAGCTCGGCATCAACCCGATCCATCTGGGCATCATCATGGTGGTGAACATGGAAATCGGGATGGTCACACCACCGGTCGGCTTCAATCTATACGTTACCTCCAGCATAACCGGCATGGATTTTTATGCGGTATTTAAGGCAGCGCTCCCGTGGATGGCCGTTCTCCTGATATTCTTGCAGATTGTCACCTATCTGCCCAGCCTCTCCTTGATTCTGCCGAATGCACTATTTGGGAAGACGGTCAGCATGGTTGAACCCCTCCTTAAGCTAGCTAGCAGCGGGCCCGGCCCGTGAACACGATCACGCTGAGAACCCAACGGGACGAAGGAAAAACGCCCAGATCACGATTGAAGAGGCGGCGACCGGAGGACTAAGGAAATGAAAAGCGCCTGGTGAGCACAACCCTCATGACGCGAAAGGAGAAACTCCCATGGCTAGTATTTCTGTGAATGGTTTCTATGACACCCATATTCACACAGGACCTTGCCCTTTTCGTCGAATCGGCGACACCATTGATATTGGTCGATGGTGCGCTGAGGCGGGGATGGCTGGAATCGTGGTGAAGAGTCACTTCGAGAGTACCATCGCCAAGGCATACCATGCGCAACGGGAGGTGACAAATCTTCGCTTTTTTCCGGCGATCGTCCTCAATCGGGGCGTCGGGGGAATCAATCCTGTGGCGGTGAGTCACGCTCTTTACCAGGGTGCAAGGGTCGTGTGGATGCCTACGATCGACGCCAGAAACCACGCTAAGCACTTCGGCAGCACCGGGACGTTCGGGTTTGCCAGCATGACTCTCAGTTACCAAAAATCAGCCCGACCCCAGGAGGACTTGACCGTTCTAGAGAACGGGCACTTGGGCGATGCCACGAAGGAAGTGATCGACCTAATCGCTCGCTACGATGTTGCATTAGCCACCGCACATCTCTCCGAAGAGGAGATCTTCCAGGTGGTCGATTATGCGTTGAGCAAGAAGGTCCGACGGATAATCATTACACACCCGGAGTACATTGTGCCTCATCTTGACATCAAGATACAGGTCCAATTAGCGCAGCAAGGCTGCTTTATGGAGTATTGCGCCGCCTCCATCTTTCCCATGGTCATTTCCGCGACCGCTAACCAAGTCAAGGAAATGATCGATGCGGTGACACCCAAGCGAGCAGTTCTTGCCACGGACTCGGGCCAGCCATTTACCGCCCGTTCCCCAGAGCAGTTGCGGGTCTTCGCCCAGATCCTTCACGAGAAGGGCGTCAGCGAAGCTGCCATCGCGCAGATGGCCATAAAGAATCCGGCTTTCCTTCTCGGGGTGACAGAGACGGCGGACTAGCGATTCCTCCGCACCGACGTGGCGAAAAAAGAGGGGCTGTCAGCAGAATCGAATCTGACCGCAGGGCCCTGTTATTTGGTAGTGAGAACGGCAATCGTTGGTAAGGAAGAGATTGCTATCGGGCGGGGGGCAGACGACTGGACAGTATGAGACAGAAGGAATGTACACGAACGTCAAGCCAAAGGTTCTCATAGCGGTCCACCATCTGGGAAGACGCGCGATTCCATATGTGCGACGACTTGAGGAGGCCGGATGCAAGGTCGTCGTGACTCCGCTCGACCGCGTATACACGGAAGATGAGCTAATCCAAGCGCTTCCCGGGGTATTTGCGACGATGGCGGGAGGCGAGCGCTACACAGATCGAGTGTTTCGAGAGGCAAAGGATTTGAAGCTTGTGGCGCGTTTTGGCGTTGGCTATGAAAAGGTGGATGTTTCAGCGGCTACACGTCACGGTGTGATTATCGCAATGGCCTTTGGAACGAATCACGAGTCGGTTGCTGACTGTGCTTTTGGCATGATGGCCGCGCTGGCAAAGAATCTGGTCACTAATCACCTCCGGGTGAAGGCGGGCGGCTGGGGCTTTGATCTTCATCGTGGCCTTTGGCGATCGACGGTAGGAGTTGTGGGACTAGGGCGGGTCGGGAAGGCGATGGCACGGCGGTGTCGCGGGTTCGAGATGCAGGTCCTTGCCTATGACGTTCAGCCGGATACCGCGTTCGCCCGGGACAACGGTATCATCTTGGTGCCGTTGGAGACTCTACTCCGGGAGGCTGATTTTGTGACTCTCCATGTCCCCCACACACCCGAGACCGAGAATCTCATCAACGGGAAACGCTTGGCCCTTATGAAACGGACAGCGTTTCTCGTGAACACTGCCCGGGGAGCCCTTGTGGACGAGGAGGCTCTGTACACTGCTCTGGCCTCAGGAATGATTGCAGGAGCCGGGCTGGATGTGTTCAAGAGGGAACCTCCCACTGGATCGCCTCTCCTAACCCTTGAGAATGTTATCTTGAGCCCTCACGGCGCCGATGCCGATGCTACGACAGAGGCGGCAGTGGCTGATCGCTGCATTGCTTCAATCTTGGCTGTCGCTCGCGGGAAGAGTCCGGGGCGGGAATGCGTCCTGAACCCCGAAGTCCTTCCCTCGGGACGCATCGACATTTGAAAGGACGAGTGGAAATCTGTTCACTTTCGTATCTCAGAGCATTCATCTACGCTACCGGTCACGAGCTCCTAGAGATTTGCTTGAGAGATTGCTCAATTAGAGAAAGCCGAATACCTCACGCGTGAAGGAGACTGGTCATGCCGACGCAGCCGGCAGTGGCGGAACGCATCCTCACCACCTACAGGGAGCACACCAAGCGGTCCCGGGAATTGTTCGAACGGGCGGGGCACATTCTCGAGGGGGGTACCACACGGACCAGCGTCTTCTTCGCCCCCTACCCCTGCTACGTTGCGGAGGGGCAAGGCTGCCGATTCACCGATCTCGACGGGAACGTCCGGATCGACTTCCTGAACAACTACACGTCCTTGATGCACGGCCACGCCTACCCGCCTATCGTGGACGCGGTCGCCCGCCAGATGCGGAAAGGCTCCGCCTTCGCGGCCCCCAGCGAGGGGGAGGTGGAGCTGGCGCGGCTGATCCAAGACCGCCTACCCAGCCTGGAGCGGCTCCGGTTCACCAGTTCCGGCTCGGAAGCCGTCATGTTCGCCCTCCGCATTGCGCGGGCCTTCACGGAGCGGCGCCAGATCGCCAAGTTCGAAGGTGGCTTCCATGGCTCCCACGAGCTGGCCCAGGTGAGTGTCAACCCGCCCCTGGAGAAGGCCGGCCCGCGCGAGACCCCGCACAGCATCCCCGACTCCGCCGGAATCCCGCCCGACTGGGCGGACGATGTCATCATGATGCCCTTCAACGACCCCGCGGCCGTGGAGCGCCTCCTGGACCGGCACGCCGGGACTATCGCGGCGCTGATCGTGGAGCCGATCATCGGGGCCGGCGGCATCATTGCCCCGAAGCCGGGGTTCCTCCAGGCGCTCCGCGACTTCACCGCGCGGCGGGGGATCTTGCTCATCTTCGATGAGATCATCTCCCTCCGCGTCTCGTTGGGTGGGGCTCAGGCACTGTACGGGGTCCGCCCCGACCTGACCACCGTCGGCAAGATCATCAGCGGGGGCTTTCCCATGGCGGCCTTCGGCGGGCGGGCGGACATCCTGGGGCTCCTGGATCCCCGCCAAGGCGCGCCGGCCATCTCCCAGAGTGGCACCTTCAACGGGGCGGCCGTCTGTTGCGCCGCCGGGGTGGCCGGCTATGGGGCCATCACCCCGGCCGTGCAGGCGCACATCGACAACTTGGCCGAGGACCTGCGCCGCCGGGCCAATGCCCTCTTCCAGCGGCTCAAGGTGCGCGCCCAGATGGTCGGCGTGGGCTCCCTGTTCAATCTCCACCTGACCGAGGAACCCATCGTGGACTATCGCAGCGTGGTGCGGGGCGATCGGAAGATGCTCGCGCTGCTGGCCATCGCCCTGATGAACCGGGGAATCTTCATCGCCCCGCGGGGCATGGGTTGCACGTCCTCCGTCATGACCCCCGCGGAGGTAGACACGTTCCTTAATGCTCTCGAGGCGGCTCTAGTTGAGGACTTGGAATTGGCCCACTAAGACGGCCCATCCGGGGGTAAGTAGCGGATCTCGTGCTGGACGGTAGGCATGATCGCATCTCCTTACATCGCATCCTGATCGAGCGCGGCGCGCGCAATTCGGGGGATTCGAAAGGAGGAGTCCAGCCCATTCTTAGTTGAAATTGCAGAGCGGCTCCTAACATGAGATTACGCAGCTCGGTGTTGTGCTGTGACCTCCTTCCCGTGGATCTCCGCTTGGAGTGCAGGCCGGAGAAGCGGGAGGGATCGATACCCCCGGATGCGCCGCAGTGGCGGCTCGATGTCGAGCAGGGCCGCGGCGAGCCAGCGCTGCTTCTGGGCGCTGTTGGTCCACCGATTCACTTTGGCGGTGCGCTGGCCGACGAGCGCGTTGATGGACTCGAGACAGTTGGTGGTCTTCAGGCTCGTCCCCAAGGTGCCGAAGACGCCCAGCCGATGGAGGGTGAGGGTTTCCTCGAAGCCCTCGTCGAGACTCGCGACCGCCGACTCGTTCAGCAGCCGCAGTTCCTGCCGACAGCGGAGGAGGGCTGCCTTCGCCTCGGCGTAGCTCGGGCGCTCGTAGGCCGCCTGGAGCTTGCAGCGCCAGGGGGCCTGTTGGCCCTTCGGCAAGTAGGCCACCACGTTCTCCCGCTTGTGCCACTGACAGCGTTGGACCACGGCCTGGGGGCCGAACACGCTGGCTACCGCCTTGCGGAACCCCTTGGACCCATCGATGACGCAGAGGAGTCCCTGCTCGTACCCAAGCCCGCGCTCCACCAAGTCGCGGAGGAAGGCGGCACACACTTGCTCGTTCTCCGTGCCGGTCTGGACGAAGCCGAGGAGGACCTTCTCGCCCGTCACGGTGACCCCGAGGGCCAGCACCATTTCGTCCTCGGCGAAGGTCTTCCCGTCGAGGAGGAGGGCGGCAATGTCGTAGCGGTCCAGCCGGCGCTCCAGGAAGGCGCGGAGCTTCCGGGCAGAGGATGGAAACGAGGGGTAAGCTCACAGGAGGACCGAAACTCGGGCTTTAGCCGGGAGCCGCAGATAGAGGCATCCATGTATTTCTAGCTTCCCGTGTTACTGAAACGGGGCGGCTTTTCTGATTGAAACCGCGCTACCCCCTCGATAGGCTCCCACATGAGCCCTTCGCATAACGAAGGCAAATCCCATCCTGTCAGCCTCACCGTCTGCCGACCGCCGGTCCGGTCGCAATTGTTTTCCGACAGAGGTGTGCCTGTAGGAGGAGGACAAAATGGGAGAAATCGGTTTGTTCAAGAGCCTCTTGTATGCGATGCATCTCTATAAGGTACGATGGGACAGTCAGTTCCCAGATGCGAAACCGGGCGATGAACCGATTCCCGACATCAGGCGGGAAGCAGAAAAGGGGCCATGTGAGATATGTCACAGGGCGACCTCATGGCGTAACACAGTCACGGATACTTGAGTCTGTAGCCTTCGCTGTCGAATGAAAGCACTACGTGCACTCCAGCGGAAGAATCGACCGGAGGAGTGGTTGCGACGGTTGTGAGGACAGTTGTCCCCGGACCGAAGGAGGGAAGAAAGGCGCTGGAATGGACGCTGCCACGCCCTTCCTGTTATCTAGTCGACTGCTTGATTTGTGGCGAGCGTGGGAGGAGGATCATGATGCTATTCGCAACCGTCGTAACTGCCATCGCTACCGTCATCATTGCCGCTGCGACTATCGCATATGTCTGTGTCAGCAGAAAACTGTGGTCCGCTACACTTGAGACAGCACGTCGCACCGAAGAGCTAGCCCGCCTGGCCCGTGAGGGGTTTATGTTTCAGTTCATAACCACCTACATGGATATGAACAAAGCATTGCCGAGCCCCACTCCAGAAATGAAGGGAAAAACTTTCGATGTGCAGCAATGGTACAAGGATCTTGATGCCATGTTGAGTAAAGGCTTCCCGGAGGTGTGGGAACAGATGCGTAAGTACTTGCCCAAAGATATCAGTACATAATCTGAGGGAATTAAGGTTGTGTGATGGCAGACAGTCGTCCAACTCTCGAACTGGGCACCTCAAGGGAGTGCCGGCCAGATATACCCCTCGTGTTTTAGTCGCGCCCATTTTTTGGCAGCTTCCGACCGCGCAACTGTTTGCAACTAAAGGCGAAGACGTGATCGTAACCATAACTCGGGATTTGGCGGCGGACCGCAAAGGGCGGCAGCCCATACAGTATTTTCCGCCCCCCGTGTTACTGCGACGCGGGGCGTTTGTGGTTGACACCCCGTGAGCGCGGCGATACTCTTCTACTGACGGTTCGCCCGGCTTCGTCAGTCCTCTTCTCCAAGTCCTTGTTCATCCAGAGGCTACGCCGGTTCGGCAGGTGGGGTGTTATGCGGACTCGATGCCAGATATGCTTCTCATACGGAAACCACATAAGGTAGTTATGCGTCACGAGGCGTCATCCCACTACCATGAGTGCCCGAAGGATACTGACCGTCGGCCTTGAGCTGGCCTCACCCGACACCCAGCTCGCCAGCTTTCAGTCGAAGACGTCTCTACTCGACTGGGACATTGTGCTGTTCAAGCCGCGAATCGGTGATTTCATATCGTACAGCGAATACTTCCAAGGCAAACCTAGGCTCAATGAAAGCGATTCGTTTCAACTCAAGGAGTGCTGCGAGCACTGGCGACGAGAGATCAAGCAAGCCTTCGAAACAGGCAAAACGGTAATCGTCTATCTTCCAAGCCTTCTAGAGGTTTATGTTGACACTGGGCAGCGGTCCTACTCTGGAACAGGTCGAAATCAGAAGATGACGCGCCACGTTGCGGAGTACGACAACTACAAGGCGATACCGGCCTCTCTCTCGCCTGTAACGGCGACTGGCAGTTCCATGAAGTTGTCGCCACGCGGGACGGAAGTACTTGCGCCGTATTGGAGTGAGTTCGAGAGCGTCTCGCAGTACCAGGTAATACTCACCGATGCCAAGGTGCCTGCCTGTGTAGTCACAAAGACGGCCGACAAGGCGGTTGGTGCGCTATACCGAAGCAAGTCCTCAGCAGGAACGCTATTGCTGTTGCCAGACATCGACTTCTACCCCGACCACTTCGCCAAGGTGAAGGGAGACAAACAGACCTGGACTCGTGCGGCGAGTCAGTTCGCTGGACGCATGGTTTCCACCGTCGTGGCGCTAGACAGAGCGCTACGGAGCTCGGCCGAGGTTACATCGGAGCCAACATGGGCCCGCGAACCGAGGTTTTCGCTAGGGTCAGAAGGTACAATCCGTGTCCAGCTGCTCGACGCCGAGAGAAAGGTGGAGAAGGCGCAAAGGCACAAGGAGCAGATTGCGGAGCAATTGAAATCTGCAGGAGCTTTCCGAGGTCTATTGTTTGAGAAAGGTAAGCCTCTCGAAAGTGTGATCATCGACGCGCTTCGACTGCTCGGCTTCACGGCAGCGCCCTACAAAGATTCGACCTCTGAGTTCGACGTGGTCTTCGAGTCGGGGGAAGGTCGCCTCATTGGCGAAGCGGAAGGGA
>Ga0116131_1002103_pt1 | contig 10670 bp, 9 predicted proteins | sample June2015DPH_17_1_FD_89734 | JGI IMG/M metagenome (GOLD analysis project Ga0116131, IMG submission 89734) | Peatland microbial communities from SPRUCE experiment site at the Marcell Experimental Forest, Minnesota, USA - June2015DPH_17_100 | ecosystem: Environmental > Terrestrial > Soil > Wetlands...
GCCGGGCTGGAGCACCTGCAAATCAGCATTGACAATGCAGTGCCGGACGAAGTGTCCAAGAAGAGCCTGAAATCGCTGGATGGGCGGCTGGAGATGCTTTCGGAGTTTGCCGTGTTTCAGGTGAACATCAATTCCGTGCTTGGCGGCGGCGTGAAGAACCCGGAGGATGCGCTGGCGATCGCGCACCGAGCGGTGGAGTTGGGGTTCACCAGCACGGTAGGGATTATCCACGATCACGACGGGCAATTGAAGCCGCTGGGGAAACGCGAACAGGAAATTTTTGAAGAGATCATGGAGCTGGGGAAACGCTCATTTTCGCGGTTCAACGAGTTTCAGCACAACGTGGCCAGGGCGAAAGAGCACGATTGGAAGTGCCGGGCGGGATCGCGCTACCTGTACATTTGCGAGAATGGGCTGGTGCACTGGTGTTCGCAGCAGCGGGGTTATCCGGGAATTCCGCTCCGGGAATATACGGACGAACGGCGGCACCGGGAATACTACACGCATAAGGGATGCGCGCCGAGGTGTACTGTGAGCTGTGTACAGCAGGTGGGAATCCTGGATAATTGGCGGGGACAGCAGACGCTGCAGCCGGAGCCGGCGGGCAGCGCGGACCTGGTACAGATTGCGAAGTGAAGAGTTTTCGCAGAGTGTCGCGCACAGAGGCAAGAAAAATCCAATAAACCTGAAATTTGAAGTCGAAGAGGGATTCATCGCACAAAAAGCGTGCGATGGAAAACCGTACCTCCACTCCGGGACGGCAAAAGGCGCCGTCCCTCCGGTCGGAATGACGGATTTTGGGGTTGGGGAGGAGAAGTGCCAGCGTTGCAATCCTCGCACATTGAAAAGAGCCTGGCGTTGACGTTCGGTGCGGGGTTTAAAAAGATAGAGGCATGTCCACCCCAGCAATTGAGATCGAACATCTCTCGAAGGAATACCCTTACGGGTTTCTGAACCTGAAAAAGAAAACATCCTTAGAAGACCTGAGCATGCGGGTCGATACCGGCGAAGTGTTTGGTTTCCTGGGACCGAACGGGGCCGGAAAATCCACGACCATCAAGCTGCTGATGCGCTTGATTTTCCCGGACAGGGGAACCGCGCGAATCCTAGGGAAATCGATCGACGATGTGTCCATGCACCGGGAGACCGGGTACTTGCCGGAGCAGCCCTATTTCTACGATTACCTGACCGCAGCGGAATTGCTGGATTACTTCGCGCGATTTCACGGATTGACAGCAACGGACCGCCAGACGCGCGTGCAAAACATGCTGAAGAAGGTGGGGCTGGAAACCGCGAAGAAAATTCAGTTGCGGAAATACTCGAAGGGCATGCTGCAACGAGTGGGACTGGCGCAAGCGATCCTGCACGGCCCGCAGGTGGTGATCCTGGACGAACCGATGTCGGGACTCGACCCTTTGGGACGCCGGGAAGTGCGGGACATCATCCTCGAACTGAAGAAAGATGGGCGGACGGTGCTTTTCTCCACGCACATTCTCTCCGACGCCGAGATGCTGTGCGACCGGGTAGGTGTGATTGTAGGCGGGATACTGCGCGGTGTGGGCACGCCGGGAGAAATGGTGGGAATCAAAACGCAAGGAATGGAAATTCTGTTCGAGGTGGCGGAGGGGAAGAACCCGCCGCTGCTGGCCAGAGCGACGCGGACAGGCGATTGTTATCGTCTACAAATGCCCGAAGAAGAGCTGTACGGGGCGATCGAGCAATTGCGGGCGGCGGGGGCGCGGATTCTGTCGGTGACGCAGATCAAACCGACATTGGAAGAGTTCTTCATGAACCTTGTGGAAGCGGACCGGGCGCAGGCCAATGCAGTTGAGGTGAGCGGAACATGAAGAACGTATGGACAGTGGCCGCGAATACGTTCCGGGAAGCGGTGCGGGACCGCGTGCTCTACAACCTAGTGTTTTTCGCGTTGCTGATGATGGGTGCGGCGATCCTGGTGGGGCAGATTTCCATCGGGATCGAAGAAAGCGTGATCGTCAGCCTGGGATTGACGGCGATCTCGGTGATTGGATTGTTCATTGCGGTGTTTATCGGCGTCGGGCTGGTGTCCAAGGAGATGGACAAGCGCACGCTCTATGCGTTGCTGGCGAAACCGGTCCAGCGGTGGGAATTCCTGCTGGGAAAGTACTGCGGGCTGGTGATGACGCTGACGGTGAATACGGCGGCGATGGCCGCGGGGTTGTACCTGGCGCTATGGACGGTGAAACACACACTGGAAAAGAGCGACGTCTGGATCCTGGTGGCGGTGTACTTGATCCTGCTGAAGCTGGCGCTGATCGTGGCGCTGGCGCTGCTGTTTTCGTGTTTCACCACGCCGTTTCTGGCGATTCTGTTCACGGCGGGCATCTATGTGGCCGGGCTATTTGCGGGAGATCTGCGCACGATGCGGGCAGTGGATTTGAGCCCAGCAACAATGAACTTGCTGAAGGGGATTTCCTACCTGCTGCCGAATTTTGAGAATTTCAACGTAATGGGAGCGGTGGCGCACGGCCGGGCGGTGCCGGGTGCGCTGGTGGAGCAGGCGACGCTGTACGCGGTGGTTTATGGCGCGGTGGTGCTGGCCGCGGCGGCGGCGATTTTCTCGCGCCGGAACCTGAAATGAAGCGAAGCGGAATCATTGAAGCGACGTTGGGCGTCCTGCTGGCGTTGGGTCTCGCGGGCGTATGGCAACTACAGAAGAAGATTGATGGTCAGCGGCAGGCGCTGCAAGAAGAACGCGATGAGCTGGTGCTGCGCTCGCCAAAACTGATCAAGCGGATGAGTCTGGAATTCGCACCACTGGTGGGAGCGATGTACTGGACGCGGGCGGTGCAGTACTACGGAGAAAAACACCGGCTACAGCAGAGGAATCTGGAGCTGCTCTGGCCGCTGTTGGACATCACAACGACGCTGGACCCGAATCTGATCGTCGCGTACCGGTTCGGCTCGACGTTCTTAAGCGATGCCCCGCCACGCGGTGCGGGCGATCCGGAGCACGCGGTGGAACTGCTGCGGCGAGGATTGCAGGCCAACCCTGATTACTGGCGCTTCTACCAGGATATGGGCAACGTCTATTACTTCGACAAGAAGGACTACGCCAGGGCAGCCGAGGCCTTCGCGGAAGGCGCGAAGAACCCGCAAGCGGCCATCTGGATGAAGGTGATGGCCGCAAAGATCGCTGCCGATGGCGAGTCGCTGGAAACCTCTTATTTCCTATGGCGAGACATCTACCAGACGGCCAAAGAGCCGCAGATCAAGAAGAACGCGGAGTTGCACTTGCGGCTGGTCAAGGTGGATTTGGACTTGCGAGAGCTAAACCGGCTCGCGGATGAGTATGAGCGTCGGACCGGACGACGGGCGACGAAGATGAGCGAACTGGTGCAGGCGGGATTATTGTCACAATTGCCCGGCGATCCGGACGGGTATCCGTATGTATTGGGAGAAGGCGGCAAGGCGGAATTGAATTTGAATAGCCCGATGTTGGAAGAGAAGTTGATGAATAAATAGCGCGGACTGCAGGCGCACGCCGTCATCCGGGAAAAGACCAGGCCAAGCGAAGTCAGCCCCTGCCGAAAGGATTAGCAAATCACGCCTGATTATTCCTGAACACAAAGCAGGGTCATGCGAGGATCGATGAGGAGTTTGCGGGGATCGGTCTGCGTGATGAAGGAAAAAGGTGTCTCTTCGCCGTCGGCGATTACCGTGCCGAGGAAAACACCGCGGCCGGAACCGCTGCTGACGAAAAGAGGAACAGGCGCAATGAACGAGTGGGGCACGCCTGAGGCCAACAGCTTGCCGCGCACTTGAAAGCCCTTGTCGGTGCGGCGCGAGGAGAAACTCACCTTGTAGTGAGGAATGGAGGTTCCCCGGACATATTCGGCGAAGAACCACTCCATGGAGTGGCCGCCCTCCAGATCCATTTTCGGGGTCATGGCGGCTTCCACCTCGCGCTGGAATTGATTTGTGGTGAGGCTTTTCTGGGCGTATTTGGAGATCAGCGACTTCAGCAAGGCGATGAAGCGCGCATCGGGATTCGGGGTATTGGGCTGGCGCAGCATTTCCCGAAGCATATGCATGATCCAAGCACCTTTGCCGTAAATCACTTGATCGTACGCGGAATCCGACTTGGAGGAAGACAGGCGCATGCCCATGATGAGCGCGCCGGTCTCCGCAGGCGGGCGGTCATCGTTGGGGCCTTTGGTGAGAAGACTCTTGCGGTAGCGAACGAGCCAGGCGTGGAGAGTCTGATCCGGGTTTTTCTGTGAGTCTGCAAAAAGCAGCGCGAGATAATTGGCGATGGCTTCGTTGATCCACTGATCGCGGTAGCTGGACCAGCCAACGACATTCCCCCACCACTGGTGAGCGACTTCGTGAAAAGGAACAATTTGCGTGAAGAGTTCCTGGGCGGTCGCGTTGAGGCCGGCACGCTGCTGGGTTTCGGGAGACAGGAAGGAGTAAGTGGAGATGTAGAGAAGTCCCGGCCAGCCCTGCCCGAAGGCACCGGGAATTTGCGAGACGCCCAGATGATGAAACGGAAAGGGGCCGGAATACTGTTCGCAGAAATGGATGGAGGAATCGACTTCACGGGCAAGCTGCTTCAGGGTATCCGCAGGACTCGGAGGCGAGGGCTCGACCGCTATGCGGGCGTTAGGGAAATCACCCCCGGGAACCTTGATGGCCGGACTGAGGTCTACGACGACACGGCTCAAGCGGGCCTGGATGGCCTCTTCGAGTTGTTTGTTTGCGTAAAGATCAATGACATGGTTTTCCGAGGCCACGGAAGCCAGGGCGTATTCGCCGAGGTTGAAACCGGCTTGGGTGACCGGCTGTTCCGTCTTCCAGTGGGCGACGCGGAAGTCGCCCTCTTCGCGCTCGTCGGATTTTTCGCCGGTGGCGACAAGGCGAAGACGCTTGGGCCAGCGGAGGGTCATGTCGTAGAGGGAGAATTCGGCGGTGTCACCGTGGTGGGGGAACCAGCTTTCACGCTCGCCGACGAAGAGGACGGCGTTACCGGCGTTTTCGATAACGTTGCCGCGATAGCGAAAATTCAGGGTGAAGGTTTCGCCCGCGGGAAGAGGCTTGGGGAGGAAGACACAGAGCGAATCTTCACCGCGGTAACGCAACTCCTGCCCGGTGAGGCCCTCATTCTGGAAAAAGGTAAGAGGCGCGCCGGACTCGAAGGAAATGGATTCGACCTTCAGGGAGCGCGCGAGTTGGATGAAGATGAGTTGTTCTCCGCCGGTGACAGAACGGAAATCGACGGAGGTATTACCTTCGAGGGAGTTGTCCGGGTGGATGGTGGTGTTGACGTGGTATCGCAGAGCAGCGAAGGGAACCTGCGGAGAAGAATATCCGGGCGAAGAATAGGAAGTCCAGACGTCGTAATGTGTGAGAATGCCGACGAAGCGGGGTTGCCCGATCATGAAATTCTCGGTGCGCATTTCATCGGCCAGGACGTCAAACGGACCGGTGACGACGCCATCAATTCCCGCATGGAAAAAATGCCGGGGCGAGGAGGAAAATTCCTCGAACAGAATTCGCAGGGAGTGGGAAGAGTTAAGACGCGCGACATTGGGTTCCCAGAGGGCCGCAAATGAAGCATCGGGAGAGGGCTGGAGGCCGACACGCTGGAATTGAGCCAGGAGGTCCTTGGCGGTGTCATCGGTGAAGCGCACGAAGGCGGAGACGAATTGCTGGTCCAGCACGGGAGCCCCCAGGAACCGCGCCATCTGCTGCTTTTCCGCGGGATCGCGCGGAAGAGAAAGGGCGTGACCCAGACCGGAGAAGACAAAGCCGGTGATGCGGCCTTCAAATGGGGCGTAGAAGGCGAAGCGTCCCACCTGAAAGGTGAGGACGGCATCGCCATGATGAATTTCAATGTGGTTTGGGGCAGAAACGGTGTAGACGTTTTGTGCGTCAAGGGAGAGGGCGTTGAGCGAAGCGAGAAGGTCGCGGGGCGAGAGATCGGCGGCGTGGCAAGCTGCTGACCACGGCACGAGAAGAAGCAGACAGGCGGAGAGGAGCTTCATGGAAAGAGTGTAGTCATATTCGGCATGGAGGAACAAGACTGCGGCGAGCGGGGTACCCCAGCGGTCTAGAATAAAAAGATGCAGCGAAGGTGGAGCGCAGCAAGAATCACATGCCTGATCGCCGGCATACTGCTGACGGCGACAGCCGCGTGCGCGGACAAGATCGTCCTGAAAAACGGCCAGAAAATCCTGGCGTACAACGTGGTGGAGGAGGGGGACAAAGTCCGCTACGAGACTTCCGCGGGGCAATTGGCGTTGCCGAAATCCATCGTGGATCACATCGAAAAAGGGGGGTTGCTGCCGGTGACGGAGTCACCCGCGGCCGCCGCAGCAAATCTGAACATCGCACCACCCGCGATGGAGACTACGGCGAACGGAGCGGAGATAGATCAGGGCGCGGTTCACGACGGGGCGATTGACCGGAATTACATCGCGCAGTTGGAGGCAGAGGCACACGGAGGCAGCGCGAACGCCAATGAACGAGCCGCGCTGGCGCATCACGCGGCATCTCAGTTTGAACTCTCGCATGGGGACCTCGACCACGCGTTGAGCGATGCGCGGGCAGCAGTTTCCTACAAGCCAGAGCAAGCGGTACTGCTCATGAATGTCGCGTACATCCAGCTACAGCGGAGCGAATTCCGGCAGTCGCTGGAGTATCTCGAGCATGCCAGGCGGCTGGCGCCAGAAAATGCCGACGTGTACAAGCTGTCCGGATGGGCCTATTACGGGGTGAACCGGCCGGATCTGGCGGTGAAGGATTGGAAGAAGGCGCAGTCCATTCATCATGATGCAGACGTACAAATAGCGCTGGAAAAGGCGGAGCGCGACATTCGGGAAGAGGAGAATTACCGGGAAAACGAGAGTGCGCACTTTCAGTTGCGATACAACGGCGCAGCGGAGCCTGGACTGGCCCGCGACGTTCTGCACACGCTGGAGGGGCATTACCAGCAGATGGAATCGGCGCTGAACTACACGCCACCCGAGCCCATTGGAATCGTGCTGTACACGGAACAAGGATTCGCGGACATCACCAGAGCGCCGGAGTGGGTAGGGGCGCTGAATGACGGACGGATCCGCGTGCCGGTGCAGGGATTGACGGGAATGACCCCGGAGTTGTCGCGCGTTTTGCGGCATGAGTTAACGCACAGCTTCATTCAACAGAAAACTCACGGGCGGGCGCCAACATGGCTGCAGGAGGGCATAGCGCAATGGATGGAAGGAAAACGCAGCGATGAAAGCGCGGCCGTGCTGGTGCAGATTTACGAACAAGGACATGCGGCGGCGCTGTCGAAGCTGGAAGGATCGTGGCTGGGGCTATCGGAAGATGTGGTGCGGTATTCGTATGCCTGGGCGCTGGCAAACGTGGAATTCATAGTGCAGGCAGACGGGATGGGAGACATCGAGAAGATCCTCGATCGAGTCGCGGCGGGGCGGTCGAGCGAGGAGGCACTACGCGAGGTGCTGCACAGCGATTACGGGGATTTGATGCAGGGGACGGTGGAGTATTTGAAGAAAAGCTACGGGCGGTAAAACGCCCATTGCGCGCCTAAACCAACGCGGATGGTGACTTACCCTCAAATTCGAAGTTGAAGAGGGATTCATCGCACAAAAAACGTGCGATGGAGAACCGTACCTCCGCTTCGGGCCGGCAAAAAGCTCCGTCCCTCCGGTCGGAATGACAATTTTTGGGAGTCGGATTCTTCCACGACAATCGCGTGAGACAAGACAACATGCGCTCGCCTGGGATTGCGTAACTTCGGATTTCAGGCTTACGAATTGGCGAGGAGAGCGCCGAGGAGTGCGGCGCGGACGGGCATGGTCTTGGTAAGCACGTGTTCGTGGGCGGAGTGCGCGCCATCGCCGACGGCGCCGAAGCCATCGAGCGTCGGGATACCAAGCGCCGCGGTGAAGTTCCCGTCGGAGCTGCCACCGGCTGCGGCTTCGCCCAGGGAGAGGCCCAGTTGCTTGGCGAGGGAAGCGGCGCGTGCGAAGAGAACGGCGCTTTGCTTGCGTTCGAGCGGCGGGCGATCAAAGCCGCCATGGATTTCGAGCTTGGCACCGCGATGGATGGGTTTCAATCCATGAAAGCGCTTTTCGAGGGCGCGCATATCGGTCGTACGCCAGGCGCGCAGATCGAATTGGGCTTTGGCCAGTTCGGGGATGACGTTGACGCCTGATCCGCCCTCGACGACGTCCGCATTTATGGTGATACCACGGCGGTGATCGTTCCACTTTTCGATGCGGGCGATTTGCGCGGCGAGCTCATGAACGGCGTTGACACCCTCTTCCGGGGCGAGGCCGGCATGCGAGGAGCGGCCATGAACAATGATTTCGGCCTCACCGACGCCCTTGCGGGAAGTTTTGACGAGGCCACGCGGACCGAGCGACGGCTCAAGGACAAAGACGGCGTCACTGCGGCGGGCTTCCGATTCGATGAGGACGCGGGAGGATTCGCTGCCGATCTCCTCGTCGGAAGTCCACATGAACACGATGCGCTTGGAAACCGTGGCTTGCACTTCCTGCAAGGCTTGGAGAGCAAAAAGCGCCTGGACAATGCCAGCCTTCATGTCAAAAGTGCCGGGGCCATAAGCTTTGCCACCCGAGAGGCGATAGGGCATTTTGGTGATGGTGCCGGTGGGGTAGACCGTATCGTAGTGGCCCAGGACGAGGAGCTGTGCTCTGGGCGGTGCAATGGTAGGGGACCAGACGATGCGAAGATGATCGCCGCGATGCTTCTGGCGAAGAACCTGGACGAGCGTGCCGCGCAGCAGCCATTCGTCCGCGAGAAAGCCGCAGCAGCGGTCGGCGCGTTCTTTATCCAGGCTGGGAGACTCCAGAAGCGTAAGTTGCTGGAGAACCTCCAACATGTTAGGCAGCCGGTGGCGGAGCAGGGCCAGAAGAGCCCGTGGAAGTGAATTGGTAGCCATGAAGGAGTCATGGTAGCAATGCAAGCAACGCAGGGCAACACCGGAGAGAGGGTGGAAAAGGCAGACGAGGCGGTGAATAGAAGATAATCCTTGCTGGCTGTCCAGATTGCTTATAATGGTAAGTTTGCAGGAATCAGGAGATGCGCCGTAGAGCAAGGGAGTGGCGGCGCCGGAGCACGCATGGAACTCGACATCAACGAAATACAAAAATACCTTCCACACCGGTACCCGTTTCTGATGATCGACAAGGTGGTGGAAATGGTGCAGTTCAAACGGATCGTGGCGGTGAAGAGCGTCACGATAAACGAGGCCTACTTCCAAGGCCATTTTCCCGGGAAGCCGGTGATGCCGGGCGTGCTGATACTGGAGTCGATGGCACAGGCCGGCGGATTGCTACTGCTACTGGAGATCCCAGACCGCGACCGCAAATTGCTGTATTTGGCTTCGATGACGGACGTGAAGTTCCGCCGGCCGGTGGTGCCCGGCGATCAATTGCGGATTGAAGTGGACATCGTTACGTGGAAGGGCGATCTGTGCAAGATCAAGGCCAAGGCGTTCGTTGAGGGAAAGCTGACGACGGAAGCGACGATGTTGTGCGTGATGGCCGACCGCGAAGAGCCAATTAAATCCTGACATGGGTGAGGTTCAAATCCACGCGCAAGCGGTTGTTTCGCCGGAAGCGAAGCTGGGGAAAGGTGTGCACGTCGGCGCATTCGCGGTGGTGGGTTGCGGCGTTGAGTTGGGTGAAGGGTGCGTGCTGCACGAACACGCGGTGGTGCGAGGCCCAGCGAAATTCGGGGCGCGAAACGTGTTTCATTCGTTCACGGTGATTGGGGGCGATCCGCAGGATTATACGTATCGCGGGGAGCGCGTCGAATTGGTCGCAGGCGATGGAAACATTTTTCGCGAGTATGTGACCATCAGCAGGGGAACGATTAAGGGCGGCGGCACGACCCGCATTGGGAGTGAGAATTTTTTTCTGGCGTATTCGCATGTGGGACACGATTGCCAGGTGGGAAACAACACGCTGTTCGTAAATGGCGCGACACTCGCGGGTCACGTAACCGTGCAGGATTATGTGACGATCGGGGCGTTTTGCCCGGTGCACCAGTTCTGCCGGTTGGGGCGTTACGCCTATATCGGCGCGTCCACGGTAATCACGCAGGATGTGCTGCCGTTTTCAATGGTGGTGACTGAGCGAGAGACGAAATGCTTCGGCCCCAACACCATCGGGCTGGAGCGCAAGGGATTTTCGGCGGAGCGGATCAAGACGCTACAGCGGGCGTTCCGGGTGCTGCTGCGCTCCAAGAAGAATACTTCGCAGGCACTGGAAGAGCTGCGGAAAACTTGGGGAGAGTGCGCGGACGTCAGAGAGCTGATGGATTTCGTGGAGAAGGCGGAGCGCGGGATCGTGAAATAGCAGCAGGGTTGGCAAGGACTGGAGCGCGGGCTGGAATCTTGAAATGAATGCGAACCGGGAAGGGTGGGGACTGATCGCGGGGAACGGGCGATTTCCGTTTCTCGTGCTGGAGGGTGCGCGGAGCCAGGGAATTGAGATGGCAGTGCTCGCGCTGAAGGAAGAGGCTTCGCCGGAATTGGCGCAAGCCGCGAAGCGCGTCCACTGGGTCAGCCTGGGAGAGCTGAGCAAGGCTATCGAGCTGTTGCAGAGCGAAGGTGTGACGCGCGCGGTGATGGCCGGTCAGGTGAAGCACAACAA
>Ga0116131_1002105_pt1 | contig 10648 bp, 5 predicted proteins | sample June2015DPH_17_1_FD_89734 | JGI IMG/M metagenome (GOLD analysis project Ga0116131, IMG submission 89734) | Peatland microbial communities from SPRUCE experiment site at the Marcell Experimental Forest, Minnesota, USA - June2015DPH_17_100 | ecosystem: Environmental > Terrestrial > Soil > Wetlands...
CCCGGCCGCCCCCGAATCTGTCGCGGTGACCGAGGCCGAGGTAGCCGACGCGCCAGCGGCCGAGGAGCCCGAAGAGGCTCCGGTGACCGTGATCCAGCGGCCTGAGCCCTCGACCATGGAGGAGCTCCTCGCGGAGCAGGACGCGGACATCCGAAGCTTCAAGCACGGGGACGTCGTTGAAGGCACCGTCGTGCGGATCGATCGGGACGAGATCCTCGTCGATATCGGTGCCAAGAGCGAGGGCGTCGTCTCGAACCGTGAGCTGTTCGGTCGACATGCCGAGTCTTCACCGCAGCTGGCCGTCGGGGACGTCGTTCTCGTCTATGTGCTGCAGCCCGAATCGCAGGAAGGCCACGCCGTCCTCTCGCTTCGCCGAGCCGGACTCGAGCGCAAGTGGCGAGCGATGCAGGAGCAGTTCGAGGCCGGAGCCATCATCGACGCTCCCGTCATCGACCATAACAAGGGTGGCCTGATCGTCGACTGCGGAATTCGCGGCTTTGTCCCGATCAGCCAGATCGTGGACTTCCCACGGCGGCCGCAGAACGACCAACCGCGCGACGCGGCCCAGGAGATCGCAGAGAAGCTCCAGCCTTACGTCGGTCGCAAGCTGCGCCTCAAGATCCTTGAGGTCAACCGCAAGGCCAACCGGCTCATTCTCTCCGAGAAGGTGGCTCTGTACGAGGAGCGCCGGGAGAAGCGGGACGAACTGTTCAGCAGTCTTCAGGTCGGCCAGAAGGTGAGCGGCACCGTCCGCTCCATCGCGCCGTTCGGCGTCTTCATCGACCTCGGCGGCATCGACGGCCTCGTCCACAAGAGCGAGCTCTCGTGGAACAAGGTCAACAACCCGGAGGCCGGCTACAAGGTCGGCGACCAGGTCGAGGCCGAGGTCATCGACATCAACCACGAGCGCGGCCGGATCAGCCTGTCCATCCGCAAGCTCCAGCCGGATCCATGGCATTCGACCGTCGCCGACTTCAAGGTCGGCGACGTGATCGACGGTACGGTTACGAAGCTCGTGAACTTTGGCGCGTTCGTCCGAGTTCGCGACGGCCTCGAGGGCCTGATCCACATTTCCGAGCTGTCCCACCAGCGAGTCGCCCATCCGGGAGACGTGGTCCACGAGAACCAGACACTCAAGCTCAAGATCATCTCCCTCGACTCCGAGCGACATCGACTGGGCCTCAGCCTTAAGCAGGCCGAGGAGCCGCCCGCTCGGCCGGCCCTTCCGGAGACGCCCGTTCAGGTTGCTCCTTCGGCCCCGCGCCTCGAGCGGCGTCCGCGCCCGGAGCGTGGCTACTCCATGGCCGATGCGGTCCAGGAGCCCGAAGGCGGTATCGACAACACGCTCGCCTCGGCGTTCGCTCAGATTCGCGCCCAAGTGGCGGAGTCGGAGGCGAAAGCTGTCGATGAAACCGAGCAGGTAGTCGACGCTGTCCCTGCTACGGGGGATGAAGCTGCGCCGGCCAAGCCGGCTCGAGCTCGGATCGCCAAGGTCGTGAAGGCCGACGCCGACGCCGACGCTGTGCCCGTAGCGGAAGCTGAGGCTGTAGCCGCGGCCGAGGCCGAAACCACGGTGCCCGCGAAGGTCGAGGCTGAAGCCGACGCTTTTCCCGAAGCGGAAGCTGAGGCCGTTGCCCCGGCCGAGACTTCGCCCGAGGCTGCGATCGAGTAGCGGCCTCAACGCCGCCAGGGCCATCTGCCGAGGTGGCAGCGCCCAAGACGGCCATCCGACACCGGTGAAATACGAGAGGACCCCGCCGATTCCTCCGGCGGGGCCTTCCCATGCGACCCAAGGCCCGGGCCACGCCAGGCCCCCCAGCCGGCGGCGGCCCAACCTGGCGGTGGCGCGGTCCTTCCAAACCGAGGCGGTGTGGTATGCGTCCGCCCGAAAACGCTCGGGCATTCTCGGGCACCACGTCTCGCCTCGATTGGACCTCCCCGAGTGGGTCGAGGTACAGGGTGAGCCGGGCGTGCTAGCATGCCCCTACGGTTGCCGGTCGGCGACCGAGTAGAACAGGCGTTCAGCTCGATGGATGGTTTCGACAAGTTCACGGACCGCGCTCGCAAGGTCCTGACGCTCGCGCAAGACGAGGCCCAGCGCTTCAACCACAACTACATCGGCACGGAGCACATACTCCTGGGCCTCGTCCGGGAAGGCGAAGGCGTGGCTGCCCGTGTGCTCGAGAACATGAACGTCGAGCTGCCAAAGGTCCGCACCGCGGTCGAGTTCATCATTGGCCGGGGCGATCGGCCGGTCGTCGGCGAGGTCGGCCTGACCCCGCGCGCCAAGCGCGTCATAGAACTGGCGATCGACGAGGCCCGGCGCCTGGGCCACAACTACATCGGTACGGAGCACCTGCTCCTCGGTCTCGTCCGGGAAGGCGAGGGGATCGCTGCCGGGGTGCTCGAATCGCTCGGCGTGAGCCTGGACAAGGTTCGCCACGAAGTCATCCGGGTTCTTTCGCAGTCCTCCTCGGCCGGCCCTGCCCAGGAAACCAAGCGCGCCAGCAAGACCCCAACCCTCGACCAGCTCGGTATCAACCTGACCGAGGCCGCGCGTCTGGGCAAGCTCGATCCGGTCATCGGTCGCGAGAAGGAGATCGAGCGCGTCATCCAGATCCTGTCCCGCCGAACGAAGAACAACCCGGCCTTGATCGGAGAGCCGGGGGTCGGCAAGACCGCCATCGCCGAGGGCCTGGCCCATCGCATCGTCAGCGGGGACGTGCCGGAGACCCTCGCCAACAAACGCGTCCTGACCCTCGACATCGGCTCGCTCGTCGCGGGCACGAAGTACCGTGGCGAGTTCGAGGAGCGCCTCAAGAAGATCATCGAGGAGCTGCGCAGCACCAACGATGCGGTCCTGTTCATCGATGAGCTGCACACGATCGTGGGGGCTGGTGCCGCGGAGGGTGCGATCGACGCGGCCAACATCCTGAAGCCACCGCTCTCCCGCGGCGAGCTGCAGTGCATCGGCGCCACCACGCTCGACGACTACCGCAAGTACATAGAGCGGGACGCGGCCCTCGAGCGGCGCTTCCAACCGGTCATGGTCGAGGAGCCAACACTCGAGCAGTCCATCGACATCCTGATGGGCATTCGCGAGCGCTACGAACAGCACCATAAGGTCCAGATCACGGACGAGGCCGTTCGCGCTGCTGTGGACCTCTCGATCCGCTATATCACGGACCGCCACCTGCCCGACAAGGCGATCGACCTGATCGACGAGGCGGCCAGTCGAGTGCGACTGCGCTACGCTACCTCACCACCCGCTCTGCGGGAGGCCCAGAAGGATCTAGATCGGATCACGCGCGAGAAGGACAGCGCCATCAACTCGCAGGAATACGAGCAGGCGGCGACGCTCCGCGAGACCGAAGCCGCGGCTCGTCAGAAGGTCGACGACCTGCGCGCCGAGTGGCAGTCGTCTGTCGCCGCCGAGCAGCCCAAGGTGGACGAGGAGGAGATCGCCCAGGTCGTGGCGATGTGGACGGGCATTCCCGTCACCCGCATAGCGCAGGAAGAGTCGGAGCGGCTGCTCCACATGGAGGACGAGCTGCACCGCCGGGTCGTCGGCCAGCAGGAGGCCATCGAGATCGTCTCAAAGGCGGTTCGGCGCGCTCGCGCCGGCCTGAAGGATCCCAAGAGGCCGATCGGTTCGTTCATCTTCCTGGGCCCGACCGGCGTCGGGAAGACCGAGCTGGCGAAGGCGCTGGCCGAGTTCATGTTCGGCAGCGAGGACGCTCTGATCAAGCTCGACATGAGCGAGTTCATGGAGCGGCACAACGTCAGCCGGCTGGTCGGCGCACCTCCCGGTTACGTCGGCTTCGACGAGGGCGGTCAGCTGACCGAGGCCGTACGCCGCAAGAGTTATGCCGTCATCCTGCTCGACGAGATCGAGAAAGCCCACCCCGAGGTCTTCAACATGCTGTTGCAGATCCTCGAGGACGGCCACCTGTCGGACGCAAAAGGGCGCCGGGTCGACTTCCGCAACTGCATCATCATCATGACTTCGAACCTGGGCGCCAGGCAGCTTCAGACCAACTCGTCGCTCGGTTTCCGCCAGCAGGGCGACACCGAGGAAGAACGCCAGACCGCGTCCTACGAGCTGATGCGTGACAAGGTTGACAAAGAGCTCAAGCAGACCTTCCGACCGGAGTTCCTGAATCGCATCGATGCCACCGTCGTCTTCCGTTCCCTGACTGTCGAAGAGATTCGGCTGATCGTGGATCTGATGCTGGCTCGCGTCCGCGAGCGGCTGCGAGCGCAGGGTATGAGCCTCGAGGTTACGCAGGCCGCCAAGGATCACATCATCAAGATCGGCTACGACGTTGCCTACGGCGCGCGGCCGCTGCGACGGGTCATTCAGAACATGGTCGAGGACGTCCTGGCCGAGCAACTCCTGCTGGGCACGTACGCCTCCGGCACGAGCATCGTCGTCGACAAGGGCTCCGAGGCGGGTCTGGACATCCACCCGGTCGAGGAGAAGATGCCCGTCGAAGCCGCTCGCTGAAGCGGGGCTGAGGGGTGGCCCGTAAGCAAAGTCGCTACATCTGCCAGACCTGCGGTGCCGCCCATATTCGCTGGGAGGGCCAGTGCCGGACGTGCGGCGCCTGGAACACCCTGGTGGAGACAGTCGTGCACGAGTCGGAGGCCCGACGGCGGATACCCGGACCGGGTGCCGCCGATCGAACTGCGTCCCCCCAAACGTTGAGCCGTCTCCGCGAGGCCGAGCCCGTCCGAATCCCGACCGGGATCGGCGAGATCGACCGAGTACTTGGCGGCGGGCTGGTGCCGGGGTCGGCGGTGCTGCTGGGCGGCGAACCCGGGATTGGCAAGTCCACGATGTTGTTGCAGGCCGCCGCGGGCCTGGCGTTGGGCACCGGCGGCCCCGGCGGTCAGGTTCTCTATGCGACCGGCGAAGAATCGGCCGGACAGGTGAGGTTGCGCGCTGACCGTCTGGGCCTGCTCGAGGGCGCCGCCGCCGACCGCATCTCAGTCGTGGCGGAGAACGAAGTCGGTCGCATCGTCGAGCTGGCGCGCGAGGCGCGACCCATCGCGCTGATCGTCGACTCGATCCAGACCGCCACCGTGGATGAGCTCGAGGGACCCGCCGGCAGCGTCGGACAAGTGCGCGAATGCGCCCTGCGGTTGATGGAGATGGCCAAGCAGGACGGCATCGCCGTGATCATTGTCGGCCACGTCACCAAAGACGGCACCCTGGCCGGGCCCAAGACGCTGGAGCATATCGTCGACGCCGTTCTCAGCCTGGAGGGCGAGCGGACGGCCACCCTGCGGTTGCTGCGGGCCTCGAAGAACCGCTTCGGCTCGACGGAAGAGGTGGGCGTCTTCGAGATGGCGGAACACGGCCTGGACGAGGTCGCCGACCCGGGTCGAGCATTCCTCGCCATGGCCGACGAGCATGCACCGGGGAGCGTTGCCGGCGCCACGCTGGAGGGAACGCGGCCATTGCTGGTGGAAGTTCAGGCGCTGGTGGCGCCGGCCGGCTACGGCAGCCCCCGCCGAACTGCGTCCGGCATCGACACGAACCGGGTGGCGCTGCTCGTCGCCGTCCTGGGCCGAAGGGCGGGCATCGGCCTGGGCAGCCACGACGTCTACGCCAACCTGGCGGGCGGTCTGGAGCTTACCGATCCGGCCCTGGACCTGCCGCTATGTCTGGCCCTGGCGTCGTCGCTGCACGACAAACCGGTGCGCCGAGATCTGGTCGCGGTGGGCGAGGTGGGGCTGCTCGGGGAGCTTCGACCGGTGCCCGGCCTGGACCGGCGACTGCGAGAGGCTGCCCGACTCGGCTTCCGGATTGCGATCGTGCCTGGGTCGCGTCGGCGCGATCTGCCGAATGCGAACGGCATCGAGCTGGTCGCGGTTCCGAATCTGCGCGAGGCGATCGGCCACGCCGTCGGTTCAGGCCACAGCCCCACCGGCGGACGCGATCACGTCGAGGAACCAGCCGGCGTCTCCTCGATGGGGCCTTCCGGCGGATCGGCATTGCCTGCCGGTCAGAGTTCGGTCCGCCACCGCGGCTGACGCTGTCAGGGGCGGACCGGCGGAACGATGTCTGGGGTGCCAGGCAAGCCGAGGTGCGCGATGGTAGGCTGGTTCGGACGAAGCGACATCCTTCTGCACTTATCCTTCATTCACCCGCTTCGTCGCAAGGCGTGGCATCGTGATCCGCATCGTTCGGCTGCTGGGAGCCGCCTTCGGCGCTCTGATCGGCGTGGCATTTGTGCTGTCCGAGGGGACTCTGTTCAACAACAGCGGGTCGCCCGGCCTGCTTATCCCGATCTGGCTCGCCGCTTGGATCACGGTCGGGTTCCTTGTGCTGCCTTTTCTGACAATCATTCCCGCAGGCCGGCTGGTCAAACACGTCCGGGCTATGTCCACGTCCGATTTCGTGGCCGCTGTGGCGGGCTTGCTGATCGGCCTCTTGATCGCCCTCCTGCTCGGCCTGCCGCTCGCCGTTCTGCCTGACCCATTTGGTCGGTACCTTCCGATCGGCGTCTCGATCTGCCTCGGCCTGGGGATGCTGGGCCTGACGGTAGCCAAACGCGAGGATCTGGTCGCGGCCGCCGCGGCCACGGGGCTCCTGCGGCGAAGCGAGGAGCAAACGCCGTCTTCGCGCGGCGGCGAGACCCAGGTGGTGGTCGACACGAGCGCCATCATCGACGGCCGTATCGCCGATATCGTGGAGTCCGGATTCCTTTTCCACCGGCTGGTCATCCCGCATTTCGTCCTCGACGAACTGCAGCGAATCGCCGACAGCTCGGACGCGCAACGGCGCGGACGCGGTCGGCGCGGCCTGGAGATCCTGAGCCGGCTCCAAAAGGAGGGCCCCACGCCGGTCGAACTGGTCGATGACGACCCGACAGAGGCGACCGACGTCGACGCCAAGCTGGTTGCTCTGGCCAGGGCCCGCGGCGCGGCCATCCTGACCAACGATTTCAATCTGAACAGGGTGGCCGACCTGCAGTCGATCCGGGTGCTCAACATCAACTCGCTGGCAAATGCCCTCAAGCCTGCCTTGCTGCCGGGCGACCAGCTGCGGATAAAGGTGATAACCGAGGGCAAGGAGCCCGGTCAGGGCGTTGGCTATCTGGACGACGGAACGATGGTCGTTGTGGAAGGAGGCTCGCGCCTGGTTGGCCACGAGCTGGATGTCCTGGTAACCCGCGTCCTTCAGACCGTGATGGGTCGCATGGTGTTCGCCCAGGCTCATCAGGAGTGACCACCGGGATGGACCGGACGACCGAGCCGTTGACCGATCCCGTCGAGGCAGTCGTGGTTGCGGCTGGAGACAGTCGCCGGATGGGCGGCCGGGACAAGCTGGGCGTGGACCTTGAAGGCCGGTCGGTGCTGCGCTGGTCAGTCGAGGTCCTTGAAGCGGCCGGTGTTTGCCGCATGGTCATAGTCACGTCTGCGGCGCGATTATCCGCGGTGGCTGGTGCGCCCTGGCTGCCAGACTCAGTCGTTGCGGTGGTGCCCGGCGGCGAGAGGAGGCAGGAGTCAGTGGCGGCCGGGGTCGCCGTCCTTTCGGGGTCGGCTCCGGCCGAGGCCGACCTGAGAGCCGGAACGGCTGTGGGGGCCGGCGCGGCGGCCCGGTCTGCGAAGGCTGCGGCCTCAAGACCCATTCGCACGACCGACCCGGTGATCCTCGTCCATGACGCTGCCCGGCCGTTGGTCAGCCCGGACCTTGTTCGGGCCGTGGCCGAGGCCGCCGCCAGACACGGGGCCGCCATCCCGGTCCTACCCGTCACGGAAACCTTGAAGCGGCTTGACGGCGGATGGATCGGAGCCACCCTCGATCGAACCGATGTCGTCGCGGCTCAGACGCCGCAGGGGCTGCGCCTTAGCCTGCTCGAACGGGCCTATGCCAAGTACCCTCCGGATGGCCCCGATACCTGGACTGATGAGGCCGCCCTGCTGGAGGCTTGTAGAATCCCCGTCCAGGCGATCAGCGGCGAAGCGAGCAACCTCAAATTGACCGTGCCCCTCGATATCGAACGCGCCCGAGCTCTGCTCCATGCCGGGCTGGTGTCCGGCCGTCCTGCTTCGGGAGCGCCCGCCGCGATCTCGCCTGGTGGGCGCATCGGGCTTGGCACCGACAGCCATCCATTCGGACCTGGCGAGCCGCTCATGCTCGGCGGCGTGCGAATCGACGGTGCCCCACGCCTGGAGGGTCATTCCGACGGAGATGTGGCCCTGCACGCCGTCGCCGACGCGCTCCTGGGTGCGGCCGGCCTGGGTGACCTCGGTCGGCTCTTTCCGGCCGACGCTCGCACGCCCGCGGGAATCGACAGCCGGATCCTGCTCAAGACCGTGGCCGAGAAAGTGCGTGGGGCCGGCTGGGCCCCGGCCAACATCGACCTGACGATCGTGGCCGCTCGGCCCAGGCTTGCGCCGCTGCTGTCGGCTATGGGACAGGAGATCGCGGCCGCACTCGGCGTGGACGCCTCCGCGGTCAACGTCAAGGCGTCGACCGGCAACCTGAGTGGATCCGAGGGAGCAGGGAGGTCGATTTCCGCCAGCGCCATTGCCTGGCTGGCCCCCGCCCATGTCGTGGCGACACCCGCCGGGGGGGTGGCATCGGCGGCCCGGAAAGAGGAGATATGACCATCCGGCTGTACGACACGATGGCCGGCGGCGTGCGCGAGCTCGTTACGCTCGAACCGGGTCACGTCCGCATCTACAGCTGCGGCCCGACTGTCTACGGTCCGGCCCACGTCGGCAACTTCCGATCCTTCCTGTTCGCCGACCTGTTGGTCCGCTACCTGCGCTACAAGGGCCTGCGGGTCACGTGGGTCATGAATCTGACGGACGTCGACGACAAGATCATCCGCGCCGCTCAGGCAGAGGGCGTCTCCATCGGGGCGATCTCGGATCGTTACGCGAAGCTCTTCATGACCGACATGGCCACCCTCTCGATGACCGTTCCGGATGTGCTGCCGCGCGCAACCGAGCACATCGCCCAGATGGTCGAGCTGATCCAGAAGCTTCTCGATGGCGGCCACGCCTACAGGACCGAGGACGGCTCCATCTTCTTCCGCATCTCGTCGTGGCCCCAGTACGGCCGACTGGCTCGGATCGACTCCGACGGTCTGCGGGTTGGCGAGCGAGTGGAAGCCGACGAGTACGGCAAGGACGATATTCGGGACTTCGCACTTTGGAAGGCCCCGAAGCCGGACGAACCGAGCTGGGACACGCCGATAGGACGGGGCCGGCCCGGCTGGCACATCGAATGCTCGGCCATGAGCATGGCCCATCTCGGGCCGTCCTTCGACATCCACACGGGCGGAATCGACCTGATCTTTCCGCATCATCAAGACGAAATCGCGCAGAGCGAAGCGGCCACGGGCAAGACATTCGTGGCCTACTGGCTGCACTGCGCGCACCTCCAGATGGGCGGTCAGAAGATGGCCAAGTCCACGGGCAATATCGCCCGGATCGGCGAGACGCTTGACAGCGGCGTCTCGGCTCGGGCGCTGCGGTTGGCGCTGCTCTCCGCGCACTACCGGATGGCGCTCACGTACGGCGACGACTCGCTGGTGGCAGCCAGCTCGGCGGTCGACCGGCTGGACGCGCTCCTGGCGGCGCTGGCGGCCTACCGTTCCGACTGCCGGGACGACGCCTCCCTGCCGCCGATGTTCGACGAAACGCGGACGGCTTTCGAGGATGCGCTGGACGACGACCTAAACATATCGCCCGCCTTGGCCGCCGTCTTCGAGCTGGTCCGAGAGCTCAACCGCCGTCTCGCCGCCAGAACGCTGTCGACGGCGGATGCCGAAAGGGTCATCCTGTTCATTCGGGACCTTGACAGGGTCCTGGCAATAGCGCCGATCGCGGAAGATCGGCTGAAGCCCGAGTTGCAGAAGCTGCTGGACGAGCGAGCCGCAGCTCGAGCCGGCAAGGATTGGGCAGCTTCAGACCGCCTTCGAACGGCGCTGGCCGAACGAGGCCTTTTCGTTGAAGACACGCGCGACGGCCAACGCTGGCGCCGCGCCGACTAGGCACGCGACCTTCTCGCGCCGCCCGCACCCAAGCCGCCCCATCCGGTTGCCGAACGAACGGACAGAGACTTGCCAGATCACCGACACAAGCCAGGGGAAGACCACTTCGGCGGGCGCAGGCCCGGCGGCAAGAAGCCACGACCGGACGGGGGACGGTTCGAGGAGCCGCGGCCCGAAGGCCCGCGTTTCGAGGACCCGAGGTCGTTTAGGCGGCCGAGCGGGTCGGGTGGGTACGAAAGCCGCGGTGGACGACGATTCGAGGGTCCTGGCGGAGGCGGGCCCGCAGGCTTCTCCGGTGCCTTCGGTTTCGGCGAGCCGCGACCAGGAGGGTCGCGGCCGGCCGGGCCGCGACCATTTGGGCACCGAATCGCCGGGCCACGACCCGGCGGTTTTCGGCAGGACGGACCCCGCCCCAATCTCGAAGGCGGGCCCACCGATCGCCACAGCGGTGCCCCTGGTGGCGGCCCGCGGCGTGAGTGGCAGCCGAGGGACCAGTGGACCCCACGTTCGCCTCGACCGCACGGTCCCCCCAATGGCGGCCCGGGGCCGCGATTTGGCGAGGGTCGGCGGCCACGCAACGAGGGCTTCGGCCGGAGCCAGGAGGGCTTCGCGCCTGGAGATGCTGGTGGCCA
>Ga0116131_1002113_pt1 | contig 10615 bp, 20 predicted proteins | sample June2015DPH_17_1_FD_89734 | JGI IMG/M metagenome (GOLD analysis project Ga0116131, IMG submission 89734) | Peatland microbial communities from SPRUCE experiment site at the Marcell Experimental Forest, Minnesota, USA - June2015DPH_17_100 | ecosystem: Environmental > Terrestrial > Soil > Wetlands...
CAATTTCGAAAAAATGTCAATAGCGAAAAAACTGAGTAATTACGCATACTTACGTTATATACATTGTGATGTGAAAACGTTTCCAGTAGTGTGTTTTACGGTCGTAGCACGTCTTTATATGGGTGACCACAGTTTTATTCCATGGAATATTGTGAGAAAGTACACAATTTTCACAGTTGGTCACAGTATTATTCCGTGGAATAGATACAGAAAAGCCCTCGTTGGTGGGAGGGCTTAGTGTGGCAAGGGGTTAGAATTTATTTTTCTAGTGTAAATTTTGCACAGTTAAAGGGTTACAATGGTTTTTATTCCATGGAATATGTTTTTAGAGTCTCTTACAGAATTCTCGTAGTCGTGATGTTTGCGAACCATCCATGATTGGGTTCCTTTTCCTTTAGACGTTGCTTGTTCGGAAAGTATACTAATGAAACGGCACAACAGCTATCGGCCATTGTGTCGTTTCTCCTCTGCTCGGGAGTACTTGATCCATTGCTCGGCAGCTTCCCGTTTGATCTGCTCGGACAATGCTGCATTGAATGTTTCAACCACTTGCAAGCGGCCGAGCGAGTAGGACTCGCATGCTTTGACGTCCGGATCATTCGAGCATGACTCATGCCGAACGTGTCCCAATAGAATCAACTTTTCGATGTACTGCCCGAAAAGTGTGCAGTAAGATTGCTTGGGGCCAGCTTGCAAATGTGGACAGCGCACATTGCATCGTTCGCCGTCCTTGCCTGCAACCATCACGAGGTTCAGGCGAAACTTGGGATCAATCAGCAACCCTCCGCGAACACCTAGTTCGCGGAGCAATTGCGAGGTCTTCTCCCGTGGAGTCATGCCGCCTGGGTTGAGTACGCATTCAGAACCCAGTTCGGCTAGTTCGGTGTGTGCGGCCGCGAAGTCACCCTTGCGTAAGAGATCCAGAATTTGAGTTTTTGCCATGTGTCTACCCGCTTCCCTTTTACCTTAGACGTTGCTTGTTCGGAAAGTATACTATCGGTCGCTTGCCACGGAGTGCGATCACACGGCGGCCCCAGGCCGCGTACTGTAAGATTTCGGCCAATTCCCGAAGCCTCCCGGGTGTCCACGGTTCGTTGACGGGGCTGGCCACGACAAGGTCGCGACGCTCGTTGGCGTCGGTCCACGTTTGGTCCACGTGGAAACCGCTGTTTGAGTCAAACTCGCGGGATTTCTGCGGAGCCAACTTCGCAACCTGGTCCCTCAACGCCTGATTTTCATCTTGAAGCTTTTGTTCGCGTTCTGAACATTTTTGACAACAGTCAAATTCAGCTTCTATTGGGTAAAGGTAGAACGGAGGAACTTCACAGAAGTGTGTAGGTTTGAATAGGTGAAAGACGTTTAGGTTTTTTAGTGGATTATAGTTGTGACATACAGTTGTGTTACCTGCAGAGGTAATGAGAATCGGACGTGCAGGTCCGGATAGTGTATCAATTGATTGCCATTTTGGATTAATTTTCATTGGTTCACCCTTTTCATTCTTGAGTTTCTAGAATTCTCAGGTTGATTGGGAAATGCAGGTGGAATTCCATTTTCCCCATTGTATGGGATAACTGTGTATCTTACTCCTTGTTGTATTCCTTCTTTCTTCCAAGAGTTGAGTAGAGCGGTCATTTCTTCTTTGGTACCTGTGTAATCGTCTCCCCCGTCTTTACAAGCCCAGTTTGACACGAGCATTCTAATTCCATATTGCATCGTATTCCCTTTCAGTCCACATATAATTAATATAGTTCTCCAATTCTAAGTCCTATTAGTCCTGCTAGAAACGCTTGAATAATGTGTTGTGTAAGAAGGGTCATTGTTTATTCCGTGGAATATGAACCATAATTATCACAAGCAATGATTAGCCGTTCCATTTCTATAGATGTACTAGGTCTAGCGGTGATTGTTGAGTCACTGACACCTTTTAGTTTGAATAAACCGAATGATAGTACAGTTTTTTCAAATAGACGAGTAAATCCGATGTTAGTTCCTGTATATTTAAGTGACCCATGCAAGCAAGCGTTCCCTACAACATTGAATTTGTTTGAGTTATACAATGTGATAGTTATTGTTTGCCCCGCTTCAATGTAGCATCTTGGAAGTATTACTTGTGATTCATGTTTGAACATTTCAATCGGAATTCCTTGTTCCGATTTCATTAGTTCATTTTTGCCAACCGTTATTGACACTATGTAGATTGAGTTTTCTGGTACGCGAATCAAACGTCCTAGAAATATGTTGATTGAGCGTTTCCATTTTATCCAAGTAATGCGTATACGATTATGAAGTTTCATATTATCTCATTTCTGCCCCATATAGCCCAATGATATCGAAGTCACCTTCATATTCAATTGTTATTGGATGTTCACGGTCTGCCATCATAAAGTCTAGTGTGTATCCTCCCGCTCATTTTTATTCCGTGGAATACATTTCAATCTTCTCAACTTCTTTCATCTGTGCATCACTGATTGCAATTCCCTCTTTATTTTGACAGTTTCCTTTGGCGAATACCGCTAGTGGATGTGCCGGACACAGTGTTTCACTCTCCCGTAACCGTGCAATGGTGATACGTGTTGCCAGCGCTATGTTGGTTAGTACCTCGGTAGGCGCTCTGTGAAGTTGGTAGGCTCCGAGTGCCTTTCCTTTATCTCCTACAGCATTTATTTTGAATCTACTTTCACGCCAAGCCTGAATGAGTAGTTTTGCAGCTTCATGTTTGGAGGTAGCCATGCGCGCAATGGTCGTAATGATTGTGTGTGCATCTTGTGTGTATTCGGCTCTTGGAGCGATTGCCATGGCCATGTGAAAAACTATGGTAGCATTCATCATTCTATGTCTTTCAGTTCTTTAACTGAGGCTTGAGCTTCAGGCGCCTCATCTTCCATGTAGTAATGCAAGCATTCTGGACATAGATTGATAGGTGGAACGTAAGCAGAATGTGTTGCTGGATTTCCACATAAGTCACACTCAGTGCATTTACTTCCTAGGAAGTGTAGGTTTGCGATAGCTCCGCAATGTGGGCAATGATGATGGTTATCTAATTTAGGATTTTGACCACGTTTGGCAGTACAGTTTTCGCCAAGTGTTGGACATTTGTATTCTAATGCAATGTTCATTTGTCATTCCTCATCTTTTTCCTGCCCGCACCATCCTTCGATATTTGTTTCCATTCAGGAGAATTAATTATAGACTCTAGCAATTCAGCGAGTCTTATGTAGTGAGCTTTAGCAATTGTACTTTGTTCATCCCACGCACCATTGAATCTTTCAATATGCCCATCATGAAAGTGTATTTCTTTGATTGGACTCATTGAAAGTGCCCCTCGAATCGAAATTCCTTTTAGTTCTTTAGTATCCATACATTCCTCTCTGTTTATCTTCGTTGTATCTCTGTCCCGCTCAGCGTTGCATGATGATAGATGTGTAGCAGGAGTTACTTCATGTCCAAATGAGTAGTGTTCGTCGTGGTTAGCCCATGTTAGTATTTTGTTCATTGGATTTATTCCGTGGAATACTTCGTGGTATTACGACTGCCCCAATGTTTGCGAACGCTTTACTAAACCGTCCGACATTGTTTCCAATGTACACGATTGCACTTGCGAATTCTGGATAGTCTCCAGGTTTTATTACCCCATTCTTTTCCCTGTAGAAGATAAGTTGCTTTGAAGGGATACAGAATGGATAGTGTACCATAGCGTGATTCCAGTTCTGACTGCGTTGCAGGAACTCAATGTTGAACGCTAGGAACACAGCTGCTGTTACGCGTTTTGCTTGGTATTCGATCATGAGTCGTTCCCAAAACATGCGCGGACGGTCTGTGTTATCTCCTCTGTGGAGATTGTTGGGTGGATTGATGTACACTTTACCGCCCCACGAATTGTTTTCCCTGTCGAGACCATCGTCTAGTTCTGTGTAGTACTTCTTGGCCCGGATGAATGTACTATTGACTAGTGTGGTCGTTGCAGGGTCGAGGTCAATCTGACCTAGGGTATCTTTGACAGCGGCAACTACTTCGGGAGGGGTGTACCGCTCGGTATCAGCTTCTTTTTTTAGAAAGGTTGTCATGGTATCTTGTATTCTGTAGAATATCTTAGTGTTTTTGGCGTATGCGACAAGTTGTATTATGTGGAAAATGTCGTGAGTGTAGTGAATAGGTTGCACGTTGTCCACATTCTGGACAGATTATCCAAGCTTTACCAGTACCATTACAACCTAAACATTTTACGAGGTCTGTGATATCTGGTAAGATGTATTTCGTTACGTGGCCAGTGTCTTTGCATTGATTACACTTCATGTTTTCTTCCCCTTGAGTGTATCAATCATCTGTCCAGCATCCCATTTGCTGAACGGTTCTGGCCATGGCCCATTAGGGTCAACGGGTATCTGACGTTCCTTGCATATCTCGAGAATCAGTTTTTTCTGTTCATCGGTTGCAGGTTCGTTCATGAAGTCAAAACCGTTGACTGGAAATGATTCATGTTTCATATTGCCATCCTTTCTTTGGAAGGCCTGTCTTTCGTACTCGGCTCGGCCTTTATCATTGAGTCGCCAAGTATTGTTTTCTGGTGCATCGAGTAGTCGATACTTTGCTCGCAAATCTCGGAGTCCACTTTGTACACGGTCAACTGGTTCGCGGATGAGTGTCGAGACTTCGTCTATGCTCATATACCCGTCGTCCGAGGGTCCTAGCGCTAGGATCAGCTTCTCTTTTAGAGTTTTTGCGAGTTCAAACATACGTGCAGGTACAACGTCTCGGGGGTGACGCTCTTGTGAAGTTCCCGGATCCCTAGACCATTTTAGGAGGTCTAGTACTGTTGTTTCACTGAGCAGTTTCATTGGATGATGGTACATGTAATCGGCAGCTAATTCGTTAACGGCCTTGTGTAATTCTTGATGGCGTTTGATATGTTCATTTTGGTTCATGGTATCCTCATTATTCCACAGAATATTTTTCGGTAATGTGAAACCTTAATGCACGTTCAGAACCTTCAAGTCGCGCTTTAGCCATATAGATGAGCCAAAGTAGGTTAGGCATCATGTGACCATAAAGGCCGCGTGTTAGACCTTCGACTTCGTATCAGCTAACAGGCTCGTTAAGCTGGGGTGCAGCCATTCTCCGAGCTCCGTGGTGCAGTTGGCGCACAGCATGAAGCGAATCACGTTCGCCTCCCTGGTCAATGACCAGGCATTCGGAGCCCTGTCGTTTTCCGTGTCGTGCTCCTTTCCGCAATGGTCGCACGTGAAGCGCGTCACGCGTTTCACTTCGTTCGCTTCATGCTCATTGCCGCACGACTTGCATATGATGAGATCTCGGTACATTCTAGCTTACTCCGACAGTGACTTCCGATAGCCAGCAACATAATATGTGGCGGTCATGATTTCTTCTCTTCGTAGCAATCATCTCCCACAATTCCGTCGCAACGTCCTGCATGTTTGCATGTTTTGTAGTTAGGACACGATTCGACGGGGTCGGGGCAGACACACCGTTCTGTAGTCGGGGCTTTCTCCGGGTCGAATGACATACGGTGTGGCTCAGTGTCCCTAGTAGGGTCTTTGAGAAGGTCTGTAAGTTCTTTTACGCCAGCCATGTAGTCATTGACGGCAATTAGGACTTGTTCAGTTTCACTTCCCGCTGCCCCTCCGTTACCATCATCGTTGATTCGTGTTAGTAAACTATCAATATTCTTTGATAGTTCTACTCGTGTCATCTCTTCGTCGATGAATAGCGCATGTATCTTAGGGTTGTCTGTTGGCATATTGTATCTCGTTGGTATTGGCGGCTTGATGTTGCGAATCTTGTTGCATGTTGCTTTATTCCACGGAATAAATATACGTCTGAGCGACCTTCAAGCTTTCGCTGGTATTGTTCGCAGGTATCCCTTGAATATCTCTTGAAAGATATCCTGTTGTGGCACTCCACTACAGAAATGTATACTTACGAGACAAGCGAACATTTCTTGTGCGCTTTCTTCGTCAACCGTAATGAAGCCAGTTTGTCTTATGAACTGTACTTTTATCCAGATTGCGCCATTGATGATTAGTTCTTTTGGCATAACCATAGGTCGAAAGTTCTCTTCTGGGCAATGAGTTGATAGCCATTCTTTGAATTGGTCATCTGCCCATCTAGGGTTGACTATGCCATACTCGATAATGTTTTCTGACATGATATTCCCTTCTTATTCTGCATGGTCCTTCGACCATTCCTAGACGTCAGAATACAATGTAAGTCCATACAGCAATGACTTGCATATAGTCAAGTCTGCCCATATAGACATACGTTTTTGCAGCGGTTCCTTTTGTCGGGAAGCACGCGCAAGCTCTTGTTCTAGCCTGAGAATTTCATTGGCTAGTATGGTTTTGTTCTGTCGCAACGTGTTGTTTGCAGGACAAGGTGTCGTTGGATGCGACGGATTTATTGCTGGACAAGGTATAGTTGGAATGCGTGATTCTTCATTCACACTTTTCATGATATCCTCCCCTACCTATCTTCAGCGTGTCGAGTCAATTTTGATGCAATAGTCTCCTACTTGACAGACGATGGCCGCATTTTCGTTGTACCAATAAGATGGTACTTGAGCAACACGGGATTCAAGAGCAGCCGCAGTCTGCAATGGTTGAACTACGTTGGTTAGTGCGGCTTGTAAGTCACTCTCAGTTGACTCTGAGATGACATTATCCCCCATTTTTACAGTGGTTTTTACTGAACATGCCGCTAGAGCAGCAGCTACTACAGCTCCGCATATAGCTTGTGATGTGAATCGTGGGTAATAGATCCCACAGAGGTTGCCGTTGGCTGTTACATGTGACGACTTGTGAATCGGTTTTGGTATCATGGTATTTGACATGGTATCTGGTATCCTTATGTGGTATCCGGAGCTAATGTCATTGATTGCCCCATTGGACGCCTTATTCTGTGGAATAAGGCGGCCTAGCGACCATCAAGCAGCGTTACTTACCTTGACCCATGACTCGCCAAAGAATCGAGTGATACGTGCACCCATGCGTCGCACATGTTTGTACATCGTTTCATTCGGCTCGTCAGTTTTTCCCTTTCCGTATTGCTGCGCAAATTCCCATAGTGAGAGCTCACAGTCTTCTACATCGGCCATTAGACCTTGTACGACGCTTGTCATGTTAGGTTCTGTTGGGGACAGTAGTATGAACGTCAGTTTGAGCGGCTTCTCTTCACTACTTCGTTCTCTGGTGAGTGTGACTCGCCAGGTGCGCGTAGCAGGTGTGAAGCCATGGCCGTATGTGGTTAGTTGTTCGATTGACTTGAGTGTGACTTTCATCCTTTTTAAGGTTTTTTCGAGATCTAACATAGGACCATCCTAGTGTGGAGATTATAGGTAAAGTGCTATCAGAACGTCACTCCGCTAACCGTGCGTCAGGTTAGCGGAGTGAATTGCCCCCGTATGTTAGTTTGCGGATGGTGCGGCGTTCTTGGCTTCCAGGCCCTTGGCGCCTTTGGTTACTTCTTTGTTGAACGCATCTACAGCAGCATCGCCTAGTGCCAACAGACGTTCTTGTGAGTTGTCGTTCCCACAGTCAATGGGGTAGCCCTTCTTTTTTAGCCCGATAACTCGGGTCCAATCGAGTGAGCCGTTTTCGAGTACGCCACATCGGACCATGCAACCCATGAGAGCCGCAATTTCCTGTACGTTCTCGAGAACCTTGTCCTTACCACTGGGCCCATCGTTACTATCGGCTGGTGATGGTGCCGGTTTGACTGTGCGGATGTAGCGTGCGGTAATCTCCTCCGGAGTGCCCTTCAGTTCGGATAGGGCTCGCATTTCTGGTTCTGTCATTTCCTTGCCGGTTTTTGCTTCAGCCGCAGTAATTTGGAAAACACCGTCCTTAGTCTGGACTGGTGGGATAGGAGCATTGTCCCTCCAATGGTTGAGTACTGCTGGCGGTAATGAGGCGACCTTGAGTAGCTTGGAAACCCATCCTTGTGTAATGCCAAGGGCTTCACTGATGGGCACTTGTGACATACCAGACTTTGAGAGACCTCCGACCAGGAATGCCAGGTCGGGCGCCTTCAGGTTCTTGCGGGCCGTATTTTCTTGGCCGTTCAAGATGCGTGCTTCCGTTTCGCTCTTGACGTCACGTACTTCGGCCAGAATGAAACCGTCAGGAAGGTTCGGTACGCAAGGCTTGGTTGTTTTCTTGATGTTCAGATCGGAGATTGCGCGGAACCGGCGGAAGCCACACACAACTTCGTAGGGCTTGTCGGTTTTCTTGCCGGACAGTGTCTTGCCGTCGGTATTCCGTAGAATAATTGCAGTAATTTGGCCGGACGTGCGGATGTTTCCTTCAAACCCATCGAACCCGGCTGACTCTGTGTCTGCCATATCCTGCACGTTGCGCTCGGCTCGGCTGTTCCAGCTGTAGTCAGCATGAATCTTGCTGAGCTCGACCGGCATTGCTGTGTGAGCTAGGGTTGCGTTAGTTGTTGCGTTAGGTGCTGCCATTGGGTTATCCTTACCTTTTATTCCGTTGATTGCCATGGGGTATCCTTATCAGTTCCCCAAATTGTTGGACTTCACAAGCCTACAATGAGGGGCATTAGTTGTCAAGTGATTAGACGCGTGGTTGAGATGAAATATTCTGTAGAATTGTTTGAGTGTAATGAAATAGGCTTTAGGGCCGGTTACCTGAATAACACTACTACCATAAAGTCTTTATTGCATGGGTCGTGCCCATCTTTCCAAGCACTTTCGACCGCTTGGTTGACAGCTTCGCCTATGCGTTCCACTGTGGGAATATCGTTAGTATCTGACGTTCGTATTCATGCTTTTGAGGAGTCATTGGACGGATAGTCCAGCCGGTTCGCTTTAGGTGCGATTCTAGCTTGTCGTTCCTAGCCTTTAGAGAACTAATGCTGACGGAAAGGCTAGTTTTTAGACGTATCAGGCTATCGCTGGCTGTATTTGTATCTCGTGTCGTTGACATGTTGGTATCCTTTAGGTTTGAGTCTCACCCCTTCGGGTGTTTCCAAGGGTCATATTCGGGCGGTCGTAGTAACGACAGGCCTCAAAGTATCAAACATTCCACGGAATAGTTTATTCGTCCGTTTCTTCGTTCGATTCCTCGTCCGGTTCGCATTCCTTACACCACAGTTCCCCCTCGCCTATTGTGTAGGAAGGTGTCCGGCTGTAAGAATCAGGTTCCGTGCGGATTATCTTGCCGCAATGCGAACATTCACACCATTCATCTAACCATTCAGTTGGTATGCCGAGTTTTTCGAATAGTCGGCCGATTCTTGCGGGAACGTCGCTAATGACCTGGCGTTCGCCCGTCCTAGTCGTTATACCAGTAACAGGGTCAACGGTCTCAATTGGCACCCACTTGGTAATCTCGTTCCAATTACCGGTTGCTACTAGTCCGCATTCAGGGTCACTGTAACCAGGTTCAGCATAGCCGTTATGCAATTGAATTTCTTCTAGTTTGTTCCTAATCTGCCAGTCGTTTGAGTTTTTGGCTTTGCTGTTTGCGTCATTCCTGGCCGCTTCTAGGATACGGTTAGCCCGGGCATACACTTTGCTTTTCAGTTGTTCAAGCCGGACGGTTTCTTCATTCATGGTGCTACCCTATCCTTTCAGGTTTGAGTCTTATTCCGACCGCTAATTGACTTAGCGGTCGTCAAAGTATCAAACCTTCTGTAGTTTGCCGCCAGCTTTGACCATGAAGAACGTAGAACCAATGATTACATCGTCTTCATTCTTGATACCTCGTTTGCGAATTGAGAAAACATCGCCATTCAAGTCGAACGGCCCGGCGCCATATTCGTTCTTGATTGCTTCGACAGTCTTGCCACGGTCGAGCATAGCTTCTTCTAGGGCCTTGCGGGCGGCTAGAACCTTGTCATTCTCGGTAGTGTACGTTGAAAACATGTCTTTGAGTGATTGCTTTGCCATATCAGTATGATCCTTTCATCTTGTATACGTCTGAACTGCCTAAGATATTCCACAGAATATCTACTGCCGATAAGCATTCTTGCCGGCCGTGGTTATTTGAGTTGCGCCAGCCTTGTTTTGCTTGAGCAAACCCATTTCCACTAGCGCTTGAATGCTTGACGGTGCGTACCTGGGTCGGTAACCCGGTTTTAGCGTTGCATAACTCTTGAGTATGCTTTTCTGTTCGGACGTTATCTCAGTTTTTGCGGGCAGCATGGCTGCAATGTTGGACGGGTGCAGTGTTATGCGAGCGAAGTTCCCTCGACCGCCGGACGTTCCGGTTATGACGGCCACGCCAGGTAGCATAGTGTGTTGACTTTGGTCAACGTCCGGTCGTTTGACCTCAAACATGTTCTGACCGCCCCAAGAGCCGTAGTGAATTTCAGTGTCAATAGAACCGTCAAGGGCTACGATAGCGTAGTAGCATCGCATGCCGTCACTTGCATAGCCGCTAATGTCAACGGTTTCGCTAGCTTCGACTGATATGTCGGCCTTGTGGTATCCAAGTGTGTTCAAGGCTGACTGTAATGAAGGTGTCAGGTCCTTAGTGTTTGCGTACATTGTGGTATCTCCTATGGTTTGAATCTCACCCCTTCGGGTGTTTCCAAGGGTCACATTCGGGCGGTCGTAGTGGACGACCGGCCTCAAAGTATCAAA
>Ga0116131_1002116_pt1 | contig 10606 bp, 10 predicted proteins | sample June2015DPH_17_1_FD_89734 | JGI IMG/M metagenome (GOLD analysis project Ga0116131, IMG submission 89734) | Peatland microbial communities from SPRUCE experiment site at the Marcell Experimental Forest, Minnesota, USA - June2015DPH_17_100 | ecosystem: Environmental > Terrestrial > Soil > Wetlands...
CAGCGCGCAGAACCGCAATTTCCCTGGACGCAGCGGGCCAGGGCAAATGTATCTGGCCAGTCCGCTGACCGTGGCGGCGAGTGCCGTGGCCGGGCATATCGTCGAATACGAGCCCAGCGCGGAACGGGAGTTAGTGGGGGCGTAGCCGGATTTCTGCGCGGCGTTCTCCGTCGCCAGGTCCTACTGCTTGGACCAACCCTTGCCAGGAATGAATCCAGCTCCTTCTTTGATCACAATCAACTGATCCGCCGCAATCCCTTTGAATTTTTCCTGAAGTCCGCTGGGCCAGCGAATTTCGATGTCCGCGCTGGTTTCAGCGCCCAAACCAAAATGTAACCGTGAATCGTTGCAGGAATAGAAGCTCGACTGACTGAGCACCTCCTGGGCTTGGATCTTCTGCCCGTAACGCACCAATACCCGGGCTCCGATCGCGCTACGATTCGATTTGGTTCCCATCAGCTTGAGCTTCAGCCAGTGGTGCACGCCGCGCAGATCGTTACGCAATAGAGAGGGTGGCTCGTTCAAGTTCACGATCAATATGTCCAGGTCTCCATCGTTGTCGAAGTCCCCAAAAGCGCATCCGCGGCTGCAGTGCGCGGCCGCAACCCCAGGCCCGGCTTCTTCCCCCAATTCTTCAAACGTGCCATTGCCGAGATTGCGAAACACCACCCGCGGAGTCTTGCTCGGATATTGCGGAAGGGTTCGTTCAACCTGAGGATAGACATTGCCCGTGACCATGAAGATGTCCGGATATCCATCATTGTCGAGGTCCACCATGCCCGCTCCCCAGCAGATGTAGCGGGTTTCGACGCCGATGCGTGCAGCTCGCGTCACATCCTCGAAATTTCCCGTGCCATCGTTGTGATAAAGACCGCTGGTGTCGTCGGCGAAATGGGTCTTGAACAAATCCAGATGGCCATCAAGATCGTAATCCCCCACGCCAATTCCCATTCCCGCCTGTTCCATGCCGTCTTCACTGAGTGCAACCCCGCGGAGAACGCCCTCTTCGCGGAACGTCCCGTCACGATTGTTCATCAAGAGAAGGCTGGGAGTGGAATCGCAGGCGACATAAATGTCGGGCCAGCCGTCCTCATTGAAGTCGGCGGCCACCACCGTCATTCCATAGCTGTCGCGCAGCCCCGCGATCCCGGCTTGACGGCTGACATCGGTAAACGTCCCATCCCCGTTATTCCGGTACAAAGAGTGGAAAGCAGTAGGCAGGCCCCGCGGCCCACACTCCACGGGAACACCCTTCCAATCGCAGTTGCTGTTCTGGCCCGGCTTGGGCACATGGTTCAAATCGAACTGAACATAGTTGGAGACAAACAGATCAAGATTGCCATCGCGGTTGTAGTCCACGAAAGTGCATCCTGCTCCCCATCTGGGCACATCGCTTAACAGCCCGGCCGGTTTGGTTACATCGGTGAAGGTGCCATCGCCGTTATTTCGATAAAGCTTGTTCTGCCCGAAGTACGTGCAAAACAGATCCTCGTATCCATCGTTGTTGTAATCGCCCACGCACACCGCGGAAGCCCAGCCGACGTCATGCAATCCGGCTTTCTCGGTTACATCGGTGAAGCTGCCATCGCGATTGTTCTTATACAGCCGGTTGGTCGCGCCCGCGGGTGTTTCGTCCAGTCGAGTGCCACTCAGAATGAAGATGTCCATCCAGCCGTCGTTGTCATAGTCCAGAAAGGCGCAGCCACAGCCGGTGGCTTCGAAGATGTAATCCTTGCGGTCCGCATTTCCATAAATCACGGGGGCCACTAAGCCAGCTTCCCGCGCTACGTCGGTAAAGTGCGCGTCGAAGGGACGCCCCGAAGGAGCCGCCTTGGCCTGTGCCTTGACCCCGCGCGAGGCTACGCCCTGCCCCAGCACCTTCCCGGCACATGTACCGAGAGAAAGATAGACAAATGCGCGGCGTGTGATGTTCATAAGATTGCAGGCTTTGGCAGGTGTCCTCTTGGCAAGCCGTGTGATCGGCAGTATAAAGCACAAGAAAAACCTTTACCAACATTCCCGCGGCATCGGCAAATCTGTCAGCGGGCTGAGCGGGGTCAAGGCCGCCAGCAAGATCGACAAAGGCGAGGGACAGTAACCCGGCCCTCACCCCACACCGTTTGTCCCAATTGTCCAGTCCCAACACATCCTTTACAGTTTGTCCCGGGACATCCTTTACAGTTTCAGTTAAGGAACATCGTCCGTGAGCCAGCGATTGACGAGGATTGACCGCTGGTTCACGAAGTCGAGTTCCCGGATGAGCGTGGCGCAGTAGTACACGTGGGCTCTGTCGCCTAGACGCTGGATGCCGATCCGCTCTCCACTCAACGCCTGGCCGATGAGCCAGCGTTGTCCCCAGGCATCCACCTTGCCTTGACAGTCCACTTTTAGCACCTTGGCTTCGCGAGGGTATTCCCAGTCGGGCGGCGTGGGATCAAATGATCGCGGGCTGGGCTGCCAGACTTGCGCCGGAGTTCGCATGCCCAACGCCTCATGCGGTCGCACGTGATTGTGTTCCCAGCGAAACTTCTCCAGCCAAGCTTGCCAATCGCGCGTCATGCCACGCCGGTCCACGGCTCGTTGCCACTCGCCATGAAAACGCTCGACCTTCCCTTGGGTCTGGGGATGACGAACCCCGCTCCAGTACAGCACAATGCCTTGATTCATCAGCCATACCCGCAAATGCGTGAACCCGGAAGGCGAGCGTGCGCTCCACCACGGCACTCCGTGATCCATTAACATCGCCTCCGGTACTCCGCCATCGCGAAAGGTCTGCTCCAACTGCTCCTGCACCGGGGCTCGCAGCGTGCTGCCCAGCCACTGCAACACCATCAGGTAGCGGCTGTGATCGTCGATCACCGAAAGCGGTCCCACCGATCCTGGCCAACCCTTCGGTCCCTTAAAATCCATCTGCCAGAGTTGGTTGGGGCGCTCCCGTTCAAAGCGTCGCGTCGCCTCCCTCCTCCGGTCTTCTTCCCGCACCAGGTCATAGCGCAGCAGGATGCGATGAATCGTACTGCGGGTGAGCCCGACCCCGGCGCGGCTCAACAGCACCCGCAGCTTGCGCGCACCCCAGTCGGGATAACGCAGGCGATACTGAACCACCAGCCTTTCCAGTTCGCCCGCGGTTTGCCGCGGAATCCGTTGCGGTCGCCGGCTCTGCTCCCGGATCCCTTCGATGCCGTTTTGTTGGTAGCGTCCCAGCCAGGCATATCCGGTCGGGCGTGAGATCCCGAACTCCTGACACAACTGGCAGAATGGTTTCTCCTCTCGCGCAGCTGCAACCACGAATCGAACCCGCTGCTCTCGAACCTCCATCGTCTTCCAGGGCATCTCGATTTACACTCCCGCGCGAGCTTAAGCTCGCGCGGGAGTGTAAAGGATGTGTCGAGACACTTTGTAAAGGATGTCATGAGACTGAACATGTCCCAATTGCTTGCCGGGGTGAGCACTATATGCGCCTAGAAACCCTCTCCCGGGGCGTGATTCATTGGGGGTTGTGAGTGTAATGGCCTGATAACAGAAGTTACCCGTCAGACCCTCGTCGCTGAAAGTTCGCTGCCGGAGCTCAGGCCTTTAACTACACTCCCAACCGAGGCTGTCAAACCCGCTAGCAGCAAGGTTTCTGTCACCAGACGTTGTGAGGCCCGTCACTCAGTTCGTGCTTGACAGGCAATGGTGTCGGGGAGTAAGAGCTGGGCGTGGGAGGAATTATGCGTAAGCTGTTTCTTATTGTCTGTTCACTCTGCGTGTCCGCCTCTGTGGCCCTAGCACAAGGCAAAGTGGATTCTCAATGGAATTGCGGCAAAGCCACTGTTGGACACAGCATAAACGTGGGCGATCAACCCGGTCATGCTTATGCGATTGGCCAGTTTGGCTGCACCGCTGCGAAAGGTGAACTTGAAGGGCTGAAGGAGAAGGAGGGTGTGCTTACTCAATTCGATGACGTGGAGGAGAGCGCTTCCCGGTACCGTGGTGTTTTCGTCGATACGCTGGCGAATGGGGAAAAGGTTTATGTCAGCTACGAGGGCACAACTACGATAGAAAAGGGGCAAATGCAATCATTCAGCGATGCGTGGTCTATCACTGATGGAACCGGAAAATTCAAGGGGGCAAAAGGAAAAGGCACCTGCAAAGGCAAGTTCAATCCAGACGGCTCCTTTACATTCGCCTGTGCGGGCAACTACACACTTGCCAAGGAGCGGTTGAACTAGGGTTCTGTTAGAGGTCCTAAGCTCGTGTGTTCTGTCACTTGCGCTGAAACTTTCTTGCCGCTCGGAATCACGAAAAAACTGGAAGCCTCAATCGAAGGTGCGATGCGCGGCGACTGGCGTGAACTGCGCACCGTGTTTAGCGCCGTTGGCCTCATCCCACCCAAGCCTCCAAGCTGCCAGAGAGCCGCGCCCCGCAGAAAAGTGAGCGACGGTTTATCGCCAGGCCCGGAGAAAGCATAGATCCTTCAATGTAGGCGCGAGCGTCCTCGCTCGTGCTGCAGCCCGACGAAGGATCTATGCTCTCTCCGTGGGGGATCAGCTTGGGATGGTGCGAACTGCTGTGGCGCCCGTGCGGGACGTGAATCTTTTTTCTGTCGCTTCGCAAAAGCAAAGCATTTGCCGCCAAAGTGCCGGTTCAGTGGATGAGAAAACCGCGGTTCCCTTAGCGTAGAGGAACTTCCACCGGCCCTATGCAGCGAACGCGCGGCACAGCTAACATGGAACCATTAGCGGTTGGGTTGGCGGCATGGAAGCGCATGTGGTCCGGTGATCATCCCGGTCTTCAAAACCGGCGGTCGTCGTCTTTTGGCGGCGATGGTGGGTTCGACTCCCACTCGCTTCCGCCATTGCGCGTGGGATGGGCGCGAGTGCTGCCCATTTCTTTGCTGACTTAGGGGAACTCTGATCACGCATGAATTTCAAGTGGGCGCTGCACGGGCGTGGACGCCCGCGCCTACATTAAGGGTTCTTAGGATGATTCGAGGAAGAATCGGGGTGGCCTGAAGCCGAAGCCGCGGCGGGCGGGTGGCAACGGCGTGGACTGCTTGAGCAGTTCTCGGATCTCAGTTTCAAGCGTGCGACATTCTTCGTCACGAAGATGGGTGAAGCGGAACGGCTGCAAATAGCCTTGCCTCGCCCGCATCGGAAACAGAGTCGCTGCCTTGGCGCGGACGGTGCGGGCGCTCAGGTGCAGGGTCAGGTTTACGGTAACTCCCTCGTCGAGGCAGGTGGCCAGTTCGAGCAACCCTCCGGTGATCGAAATCCGAAGGGTCTTGGCCCAGAGTTCTCGTCCATTTTCGAGCTGAATGGTTGTGGAGGCAGTTTCCCGCAGGTTGACGCGAGGGGCGCGGATTTTTCGATTTAGCTGGGGGAAGTTGGCCATTACGACTCTCACTATGTCACGCAGTCGTGAGCCTGGGCACATTACGAAAGAAGCGGGGCAAGTCCGAATTCGGGAAATGGAATCCGTACAACTCCCTTCGTAATCTCCCCCTTGTTGTGAGTGCGTAACATACTGACATGGAATATGGACGGCCTCTCCCCACTGCACGCCCAAGTGCGCGCACCCCGAGTGCATCTCGCGGACTTCACGCCGGCTGTGCTTCGATTCCAGGATGGTCAACGCGCTTCCGGCGAACTGCAGGTACTTTCGGTTACCGGCGGATTGCTTTCCCTGCCTAGTCCCATCGATCAGGGCTCTCAAGTGAAGTTGATGTTCCTCACTCACACCGGAGCTGTACTGGGCGCGGCGGAAATGCTGAGCCCGGTTACCGGCACGCAGCAGCCGTTCCGGTTTGTTTCGCTCCCGGTGGACGATCGCCGCCGATTGGGAGCGGCCATTCAATCATCCTTGAATCTGGACATTGCGAATCAAGAGGCGGCTGAACAAAAGTGGATGGAGAAGCTCAGGGCTGCGTCGAGCCGCGAGAATCAGCCCCGCGGACGGCTCTTCAAGTTCGTAGTGGGAGCAGCAGCCTTGGGAATAGTCTGTTTAGGCTGCGCCTTCTATCTGTTCCAAGTGCATGCGCTGAAATAGTGATGGCCCCCGCAAACACTCGCCGTTGGCCGCGACATCAGGTGAAACTGCCCGTCCGTATCATTACGGCTAACGACACTTCGGAAGTAACTGTGCCCGGGTTGACGACGGAGATTAGCCGGGGCGGGATGGCGCTCTATGGGGGAGTTCCCCTGCAGCCGGGTGATTTGATGGAAGTAGAGTTTCAAACTTCCAATCGCCTCCGCGTCGCCGCGTCCGTCCGCGATCGTAACGGTTATTGTTTCGGGTTGGAATTTCTAGGCCTGCTGCCTGACAACACAGAAGGTACGCGACCAGATTTCGCTGAGACGGCTGGCGATTTGGCGGAGTCGCTGACCATTGGAGCTAGGGTTGTGCGGATGGAAGACGGTACTTCGTCTCCGGCCACGGGCGTCCGAGTTGTGCAGGGGGAGGACGAGATCCTGGCTCTGTTTCTCGAGCGGCATGAAGCGTACCTCCATCAGAAGGAGTTGGAGATTAGACGATTGCATCACGAGATCCAGGAGATCAGGCAATCACGAAGGGAGATTGAGTTCCTGATACTGCGTCAGGTTCTTGGTCGCTCGGATTAGAACTGGTTTCCTACCCTCCGGCTGCGAAGTTGTGCCTGACACGAATCCTGCCGAGCTTCGCTCGGCCGCCCTGACCTACGTGTGTATCGCCCAGGCTTGCTTGGGTTATTTCCGGTACACTGCGCCCCCCTTCATCACAAAACTCACTTTTTGCAACACGGTGATGTCCTGTGACGGGTCCCCGGGGACAGCGATGACGTCGGCCAGGTAGCCAGGTTTTAGTTCCCCGATCTGCCCTTGCCAGCCGAGCAATTTGGCTCCGTTCAGCAGGTCGGCTTGGAGGGCGGCGAGCGGGGTCATGCCGTACTTCACCATCAGTTCCAACTCGCGTGCTTGGGTGCCGTGGGGAAACTGTCCGACGTCCGATCCAACCGCCATGGGCACGCCCGCCGCAAGCTGCTTGCGAAACTCGGGTACATGCAAGTCGAGCATTTGGCGATCGTGTGCTGCCTGCTCCGGCGAAGCTGCATGTTCGGAGAAGTATTCGAAGATGGTAAATGTTGGCACGGCGAAGATTTGCTTTTCACGCATGAGACGCATGGTCTCGTCGCCGAGCTGGTTGGCATGGTCGATGGAAACGACGCCGGCGCGCGCAGCATAAAGCGTGCCGGGCTCGCCCGTGGCATGAACCGCAACCCGCTTCCCGGTGCGGGCGGCTTCCTCGACAGCGGCTTTGAGTTCGGCTTCCGTGTACTGGTAGATCGTGGAGCAGCGGCCATCGCGAATCGTGTCGGGGCCGGTCTCATAGATCTTGATGAAATCGGCGCCCTCTTTGAGCTGCTCGCGGATCACAGTCACGAGTTCGGCGGGATTGTTCGCATAGCTGGCGTTCGACAGCACGTGTTGCGCGGGGTTGTAATGATTGGCATCTTCGTGTCCGCCGAGAATGTCCACGGCATTGCCGCTGATGCGCAGGCGAGGTCCCGGAACCAATCCCTGATCGATTGCATTGCGCACCGCGGTATCAGCCGAGCCCGCGCCTTCCGTGCCCATGTCGCGCTCCGCGGTGAAGCCGGCCATGAGGTCGGCCCGAGCCGCGAGAATGGCGAGAATCGTCCGTTGCGGCACGGACTCTTCAACGGTCTGCAAGTCTTCGGCGCCGGGATGCAGAAACAGGTGCACATGGACATCAATCAACCCGGGTAGCAAAGTGCTGTCACCGAGATCGATGTTTTCCGCGCCCGCGGGATGGGTCACCTTTGAACCCACTTCGACGATACGTTCGCCTTGCACCAGCACTTCGCCAGGTCTCAAGATTCGTCCGCTTTCGATGTCCAGCAGACGCGCGGCATGCAGCACGGTGGAGTGGGCTGCCTCGGTCTGGGACTGAGCGGTGGAGACGAGAGTGCAAGCTAGCAACAATGTGGTCAGGGCAGGGAAGAAGTGTGTGTTTTTCATGGTGTCGGAAGGATGGTACCACTCGGAGGGGTGGGGTGGCTGCGGATTTCGCACGATGTGTCCCTCGGCAGTCTGACACCCACAAGTGCCGGCACGACGGTAACTTCGTGATAGCAAGCCTGCGGCGATAGCATGTGAGATCAACCTACTCACCATGAGGAAACTCTGATTAAGTGGGCGACACACGGGCGGGGACGCCCGCGCCTACATGGGCTACGAGTGAATCAGATGTTTCCTGAGGGCTTAGGATTGGGGAGCCTTGCCATGCGTCAAGCGCACCAAATCGTCGCCGTTATCGGTGTGGTCTTGTTCGTCGTTGCGGGCAGCTATGGACAATCGCTGGGGGATGTGGCCCGCCAGCAGCGTGAGAAGCAGGCAAAGGACGCGCACGCCACGCGCAAGGTGGTCACGAACGAGGACCTTCCTGAGCCCGCGGAACCGGTCTCAAGTGCTTCCGTCAGCACCGACGAACACGACACTGCCCCCGCATCGCCCGCGTCCAACGACACCCACGCAGGCGAACAGTGGAAGGCGAAGATTCAAGCGCAAAAGAATTCGATTACATCCTTACAGAGCCAAATCGACAAACTCAATTCGTCAATTCATTTTGTCGAAGCCAACCGCTATACCAATGGCGTGCAACACAACGAACGGCAGGTTCAGAAGCAGGACGAAGTGCAACGAATGCAAAAGCAACTGGACGAACAGAAGAAACAGCTTGAGGAGATGCAGGAATCGGCGCGTAAAGCCGGGCTTGGCAGTTCGGTTTACGATCCGTAGATACATGGTCAATGACTTCTGTTGATTTTCTGCCGGGAATCTTGGCGAGCCCTATTCCGGGTCAAGCGCCCGATCCAAATAGATCCAAAGCACGCGCGAGAAGAGCGTCAGTGTGGGCGCCAGGGGTAAGAACAGCAGAATTGCCGACAGAGTTATTCTCTGCATCGACCATAAAGTGGATGCCCACAGCAGAAGGCCGAGCGTGATGATCGTGATCAAGGAAAGGGCGTAGCTAATGTACATGGCTCCGAGGAAGTAGCCTTGTTCGCGTTCAAACTTCAGGCCACAATTCGGACAGTGCTCGTGCATGCGGGGAAATCCGGTGAAAATCGACTTGCAGAAGATTCTCGCAGAGCGACATCTGGGACACATCTGGCGGAGTATTGCGGAGACGGTCGATCTGTGAGCTCCGGTTTTCATGAAGAGAGTTCCGAACTCGACATTAACACGCTGAACCGTGGTCTGAATGCCGGAGAGCCTTAAGTCTCATTTGGGCGGGGCAAATGCCGCTGCTAAGAAGACCCCGATTCCAGTCGGGGCCGTGTGAACACATAGATCCTTCGCTTCGCTCAGGATGACAGCCCTGAGCTTATGCCACGAAGTTGCGGGACACGATTGTGGTAAGGTGGCGTGTCTCCATCCCGAGCGGTTGGGCTTGCTTGAGTGTAAAATCTCGCTTGGCGTATCATCGAGGGACAAAGCCGTGATTGGCCGAAGGCTCTCGCATTACAACGTTCTCGCGGATCTTGGGGCGGGTGGTATGGGCGTGGTTTACCGCGCTCATGATACCCGGCTGGACCGCGACGTTGCCATCAAAGTTCTGCCTACCGATCGCCCTCTGAGCGAGACCGCCCGGCGGCGTTTCCAGCGCGAGGCCATGGCGGCTTCGGCTCTGAATCATCCCAACATTATCACCATTTACGAAGTCAATTCCGAAGACAACACCGACTTCATCGTGATGGAGTACGTGCGCGGGATAACGCTGTCGTCGGTGCTGAAGAAGCGCAGCCTGGGATTAAGTGAAGCGATCCGCTATTGCATTCAGATTGCCGACGCACTTACCAAGGCGCACGCCGCGGGCATCATTCATCGCGATCTCAAGCCGGGGAACATCATGGTGACCGAAGATGGGCTGGTCAAGGTACTCGATTTTGGCTTGGCCAAGTTCGATCCCAACATGGCAACTGCGGACGGTGAGAGTACGGATGCGGAGCTGACCAACCAGTTCACCTTGACCCAGCCGGGCGCGGTTACCGGGACTGTGGCTTACATGTCTCCGGAGCAGGCGCGGGGGGAGCGGGTGGATGCGCGCTCCGACATTTTCTCGTTCGGCATCGTGATGTTCGAAATGCTGAGTGGCCATTTGCCCTTCATGGGTCCGAACTCCATGGCACTGTTGCATAACCTTCATTTCAGCCCTCCGCGGGATCTAACTCAGTTGCGGCCGGATGTTCCCAAGCCTCTGGTGTCGTTGATATCGCGAATGCTGGAGAAAAAGCTGACGGCTCGCGTGCAAACCATGGCCGAGGTGGCGAGTGAACTGCGCCGAGGAGCTGTGGGTTTGGTGGACGGGCCGCTCACCTGGCATCCCAGCGAAGCGACGATTGATATGGCTCGGCCGCTGAGTTCTTGGTCGGGGCGCTTCTCGAAGCGGCACATTTGGATGGCTGGCGGCTTATTGGTGCTGTTGGTTTTGGCTGGGATTGGGGGCTGGCGCTTGCTCAGAAAGCCGAAGCCAGCTCAACCGGCTGGGGCGCAAGAGTCGCCGGTGGAAGACAATGCCTACGCACTCTATCGGCGCGCCCGGGAAGACTTGGACCACTCCG
>Ga0116131_1002124_pt1 | contig 10581 bp, 9 predicted proteins | sample June2015DPH_17_1_FD_89734 | JGI IMG/M metagenome (GOLD analysis project Ga0116131, IMG submission 89734) | Peatland microbial communities from SPRUCE experiment site at the Marcell Experimental Forest, Minnesota, USA - June2015DPH_17_100 | ecosystem: Environmental > Terrestrial > Soil > Wetlands...
CCGACAAACAGCGCGGCGACCGCGATGGTCAGCACGACCAGAAATTGCTGGCGATTTTCAATTTTCATTGCCGCCTCCGTTGCCGTAATGGATGTCGAACGTGAATTGCATTGGCGATTTGCCGCGAATTTGCCCCAGCTTGACGTCCGTCACGCCCGCCGCGGTGCGCAACTGATTCAACGTCCGCAACAGCGCAGCGCTGTCCTGCGCGGTGCCGGAGCAGGTCACCGTGTTGCCGGCGCGGATTTCCACCGTCTTGGCCGTGACCGCGCCGTCTTCGGAAAACGCCAGCGTGAGCTGGCGCAAAATCGTCAGGCTCCGGAATGAATCGTCGAACCACGGGCGGTATTGTCGGATTTGCCGCTGCAACCCATCCAGTTCCTGCACCTTGGCCGACATGGCTGACCACCGTGTACGCAGCAGGATGAGTTGAAATTCCTGAAACAGGAACAATCCGCCGGCAATCGCCACTAACCCGGCCGCGACCGCACCGGCGGAGCGTAATCGGCCGGAGGAATACCTGGCGACGAGCTGTTTCAAAGCCGACGGCTTCGGCGGCAAAAATTCAAACACCGGCGCTTGTCCTGCCAGCCAGCACGCGGCCAGGCTGAAGGCCGGTGAAACGGGAGCTTCCGGCGGGAGTTGGACGCCAAATTCGTTCGGCGAATAGGCCGCGGCGATTTCAATGTTCAATCCCATCGGCTCGAACCGCAGTTCCATTTCATCGGCCAGTTGTTGCGCCAATTCGTGCGGGCCAAAAATACGGATGCGCTTCACGGCCTCACGCAACTCCGCGGGCAATTGCCCCAGCGTGATGCGCGCCTCGCGCACGACGAGTTCAGCATCCAGCACGTGACGTCCGGCCTCGTCCTCGATGGCGCCTTCCAGCCCGCGCATGGCCACCACGCCCCCGCCGCAGGTGATTTGCAGGCCCACCTGGCTTTCGCCAATCGCGAGCGCCAGCACTCCGCTGGACGCCTCCTCCGCCGGCGACTGCAATGCCGCGAGCCCAAGCGCAAAGCTGATCGGCTTCAATTTCGCCGCCGCCAGAACCTGTTCCAGCGCCGCAAGGTGGGCGTTGGGAATGCCTGCCAGCGTCACGTGCTGTTTGCCGGCGGACAACCGACAGCGCGAATTTGCCAGCCGCAGCGTGGCAACATCGCACGGGAAACCGCGTTCCGCTTCCAGTTGTAAAAGACTCGCGGTATCCGCTTCCGGCAGCGGCGGCAATTCCGTGTGCGCCGTGAGCGTCCACTTCAGCGGCACGCCCACCACGCAATGACGTTCACGCACACCGGCGGCGTCGAGGTGATTGCGAATCTCGCGCCCGATGAGCTCCGGGGCCGCCGTCAACGGGTCGAGCGAGAGCGTGACCGAAAATGTCTGGTGGAGTTGCAGCGCGCCGTTGGTGCGGCGGAGCACCACGCCTTCCAGCCGGCTGCCGTCCAACGCCAGTCCGAGCAGGCTCGTCTGCCGTTTGCGTTTTCCAAAATTGATTTTCAGCACATTGTTCATGGCGTCACTTTCGCCACCAGGGTTTCGCGGACCTTTTCGCCGAGCGCCCAGCCGAGCGGGCTGAGGTCCTGGCGGTAAATGATTTTGGGCGTGCCGTCGCTGGTATCGAAAACGAACTTCACGCGCCGGTAACCGCGCCCGAAGGGGCCAACAGCGGCAATGTCCGCCGTGAATTGGAAACTACGCGTGGTGACGTAATCGCCCCCGGCCAGCGCGCTGACGGCGTTGCTGGTGTTGCCGAGCGCATCAATCAGCCACGCGACCGAACCGAGGTTGTTTGGATTTTGCCAACGATAGGTAATGAGCGATTGTGCCGCGCCCGACGCGGTGTTTTGGTCAAGGCCGGCCCCCATCAACAACGCGATCAACACGTCGGCGCCGGCGGTGTTGATGTTCACGCGGCCGCGGATGTAGGCGCTGGTGCTGGTGGTGACGTCGCCATAAATCTTCGTGAAGTCATCCGAACTCATGCCCTGGTTCCGGCAGTACAGACAAAAATCCAAAATACCCGAGAATGTGCCTGCCCGGCCGGTTTGAGGGTGAGTGTAGTTGCCAATGGATCTGGCGAGGCCGCTCGCGTTGCCGACGCCGGCATTCTGGAAAAGCGATTGCAGGTCTTGCTGTCTCGCGGTGTTCACATTGGTGAGCGTGGTGCCGTCAGAATGGAAATTGGGTTCACGGGTATAGACGGTCGCGTATTCAAACAGACCGGGGTTGACCTGGCCGTTGCCACTCAAACTTTTTTCATTTGCGTCGAGGACGCCATTGCGATTGAGGTCATCACCGGCCAGCAGGTCCATCGTTGCGCCATACACCAGCCGCAGTTCATCCACCGTTTCAAACGGCGCATTTTTTTCCAGATAGCTCAATTGCGCGTAATTCAACGCGTAGGCGCCGGAGCTGTTGGTGCTGCGCCAGTCCACGATGGCTTGGGCGAAATCGGGCGTCACGTTGGGCAGATAGGAAAGCGTGTTGGTGTTGGCGGTGTTCAAGTTCAGTTTGGCGCCTTCATCAATCAGGCCAAAATACGGCTCGGTGGAAGGCGTGCCGGACGGGTCGCGGCCAATGAGCCAGAAATGCGCATTGCCGACGGGCGTGGCGGCGCAGGCATACAGGTTGGTGGCTGGCACCACGCCATTGGTGGCATACATGGCCAGCACGTAGCTGACGTAACGCGCCGCACCTTCGATGGCCTGGTCCGTGGCCAGGCCGGAGGCGCGGTTGTCCGCCGCGCGCAGCTCGAACGTCATCGCGTTCGCGAAGTAAAGCGCGATGCTGACCAGGCCGATGGCAATCCAAAGCACGATGATGAGCACTGAACCACGCTGAAAATGTGAACATCGAACGCTGAACACTGAACGCCGAACATCGAATGGACCAAAACGCAACCCGGCATTCGGCGTTCGATGTTCGATGTTCGATGTTCGATGTTCCTGTTTAATTTTCATTTCAGCCTCCGGTGGCGGTGGTGTTGAGCACGGCGTTCGTGCGCGATTGCGAATCAATCGGCACGAGGATTTCAATCGGCTGCGTGTTGGCGGGGTTGTTTCCGGCCAGTTGAATCCGCACGCGAACGGCGACCGGCAGATTGGTGTTCACCGACGTGACGCCGGTGGTGTCCCACGTGTCGGACCATTGCGACCCGTCGAAGCAGGAAAATTCAATGCTTTGCACACCGCTCAACATCCATTGGTCCGCCACGTCCGGCGTGGTCGCGGCCAGAATGTTTCGCGTGACGCTGCGATACAAATCCTTGCCCGGCGCGTTGCGGTCGGACGGGTCTTTCAATTCGTAGGTGATTTTCTGGATGTCGCCCCAGGGCGCGTTGTCGCGCAGGGCGCCGGTGGCGGTGAACATTTCGATGGCCACGGGCTGGCTGATGCCGGGGCTGGTCAGCGTTCCAACCCGGAAATCGCCGGACAAAATTTTGCTGGTGCCGTTGGTGGGTGTCACCACGCATTGCAAGTCACGACGCATAACGGCCAGCGCCTGGTCCACCGGCGTTGCTTCGTTCACCGCTTCCTGCGTTGCGGTCTGCAAATGCAAGGCGGCGAAGAAGACGCTGCCGATGACGGCCAGCACCAGCGCCGCGACGCCCACTGCCAGAATCATTTCGATGAGCGTGAAACCATTGACGATTGGCGATTGACGATTGACGGTTTGCAGGCGCGAATCGCGCGGCACAAAGTGCGGGGGAAACATGCTTCGATTCACAAGCCACGACGAGCCGTGCTCCGATTCAATCGGCAATCGGCAGTCGGCAATCAACAATTGGTTTAGAGGGTTGATTTTCATCACCGTAAACTCGCTGTAGTCAGGGGCAGCGTCTGCAAACTTGCCAGCGTGCTCAGCGTGACCGAGTAATCATGGCCCTGCGCCGAAAATTTCACCTCCGCCGTGAGCAATTGCATTGTGTCCACCGGCCAGTTCTGGCTGTTCAGCGTCCAGTGGAATTGCTCGGCGCCTTCCGTCACTGTTCCGTTTTGCGTGCCCGTGTTCCAATTTGTCATCACGATGCCCTCGTTCAGGACCCGGTCGGCGATGCGGGCCGCCACGCCTTTGCGCGCGGCAACCTCGCCGGCGAGACTGGCCACGTGCATCGCTTCCACGGATGCCGGAATGACGATGGCCAGGAACAGCGTCGCCGCTAGCACCTCGGCCAGCGTGAAGGCGGAGTTGCGGCGGACGGGGCGTCCGCCACCGCACGCGAGGCGCGTGCGCTCCCCAAACAATCTGTTATTTCTCGGTTTGCTGAATTTCATAACCGTTGCGGTTGCGCGATTCGACCAGCCAAAGCGAGTTGCCTTTGGCATCCGTCAGGCGCAATGTTTGCGGGCTGTTTTCATCCACCGTGCCATCCGGCAAAAAACGAATCACCGGCAAATTGCCAAACCTGGTCGTGCCCGCCGAACCGGCATTCACGGCCGCAATCTGCAAATATTCGTCCAGCGTCAGGTTCTCCGCCTTCGGATCGCCGGTCTTTCCGGTCGTCTCCGCTTGGAGTCCGTAGGCGCCGTTTTTTTCATCCACCCAAAGCACCATCGGCATGCCTTCCGAAACTGCGCGGCTCTGGCCGGCGTGCATCAACGCCAGCAGCCGCCGCGCTTCGGAATCCAGCGCGCGTCCGCGGATGAAATTCGACATCGCCGGCGCGGCCAGCGACGTGATGATGACCAGCAGCGCCAGCACAAGAATCAATTCGATCAACGTGAAGCCAGAGCCGTGACACGTGACACGTGACACGTGACACGACCGAAAGGCCACGCGGGTTGTTTTCATGTCACTTGTCACTTGTCACCTGCCACTTTCTCTATTTTGTCCAGTTGCCAATGTCATCGTCAGTTCCTGATTTGCCATCCGGTCCGACCGACATCAGGTCGTAGCCGTTGGGATTGTGCCGGCCGGGATAGGTGTAAACATAAGGGTTGCCCCACGGATCCTGCGGGACGTTATCCAGATATGGTCCGTGCCAGTTTTTGGCGTTGCCCGGCTGCTGGAGCAGGTCTTGCAGGCTCTTGGGATAATAACCGTTGTCCACCTCGAACGCGTCGAGCGCGGTTTTGATCGAGGAAATGTCCGCGCGCACGGCGGTCTGGCGCGCCTGTTCGCTGCGGCCCACCATTTTGGGAATAACGATGGCCGCCAAGATGCCGATGATGGTCATAACCAGCAGCATTTCAACGAGCGTGAAGGCAGACACGTGACTCGTGACGTGTGACACGTGACAAGAATTCGCCACGCATGTTCCGCGGTCGTCACCCGTCACTCGCCATTCGTCACTTTTGGCGATTTCGGATTTTGGATTTCGGATTTGAATTTTCATGGTTTGTCAGGTGTTGGATTTTATTTGATGTAATCCTGCAGCGAGAAGACCGGCAACAACATGCCGATGAAAATGATGCCGATGAATCCGGCGATCAAAAACAGCATCAGTGGTTCGGCAAACGCCACGGCGGTTTTCAGGTTGCGGTCCAAATCCACTTCGGTGACGCTGGCGATGCGGACGAGTTCGGAGTCGAGTTTGCCGCTTTCCTCCGCCACCGAAACCATTTCCAAAACGGAACCGGTGAACAAATCCTTGCAGTCCGCGAGGCTTTGTCCCAGCCGGCCGCCTTGTTGGACGCGCTGGATGGATTGTCCGACGGCATCCACGAGAATCTGGTTGCCGAGGGAACGGCGCGCGACGTTCAGGCCCTGCACGAGCGGCACGCCCGCGCCGAGCAGTGTGCCGAGCATCCGGCAGAAGCGCGCCATCGCGAATTGCGCAACCAGCGGGCCGACCAGCGGCGATTTCAACACCATCCCTTCCCACATGCGCTTGCCTTTTTCGGAAGCGAACCAGGTGCGCGCCAGGAGCACTGCGCCAACCAGACCCGCCGCGACGAACAATCCGTAGGAACGCACGCCGTGGCTCACGCCGATGATCATCTGGGTGATCAACGGCAGCGAACCATGCACGCTGGCGAACATCTTTTGGAATTTCGGAATGAAAAACACCAGCAACACCGTCAACACGACCAGCGCGAGGCAGAGCAAAATGCACGGATAAATCATCGCGGTCAGCACCTTCGATTTCAGTTCCTTTTCGCGCGACTGGAAATCGGCGATTTGCGCCAGCACCACGTCGAGAAATCCGCCCGCTTCGCCGGCTTCCACCATCGCCACGTAAACACGCGGGAAAACATCCGGCGATTTCGCCATCGCGTCGGCCAGCGACATGCCGTCCACGACCAAATCATGGATTTCCTTCCACTTCGCCGAAACGAACGGCGACGTGGCTTCCCTGTAAAGAATCACCAGCGCGCGGCTCAACGGCACGCCCGCGGCCAGCAGGCTGGAAAGCAAACGCGTGAAATTTTCCAGCGCCTTTGCCGAAACTTTTTGCGATTTAAATTTGAAGGAAATTTTTCCGAGTTTTTCCAAACCGGCGGGCAGACCCGAACCGCTTTTTGATTCGGCCGCCACGGCCCGTTCGGCCAGGCTGACCGGGCGCAGGCCGAGCGTTTCCATCTGGCGCAGCGCGTCTGGCCGGCCTGCGGCGTCAAGCTGGCCTTCCGCCATCGTGCCATCGGTCTGCAACGCTCTGTATTGAAAGGTGGGCATAGTTCAATTCAACGTGCCGCAGCGGTTGTCTGAATCTCCGGCGATTTGTTTTTTGTCGTCTGCTCCACCTCCTTGGCGGTGGTCACGCTCAAAACTTCTTCGACCGTCGTGATGCCCATGCGGACGAGGCGCCAGCCGTCTTCGGCCAGCGTTTTCATGCCGGCGCGTCGGGCGGCGTCGCGAATCTGGTCGGAGGAGGCGTTTTTCAAAACGAGTTGCCGGATTTCGCTGTCGCTGTCCATCCACTCGAAAATGGCGTGCCGGCCATGGAATCCGGTGTTGCGGCATTCCCGGCAGCCGGTGGAACGGTAAATTGTGATTTTTGCGGGAATGCCGAGTTTTTCCTTGAGCGCCTGCGTGGTCGGCGAATGGTCAGCCTGCTTGCAATGCGGGCAAAGCACGCGCACGAGTCGCTGCGCCAGCACGGCTTCGAGCGACGACGAAACGAGATAAGGTTCGATGCCCATGTCCACGAGTCGCGTCACCGCGCCCGGCGCATCGTTCGTGTGCAGCGTCGAGAATACCAGGTGGCCGGTGAGCGACGCCTGCACGGCAATCTCCGCCGTTTCGTGGTCGCGAATTTCGCCGACCAGAATCACATCCGGGTCATGGCGCAAAATCGAGCGCAGCCCGCGCGCGAAGGTGAGGCCGGACTTTTCGTTGACTTGGATTTGATTGACGCCCTTGAGCTGGTATTCCACCGGGTCTTCAACCGTAATGATTTTGCGGACGGCATCGTTGATTTCGTTGAGCGCGGTGTAAAGCGTCGAAGTTTTGCCGCTGCCGGTCGGGCCCGTGACAAGAACAATGCCGTGCGGCAACTGGAGTACGCGCCGGAAGCAATCCAGTTCGCGTTTGTCCATGTCGAGTTCGGCCATGCCGCGCAAGGTGCCCTTTTGCCGGAGCAAACGCATCACGACCGCTTCGCCGTGCAGCATGGGAATGATGGAAACACGGATGTCCACCTCGGCGTCTTCGATGCGCACCCTGATGCGCCCGTCCTGCGGCAGGCGTTTTTCCGCGATGTTGAGGTGGCTCAAAATTTTGACGCGCGAAACGATGGCCGGTTGAAAACGCTTGAGTTGCGCCGGCACGGAGATGTCCTGCAACACACCGTCAATGCGGTAGCGGATGCGGAATTCGTCCTCGAATGGTTCCAGGTGAATGTCGGACGCGCGCAGTTCGATGGCGTCCTTCAACACCTGGTTCACGAAACGGATAATGGACGCTTCATCTTCAGCCGCGGCGGAGAGGTCGGTGTCTTCGGCGTTTTCGTCAACGACCTGGAACGATTTGTCCTCGTCGAGCGTGCCAATAGTGTCGGCGCCGACACCAAGGCGCTTTTTAATTTCGCGCTGGATGGCTTCGCTGGAGGCGAGCACCGGCCTGAGATTCAAGCCGGTCATGGTTTTCAGCGCGTCGAGTCCCTGCGTGGCGAAGAGGCGGCTGGTGGCGACTTCGACCGTGCCGTTGAGACGCCTGAGTGGAAGCAATTCCTCCTTCAGCAAAAGACGCGCGGGAAAAAGAGAGAGAAGCTGGCGATCCGGTTCGACATCGTCCAGCGTCGTGTAAGCGAGGCCGTATTCCTTGGCCAGCCAGCGGAGAACGTCTTCCTCGTTTTGCACGGTGGTTTTGGCGTGGATCAAGGACGCGGCGTCCGTCGCGGACAATTGCTTGGCGCCAACCATGCGCTCAAGCAACTGTTTCAGCGGGGAATCCTGGGTGACGGTTTCGTTCATGTTCAAACGTCAGCTTCTCTCGGGTGTGTTTGAATTCGTTACTGGAGCAATCCCAGCAGCGTGGCTTGCGCTTCCTGTTTTACCGTCAGCACTTTGCGGAGGGCTTCCTGTGCCTGAACCAGCTTGGCCTGTTTGGCTTTCTGCGAAGCCTGGTATTTGGCCAGCGCGGCTTTGATCTGCGGGACGGGTGAGTTGTCATCAATCGCCTTTTGCAAGGCCTCGGCTTCCGGACTGGGTTGCGGGCCGAAGCCGCCACGACGACCGCCGCCATTGGTATTGTCGCCGTTGTTGCCGCCGCGGTTGCGGCCGAACATGCGGCCCATTCCGCCGCCGAAACCGATATCGCGGCGCGCGTCCGTCACTTTTTGAATCAGTGGCTGGACGGCGTTCCAGTCGGTGTCGTTGGTAAAGCCGAGTTGTTCCCGGTAGTTGTCCATCATACGTTGCTGGAACTGGGCGGGATCAAAATTCCCCCGGCCAAAGCCGCCCGGTCCGCCGCCGGGACCGTTGTTGTCATTTTGCGCGGAGACAGTGCCGGCACTCAACATCAGTGCGGCGGCGACCCCGCAGATCATTAACAGTTGATTCAATTTCATCGAACGTTCTCCTCTCGTGGGTGGTTTGTGTTTTGGTCGTTTCATCGGCGGACGATACCTCATGCCGCCTATTAATGGCATGTTGAGCACACGCAAAGAACGTGCCACCGCGAAAAATCGGCGGTTTCCGGGGAAAACGGGGGGACGGCTGCGCAATTGTTGCTCAACTCGCTGCGCGCCACGCAGATTTTGCGCGGTTGAGATTTACGTTGCCACACGCGGGCGGCGTTCAAATGAAATTTGCGTCGTTCATTTTCGGTTCGACGTTGCTGATACTGGTCAGGGCCTCGGCGCAGGTCAGCGTGAAAGTCGTGCTGGCGCAAGCACTGCAAAATGGCCTGACGTTCGATTTCTGCCAGCCGTTCCATCTTGGCGGTTTCCGGGCGGCGACGTGCTGGCAAGGTGGTTAAGGAAACACTGGCGCTCTTGCCCGATCAAGGTTTCCAGAAACCGGAATAAAGGGGTCAGTCCCGCATATTGCATTATTCTACTTTCTCATCGCATCCGTAGAGAGTTCGCAGCGTACCCCGCTGTACCCAAGTGTAAATGGTTTGCTATCCATGCCCACGTCATCGTCGTTTCGGAACGGAGGCGTTGTGCGATCTCGAGCTTCTCCCAATCTGCTTTTCGCCGCCGAGCCAGTTCTTCATCATTCCAACCCCGCTGGTGCAATTCCTCGCTCAATAACCGTTCGGCTTTCGCCGTCGCTGTCTCCTGCCGCTCGCCACCGCCGTGCTGCATCCCGATTTTCCCGCTCATCTGTTCCAGCAGTTCGACCCGGAAGGACTCCTCACCAAAACACCAACCCCGACGCAACACTTTCCATTCTTCTGGATCCTCTGCCCGTCGCCGTTCTTCCATCAGGCGTCCAAATTGTCTGCGTCCGGCGGCGCTGTCCTTGGGAATTCTCATCTCGCCCAGCAGCCGATCCACACGCAACCACCCGGGTCGCTGGCTTGGCCGTTTAAGGTATTCAGCATAGCTGCTCCACCGATAAGCCTGCAACCGCTGTTCCGGCCTGAGCAAATTCGCCCGCACAGGATTCAGGTGCACGTAATCGCAGACGGTATGCAAATAGCCATTGCTGCTGCAATCCACGAGCAAGGCCTTGTATCGTCCACTGAACAAATGGCCGCAGAGTTTATGCCGGCGGTTGAACCGGGAGGTGTAGGTGCCCAGAAACCATTTCATGCCAGCCACCAGATTGCCTTGGGGTGTTTCAACTACCAGATGAAAATGATTGGGCATCAAACAATAGGCATGCACCTGCCAGTCTGTTTTCGTGCATGCTTCTCCAAGGGTTTCCAGAAAGCATACCCGATCCTGATCATCTAGAAATATCGGTTCGCGGCGGTCGCCGCGATTCATGACATGATAAATCGCACCGGGATACTGCAACCTCAATCTTCTGGCCATGCACGCGAGCATGTCTCCGCAATCACAATCGTCAATCCCAAAATCCATCAATATGCGGGACTGACCCCTCTGCCTATCGGCGATTCGTTTTGACGCTGCGCGTTTTATCGCGTAGCGTGTTGGTTCTATTTTTAACTGATAATTTGGGTTTACTGTGAATTTTTTGAAATGGATTTTCGGGTCGAAGAATGACCGCGAAGTGAGAAAGCTCC
>Ga0116131_1002127_pt1 | contig 10575 bp, 9 predicted proteins | sample June2015DPH_17_1_FD_89734 | JGI IMG/M metagenome (GOLD analysis project Ga0116131, IMG submission 89734) | Peatland microbial communities from SPRUCE experiment site at the Marcell Experimental Forest, Minnesota, USA - June2015DPH_17_100 | ecosystem: Environmental > Terrestrial > Soil > Wetlands...
CGCCTCCGCAATGCGACGCGCTTCGGGGAGCGTCGCTGCCGCTTTGCGATCAATCTCTGCCGGCAAGTCCTGTTGGATTTTCGCCAGTTCCTCGTCAAACACGCGGGTCACCAAATCGGGAGTGTGTCCGACCAGTTTGCCATCGTCGCCGGGCACTCTGACCTTGTGCCGCACGCGCTGCGCAATCATCAAGCGGTAGATGCGGTCGGTAGCCAGATCCTCCATGTAGCCATCGAGCAGGCTGGCGCCCTTTCCGTTGAGCACCCCGTTGCGATAACGGATTACAGTGCGCGCGGCAGCTCGCGTTCCTGCAAGCGTAGTCTTGCCAACACCTTTCGGGACTGGCCGCAGATCGGGATGCGAATTCGGCAGCTTGGGCCGTTTTGAAATCTGATTGGGATACGGAAACTGTGCAACTGCGATCTCGTTCTGATCAGGGTGGCCCGTCCATGCTCCATCCATCAGGCAACTGGCTTCATTCTTCTTATCTTCCTCGAGGATTTTCAGAGCGCGCTCGTTCAATTCCGCGTCAGTGCGGCTGGGATAGAGCGCGGTCATTCCGCCAATGGCATGAGCTCCGTGCTTGTGGCAAATTTCCGGCATCAGTGTGCGGAAGTTCTGGAAGAATGCCACATCGTGCGGGATGGTGTTGCGGTCAGGCAAAATCCAATTGGGATCCTCGGACATGAAATCGATCAGCGAGGCCATGTAATCCCACCGCCCCAGGTTCAATCCGAGGCAGTGCTCGCGCAGATTGAAAAGGAGTTCCTCCATCTGATAGGCCAGTGGGTGCGCCTCTACAAGTGCCATGCATTTTATGTAGCCCTGGGACAAGCCCTTGTGTCTGGCGAAAGCCTGGAAGAGGTCGCGCCACCAGAAGGCCTCCTCGGCAGACTCGCTCTTGGGAATGTACACCGAGAAATTGTGCGGCAACCAGGCGGGATCGACCTGGTACCAGATCAGGGCTAGATCGAACAGGGAAGCCGACATGATCTCGTTCTTGATGACTCCACCCTGGCTGAGGTGCAGCCCACGGGGGCGCACCCAGGTCACGGTTTTCGAGCGCTGAACTGTGACCTTCTTCTGCCGCTTATTGTCGTCGTAGCTGAGCTCGTACTTGTAGGCGGCGATGGTGTTCTTAACCGCCAGCATGATGTGCTCCCAGGTGTTCGCCGTGGAATCTTCCAAGTCCACCATCACAGCGGGAGATCCGGAGTTCAATAGTTTTACGGTCAACTCAGCGTCGTCGGCCGGACCGGTCATCTGGTTGCGCTGGTCCGCGCACCAGTCAGGCACCTCGATCCGCCAGTCGGAGGTTGTGGCCGCCGAAGCTGGCAAATAGTTCGGCGGCTGTCCGCGATGCGACAACCGCAACACCTCCGCGCGTTGTGCGACCAGCTTCCGTTGCCAAGGGGTGAATTGTTGGTGAAGCGGCAACAGGAAATCGACGAATCCCTTAGGGAGATCCTCATTCGGATTCAAATCCGCTGGCGCATAGTTCGTACAACGAGAAGGGGTGGATCCAGCATGCACGGCCATAGGATGAGCTCCTTCGGATTTTCGCTGCCTGACGACGAAGCCTTCTTGCCGGTGACAGTTCCCTGTCATTCGAGAAGGCGCCCGGACCCCTTTGAAGCTTGATCCAGGAGAGCTATTTAGTTTACTCGACTATGATCAACCATGAACATACTTTTGCCCATCGCCAAAAGCCCGGGGAAAAGATCCTCCTTCCACGGCGTTTTCCCTCAAACAGCGCACTTTCCGTCAATCGATGGCCAGGTGTGGTTCCGCCCGGTTCCCGGAGAAGAATCGAGAATGACAATAGGAAGTGCAAAGACGAACTGTTAAGTGTGATCGCGATCACAGCAATGCGCCTGCCTTCCACTTAGCATGTTGCCTCGTTTGCCTTGCATCGTTGGATAGACGTGAACTGTAGTCAGGGTTTTGTATGGTGTGAGCCGGTTGCAGGCGGGCGGTTTGCAAGACTCGCGATTGGAGACTGATTACGTTTACTCTTCCTCCATCTCTTTCCCATTCGAAAGTTGTTATTACGGTTAGTCTCGCCCGCAGCGGTAAAAAAAGATTACTTGACTTGCAGCTTGAGAATGTGGTAAATGACGCGTCGGCGGATTGGTCCGCTTTTCATACAAGTCATCATTCTTTTGCAGCAGGCGGTTTAGTGATTTGTCGCCCCGAGACAACCGGCGTGTGAGGCTCTTGCACGCTCGCTCCGGGCCAGGGTTGTTGTTCGCCAAATCATGGTCGGAGAGGAAAACATGCGCTCGCTAACAACGTACGTCGTCCTTCTGATTTTCTTCGCAACCTCAGGTTCACTGGCTCAAACTCAGGAGTCGGCCGACAAAACCGGCGCATCGGCATCCGCGAGCGCAAGCAAGGAGGAGGTCAACGAACTGCGCAGCGAAGTGGCGGCGCAACGGAAGACCATCGAGGAGCTGAAGGCGGTGGTGAAGCAACTGGCCGCAGGCAAGGCTCAGGTCGCCGAAGCCGATTCGGTCCAGACTAATTTGCCGGCCGGCGATGGCGTCCGGCTGCTGAACGCCAACCTCGTGGAGCAGGCTGCTCCGGCAGATAAAAAGCCCGCCGACAAGAAGGAGACCCCACTCACTGCGGGTTGGAACGGGGAACACTTTTTCATCCGAAGCGCTGATGGTAAGTTTCAATTGCAGCCGTACGGCTATTTCCAGACCGATTATCGCATCTACAGTGGCGACGGAGTTCCCCCCAATACGTTTGTGATTCGGCGCGCCCGTTTCGGCTTCCAGGGCAATTACGGCACGCACTATGATTATGCCGTGCTGGTGGATGGCGCCGCGACCAACGGCCAGGTTCTGCGGGACCTCTACGTCAATGCTCGGGTGAAGCCGGAATTCCAGGTTCAAATTGGTCAGTTCAAGGAACCGTTCGCGCAAGAAACCCTGACTGGCGCCACCAACCTCGACTTTGTGGAACGATCGCTGGCATCGCTTCTATACCCCTCTGCTGCTACCTCCTATCGCAGCCCGGGTGCCGTTCTTCACGGTGACATTTCCGGCGGGGTCATGCAGTGGTGGGCGGGAGCGTTCAACGGCAAGGGTATCCTAGCCACCAACACCACCAATCAGCCGGAAATTATCGGCCGCTTGCGCTTTTATCCCTGGCGGAAAAAGAAGGGCAACCTGTTCCAGGGCTTGGCCTTTGGCGGATCAGTGGGCTTCGGACGTACCCGGGGGCTTTCCAACGAGCTGAGTTTCAGCGGCACACTGCCTGACGCCGCTTACACTTTCTTCCCGCAGTTCCGGATCAACGGCCCCACCGAGCGTTACAACAGCGAGTTGACGTGGGTGCACGGCCCCTGGGGGGTGCGCGCGGAATACGATCAGCTCAACCAATTCAGGCGGAATGTGGGTTCGGAGCAGTCGGACAACCTGGGGTTTATTAGCCTTCCCGGAATCGTAGCCAAAGGCGGCTATGGCCAGATCACCTACCTGTTAACCGGCGAAACCCGGCCGGAAAACGGCACCCCCAAGGTGAAGCATCCATTCCTGGGACCGGAAACCTCGGCGGGCGGAGGGAGCAGCGGGTTGGGAGCTTTCGAACTCGCATTCCGCTACGACAGTATTCAGGCGCATGAGCCGGGCATAAACCTGCTCAACAATCCGCTTACGCCGGGGTTTGTTTCCACCTTCATTGACCACACGGATGAGTTCACATTCGGAGTCAACTGGTATCTCAACTACTGGGTAAAGTACCAGGTCAACGTTGCGCTAGATCGGTTGAAGGAGCCCAGTGTAACCGGCCAAGTGCCGCAAAATTTCTTTGTCGTGTTGAATCGGCTGCAGTTCCGGTTCTGACAAATCTTGCGCGGTAGGGTCGTGAGGTGGGTCGTCCAGTTTGGGTTGAAAGCCGCTCGCATCAGCAGCGGCTAGGGAAAATCGCAGGAGGAAATTCGATGAGATCGAGAATTCTGCTGACCATTCTTCTCACAGTGCTATTTGTGCTGGCGAGCGGCTGCGGCTCCGTGAAGAGCTGTCCCGTATGCGGCACGACGGCCAACGATGGCTATGCCAGCATCGACATCATACCGGTGCCGGAGCACAATCCCACCGGCGAACCCGGCGGACCTTTCAACTCGTTCGACATAAGCTGGATCGACCCGGTCAATCACTTGGACTACGTGTCGGATCGCATCGGCTTGGACGTCGCCGTCATTGATACGGTGAACGATGTCGCGGTCAACATCATCACCGGGTTCAACGGTGTCGCCGGAGCCGGGGATTTTGCCAGCACCTGCCTGCCGGCGGCGAATATTCCTCCCATCGTCTCGGCGGAGGGTAACTGGGTCAGGTTTGGATGCCGAACTGGAGCTTTCCATATTCCGGGGTTCGGTGCCAACGGCTTTTTCGGAGGCTTTCCGGGAGCGCAATGCTGCGCCGCGCGCGCCAACGGTGTGAACCCGTTGTCAGGTCCGGACGGAGAACTTGTGACTCCTGACGGCAAGACCTTGTTCACCGCAAACGCGAGCAGCTCGATAGTGGTTTTCGACCTCACTTCGATGGACCTAACGAAGAACCCGCCCACTCCGCCCAACGTCATTGCCACTATCCCCACCGGCTTATCTCCCGACTTTGACGGGCAGTTCGGAAACGCCAATCCAATTGCCGGTAATCCGAGCGGCAATCAGACCGGTATTGCCGGTTGCATTGCTTCCGCCAACGGACGTGCGTTTTCCGACCCAAGCTGTGGGGATCTTCGGGCGGATGAGATCTCGTATGACCCGAAGGATCAGATTCTCTTGGTGGGCAACGGCGATCCTGGGTTCCCGTTCGTCACATTGATCGACATGTCGGGGATCAACGCCCGCACTTCCAATTGCCTGCCGGTTCTTCCAACCCAGCCTTACGGGCCTCCGTTCGCGAACTACTTGGGCCCGATTAACGCCCCCTCGTGCATCATTGGGCAGATCTACTACGACAACGCAGGAGGGGTCGCCTCCGGTGGAAGCGGACCGGGATTCGGACTCAATCCGAATGTCCCGGTTGATACGGTGGCTGGCGGTTTCGTTTGTCCAGATCCCTCTAATCCTCAGGTAAATTCCGGCGTCTCCGGCGCGCCCCCGTATATCGCGGGCACTAAGTCTATCCCTTGCCATCACGGTCCGATTCTCACTGTCTCCGGGCAGTTCTGCAACCAGACCGCCCCAGGAGCCGGTTGCACGGGTGCCCTATCCCCGGCTGGTATAGGCGGGAGTGCGTTTAATCCCAACACTGGTCATTTCTTAGTTACGAATGCCAACGCCACAGCCGATTTGACTATTGGGACGGTAGACGAAATCGATCCGAGGGTGGGAAACCCGAACGGGCCGATAGTGGTCAATAGCTTCGTCATGCCGAGTTGCATGCCCACCAGCATCGTGCAGGGGCCGGGCAACAACTTCCTGGTCGGATGCGCGGACCACGATGGCGAGGCATTCCCTCCCAACGAGTACGTGATTGACGGCACGTCGGGCGCGATCCTGGCCACCATTACCCAGGTGGGTGGAGTCGACGAGATCTGGTACAACGCGGGCGACAATCGCTACTATCTTGCGGCCCGAGATATGCCGACAGGTCCGGTGATGGGCGTGATTGACGCCAAGACCAACCTTTGGCTACAGAACGTCGTAACCAACAGCAATTCTCACAGCATTTCGGTAGACCCGAGCAACAACCACGCGTTTGTGCCTCTCCAGGCTGGCCCGGGGTGTACGACCCAAAGCGCTAATGGCTGTATCGTTGTCTATGCACAACAGTAGGAGATGACTCTGGAGACGGGGTAGAACTCGATCCTGTCGTCGGGTGGCACGGCTCTTAGTCGTGCCGCCAAAAGGAAGAATCTGGCCACGCCTTCGTGGGTATCATACGACCCTCGCACGTCACGATAGACAAACACAACGGCTCGTTATGAAGACGATTTATCAGAGACTCTTGAACTTCCGCGGTCACCGCGTGCTTGCTCTTCTCGTCCTGTCAACCCTAATCGCACCGAACGCTCTGGCAAAAACCAAGAGCGAACCTCCGACTCAGAAGGCCAGCGTAATCGCACACTTGCCTTTGCCGGGAACTCCGGTGAGTCAACTGTTGTTGCGCCAGCAAGGCTCCAAGCAGTACCTGTACATTCAGCAGACTGAAAAAGAGGGTTTCACAATTGTCGATGTCACCCAGCCAGAGCATCCGAATGTGGTCAAGAACGTGACTTTGGCGGACAAGAGCGGCAACGAGAAATTGGAAATGGTTGGAAGCGGGCTGGCTCTGGCCGAAACTCCGGACAGCTCTTCCGCCGGAGGCACGCTGCATGAACTTTCACCTGTGAAACCCCAAGCCGGGAGCGGCGCGGCTGCGCCCCGTACCGAGTCTATCCGGGTGCTGGACCTAAGTGATCCCAAGAATCCGCGAACTCTTCAGACCTTCGATGGGGTCACCAACGTCCTGGCAGAAGACGCACGCAATTTGATTTACATCGTAAACGGCGAAGGGCTGTGGATCCTGCGGCACAATCCGAACCAGGTGAGCGAGAAAAAATCGCTGCCACCGTGCGACTCTGAGTCAGTGTTTTCTCCCGTCGTCGATTGTCAATGATTGTGTCGCACCGCGTTGGACGAAGCTACTTGGTGTTGAAGTGAGGCACTGGGCACTTATCCGCGATCTTTTTCACGGAAGTCGCCGTCAGTGTGATCGGACTGGCGCTCCCGGCAGTAGCCTCATTCGGCGCAGTCGTGCCTAGCCACGGCCCTGTGGCGCCCGTTACTTCCACCTGCTGTCCGACATACCGGCTCAGCTTGACACCCTTGCCTTGGAGTTCGTAGGTTTGCTCCGCGTTTGTACGCGTCAATGTGTAATCTTCACCGAACTTTCCCAGGCAACCCTGTACTGTAACCTGGCCGGTGCCATTTTTCGCAGAATCCTGACTTGCGCTCTCCTAAGCAGGAAAAACCTATGAAATACCGCATGCTGTTCTTCGTGCTGATTTGCGCGGGTTTCGCGATCGCGCAGCAGGCCACTAGGGACCAGTCCGCTAGCGGTGCTTCTCCTTTTTGGTCGGCAGTTGCCGATGACGAGATCTCGTCTGGTATACGAGCGGCTCGACATAAAGTCTTCGGTACCCACGGCGGACACGTTGGTATGACGAGATTCGTATGACAGGTAGTAGGTGTCGAAACCAGTCCTGCGGCTCTGGAAGCCTGTGACCAGGGGAGGACGAGCCTCCACCCGAGCAGTGCGACGCGCTAGAAGCGGCTCCTATGCGTTTAGAGGCGGCTCGGGGTTGAGCCAAAGAAAAAGCCCACGACCGGGAAGCCGGGGGCTGGAAGTCTGTTGGATTGGTCGTTCAGTATTCGTCTGGCAGCAGAAATGTCGTCATTGCTGCGGTCGGCTCCTGGATTCTGACTCTCTGGGCTGTATAATCAGCGCAGGTTATCGTGGGGGCAATGGAGAAAGCCGAAACAGCAGACGTTGCGGTCCGTTCAGTGCCGTGGTGGCGCGGGCTAGTGATTTATGTGGCCGTTGCCGCCCTGGTTATCACTCTGGCAGATCGCGTCTTTCATCTTTCCATCCCGGAAACCAGCACCGCTCAGTGCCACTCCCCAAGAGCGAAAATTCAGCATAGGGACAAAGATGCCCATCGCTGGGCCGCACCGGTTGCGCATTTCCTGCCGCTGCCGGCCCCGTCCCCCGCTCGCAGAGTCATGCGGGAACATGACCCTCTCCAAGCTGTGCAGGTCGATGGCAGTCTCTACGACCGTCCCCCACCTATCTCCTAAACTTCGTGTCGCTCCCGCTTGCGCAAATGAGTGTGCTGAACCGAAGCTGGTTGCAGGCTACGTCAGCACGTGCAAGGCATGACCGAACCGGAAAAGGAGAGAGTTATGGAACTGATCAGTCAAGCAAGCATGCCAGCCCGCATCACCACGCTGGCAGTTCTCACATTGTTCGTGACGCTGGCCCCTGCTGCTTTTGCAAAAGACAAAGACGCCAAGCCCGCCGACGTGCCGGCCACCGTGGTCGCTCATGTGCCCCTGCCCTCGGATCCGGGCAGGCAGATGCTGCTCCAGAGAAAGGGCGGCAAGCAGTACCTCTATATCCAGCAGGCTTCCAAGCAGGGTTTCATGATCGTGGACGTGAGCAAAGCGAACCAGCCAAACGTACTGAAGGGCACAACTCCGGCGGCCCAGGCGACGTCAGGGGACTTGGAAGTGGTGGGCCCGGATGTGGCCATCGCCGAAACCACGGCCAAGAACCCGGGGAGCGTAAGTAGTGTCGCCCGTCCGGCGGAGTCCGTGAGGGTGCTGGACATGAGCGATCCGGCAAATCCCAAGACGCTCCAGACCTTCGACGCAGTCACCAGCATCTTGACGGATGGTGGACGCATCTACCTTACCAACAACGAAGGACTGTGGATCTTGAAGTATAGTCAGTATAAGAAGCGGCAGTTACCACCCTGCGATTCAGAATCGGTTTTTTCGCCTATTGTGGACTGCCAGTAGATACAATGCGAAAGGAGCGCGCGGTGGTTTGGCGCTTCGAACACGTTGGGTAGATTAGATGATGCTATGGCCAAGAGCAGCGGGCACTGATGCTCGGCGGGGGTTTCGCTGGCGCGAGTGGTTAATGCTGGTTGTTATCCTCTCGCTCACAACCAGTCTCGTAACTCGCTACGTTCACGTCTCCTCAGTGGAGACCGTCACTACGGTGAAGGCTGGTTCGCCGGACGCGCACCGTCAGCGTCTCCACAAGAATGCGTTCCAGTGGACGGCCCCGGTCGACGAATTCACGGTCTTTGTATCGTCGATTGGTTCTCATCGTCCCGCGCCGATACAACCTCTTCTCATTGTTTATCTTGACGAGTCCCTCTACAACCGGCCTCCTCCTTCCTGCTGAACTTCTTCACCGCTAGCCATTGCTTTTGAACTCAACTTCAGTCTTTTGAACTGAGATCGTCCCGCATTGAAGCTTGTGCACTTCCTCTAAGCCGGACGGAGTTCGCAACGGTCAAAGCATTGTTACGAGGAAGCAATCTCTTTGAGGAGATCATGAGAAAGAACTTGATGTTACTTGCCCTCGTGTTCGGCGTTCTATTGATCTATCTGCACGCTAACACGTCAGGAGATGTGGAGCAGGGATACCAGACAGCTACAGTAGTCAGCGTCGAAAAACACGGGATTCCCTCGAACTACATCGGTGACAATCCAGCCGACCGCCCGCTGCAGGCACGCAACTATGCGTATGAAATTGGCATTCAGTTGGACTGCAACGTTTATGTCGGACTCTACCAATCCGCGATTAACTATCTGCCGTCCGATTTTGCTCCCAACAAAACGGTAGATGTGCGTCTTCGCAAGCACGCCATGTACATTAGCCTGCCCTACCGCGATTGGGACGTGAAGATGGGCATTCTGAGTCACCGCCGGATAAAGGACTAGTCATGCCCGGCGAGAGGTTAACTCTGTTTCCACGCCTGCTTGAGGCTGCGTGAAGCGCCAGAAAGCTAGCAAACCGTCAGCTACTTCAGCTGACAGATTCCAGGGAGGAATCGCATGGATCGTATTAAGAGTTTGGTTGCAGTCTTCGCATTTCTGCTCACTACGCTGGGAGCAGTCGCTCAACAATCATCTACCCCGCCAGCATCCCCCAGCGGTAGCACCGTGCCGGCCCGCAACGCTGCCACAGTTCGCGGTTGCCTCGACGGTGAGCGTGGGAACTACATCCTCATCGAGAACAACACCAGCCTGGTGTATGTGCTGAAGGGGGTCGGTAACAAACTCGATAGTCAGCTCCACCATGAAGTCGAAGTGAAGGGGCGAACGCTGCCTGGGACGATCAAAACGGGCGTAAGGCCCGAGAAGGCGGGCAGTAACCCCAGCGATACGGTACACGGCGTCGACGGAATGGTGTTCCAAGTGGCAGACGCACAGACAGATGTGCGTACGATCTCGAAGCACTGCAAAGCAGCAGACCAGGAATGACGTTTCAGCCGGTAGCGGGCGTTCCTCGGGGCCGCTGAGGCTGAGGTCCACGACTCATGAAGGTACCTATGCGTAAACGTTATGTCCTGATAGCGGTTGGAATTTTGGGGCTTGCGCTGGCGGCAATTTTGCATTATTGGGGCAAGAGCGCGAGCGCCGAAACTGGCGAGCCACCTTCTCTTCGATCAGTCGCTGTGGTCCTGGTGGAGCGCGGGCCGCTGGTGAACTCGGTCACGCTTTCGGGTGAGTTCCGGGCTTTCCAGCAGATCGATGTTCATGCCAAAGTCGCCGGATTTATCCGCAAGATCTACGTGGATGTGGGCGATCACGTAAACGCGGGGCAAGTGCTCGCGATTTTGGAAGTGCCTGAGCTGAGCGCAGAAGTGACGGGGGCGAAGGCCGATATTCGGCGTAGCCAGGATGCAATTCATCGCGCGCAGAGCGAAATCGAGCGCAGCCAATCGGCATATGGCGCGTATCACGCTGCCTATACGCGGTTGAAACAGGCATCGGAATCCCGGCCTGGCCTGATTGCGGAACAAGAATTGGATGATTCTCTGGCGAAGGATAAAGAAGCA
>Ga0116131_1002155_pt1 | contig 10497 bp, 5 predicted proteins | sample June2015DPH_17_1_FD_89734 | JGI IMG/M metagenome (GOLD analysis project Ga0116131, IMG submission 89734) | Peatland microbial communities from SPRUCE experiment site at the Marcell Experimental Forest, Minnesota, USA - June2015DPH_17_100 | ecosystem: Environmental > Terrestrial > Soil > Wetlands...
CCCGACTTTCGTTAGCGCAAACTCGGCACGACACCAAGTGAACGCGGGTGCAAGGTCTTGAGTAGGGGATGCTGCTCCGAGTGTGGCCGTGTTCCATGCGCCAAAGGAAAAATCCGGGTCAACCTCACGGCCTCGCATCGATGCGGGAAAGGTTTGGATCTGCCAACTCTCGACTTTCGTTGAGGTCTCCGGGTCGCCGCTCAAACGAACGGAACTGACTCCCTTGAGCTCACTCATTTGAACTTCGTCGCCAAATTCGGTGCTTCCGAAGAGCTCATAAGAAATCTCTACCGTGTTGTCACCAGGAGTTAAATAGGGGGAAGGTGAAAACTCCATAAACTTATCCGGGTTGGAGGCCTCGGGGACATACTTTCCATTCAAGAACACTTTCTTCCCGTCGTCTGTAAAAGTCGAGATATACATCTTAGATTCGTTGTTGAATTTCAGATGCGCCTTATACTTGACGTACCCATAAGGAATTGGGCCGATATCTTCCAGAACGCGTGCGGGACTAGTGATCCAGTTGCCTAGCTTAGTGTCAAAGTGCTCCACAGAAGTTTGGACGGCCTTGATCTCGACAGCTTTGGCAGGAAGCGCTGGAGTTACAATCTGGACACTGGCGCTTCGCCACTGCCGGTCATATCCGACTTCTTTTGAGACTCCATCAATACGACACGTAGCGGGCTGCGAGGGCAACAGTACCGTGAGGGAGTGGTCGCCCGGAAGAAAATCCAAGTCGACCCATATCTTCCTCTTTTCGGAGCCGGTTGCGACAAGCAGATAAGCATCCGTGATGAAAGGGATGGCGATGGATTCCGAACCGCTCGCGCCCGGAACACTGCTCCCTGGAAACTCTTCCACCCACGTGCGAAGAGCTATATGGCGTGGCAGAGCGACAATCTGGAGGTGATTGTTCAACAAAAGAAAACTTTCTCTTTCCGCGATGCGCAAGCCCACTACCACAGAACGATTGTCTGCGTCCCACGATTGGTAAAGCGTCTCCCCGATGACGTGGGGCCCTTCCTTGGCCCCCAAGGCAAGTTCCACGAGGCTGCCTGGTTCGTCGTAAATCACCAAAAAGCTGCGATCATGACTCATCCCTTGGGCCAGGAGCTCAGCCGTGGAGTAAAGCAGACGACCTCCAACCACGGGAATCTGAACAGGAAGGATTTTCATCGCCCGGGGCCCCATGAGCAAATCGCCTTCGCGAGGGACACTGAAGTTCCCGGAGCCAGCGGGATCGCGGAACTTCAATTTGAAATGGTGTTGGGATTCGGTATTGGTGCGCACAAAAACAAAACCGCTTTCGCCGCTTGTCCGTTCTGAAACGGTCATGTCCGCACTGGTAGAGTGACAGGCATTTTCCAGGACTTGCGATCGAGTCAGCATTTTTCCGAACATTCCCAGAAAAGCGCCGATGCCGCGGAGTTCGTAATACTTATCCCACAAGCCGCCCCACTCGCGGATGGGGGCGGCAAAGTCATAGGTCGTGGTCACGCCCTTGGCTGCCCAATCGAAGTTTGTACCTCCGAAGCCCAGGTAGTAATTGAAGTAAGTTGCCCCTTGCTCGATGACCGTCTTAGTAAACGCGTTGGTTTGCGCCGCCTCGACGCCTTCCTCATCCTCCGACAACTTACCGCCAACCTTGCTGTAATAACCCGTTCCGAGCTCCGCAATTGCAAGCAGGCAATCGGGCTGCTCCTTCCGCTGCCTTCGAATGCTCGCCAAAACGGCCCGGTCCGACTGACTTACCTTGTCCTCCAAAGTAGCTCCGGGAGGCAAAATTTGCAGTTCCCGGTCAACTAGGAAGCTCCACCGCGGATAAAAATCGCAGGTGTCCATGAGGCGGACCATGTCCGGGTCGGTGCGATCGCGGACCACACTGGCCACATTCGTGGTGAGGGGCACCTCGATTCCCGCGTCCCACGCGGTCCGCGCCAGGAATCGGATGTACTCACGCTGCTCAATTTCCGAGAAGTTCGTGAAATCCAGTTCGTTCTCAATCTGCATCATGACGACCGGACCGCCCTGGGTGATCTGGTTTTTGCGAATGATCGGCAGTACATGGTCGTACCAGTACTTGGAGATCTTTAAGCTTTCGTGGTGCATACTGCGCACGGGAAATCGTCTGGCAATGATCCAATAAGGAAACCCGCCACGCTCAAACTCCGCGTCAACGTACGGACCGGGCCGGAGCATGACATAGAACCCGCTCTCCTTGGCAAGCTTGAGAAATTCTTCCAGTTCGGTGAAATCGAAATGGCCCTCTTGCCGCTCGTGATAGTTCCAGAACACGTAGGCGTCAACGGCATTAAAGCCTGCCTGGCGCGCTTTGCGGAAGCGGTCGCCCCAAAGTTCGCGCGGACAGCGGGGGTACGGACATTCGAGGCTATAGAGAAAGGTGTCGACGCCATTGATCGTGAAGCAGTGCGAATCGTAGCGGATGATGTCCGGTTTCGAGAAATGCTTGGGGTTAGAATCGTCAGTGGGCATGAACAGGGCCCACGCTTTATTCCGAAAAATGGCAGCCGCCGCCGGCAAACCAAGGGAGGTGTACAAGAAACTACGGCGTGAAGATTTCATTTGGAAGTAACCCCGCGCTGGACGTTTTTTCAAACTCGATGTTTTGTTACAAAATGGTAGAGGCGGATGCCCCTTAGGACATCCGCCGCGTTAAGACCTACCTTTGCGAGAACTAAAAAATGATCTTCGCTGCGAGTTGCATGTTGAACGGCTCTCCTGGGCCAATGCCAGGACCGCCGAAAAAATCGCCTAAGGTGTCGGTTACATAACCGCTAGACCCCACTGATCCTTCTCCAGTTGCCAGGTTTTTCCGGTTAAAGAGGTTAAACATCTCAGCCCGAAGCTGCAGTTTGAACCGCTCCGTGATGGGAATGTTCTTGAACACCGAAAGGTCTACATCCGCAAAACCAGGACCGTAAAACTTGTTCCGGGAAAGGTTACCGTTCGGATTGTCGGGCAGGCATGTTGGCGAAGGCACACAAAACGCAGCCGGGTTGACCCACGGCTCGCCAGGCGGGCTAGATAATGGGCTAAAGGTACGCGAAATACCTGCAAATGGATCGGAGATCAAGTTCAATCCCGGGCGCTGGTTGCCAGAGGCGCCAGTACCAGGAAAGTTAAAGGGTTGCCCCGTGTGGAGCGAGACCAATCCACTTACCTGCCAGCCATGGGTAAGGATCTTTGGGCCATGCGACGACCCCGGAACGTCGTAAGTCCAATAAGCGGTGAAGTTTTGGCGCGTGTCGTAATCGCCATTCCCGTACTCTTGTTTCAGGTTGAAGCTGTCCAGAGGTAGAACGCCACGAAACTCAGACGCTTCATCAAGTGCATGAGACCATGTGTAACCGAACTGAGAAGTCACCCCTCGCCAGGATCGAATCTTAAAAATGCTTTGCAGAGCGTTATAGTTTGAATTTATATCGTCATCGAGTTGGTTGATAGAGCCGGCATTCGGATATGGGCAGCCACTCGGGCAAGAATAGGTTCCATTTTGATTAATGTTCTGCGTCATTGCCATCTTGCGTCCCAGGTTGCCGACATAGCCCACTTGCAGGACGGCAGAATTACCGAGGGTCTTCTCCACCTGTAAGTTGTAGTTGTAGAAGTAAGGTGTACGGAAGTTCTGGCTGACGGAAAAGACGTTGTACATGTTGGCCCCGGTCGCCGGGTTTGGAACACCGCAACTCGGATCGATATTGTAATTCAAACTTGGACAAGTAACGACTCCCGGAAAGACTGACTGGCCGCCTTGCTGAACCGTCTGCCAATTATAATTATTCTCGCCATAGCCATCGACCGGATGCGGGCCTGACGGGTTGTTTTGCAAACCGTTGGCAGCGGCATTGGGGGGAGAATTATCGAGGAACGGACTTATACTGGTTGTCTCATAAAAGACGCCGACTCCGCCTCGCACCACCAGATCGCCCTTCCCGTTCAGCTGATAGGCAAAACCAAATCGCGGTGCGAAGTTGTGCTTGTCCGACGGGTAGATGGAACCGATGCCGTTTCCCTGAATCGGAAGGCCGCGGCCCGGAACAAAGACTGCGAGGTCCTTGTTGCCGTTATGCAGCGGCCCTGCGTACTCGTAGCGGAGGCCGAAATTCAGGTTCAGTTTGCGAGTCAGTTGCCAGGCATCCTGCCCGAAGAAATCGAACGAGTTGACTCTGACCTTTCGTTCCGCGTTTCCTACATTGATCGTGGACGTGCTCACATCGCCGGCAAGGAAGTCGGCAAGAGCTGTGGTATCGGCGCACGTAACGTCGTTGGCAGCGCACATCCCCGCCCAGGGCCCCTGCGTCCCGTCAAATGTGAAGTGCCCCAGCGAGTTGCGGAAATAGGATTCGTCCACCCGACCTTGTCGTACTTCACCGCCAAAACGGATTTGATGTTTGCCGGTAATGTAGGAAACATTGTCAGTCAAGTGGCCCGTGCTGTCGATCCGTCCCCGCGGAGCGGTAACTCCCACCTGATCGAAACCGGAAATCGCTATATTCGGGGCCCCTTGAATAGGCTGTCCGTTAATGACCGCGTCTGGGCTAAGATACAAACCCAGCGCCTTGCTATTGAAGTTAGTGTTAGCATCGTGGAATACCTGATTGAAATAGCTGACTCCGAACAGTAACTGGTTGCTCAACTTTTGCGTGAACTGCGAGTTCAACACCACCGAGTAATTCTCAACGTGGATCGGAGCTTGTTCGAAGTACCATCCTAAGTTCGAACTTGCCGTTAGAAGCACCAAAGCGGCCCCGGGCGGCTGCGTCTGAGTGCCTTCTCCGACAAACCCATGCATCGAAAGATGGTGCTTATCGTTGAAGTTGTGGTCCAGCTTCAAAACCCCATTGTAACTATGCCCAGTCGCCGGGACCCTGGCGAAATAATTACCTGGCGTAGCCGGCAGATTGTTAATCGAACTTGGCCAAAGCGTGGAAAGAAGCGTCTGCGAAACCGCACTGGGCGCGACGGGCGCGTAGCTTCCGTACGCGCTACCCGCGTTGTTGAGCAGCGCAGTGGCGTTAGTAACCCACGCCGTGGACGGTTCCGTGGACACGCCCGTGAGCCCAAGAATGTACTCCTGTTTCTCAAAACCGAGAAAAAAGAATGTCTTATTCTTGATAATGGGGCCGCCCACCGTGAAGCCATAGTTTTGATTGCGCAGTGGCGGCGCTTTCGGGAATTCGGCCGTCGGTACAAAGAACGGCGAGTGCGCTGCATAGAACTCATTGCGGTTGTAGTAGTAGCCGGTGCCGTGCAATGAGTTCGTACCTGACTTGAGGGCCAGGTTTACCGTGCCCCCCGCGTTGCGTCCGGTCTCTGCGTTGGACTGCGTCTGGGCCGAGAATTCGTCCACCGCATCGATTGGCATCACCACGCCCGCGATTCCAGAAACTCCACCCTGGTTCACCGCCGGGATGTTGTGCCAGAAGTCGTTGTTGTCAGTTCCGTCGATCTGCCAGTTCATCTGATTGGCACGCGTCCCGTTGAGCGAGCCGAAGCCGCCCACGGCGTAGCCTCCGTAGCCGGGCGCAACTGCGATCAACTGCGAGAAATCACGTCCATTCAACGGCATGTCCTGAAGAGCCGTGGTTGTAATGGTGTCGGTCTGCGTGGTCGTGGTTGTGTCCACTTCCAGCGCCGCCGCGGACACTTCCACCGCGGTCGTTTCCCGGCCCATGGTGAGTTTAACGGGCAGTGTGTATACGCTGCCCGCCGTCACCGTGACGTTCTCGACATTGGTCTGCTGGAATCCTTTGACCGTTACTGTGACTCTATATGCGCCCAGCGGGAGATCCTGGAAGGCGAACTCACCGTTAGTTGTCGTGACCGTGCTATGCACAACGCCGGTCGCGTTCTCCGTGGCTGTTACGTCGGCTGCCGCTATCACAGCACCCGATGGGTCGGTGACGGTGCCGTTAATCGCACCCCGAAATGTCTGTGCATAGCCAGCCACTCCAACCAGTATCAGTACCACTAGGGCTCCCAATAAGCGTCGCATCTCTCGACCTCCGTCGTTTGCTTTGTTAGTTGATCTTCTGAAACCGAACAGATTTGCATTTGGGTATTGCGCAGCGCCGGGTGGCGCCGTCCCCGCGGCCATTCACGAAGCGAGTTGTAACTGCACTGCTGCCCATCCGATCTGAGAAGTTCATAGGCACCGCAAACAATGGCCGACCCTAGACCCTCTTTCTTAAAAGCCCGTATTGTATCGTACGTCCGGGACAAAGCAAGCGAGAAGTGTGTTGCAAGTCAATACCGAACTTCGCGTCGTGTCGCTTCCACGGCAGCGCGTGGACTGCCACAACCTGATCGATGACCTCTCGGGGGGAGTTTACGGCTGCTATTGGCTCCAGCCCCGTCCGGAGGCAGTACCATTTACAAATGATGGACAGCCCCGAATCGCTCAGCCACGACCCCGAGCAAAGGAGCCCGCCAAGCGCGCCGACGACACGCAGGCCAATCGAACTGGGATGGAAATTCTGGTTCAGTTCGGTCTCCTTTCGTTGCCGTAGTCGTGTACACCCAGCGTAAGATACCGGAAAACGGCACCCCACAGAGGCCATTTTTAAGAACCTGCATTGTAGCCCATGCCCGGCACAAAGCAAGTGCGAAGGGAATCGACCATCGGCAGGCTGCGGAAAGACTCAGGTTTTGGGTGAAGCGGATCTGCAGAGTCTGGGTGGGAACTCAAGATTTGTGTGGAGGTCGGGCGTCCCCGCCCGTCTAGCCGGAGCAAAGCTCCGCAGCGCGCTTGGGGGTAGCGACGCTTGAGAGCGCTGCGATAACCGCCCTCGAATGAACGCGGGCTTCAGTCCCCGAGGTGAAGAATTCAGTCGAATTGCGTTTTCCGCAGCCGCCCGCTGGCTTGAGGTGAAATGCCACTTCCCCAACCCTTTTTCAATATTGGAAGAGGCATTCCGCTACATCTTTGTCATCGTGAAGTTCCCCGATCCCGTGCATCCCCCCGTCCCGGTTAAGGTCCACGTGCCGGTGACCGTGTTGTTGTTCACCGTCCCTTGCAGAGTAAGCGTGTTGCCGCTGGGCGTTCCCGATGTAATGGTCAACTGGAAAGCGCCCGTGATACTTCCGTTGAAGTTCCCGCTCAGAACGAACGACCCGGTCTGGGACCCTCCCGAAGTAAAGCAGGCGGTGGATGTCGTGAAACTGAGATTGGTGCCGGTCACCACCACCGTGCCGCTGCCTTGCGTCAGCGATGTCGTGAACGCGAAAGCAGGCGTTCCGTCTGTGTTCGTCAGCGTCGCCGTCCAATTCCCAGCCACGGTATTCGCACTACTTGAATTCCCACCGCCACACGCGACCAGTATCAGACCCAGCGCCAGAACTATGGCGATTCCAAATTGCTTCATGGCTACTCCTCAATTTATACCTTTGTACCTTTGGAACCCCTGGCACTCGCAGAAGTTGCGCCACCACGAAGGCAAAAAGCTCGGGCGAGCTAACCGCTCTTGTCTCGTTTTCCGCGAGCGCCTGGCGGAAATTCCGCCCCGAAAGGTTGGGTGTCTTTCACAACCACAACAACAACGCCCAGCTACTGGGCTGGGCGTCTCGCATCATAAGCTGATAGCTGATAGCTGACGGCTGAAAGCTGATCTCTCCACTATCTCTTCATCTCGTCCCGCTCCACCACGCCATCCTTAATATGCACGACACGGTGCGCGTACTCCGCAATGTCGTGCTCGTGGGTGACCAGTACAATCGTGTTCCCCTGGGACTGCAGACGATCCAGCACGGCCATGATTTCGTTGCCAGTCTGCGAGTCCAGGTTCCCGGTCGGCTCGTCGGCAAGAATGATCGACGGACGATTCACCAGCGCCCGCGCAATGGCCACTCTCTGCCGCTGGCCGCCAGAAAGTTCATTGGGCTTGTGCATCATGCGCGGCTCCATGCCAACGGAGGCCAACGCCGCCGTGGCGCGTTCCACCCGTTCTTCAGCCGGCACGCCGGCGTAGATCAATGGCAGCTCCACGTTGTGCAGCGCAGTCGCGCGCGCTAGCAGGTTGAAAGTCTGAAACACGAAACCAATTTCCTTGTTGCGGATGCGCGCCAATTCGTCATCATCCAGTTCGCTGACTTGCTGGTTGTTCAGCCAGTACTGGCCTTTACTGGGCGTGTCCAGGCACCCAATCAGATTCATCAGCGTGGACTTGCCCGACCCCGACGGTCCCATAATCGCTACGTACTCGTTGCGCCGAATATCCAAATTGATGCCTCGCAGCGCATGCACCTGCTGCTCCGAACCCATATCGTAAGTTTTCCATAAATCCCGCGTGCAAATCATAAAGGTTTCGGGGGAGGGGGACACTGCGGGTTGCGAGATGTTGATTACTTCTGCGGTGGCCATTCTTTTCTCCGTTTCCTCTTCGGACACTTGCCCGCGCTCCGATCTTTGCTGCTACCTTCGGCGGCTTTCCATTGGACGAACCATTGCTGCGAAGGTTAGAGTGAACCCAAAATTACTAGCTGGTCTCTTCTTCTTTCTTGGGGGCTGCGTTATCTACTTTTACGCTGCTGCCGGGGCGCAACGTGCGCAGCACCTTATAGCTGCCGGTCACGATCTCGTCGCCATCCTGAAGTCCTTTTATCACTTCGATGTCGGTTGTGCCTGCGATTCCGGTGTCGACCGGGACGAATTCGGCTTTATGGTTGCGCAGTATGAATACGCCCTGAATCTCCTGCTTGTCTTTCTCCTTCTCTTTCGACGGGTCCATTTGGGGCGCGGCTGCCTGCACCGAGCCCTTTTCATCCTTGGGGACCAGGTCCGACTGACGGCGAACCGTTAACGCCTGGATCGGGATGGTGAGCGCGTTCCCTCTGGTTGCGGTTGTGATCTTGGCCGTCGTCGAAAGACCCGGGCGGAGACCCTCCGGTGGGTCCTGCAAGGTCACCACTACTTTGAAGTCCTTCGCTTCCTGGCTGGACGTCGCCTGTTGTGAGGTGGACACGCCGGTCGAGCGCACAATCGCGTTATCCCCGATTTCTGTCACCACCGCCTTGAAGATCTTTTTCGGGATGGCATCAATGGTCACTTGCGCCGCCTGGCCCATTTGCACGTTCACGATATCGGTCTCATCCACCTTGACCTCGGCGGTGATCACCGACATATCGGCCAGCGTCATCAGCGTGCTGCCCGGTGAATTCTGGATTCCGATGACTACGGTTTCGCCTTCGCGCACCGGCAAATTCGTGATCACGCCATCGAACGGAGCCTGGTAGGTCGTCTTTTTTAGAACATCAGCGGCGTGGGTCAGGTTGGCGCCGGCCTGTCCGATGCGACGATCCGCGGAATCCTTCTGCGCTTTGGCCTGCGCCACCCGGGCTTGTGCCTGTGCCAGTCCGGCAACGGCGGTTTGGTGCGCCGCCTTCTGGCTGTCGTATTCCGACTTGGCGATCAATGCGTCTTTGTACAGACCTTGGGCGCGGGTCCAGTCGAGGTCCGAGCGCTCCACATCCGACTTGGCGCGGTTGAGATCCGCCACCGAGGTATTCAGCGCTGCCTCCGCCGCCAACGCGTCCGTACGTGCTGCGTCCAGCGAGGCTTGCGTCGCATTCATATCCGCCGCGGGTTGCACGTTCTCCAGTTGCGCCAGCATCTGTCCCTGCTTTACCCGATCGCCTTCTCTGACGTACAGCTTGGTGATCTTGCCAAAAGCATTGGCGCCGATATTCACATAGGTCTTGGGCTTGATTTCGCCGGATGCGCTTACCACCGCAACCAGATCCATCCGCTGCGCCTTGCCCGTCTGCACCGTGACCACATTCTTGTGGCTCTGGTAGACGGTAAAACCAACGATGGCGGACAGCACAACCGCTGCCCCGGCTCCAATCGCAATTTTCTTCCAGGTACTCATGGCTCCCCTGTCAGCTTCTTGAACGGTCGGCTGGGAATCTCTTGCGATTCATCGCACTCGCGCTTGCTCGGCCCGGCCCGCCTTCGATACACCAAACCCATTCGGGCTCCAGAGGGCACGTCATCAGATACGGGTTCCCCAAGGCAAAAGTTCCCCATTGCGAAAACAAGTGGCAGATGCCAGCAAAGCCGGTGATTCCCCAGGCCAACGATTGATTATAGCTTGCCCGGCCGGGTAGGGAAGTGCATGGCTGAGGACGCGGTTCGCCGGGGAAGCCAGAAGGTTTCTAGCGAACTGGGATCCACGGAGGCGAGAGCAATGTGACGGTTGTCACAGCCCGCGCCCATGGTAACCATGATTATAGGGAAGCCGCGAAGCGGCGCAAGAATGCAGCCCACGGCACAAGCCGTGGGTGGGCAAGAACGAAGGGAGAAGCCCCGGCAGGGGCGAAAGACGCCTGTCTCACACATCCGGCAACATCCTGCTGCATCTGATCTTCAGCACCCAAGGGCGGCGTCCTCTGATCAGGCCGGAGTTCCGCCACGATCTGTTTGCCTACCTTGGAGGCATCATCTGCGAAATGCAGGGAACGGCATTGATCATCAACGGC